>Ga0265342_10000548_pt1 | contig 39664 bp, 38 predicted proteins | sample 4CB327metaG_FD_203125 | JGI IMG/M metagenome (GOLD analysis project Ga0265342, IMG submission 203125) | Rhizosphere microbial communities from Carex aquatilis grown in University of Washington, Seatle, WA, United States - 4-CB3-27 metaG | ecosystem: Host-associated > Plants > Roots >... | reverse complement strand
GCGGCTGGATGAGATCATAGGAGAGACGCCCGATGTCGACCATTTGGGCGAGCGGTTGCGTGAACGCGGACGGTTCGAATTTTGGTAGGTATGAGAGGTATCTTTGGAGAGCTGAGATCAATGCAAGTCTTGCATCCCGCGCGGTGGTCTCCCGCTTCCGGCGGGCGGCTTGGTCGTTCGAGGCATCGGCCGGAAAAGGTAGAGGTTCAAAATTCTCGTCATCCAGAATACTGTTTGCGACCCGTACAATCAGTTCGAAGACTTCGGGCGGCGGCACCGGCAGGTTCTTCGCAATGATCACATCCCAGAGTGCCTGGTCTATTGATTGATCTTGATGGGCGGCGTTCGGCGGTTGATTGACCAGCCAATGCAGGAAGTTGAACGCAACCAACAGGAGCCAAGCGTCGAACAAGAACAGGGCCGGAATAGCAACAAAGGAGAGGGCGAATTGCCAATTATCGCCATTCGATTCCGATGCAACCCGGTAGACGGAATAGTGGAGAAAGATAAGGACATAGGCGATCCCTCCGAAGCCGATCAAAAATCGTTCGATGGTGCCGCACTTATCCCAGAATTCGTTGATCTTATCGCTAAGCCGACCCCAAGCCTTTGTAAGTCCGTCCATCGCGTTCCCCCGAATCTCCCCGGAGAATCCTACTGCGCATCCCCGGATTCCCGCAAAAAGTATGCGTTAGACGGGCAGGCGGACGTTTGGGAGGTGTAGTGATAACCGATGGCGCGCGGGTGCCCGGTTTTGCTTCCTGGCTCCCAAATGGCGACGTGTGATCGTGGCGCGCGCTCAGCTTTAGGCTATGAGAGCCGGAATGGTCGGCTGTAGCGGGGGGATGCGCTAGCCCAGCTTAAATCGCTGTTCTGCTGTGAGAAATGCCTGCGTCCGGCGCCGTTGATGTGTCGAAGCCAGGCTTCGCCAATTCTGAATGCCGCTTCGACAAAAATGCCCCCGCCGATCGGCGGGGGCATTGCCTGCAAGTCAGTGAGGATGAGACGCTAGTTCATCCGCGGTCCGAAGAAGGCTTTGACGTCACCGAAGCGGTAGTAGACGCGTGCAGAGCGGCGGCCACCGGCCTTATGCGCGGTTAGGCCGACCTTCTCCCAACGTCCATACTGGGTCGATGTGTAATCAAGTCCCATCTGCCGGAGTTGCTTGCGAGTGACATAGCTGTCGTCAGTGAGCTTCGACTGGTCCATAGCGGTTCTCCTTGTGAGAAAGCCCGCTACGGGGTCGACGCCCGCCGTCCTCGCGGGCATCTATACGGTAGCTTTGAGGTGCCTTAAATTCAATAGTACAAAGCTAACGTCCCAATATCTTGGCCACTTGTCCTTCCCATAAGGCAACGGCTCGCTGCATTTCGGGCATGTACGTGTGCTGGTCATAGACGAGCTCCATTTCCGAGCGGGCTGAGACGTGATTGACCAAACGCTCGGCAATGTGAGGCGCAACGCCTAACTTGCTGAGATTGGTGCGAAACGTTCGTCGCAGGTCGTGCAAAGTCCAACCTGTCACTCCGCTTGTTTCGTCGAGGGCGGTTTTTCCCTTAGACCACCCATTGAACGGCTGGTCCTTCTTTCCACGCGCCGGAAACAGCATTGGCTCTACGCTGCCGTTTCCCACTGTGCGGAGGATTTCCTGGGCCATATCCCCGATGGGGAATCGGTGCGCGCGGCCGTTCTTGGTGATCTCCGCCGGCAGGCTGATGGTGGCGGGGGCTCCGGCAGGTTGGTCGGAAGCCGGTTCCAGCGTGCAGTATTCGATCCGCAGCGCCGCAATCTCGCCGCGTCTCTGCCCAGTCAGAATTAGGAGCTTCACGATTTCCGGAAAGTGTTTCGGCAGCTCTAACCGCTCCGGGTTTGGAAGCGCCGTAAGATTGGTCGACTCGCCTGGTCGCTCGCAGGCGAGCCAAATCGATTTAAGTTCAGCATCCGAAAGGACACGGGTGCGTGGGGATGTACGCGATGGTGCGGTCATGCCGGCACAGGGGCTCGTCGTGAGGTGGCCCCTCTGGACGCAGAAGTTAAAGAAACGACGAATGACTCGGAAAGCATAGTTTTGCTCGGCCGGCGTGTCGGCGAGTCTGTCCAGGCGGCCGGTGATCTCCAGTCGCGAAATGTCATCGATCAACGTGCGCCCAAAGGGAAAGTGTCGCGACAGAAGTCGTCCGTAGTCATTGACCGTACGCGAACGGTTCTTGCGCTTGCAGTCTTCCAAGAACGCAGTTTTGGCGTCGTCGAATCTGACTTTTGCTACTCGGCCTTGCCCGAGGGTGCGCTCAGCAAGGATAACCTTGGCCTTCTCGCGCGCCTGGGAGAGGCTGATAATAGGATAGCGGCCCAAACTGACGCGTTCGCGCCGTGGACCGTGCACGAGCACGAAGGTCTTCGTGCCGCCCTGCGAGACGCGAATGCCAAAGCCTGCAAGGACATCGTCGGTGTGGGTCACTTGACCGTCGGGCGGGACGGGAAGTGACCTTATCGAAAGATCAGTGAGGCGCATTAGGCTCTCTATAGGCTCGGGAAGAGCGGTTGTTGTGCCGTTCGACCTTGTGCCGCTTAGAGAGGTCTCCCCGCCAAAAAAACGCAATCCGCACAAAGCGCTTAGCGCCACTTTGTTGCGCATTGCCCTGTCGAAGAAAGCTGACTCTTAATCAGCGGGTCCAAGGTTCGAATCCTTGTGCGCCCACCAATCTTCCGAAGTTCTTAGGTCAGATCGCCAGACCGTTGGAAGCGGTGGTTTACACCGTGCGATTACGTCATTCCCGAGCGGAGTGTACGACGGCGCTGACAGGGAGAGCCACAGCGGCGGCGCGATGCGCGCCGCCGCCTTGCCTGCCTAGACCGGCATCTGCGACAGGTTGTGACGCAGCGGCATGTTCTTGGCGAGCTCTTCCTTCGGGATGCGCTTCTTGACCTCGAGTTTCCCATTCTCCACGCGGCTGATGTAGCAGTCGATGATGCCGACGTGGTCTTCCTTGCGGATGAACTTGTCCCCTTGCGGGTGCGCGAGGGAGTTCTTCATCTGCATGCCCTCGAGCGCCTTGATCACGCCCTCGACGTCCTTGCGCGTCTTGTAGCCGGACGTCTCGACGGCCTGCTTGATGGCGAAGATGTCTTCCCAGGCCTGCCAGCCGTGGCTCTTGTCCATGACGCGGGTGCCGCCGATCTCTCGCGCGTTCTCCTCGTCGATGCCGACGCGCTTGAGGAATTCCTTGTGGAACTCGTCGTTCTTGGCCTTCAGCATGCGCGGGAAGTTCTCGAAGAAGTAGACGCCTTCCGCCGCGCCCTTGAGGTCGTCCGGCGCAATCGATTCAATGCTGGCCGACGACGAATACATCTTCACCTTCTTGTCGAGGCCCATATTCTTGGCCTGCGGATAGAAGGCGACCGACAGCGCGCCGATGAAGGCGGGCAGAAGCACCTCGGTGTCGCCGGGGATCTGCGAAAGATACGGCACGAAATCCTTCGCATCGAGCGGGACCGGGATGCTGTTGAGCACCTTGCCGCCGGACTTTTCGATGTAGTGCTTCGACTCCTGGTTCGTGCTCTGGCCCCAGGCATAGTCGGCGTAGATGATTGTCCACTTCTTGCCGAAATTCTCGACACACCAGGGCAGGCTGGCGGCAGCGATCGAGTAGGTGTCGGTGCCGGTCCGGAAGGAGTACCGCGTGCCCTTCGAGCCGGTGGCCTCGGTGGCTTCGCCCGTCGAGAAGTAGATTGTCTTCAACTCGGAGGCGACGGGGATCGCTGCCAGCATGACGCCGGAGTGCACCGAGCCGACGATGAATTCGGCGTTCAGCCGTTGTACCAGGTTGCGCAGCTTGCGCGCGCCGCTTGCCGGATTCGACTCGGTGTCCTCCGTCGCCAACTCGACCTTGCGGCCGGCGATGCCGCCGCCGGCATTGATGATGTCGACGGCGGCCTTGGCCGCCTTGTCGTGCCAGACACCCCACGAGGAGATTGCTCCCGTGAGGTCGCAGTGGTGCCCGATGACGAGCGGGCCGGACGCCTGCGCGTAGACATCGCGCATCAAGGTCAGATTGGCCGTGCCGAGTGCGCCGCCCGCCAAGGCGACTTCTAGGAAACTGCGGCGGGATAGCTTCTTTGCCATGGTACTCTCCCCCTTTTGAACCGTATGGTTAGTGAGACAAACCGAGATAGCGGTTGACGATCTCGGGCCGCGACTTGAGTTCGTGCGAGGTGCCGGAGTAGACGACCGCGCCTTTTTCCATGAGGAAGACGCGCGGGCACAGTTTGAGCGCCGTCTCCACGTTCTGTTCGACCAGCAGGATCGACACGCCCGACTGATTGATGCGGTGGATCTCGCGCCGGATCTGCGAGACGAGGCGCGGCATGATGCCTTCGGTCGGCTCGTCGAGGATGATCAGCTTAGGCCGCATCATGAGGCAGCGCGCGATGGCCAGCATCTGCTGCTCGCCGCCGGACAGTGTCGCGCCGTTCTGTTTCAGCCGTTCCTTGAGCCTGGGGAAGCAGGTGAAAACGTAGTCTTCACGTTCGCTGTCGCGCTTGCCGGTCAGCCCGATATTGAGGTTCTCGAGCACGGACAGTGTCGGGAAGATACCGCGGCCCTGCGGTACATAGCCGATGCCATGCCGCGGTACCCGGTGGGGCGGGATCTTCGACAGATCCTGACCGTCGAACTCGATCTGGCCGCCGCTGCGGGCGACGAGGCCCATTATGCTGCGCAAGGTCGTCGTCTTGCCGACGCCATTGCGGCCGAGCAGTGCGGCGCATTCGCCTTCCTTCACCTCGAGGTCGACGCCTTGCAGGATATGCAGCTTGGCGATGTGCACATGGACGTTGCGGAGGCTAAGCATCAGCAGCCTCCTCGACATAATCCTCGTCCTCGGGCCGGCCCAGATAGGCTTCGCGCACGCGTTCGTCGGCAGCGATTTCCTTGGCATTGCCCGACGCCAGAATGGCGCCCTGCGCCATTACGGTGATCGCGTCGGCAATGTCGAACACAACCGGCATATCGTGCTCGATGATGACGATATCGATGGTGCGCGCCATTTCACGAATGCGGACGACCGCGCGCTCGGTCTCAGCCGGGCTCATGCCGCAGGTCGGCTCGTCGAGCAGGAGTAATTGCGGATCGGAGATCAGCGCCATGCCGATCTCAAGCAGAGCTACGTCGCCATACGAGAGCGTGCCGGCCTGGCGCCGCGCGATCGCGGTCAGGCCGATCTGCTCTAGCGTCCGGTCGACACGCTCGCGCGCGGCGGTGTCGGCGGCGGCGTCGCGGAACGGGTGCAGGAATCGCTTGGATCCCTCATACGTGATCCAAAGGTTCTCGGCGACCGTTTGGCGCGCGAACACGCTCTTGACCTGAAGCGTCCGTTTGATGCCGAGGCGGCTGATCTCGTGAGCCGAGAGGCCGGTGATATTGCGGCCGCGGAAGTAGACTTCGCCGGAAGTTGCCGCGAGGAGGCCGGAGATCAGGTTGAAGAACGTCGTTTTGCCGGCGCCGTTGGGGCCGATGATGGCGTGGAGCTGCCCGCCCGGCAGCGACAGGGACAGGTCGTCGACGGCGGTCAGGCCGCCGAAACGCTTCGTTAGTCCACGTGTTTCGAGGGTCGGGACCGTCATGGCGCGGCCGCCCGCGTTTGCTCTTGCTGCGCCGGCGCAGGCTTCGTCTCACGCTCCTCCACACGGTCGAGCAGGTCGCGCCATACTCCGACAACGCCATTCGGCGCGAGGATGACGACGAGGATCGCGACCACGCCGACGATCAGGGAGTGGTGCTCCCAGTGCGTCGACACGACCTCGCGAATGATGATGAACAAGGTCGTGCCGATGATGGGGCCGAACAGCGTGCCCGCGCCGCCGACGATCGCCCAGACGACGCCTTCACCTGACACCTGATAGAACATGTAGGTGGCCGAGGCGTAGCGTCCGAAGAATGCGAACAGCGCGCCGGCGACGCCGGCGAGGAAGCCCGCCATCACGAACGCGGTCAGCCGCACCAGGTAGACGTTGATGCCGATCAGCGAGGCACGCACGTCGTTGTCGCGGATGGCGAGGAACGCCTTGCCAAGCGGGCTGCGGATGACCTTGTGCATCAGGTAGAAACACAGCGCGACGGTGACGAGGATGAAGAAATACTGAAAGGTCGCGTCGGTGAAACTGAATTCGTGGCCGCCAATGCTGAAGGTCGGCGGCATGCTGAAGTTGATGCCGTCGTCTCCGCCGGTGAGCGGCTTCAGCCGGACGGCGAGGAAATAGAAGATCAGCGAGAAGACAACGGTGATGATGGCGAAGTAATGCCAGGTCAGACGCACGGCGAAGATGCCGGAAACGAGGGCCATGGCCATCGCCGCGACGATGCCCAGCGCGAAGACCGGCCAGAAGCCGAGATGCAGCAAGTCGATGCCGATGCCGACGCCGTACATGCCGAAGCCGAAATAGAGCGCTTGCCCGAAGGAAAGCAGGCCGACATAGCCAAACAGCAGATTGACGCTGGCCGCGAACAGCGACCAGATCAGGATCTCGGTGATGATGCTGACCCAGAAATTGCTGACGACGGCCGGAACCGACCATGGCACCGACAGCATGAAGGCCGCGAACAATCCAAACACCACGCGTTCAATTGCGGTCCGCCTGCTCATCGCACGTGCCCCTTGAAGAGGCCCTGCGGGCGGAGCAGCAACACTGCGCTCATCAGCACGAGGGAGGCGATACGCGCGACCGTCGGGTCGGCGACGCTCTGGATCACGCCTTCGAAGAAGGAGAGCAGAACCGCGGCGGCCGCAGTGCCCGGTAGATTGCCGAGGCCACCGATGATGACTGCCATGAAGCAGAAGGGGAGAATGTCGACGCCGCCGCGGAAATCGACGGTGGCGATCGGCGCGGCGACAGCGCCGCCGAATGCGGCGAGCGCAAAGCCGATGCCGAACGTCAGGATGTAGACGCGCTGCGCGGGAATGCCCATCGCGATCGCGGTGTCGCGGTCGTGCCGCACGGCGCGCATCCACGTGCCGATCTTGGTGTGCTGCAGGAACAGGAAGAAGCCGATCAGCGCCGCCAGGGAGACCAGCGCGGCGAAGATGCGGTAGACGTCATAGTCGATGCCGAAGATCGGAACGGTTGCGCTGATCGGCGGCAGGATGCGGCGCGGCGTCGGGCCGAAGACGATGCGGACGCTCTCCTGCAGGATCAGCGAGAGGCCGAACGTCGCGACGATCGTCAGCGCCGCCGCCCCGCGTACCGGCTGGATGACGAGACGCTGGATGATGGCGCCGAGCAGGAAGCCTACGAGCGGCGCGACGATGAAGCCGATCCAGAAATTGCCGGTCGCCTCCAGGGTGAACCAGGCGACCACTGTGCCGACCATGAAGAAATCGCCGTGCGCGATATTGATCACGTCGAGCAGGCCGAAAATGACGGATAGGCCGAGAGCGATCAGGGCGATGATCAGCCCCCAGATCAGCCCGTTCAACGCCAGCAGCAGAAGCGTGTCAGTCATGACGGCCACGATTGGCATGCGCCGGAACGTGTCGGTGGATTTGTCCGGCTCGTCTCGGCTCGGTGCAAGCGTTCATCGCGTAGTTCTTCACGATGACCCCGCGGCATAAGCACTCACCATTTCGGCGGGGATCATGTGCCGATCGATATTGAGTTCTTCCGGGGTGAGGCCGAGTGCGAGGCCCACTAGCTGCGGCAAATGAAGGACCGGCATATCGAGCTTTTGCTCCAGGTCGTCTTCAATCTCCCGTTGAAATCCGTCGAGCACTGTGTGGCAAAGCGGGCAGGGCGTGACCATCGTCTGCGCGCCGCCGGCCTTTGCCGCGAGAATGTGCTGGCCGGTGAGCTTAATCGCTACGCGCTCATCGGCTGCTGCGGTGTGAAAGCCGCAGCACTCGGTCCGTCCCGAGTATTCGATCGGCAGGCAGCCGAGGATTTGTGCGATCGTCTCGAGTGCCGTGTTGTTGCGGGAATCGACGAAGCCGTAGCGACCCGGCGGTCGGGTAATGTGGCAGCCGTAGAACGCCGCGACCGACAGACCGGTGAGCGGATTTGTCACGAGCCGGCGAAGCCGCCGTTCTCCGATATCCTCGTGCAGCACCCAAAGGAAGTGGTTGATTTTCGTGCGGCCGCTGTAATGCAAGCCTTCGTCGGCGAGTCGCGCATTTACACGCTCGGCGAGTTCACGATCGCTGACGAAGGCGGCGTGCGCGTCGAGCACGTTCAGCGTGCAGGTGTTGCAAATCGTCATCAAAGGCAGGCCTTCGCGTTCGGCCAGCGCGAGGATGCGCACGTTGAGGGCATAGAAGGCGGCAGGATCGATCGCGCGCAGTTCGCGAGCCCCGGTGCAGGTTGCGGACTCCAACTGCACCAGCTCGAGGCCGAGCTTCGTGGCCACACGATGCGTGGCGACGTTGAGTTCGGCGCAGGTGCTGCGTGCCGAGCAGCCGGGGTAATAGGCGAATTTCATGGCGGCACCCGGCCGAGGATGCGGCGCGCCGGAGCGGCGGCCGCGGTTTTGAAGGCAAAGAAGGTTCGCAGGGGGGAAATCTTGCCCCGGACCAGCAGGCGGAGGATCCGCCGCAGGCGCGCCAGCGCGCCGAGACCCTGCACGCGCAACACCAGCGCTCCGGGATCGACCCGGCCGCGCGTAGCGACGATGGCGCGCAAGGCGAGGGCATGGCGTGCCATTGCCGGGACGAGCACGGCGGTCTTCGCCTTGAGCGGTTCGATGATCTGGCTGACGATAGGGATGCCGGCCGGGCAGACTTCCTCGCACTTGTAACAGGAGACGCAGTTGAAGATGCCGGTTTGGGCCAACGCGCCGGCAACCTTCTGTTGGTCGTTGCGGGGGTCGAGCGCGGTCTGTCCGAGCTGCACCAGCGGTGCAGGCCCGGCAAAATCCGTCAGGTCGCCGAGGCCGATCACCGGGCAGGCGGAGTAGCAGCACATGCAGCTGATGCAATCGAGCGCCTTTGAGGCGTTCTTCATCTGCTTGTGCGAAAGCGGCTCGGGGAAGCCGGGGTATGTGTCGGCGCGCCGCAGCCACGGCTCGAAGCCCGCCACCTTCGTCTCGTAGCGGCTGCGGTCGACGACGAGGTCGCGTACAACGGGCAAATTGCGCAGCGGCTCGATCGTCATCTCCGGCTCGACGGCTTCCCAGCAGGCGAGCACTTCGCGGCCGTTCATGCGCACGGCGCAGGTGCCGCACATTTTCGAGCCGCAGAACCAGCGGTAGGCGAGGTCCGTGGCGGCGTTTTCCGCGATCCAATTGAGCGCATCGAGCACGCGCATCCATTTCTGATACGGAACGGCGAATTCCTGCAGCCGGCCGGCACTTTCCGTGCCATCGGAGCGCCTGATCCTGACGACTATGATTTCGCCGGGCGACAGCCGCGCATTGCGTAACGCCAGCGTATCCGCGCGCTCGGCCTGACCCAGTCGGGTGGCAGGTGAAAGCGTGGGCGCTGGAGCGGCCATCACCACGCGACCTCCAGGTTCGCCTTGCGCTCGAAATCGGGCGCGAAGAACGGCAGATCGTAGGCACGGCGTTCGAATTTGACGCCGTTGCCGGACTTGGTCATCACGTTCGCGACGAGCCAGTCGCGATTGTCGGTGTCGGGGAAATCCGTTCGGAAGAAGGGGCCCCGGCTCTCCTTGCGCTCCAGCGAGGACTGCACGATCAGCTCGCAGACATCGACCATATTGGCGACGTCGATCGCGTCCAGCCATTCGTAGTTCGCTCGCAGCCCCGTGTTCGACAGCCGCATCTCCGGCAGGAGGTCGGAGCGGATCCGGCTGAGGTCCTCGAGCGCCTGTTCGAGGCCGCGCGCGTCCTTTTCGACGCCGGCCTTGTCCCACATGATGTCGCGGAGGATTTCCTTGACCGCGACGGGCGCGGGGCCATGGCCGGCGGAGCCGCGCAGGTCGTCTAGGCGCCGTCGCTCGAATTCGATCTCGCTTGGGGCCGGCGGCTTGGCTGTCGCGGCAGGGAAATCCGCCACGATGCCGTCAGCCACGACCTTGCCATCGAAGGTGGCAAGCGCGATCAGGCCGTTGCTGTGCCCGCCGACGCCGCCGGCGACGTAGAGCCCCGGCACGGCCGAGCGCATCGTCGCCGTGTCGACGTCGATCCCGCCTTGCCGGTAGTGCGAGGTGACGGCGGTTTCAACCAACGTATTGGGAAATTCAAGGCCGAGCTGGCGATAGACTTTGCCATAGGTGGTGTAGCGATCGACCTCGTCGGCATCACAGTTGTCGAAGCCGGCGAAATATCCGCCGTCGTAACGCGCCTTGCCAGCGTGCACCTGCTTGGCCAGCGCTTTCAGCTGCACCGTATAGGGGCCGAAGGCGAGGGGATCGTCCTCTTGCTGATTGAAGAACTCTTCGCCGGCCGAGTTGACCATGCGCGCCGACTTTTCCGATCCGAGCATCGGATTCGGATAGACCTGCATGCGTTGCCAGGAGGGCGGGTGGGCGATGTCATTGGTGTGCCACCACTGCATCTCCATGTTCACGAGCGCGGCTCCCGCGCGCCAAGCCAGTGCAATGCCGTCTGCGGACATCTCGCGGGTGCCGGTGGAGCGCTTGTGCAGGCGGTCGGAGTAGCCAGTGGCCATGATCACCGCCTTCGCCTCGACGACGATGTAATCGCCGGTCAGCACGTCGAGGCAGAACACGCCGGCAACCGCACCGTCGGCGTTCCGCAGGAGGGCGGTGGCGACGGTTTCTTCCAGCCGCGGGATGCCCGCGCGGATGACCTGCTTGCGCCGGAGATCCATGAATGGCACGCCGGAATTACCCTGCACGTTTGCAGCAACGCTGCGGATCTTGCCCGGGCTGGTGACGACATTCCCGGCGTCGTCGCGACGGAAATACAGGCCCGCTTCCTCGAGCTCCGGATAATAAACGCGTTCGATCCATTCGCCGCAGCGACGCGCCCAGCGCTGATCGATCAGGAATTGATTGTGGTACTTGATGAGAAATTCGGCGGTGTTGCTCGCTTCCTCATCGGTGTTACCAAGCAATTTGCCGGAGATCACCAGGTTGCCGGCGAACAGCGAGGCGCCGCTTTTCCCGACGAGGCCCTTGCAAACGATGAGCGGCGCGATGCCCTCGCGATGCAGGCATAGCGCGGCGTAACAGCCGGCCGCCCCGCCGCCTATGATCGCGACGTCCGTACTGATCGTCCGTATCGACACGCCATTTCCCCTCTGGCGCCGCTAGGTAAGCATGCATTTTCACCAGGACCATTGAGTATTTTCGCACCACCTAGTGCCGGTTTTGATGTAGCGTCGGATGCATGAACGTCACCGCCAACAAGCCGCTCCATGGAGCGGGCGCCGCCGCAAAGTGGGACGATCTGAAGGTGTTCCTTGAGGTCGCACGGCATGGGAGCGTCCATGCTGCAGCGCGGCATCTACGGCTCGACCATTCCACGGTGTGCCGGCGCATTGGTCGCCTTGAAGCATTGCTCGCGGTCAAGCTGCTCGACCGCAATCGCAAGGGTGTGTTTGTCCGACCTGAAGCGCAGGGGTTGCTTCAGCACATTGAACAGATGGACCGACACGCGAGTTCGCTCGACGAAATGATCGCGCAGGGCGAGTCCAAGGTCGTGCGTATCGCCACTATGGAAGGACTTGCCAGCGGCTATATCGCACGCTGCATGCCGGCCTTGGCGCGCTTCGATCCCGCCATAAAGATCGAACTCGTCAGCAATCCGCAGGTGGTCGATCTCAATCGGAAGGAGGCGGACGTCTTTCTGAGCTTCTTCAACCCGGCTATGCGCGGTTTGCGCAGTACGCTGGTGGGCAATTTCTCGCTCTTTCTGTACTGCTCCAAGGACTACCTCAAGCGTCACGGTCGGCCGCGGCGTCGTTCCGATTTGGCCGAGCATGTTTTCGTGGGATACGTCGACGACTTGTTGGCGATCGACGCTGTCCGCTGGCTTGACGAGGTCATCATGGCGCCGAGGTTCAGTTTCCAAAGCAATAGCGTATTCGCGCAGCGCAACGCGGCCCTGCAAGGCATGGGTATTGTGCTACTGCCCACCTTCGTTGCTTCGGGCGTGGACGGCTTCGAGCGCATCCTTGATGACGAAGTCTCGATCCATCGCGAGGTTTGGGTTTCGGCGAGAACCGAACACAGTCATCTGGCTCGCATCAAGGCGGTAATGGCATTCCTGAAATACATTTTCGCGCGCGACGTCGATTTCTTGCGCGGCAAGATTGATAATATCTCGAACGGATGAATGCGCGGTCGCTATGGCGCGGTTAGTAGGGTTTTCAGGTGGAATTCAACACGAACTAGAGGAGGTTCGCGCGACGGTTTTCGAGTCTGGCGGATTTGCCTATGTGGACCCAACACGTCTAGGCTTCGCAGCGAAAGACAAGCCGAGAGGACCGAGCTCTAAGCGCGCTCGGTCGAACTGGAAGAGCCAGCTCGACGCTGAGAAGGCTCGAAAGCACACCATCGCCTGCGCGGGCATGTGACATTTCGGCATACCCGGAGTGACCGCGCAGGCCTGATTTGCCGCCTTGCCCTGTGCAGGGGCTTGCGCCAACATAATCGGATTGTGGGCAGGGCGCCGCAATCAACGATAAGGAGGAGGGCTATGAAGGTTCACAAGATTGCGGTCGGCATCGCTGTGCTCGCGTTGGGATTAGGCATGGCCGCCGCGGAGGCCAAGGACAAAGTGAAGGTTGGCTTCATCGGCCCGCTCACAGGCGGCGTATCCGTCAACGGGCTCGGCGGCCGCAACTCGGCAGACCTCGCGGTCAAGCTGCGAAACGCCGATCCGAAGTCGAAATACGAATACGAAATGGTCGTGCTCGACGACGAGTGCAAGCCGAACGTGGCGGTGCAGGTCGCGACCAAGATGGCGGCCGATAAGGACATCATCGCCGGCGCCACGCATTATTGCTCGGCGACCGCGATTGCGACCGTCGACACTTATCACAAGTTCGGCTTCCCGGTGATCGTGTGGGGCGCGGTGCTGCCCGACATCACCTACCGCAACAAGTATGCCGAGATTCATCGCGTCAACGGCACGATGATCAACCAGAACGACGCCAATGCCGAGCTGATCTCCAAGCTCGGCTTCACAACCGTGGCGGTGATTCACGACACTACCGACTACGGCAAGGGCCACAACGAATACTTCAGCAAGTCGCTCGCCAAGATCGGCAAGGCGAAGATCGTCGGCACCTTCGGCGTCACCGCCGACCAGCAGGACTTCACGGCCGAGCTCACCAAGATCAAGGCACTCAATCCGCAAGTCATCTATTTCGGGGGCCTGACGCCGATTGGCGTACGTATCCGGCAGCAGATGGACAAGCTCGGGATCAACGCGGTGTTCGATGGCACCTCGGGCATCGTCTCTGATGCATTTATCCAGGGTCTCGGCCCGCTGGCCGAGGGCTCGCTTGCGTTCCGTGAGGGCGCGCCGACCGACAAGCTGCCGGGCGGCAAGTTCTTCATGGAGAAATACAACGCTCAGAAGTACGACAACCCGCCGGAAGCCTACGGCGCGTTCGCTTATGCCGCGATGAACATGATCCTCGACAGCATCGAGAAGGTCGGCCCGGACCGCAAGAAGGTCATTGCCGATCTCGCCGACGTCAAGGATCGCGATTCGATCGTCGGCAAGATCACCTTCGACGATCACGGCCAGAACACCGTCCCGGTCATCACCAAGTACGTCGTGCAGGACGGCAAGTTCGTCGAATGGGACGACAGCGAATACGCCAGCGGCAAGCGCAAGCTGCCGGGGCAGAAGTAGTCGCTTCAGCGGCGATGGCCCGGCGCGACGCCTGGCCATCGCCTCTTCCTCCCCAGTAACGAAGGCGGCTGCCCGGCACATCGGCCGGGCGTGACAAGGCCATGGATTTCGGACTGTTCGCGCAATACGTCATGAACGGGCTGATGCTCGGCATGATGTATGCGCTCGTGGCGGTTGGCTTCACGCTGTTCTTCGGCGTGCTCGACATCATCAAGTTCTCGCACGGCGACGTCCTGACCGTCGGCGCCTTCACCGCGCTCGCCACCTACATCGGCCTTCAGACGCTCGGCCTCAACTCGCCCTGGCTCAGTCTCCTCGTCATCCTCGTCGTATCGACGCTGGCCATGGGCGCGCTCGGCATGCTGATCGCGCGCTATCTCGTGATGCCGCTGCGCGCGGCGCCGGCGCTGAACACGCTGCTGATCACCTTGATGCTCGGCACCGTGCTGCGCGAGTCGGTGCGGCTGTTCTATCCGCAGGGCGCGAATCCCAAGCCATTCCCGGCGCTGTTGCCGCGCTCGTCGATCAACATCGGCGACTTCAACCTTCGGCTGGACAATGTGCTCATGCTGGCCGCGGGCCTTGCCGTCATCGTCGGCCTCCAGTTCCTGCTCAACCGGACGCGGCTCGGCCTTGCCATCCGCGCGGTTGCGCAGGACGAGGAGACCGCGCGCACCATGGGCATCAATTTCACGGCGGTGGTGCTGGTCACGTTCGCCGTCGGATCGGGCCTTGCCGCCTTCGCCGGCGTCATGAACGGGCTCTATTACAACGAGATCAATTTCGGCATCGGGCTCTATCTTGGCGTGATTGGCTTCTCCGCGGCGATCATCGGCGGCCTCGGCAGCATCTATGGCGCGATCCTCGGCGGCTTCCTGTTCGCTGGGCTCCAAACATTCGCGACCGTGCTGTTGCCGTTCTCGAGCGCCTACAAGGACGTCTTCGCTTTCGCCGTCGTGATCGCAATTATGGCGTGGCGGCCGACCGGCCTGATTCAAGAAAAGATCAGCGAGCGGGTCTGATGCCGGACAAAGCGCCACCCACGGCATTCTGGCCCGGTCTTGCCGCCGTCGCGGCGGTGACGGTCTATCTCATCGCCTTCCTGGACGTCGAGCGGCCGGCGATCGTCATCACGCTACTCGCAGGCGGCATCGCCGCCGTAGTGGCCGCGGCATGGTCGGGAGCCGCTGCCGCGGTTGGACATTCGTTCGTCGACCATGAGGACCGGCTCGGCCTCTGCGCGGTCTTGGGCCTCTTCGCGCTTGCCGTCGTCTTCCACGAGGACCATTTCGTGCTGCTGCTGGTGACCACCGTGCTGCTCTATTCGGTCGCCTGCCTCGGCCTCAATATCCAGTTCGGCTATGCCGGCGTGATGAATTTCGCCGGCGCGTCGTTTTTCGGTATCGGCGCCTACACCTCGGCCGTGCTCAACAACACGGCGGTGCCGCATCTCCTGGTGCTGCTGATCGGCGGGCTCCTGGCGGCGCTGATCGGATCGGTGTTGCTGCTGCCCGTACTGCGCACGCGGGGGCATTATGCAGCGCTGGTGACCATCGCTTTCGCGCTGTTGTTCAAGACCTTCCTCGAGGTCAACGACGTCCTCGGGGGGCCGCAGGGCATGCAGGTGAAGGGTATGCGCATCTTCGGCTGGTCCTTCAACGACAACATCGAATTCGGCGGCATCACGCTGTCGTTCTACATGAACTATTTCGTGCTCAGCGCACTCTTGCTTGCGGCCGCCTTTATCCTCGTGCGTCGGCTGGAGCGGTCGTGGATAGGGTTGAACCTGGATGCGGTCAGACTCGATGAGACGGCGGCGAGCTGCTTCGGGCTCGATATCGCCCGCTGGAAGATCACGGCCTTCACGACCGGCAATTTCCTTATCGGCGTGGCCGGCGCGCTGTTCGGCATGGTCGGCGCCTTCGTTGCGCCGAACAACTACACGTTCGCCGACTCGCTGATCCTTGTCTCCATACTGCTGCTCGGCGGCATCGGTAATCCCTGGGGCGTGATCGCAGCGACGGCGGTCGTCGTCATCGTCCCGGAGAAGCTGCAGGCCATCCAGGAATATCGTTTTCTGCTCTACGCACTCATGGTCATCCTGGTGTTGCTGTTCCGGCCCGAAGGCCTGCTGCCCCGCCGCGTGCGCCGTTACTTCGCGGGGTCGCCATGACCGCGATCCTTGAAGCGCGCGGCTTGACCCGGCGGTTCGGCGGCGTGGTTGCCCTCGATGGGCTCGACCTTTCCGTGACGGCCAATGAGATCGTCGGCTTGATTGGGCCGAACGGTTCCGGGAAAACGACGTTCTTCAACGTTGTCACCGGCATCTATGCCGCCGATGCGGGCAGGGTCACGTTCGATGGCGCCGACGTCACGCGCGCGAGTGCCCGCTCTATCTATCAAGCGGGCATCTCGCGCACCTTCCAGCGCTCGCGCCTGTCGCTGTCCCTGTCGATCTTCGACAACGTCATGATCGGCAACCACAAGAACCTCACGCAGGGCCTGTGGTTCAATCTGTTCCGGCGCGATGCCTTCAAGCGGGAATTCGAGGCCGGTTACCAGTCGGCGCGCGCCCTCATCGAGGTGTTCGAACCCGCACTCGCCACGCGCATGTTCGAGCCGGTCGGTGCACTGCCGATGATCGATCGCCGCCGCATCGAGATCTGTCGCGCGCTCATCAGCGGCCCGAAACTGCTGCTGCTGGACGAGCCCTCAGCCGGCATGACGCACGACGAAACGAGCGAGCTCATGGACGACATCCTGTTGGTCCGGGAGCGCAACCAGAACCTCACGATCGTCATCGTCGAGCACGAGATGGGTGTCATCGAGCGGATCACCGACCGGTGCGTCGTCCTCAATTTCGGGCGCAAGATCGCCGAGGGCCCGTATCGCTCCGTGGCGGCCGATGGGCAGGTCCAGGAAGCCTATCTCGGAGTGGCATGATGGCTCTGCTCGAAATCCAGGCCATCGCCACGGCCTACGACAAGGCCGACGTGCTCCAGGATGTCTCGCTGACGGTCGAGGCGGGCACGATCACCTGCCTGCTCGGCTCCAACGGGTCCGGCAAGACGACCCTGGTCCGCTCGGTGCTCGGGCTGACGCCGGCCCGCGCCGGCCGCATCGTCTTTGATGGCGTCGATATCACGCAGCTGCCGACGCACAAGATCATCGCGGCCGGCATGGCCTGCATCCCGGAAGGGCGAAAGGTGTTCCCCAAACTGACTGTCGAAGACAATCTGCGCGCCGGCGGCTATCAAGTCCGCTCGGATGCGGTGATCCAGGAGCGCATCGCCGAGATCTATCGCTTGTTTCCGCGCCTTGCCGAGCGGCGCGGCCAGTTCGCCGGTACGATGTCGGGCGGCGAGCAGGCCATGGTCTCGATCGGGCGCGGCCTGATGTGCGCGCCGAAGCTCCTGATGATCGACGAGCCGTCGCTCGGCCTCTCGCCGCGGCTGGTGAAAGAGAATTTCCAGATCATCCGGCAGATCAACGAGCGCGGCATTACGGTGCTGCTGGTCGAACAGAACGTGCATCAGACGCTGGCCGTCGCCGGCTACGGCTACGTGCTGTCGAAGGGACGCGTGGTCTCCGCCGGAACGCCGGACGATCTCAAGGACCGCAAGGAAGTGCGCGAAGCCTATTTCGGGTAAGAGGCAGCCGCGCCGACCAGCAGTCCCGTTACGGCTATCCCGGCGCGTGCACGTAGGGGCCTTGGCTCAGGGCGCCGTGCGGTTCACGATCCGGCGGGCCGGCGCGGCGGCACCACGACCCACTGAACGTGCGCGCAGGCGTCGCAATTATAGACGTGATGTTCGTGCGGATGGTTCGGGCCCTTCGGCACCGCCGCAACATAGGTGAGCGCCGGCTTGCCGCAGCGCTCGCAGAGAGGTTGGCCTCGGAAGGTCGAATCCTGCATGCGGCTTCATAGTCAGGAAGCGTACGGACTTCCATCCTTAATCCGACATTGCACTGTTGAATTGCGCGCCGCCACCGCATCGTACCGCCACGGGGCGCGTGCCGACGTCTCGTGGCGAGGCTCACGCGAAGTTCAGGGCATCTGAATCGCTTGGAATTAGCCGACGGTCATTGCTGAATCGCCTAAAAAGTAAAGTTATAATAATACTACTTTTGCGTGCATCGTCTCCGGTAGTATACTAACATAAAGTTGAAACGGGTGTTCGTGGACGCTCGCGGCCCGGTCGGCCCAACGCACAACAAGAGTTGGCCTTCTTGTGGGAGGGGCCAATGACGATCAAAGACCCGAGGCGCGGCAACGGGCGCAGCCCGCCCATGAAGTCAGAGACCGAAGCCTGCGAGCAGGCGGACGCTGGTGGACACCTGCGCTCTCAGGTGACCAAACGCTCGCTGGTCGTCGGCGGTCACACGACCAGCGTCAGCCTCGAGGATGCGTTCTGGATAGAGCTGCGCTCGATCGCGCACAATCTCGGCGTCCACCTGTCGCAGCTCGTCGGCAGCATCGACTCCGAGCGCCAGCACAGCAACCTGTCCTCGGCGATCCGGCTTTTTGTGTTCGAGTACCGCAGCCACGCCTCTAATGGCGACAGCCTCGGTCCGCAGGCGCAGGCAGTCCTGGCCGGCGCCAAGCGCCAGATTGCCTCGGCGCACTGACCAGCCTTTTCACCTCCGTCGTCGGGTCTTGAGTACCAAGTTTGGGCTACCGGGACCTTGAACGCAGCGTGGTCACCATCTCCGACAGTCTTACGCCACCGCGATCTCGAGCGGGAACTTGTCGACCACCTCGTGGCCTTTGTCGTTCACGATGAAGGTGTGCCCGAGGAAGATGCCGAACAGGCCGTCGGCGGTGATCGGGTTCGGCTCGGCCATGATCACCATGCCGGGCTTGAGGATCATGTCGCCCTCGACGCCGCGCACGTGCTCGGCCGCGACGTGCGGATTGTCGGTGACGAGGTCGATGCCGTGGCACTGCGTCGGCCGCGACTGCACGCCGTTGTCGCGGAAGAACTTCGCCGCCTCGCGCATCGCCTCCGCCGGCCGGCCGGGCGCGATCTCGGCGACGATCTTGTGATAGCCGGGCAGCGTGATCTCGTTCCAGAACTTGCGCACCATCTCGGTCGGCTCGCCGAGCGTGATCGGTGAGCCGACCTGGGCCGTGTAGCCGCGATAGCCGGCGGCGAGCTCCATGTTGATGATGTCGCCCGTTTTCAACACGCGGCTCGAGGGACGCGGATTGCCGAACACCATCGCCGGGTCGCTCATCGGCGTCGAGCCGATGATGAGGAAGTCGATATCGCCGCCGCCGTCGAGGATGGCGGCTCCCGCCGCGGCGCGCAGCTCGTATTCCTTCGCGCCGGGCTTAGCGCGCGCGACCATCGCCTCCATCGCACGCTGGCACAGCACGCCGGCCTTGCGGATGCAGTCGAGCTCCTCAGCCGAATGGATGACGACGAGATCGTGCAGGAAGTTCTTGGTGAAGACGAGCTCGGCGTCCGGCAACTCCGTGCGCAACGTATTGTATTGGTTGACCGGCATGTAGTCTTCGTGCCGCGGGTCGATCTCCATCAGCCCGATGCGGGCGCGCTCGAGATTGAGCTCCTTGAGCCGCTCGACCATCACCTCGGCATATTTGCCGTTGCGGCTGTGGCGCACGTCCTTAATGGCCGGCGACACGTGCCGGCGCACCGCTTCCGCATGCGTGCCGCCCATCGAATAAATCATGGTCGGCTCGCCGTCCCGCGGCACCAGCACGTAGGAGGCGAGCGCATGCCATTCCACGTGGCCGGTCAGCCAGAGCACGCCGGCGCCGAAGCTCCAATGGCTCGGGCCTCCGGCGGCGATGACGCAGTCGAGCTTGTGCTCCTTCATCTTGTCGCGCAGCGCCGCATAGCGCCGGGCGTATTCCTTCTCCGAGAACTGCTCCCAGACGGCGTCGCGGTAATAGGGCGTGCCGCGCATATTTGCGAAGGGAAGGGCCTGGTCGAGCTTCGTGCGCACGACCTCCCACGGCTGGGGCCCGAGCGGCTTGCGGGGGGACTGGATGTTCATGACCGAGATTCCTGTCGCCGGATGTGGCGGCAGAACTTTCGGCGCGTGCCGTCCTGAGTCAAGCGGCGTGGCGTCAACGCAGATGCGCTGGCGCCATGCTTTTCCTCACGTCGAAAACATTGAGAGTTACGCCGGCTTTATTTCGCCGTGTCGGAGGGCGCAGGCGGCGTCGACGGCGAAGTGCCTGTGGTCGCGGCAGGCGTCGACGGATTGGTGTTGGCCGTGCGCGGTCCGGCGCTGCTGGTCCCGGCCCACCAACAGATGCCGAGTCCGACCAGCACGACGACGATGATTCCGACGATCCAGCCGCCGCCGGCACTGCTTGTGGCCGTGCGCGGCCGATTGTCGGGGTCGTAAGTGGACATTGCTCGATCCTTGCCTGCTGTCCCGCCTTCGAACCTAACAGGCCGCGTGCCGCGAAGGTTCCGCTTGGAAGCAGCGACGGGCTGACGCGGATCAGCGGTTCAGCGAAAAGGTGAGGTGTTGCTTCACCGCCGGCCACTCGCCGGCGATGATTGAGTAGACGACCGTGTCGCGCAGCACGCCATTGGCGCCGATCTGATGGCTGCGCAGGATACCGTCCATCTTGGCACCGAGCCGCTCGATGCCGCGACGGCTCGCACGGTTAAAGAAGTGCGTGCGGAATTCGACGGCGATGCAGTCGAGCCGCTCGAATGCGTGACCGAGCAGGAGAAGCTTGCATTCGGTGTTGAGCCCGGTGCGCTGGACGCGCTTGGCGTACCAGGTGGAGCCGATCTCGACGCGGCGGTTCACCGCATCGACGTTCATGAAGGTGGTCATGCCAGCGATGCGGCCGTCCGCATCGAACACCGTGAAGGGCAGCATTGAGCCGGACTTCTGCAGGCCGAGGCGGCGGTCGATCTCCTTGTCCATGTTCTCGGGTGAGGGGATCGCCGTGTACCAGAGGTGCCAGAGCTCGCCGTCCTTCACCGCCTCGATCAACCCGTCGCGGTGCTCGTGCGCGAGCGGCTCGAGGCGCACATGTGCGCCGGTGAAGCTGACGGGTTCAAGCCATGGCATGGGGACTATCCTTCACGAGAGACGACTAGCGCTTCGGGCCCCACGGGCCGCCGTCGCCGCCGAGCGGCGGCTCGCCGGGCAGGAATGGCTTGCCGGCTTGATCGGCGGCTGAACCCCACGGCCCCTGCGGCGAGCCGCCTTCGATGTGCTCTTGTGGCTCCGGCGCATCGAGCGCCAAGGGCCCGGGATCGTGGCCGCCGGCGAACTTCACCAGCGCGTCGCAGCGCGCGTCGATCGACGGATGCGTGTCGAACACGTTGGCGAAGCCGACGCGCGGATTGTCGATGCACATCTCCATGACGGCGGAGTTGGCGCGCACGAGCTCGCCGCGGCCCTCGATCTTGCGAAGCGCGGCGATCATCGCGTCGGGGTTCTTGGTCAGCTCGACCGAGCCGGAATCGGCGAGGTACTCGCGTTGCCGCGACAGCGCGAAGCGGATGACGATAGCGAGAATCCAGGCGAGCACGACCAACGCGATGGCGATGATGATGGCGATGGCCGCGCCGCCGCCGCCCTTTCGTTCGCTATCGTCGCGCGAGCGTCGGCCGCCGAAGCCGCCGTACCAACTCGCCTGGAAGAACAGGCGGAAGATCATCTCGCCGAAGAACGACACGACGCCGGCGATCACCACGGCGATCACCAGCATGCGAACGTCGCCATTGCGGATGTGGGTGAGCTCGTGGCCGAGCACGGCCTCGAGCTCCTGGTCGTTGAGCGCGGCCGTGAGGCCGCGCGTCACCGTGATCGAGTACTGCTTCGGATTGAGGCCGGTGGCGAAGGCGTTGAGCGCATCGTCGTCGGCGACGCGCAGCGTGGGCATGGTGATGCCGCGCGAGATGCACAGGTTCTCGAGCAGGTTATAGAGCCGCGGCTCGTCCGCACGGGTCACCGGGGTCGCGCCGGTGATGGCATCGATCATCGCCTGATGGAACTTGTAGGCGATCAGGATCCAGAGGATGGCGCCGATGGTGGCGAACGGCGCCGCCTTGACCAAGTCGTAGGCCGCCGCGCGCAGCAGATAATCGAGCGGGGCGTCCGGCACCGAGACGGCTTCGGCGATGAGCGCGCCAGCATAGACCAGCACGTAGACGAGCAGGAACAGCCCGATCAAGAGCACGACCGACCGGCGCTTGTTCGACTGGATGTGGGTGTAGAGACCGTAGGCGGCCATCGGCTGTTTCCGTCATTCCGGACGCCGCGGCAGCGGCGATCCGGAATCCAGGGGGATAACGCGGAGCCAGTATCTGGATTCCGGACTCTCGGGCGTTCGCCCGCGCCCCGGAATGACAGAGCCTAGAATTTCACGCTCGGAGCCTGATCGAGCGCGGCGCGCTGCTCGCCGAGATCGAAGAAGGTCTTGGCGTGGAAGCCGAACATGCCGGCAAACAGGGCCGCTGGGAATTGCTGGATGCCGGTATTGTATTCCTGCACCGCGTTGTTGAAGAAGCGGCGCGAGGCGGCGAGCTTGTTCTCGATGTCCGACAATTCCATCTGCAACTGCTGGAAGTTCTGGTTGGCCTTGAGGTCGGGGTAGTTCTCCGACAGCGCGAACAACTGGCGCAGCGCGCCGGAGAGCATGTTCTCCGCTGCGACCTTCTGATCGACGCCGGGCGCGGCGACGGCCGCGTTGCGCGCCTGGATGACGGCCTCAAGCGTGCCCCGTTCGTGCGAGGCATACCCTTTCACCGTCTCGACCAGATTCGGGATCAGGTCGTGGCGTTGCTTCAATTGGACATCGATGTCGGCGAAGGCCTGGTCGGTGCGCTGCCTCATCGCGACCAGACTGTTGTAGACGCTGATCGCCCAGATCACGATCACGACGACGACGCCGAGAACGATCCAGCCTGTGGTGGACATGGTGAGATGGCTCCGCGCGGGGTTGGCTCTAGGGGAACCTAGCCTAGAAATGTGGCGGGGCGCCATCGGCAGCAGGAGCCGACGGGCGGGACGCTCCGCCTTCGGCCGAGACCCGAAGTCTTTGAGCAGAAAAGAAAAAAGGCCCCGAGCCGAAGCTCGGAGCCTTTTCGCCAGACGGCTATTCGGGGGGTAAGGGGGGAGCCGCCCGACTAAGCTAATCGAGCAGATAACCCTGAGCCAAATAGTTGGTTCCTGCGCGGTTGGCAGAAAATCCGAAAATTTTTGCGGGCGCCGTTTATGACGCCTGCGCGACTTTGGAACCGGCCGTTAGCTCGCCTCCCGGAAGCGTACTGCGGCTTCGAGATCGACCGAGACGAGTTGCGAAACGCCGCGCTCGGCCATGGTCACGCCGTAGAGCCGGTTCATGCGGGCCATGGTGATCGGGTTGTGAGTAATGATCACGAAGCGCGTGTCGGTCGACTTGATCATCTCGTCGAGCAGGTCGCAGAAACGCTCGACGTTGTGGTCGTCGAGCGGCGCGTCGACCTCGTCCAGCACGCAGATCGGCGCCGGATTGGTCAGGAACACCGCAAAGATCAAGGCCATGGCTGTCAGCGCCTGCTCGCCGCCGGATAGGAGCGACAGGGTCGCCGGCTTCTTGCCCGGCGGGCGGGCGAGGATTTCGAGGCCGGCTTCGAGCGGGTCCTCGCTCTCGATCAGTTGCAGCTCGGCCGTGCCGCCGCCGAAAAGCTGCGTGAACAGGTGCTGGAAGTGCTTGTTTACCTGCTGGAACGACTCCAGCAGCCGTTCGCGCGCCTCGCGGTTGAGGCTCTGGATGCCCTGACGCAGCTTGGAGATCGCCTGCACGAGGTCGTCGCGCTCGGCGGTCAGCGAGGTCAGCTGCGCCTCGACCTCGGTCAGTTCCTCCTCGGCGCGCAGGTTCACGGCGCCGAGGCGCTCGCGCTCGCGACGCAGGCGCTCGAGCGTCGCTTCGGTCTCGGCGAGATCGGGCAGGGCGTCTTCGGGCTTGAGTTCCGCCAGCTCCGCGACGTTGCCCGGCTCGGTCTCCAGCATGTCGTGGATTTCGCGGGCGATGTCGGCGAGGCGGCGCTTGGCGCCCTCGTGCCGCTCCTCGGCGCGGGCCAGTTCCTCGCGCGCGTGGCTCGCCGCTTCGAGCGCGGCGCGAGCGTCGCGATCGGCTTCGGCCTGCGCGTTCTCAGCCGCCTGCAGGCGGTCGGCGCAGGCGCGGCGGTCGGCTTCCGCCAACTGCACTTCGCTGATCAGCGCGTCGCGTTTCTCGGCGAACTGCTGCGGCGCGTTTTCGAGCTCGGTGCGCGCGGCCTGCGCCTCCGCCATGCGCTGCTCGAGCGTGGCAATCTGGTTGCGCGCGCCGTCCCGACGCTGCAGCGAGGCGGCGCGGTCGGCTTCGAGCGCCTTCAGACGGCGGTCGGCCAGTTCGGCCTCGCGCACGATCGCCTGCTGCTCGGCGCGCACCTCGGCGAGCGTCGCGCGCTTGGCCGTGATGTCCTCGCGCACGGTGGCGAGTTCGCCTTCGAGATCGGATGCGGGCGCAAGCGCGGCCAGTGCGCCCTCGGCGGCGCTGCGCGCTTCCGCCGCCTCGTTGCGGGTGGCGGTGAGGCGCTGATGCGCTTCGTCGAGCGCGGAGAGGCGCGCGGCGTTGCGGTTCGCCTCGCGCTCGGCCGCTTCGTGCTTGTCGCGAGCAGCGTTGAGTTCGCGCTGGCGCTCGCGCGCGGCGTTGCGGGCTTCGGTCTCGGCCGTGGCGGCGGTGCGCAGCGTAGCTTCGGCGGCTTCCTTGTTCTGGCGCGCGGTGTCGAGCTCGAGGCGCGCCGACTGCATCTCGGCTTCGATGTCAGCAAGACGCGCGCGCTCGGCGAGGCGGCGCGCTGCGCCGGTCGGCGCGTGCGCGGCGGCCGCAAAGCCGTCCCAGCGCCACAGGTCGCCTTCGAGCGTGACGAGGCGCTGCCCAGGCTTCAACTGGCTGGCAAGACGATTGCCGGTGTCCTTGTCGACGACGCCGATCTGGTTCAGACGGCGCGCCAATTCGCCCGGCGCTTGCACGCGCGACAGGAGCGGCTCCACGCCCTCCGGAAGCGACGGATCGGCAGGATCGATCGCCGAGCCCATCCAGCGCATCGGCGCCGTCGGATCGACCGGCGCGTCGAGATCGTCGCCGAGCGCTGCGCCGAGCGCCTTCTCGTAGCCCTTCGCGACCGAGATGTGATCCATCACCGGCGGCCACAAGTTCTTGGTTTCGACGGCGAGCACCTTCGACAAAGTCTTGGCTTCGGTCTCCAGCCGCTGCAGCCGGCGTTCAGCCTCGGCGAGCGGGTTGCGCGTCGCTTCAAGCTTCGCCCGCGCGGCCGCGTGTGAGATCTCACCATCGACCGCGGCGGTCTCGGCTGCGGCGACCGCCTGCTGCACGGCTTCGACCGCGGCGGCGAGCGCGGCGAGATCGGGGCCGTCCGTGCCCTTGAGCGAGGAAAGCTCGCGCTCGATGCCGGCGATCTCGTTCTCGGCGCGGGCCGTGCGCGCGGAGTGGTCGCGCACGGCGTGCTCGAGCTGATTTCGCTCGGCGGTGAGCGCGGCAAGCTTCGACGTCAATTCCGCGAAGACCTTCTCGGCCGCGGTCAACGCGCTGTCGGCTTCGGCGACCCTGGCGTCGACGCCGGAACGGCGGCCGGCATTTGCGTGCGCCTCGGTGCGGATCGCCTCTTCTTCGGCGGCGATGCGGGCGATCGCCTCTTCCGCGTCGGCGGCAAGGCGGGCCTCGCGCTCGCTGTCGGCGGCGAACTGGATCAGACGCTTGTCGAGCTCGGCAATGCGGTCCTTGGCGCGCTGCTCCTCGCGATCGAGATCGGCGAGCGCCAGATTGAGCCGATGCAGCGCGGCGCCGGCGGCGGCCTCTGCGTCGCGCAGTTCGGGCAGCGAAGCGGCGGCGTTGGCCTGACGCTTGGACGCCTCGACCTCGGCCTCGGTGCGGGCGGCGACTTCGCGTACGCACAGGTCCTTGGCGGTCTCGGCCGCGGTGACCTCGATCGTCGCCGCGGTCCAGCGCAGGTGATAGAGCGTCGCTTCCTGCTTGCGTACCTGCGCCGAGACGGTGCGGTAGCGCACGGCCTGCCGCGCCTGCTTCTTCAGCGCGTCGACCTGCCCGGTGAGCTGCCCGATCACGTCCTCGGCGCGGGTGAGGTTCGTCTCGGCCGCCTTCAGGCGCAGCTCCGCTTCATGCCGGCGGGCGTGCAGGCCGGAAATGCCGGCGGCTTCTTCCAGCACGCGGCGGCGCTGCTCGGGCTTGGCCTGGATGATCTCGCCGATGCGGCCCTGGTGCACGAGCGCTGGCGAGCGCGCGCCGGTCGAGGCGTCGGCGAACAGGATCTGCACGTCGCGGGCGCGGACGTCGCGGCCGTTGATGCGGTAGTTGGAGCCGGCCTCGCGCTCGATGCGCCGCGCGATCTCCAGCATGTCGGTGTCGTTAAAGGCGGCCGGCGCGCCGCGGTCGGAATTGTCGATCGTCATCGCGACTTCGGCGTTGTTGCGCGCCGGCCGCGAATTGTTGCCGGAGAAGATGACGTCGTCCATCGACGACGCGCGCATCGACTTGTAGGACGACTCGCCCATCACCCAGCGCAGCGCCTCGACCAGGTTCGACTTGCCGCAGCCGTTCGGACCGACGACGCCGGTCAGGCCGGGCTCGATGAGGAAGTCGGTCGGTTCGACGAACGATTTGAAGCCGAGGAGGCGCAGCCGGGTGAGCTTCATACGTTGCTTCTCTTGAATCGTCCGGCGGGCTCCGGCGTTAAATCACCGCAGCGAACGCCCGATCTTGCAGTGACCAGAAGTGCATGCCATCCGGCATCGGCCGGTGCATGTCTGTCGCCGTACCGCATTGGCCGGGAGAATGAACAGCCGGGGGCCTTACGGCAACGGCCTTGCGGGAATCGGGCCCGGTTTTCCAGACTTTTCAGGGGCTCAGGCGGCGAAATTACGGCGGTTCCGGCCGCTCCGCGACGCAGGGGCCCAAATACGCGCGAAAACGGGCCTCTGCGCGCTGTGGCGCGTGATTCTCAATTGTCGCGGCAATAAAGCTTGGGACAGGGGCCCGGCCGGCTTGCGCCGGCCAGGGCGAGGGGCGATTCGCTCAGGTCAGCCCTTCTTCGCGGCAAGCATCGGGTCGATCACCTTGGCCATCTCGTCGATGGTTAGCGCACCGACCTTGCGCGTGCCGTTGACGAAGAAGGTCGGCGTCGATTCGACCTGGAAATCCTTGATGGCGCGCTGGCGCACGTCCTCGATGCCGTTGAGAAGTTTCTGGTTGGCGAGGCACTCGTCGAACGATTTCTCGGTGAATCCGGCCTGCTTGGCGATGGTCATCAGCGGCGGGATCGGTTTCTCGACCGCCCAGGTGCGCTGCTGGGCGAACATCGTGTCGATCATCGCGTAGTACTTCGCCGAGTCGAGCTCGCCGGCGCAGCGCGCCAGCATGAAGGCGGCGGCGGCGAGGTTGTCGAGCGGGAATTCGCGGAAGATGTAGCGGACCTTGCCGGTGTCGATGTAGCGCTTCTTCAATTCCGGAAAGGTCGTCTCCTGGAAGTGGGCGCAGTGCGGGCAGGTCATCGAGGCATATTCGACGATCGTGACGGGCGCGTTGGCGTCGCCCATCACCATGTCCGGGAGCGCGGCCTTCTTCATCAGCGCGTCCATCGGAATCTGGTCGGGAGCCGCGGCCGCCGCGAAGGAAAGCGGGACGGCGGTCAGAACGGTGCTGGCCAACATCACCGCGGCGGTGCGCTGGCAGAATTCACGGCGGTTCATCGACAAGGAGGGCTCCTGGGGTACGGTCCGCTTTTCGCGCGTTGGCCTAGCTGGACCGGAGGATTGTGGCAATGGCGGGCCGTCCCGCCAAGCCGGGGCGCTTTCTCACTTTCGTTTGATGGCGGCCCCGAGGCGGCCGATCGCGTTCCGAAGGTCGTCGTCCTTGATGTCCGGCAAGGCGTTTGCGATGCGGACGGCGGCGGCCGGGTCGGCCGGGGCAGGGCGCTTTTTGGCGGCGGGGCGGCGCAGGGGGGCCTGGCGCAGCGCAATCCGCCCGATGGCCTGCCAGCCGAAGAACCGGTTCACCCGCTCCAGGATGACCGCCGACATGTGCTGGATCTCGAGCGCGGCGGGCCCCTCGACCCGCAGGACGAGGGTGGCGGGTTCCGGCGTCTCCTCGCCGTGCACGCGGGGCCAGTTGATCTTCAACGGCTCGCTCGAGGCGGCGATCTCGGGCCCGACGATCTGCGGCCAACGCGACAGGATCTCGGCCGAGGCGAAGCCTTGCGCCTTCAGCACGCCGGAGAGTGTCGGCGCCAGAAGGTCCGACAGCGGCCGGGGAAAACTGCGGCTGGGCTTGCTCATCAGGGGGTTACTCGTGCCATCGTCGGCGCGATGACCGTAGCAGTCCGCACCGCCGCGCGAAAGAAAGCGTTGCCGAACAGGCCCGACCCGCAGGCCCTGCTCGCTTGGTACGACCGGCACGCCCGCGTCCTGCCATGGCGGGCGAGGCAGGGGCAGCGCACCGAGCCGTATCGCGTCTGGCTGTCCGAGATCATGCTGCAGCAGACGACGGTGAAGGCGGTCGCGCCGTACTACGCGCGCTTCCTGTCGCTGTGGCCAGATGTGACCGCGCTTGCGGCTGCGGAACTGGAAGACGTGCTGCGCGCCTGGGCCGGGCTCGGCTATTACGCGCGCGCCCGGAATTTGCATGCGTGTGCGCAGGCGGTGGTCGAGCGGCACGGCGGCGTCTTTCCCGAGACGCTCGATGGCCTGCGCGCGCTGCCGGGCATCGGCGACTACACCGCCGCGGCGATCGGCGCGATCGCCTATGACGCGCCGGCGGTGCCGGTCGACGGCAATGTCGAGCGCGTGGTCACAAGGCTCTGCGCGGTCGAGGAGGAACTGCCGGCGGCGAAGCCGCGCATCAAGGCGCTCGCGGCGTCGTTGCTGCCGCCGGCACGCTCAGGCGATTTCGCGCAGGCGCTGATGGATCTCGGCGCGACCATCTGCACGCCGAAGAAGCCGGCCTGCGTGCTGTGTCCGTGGAACGAGGCGTGCGTCGCGCGGGCGCGCGGTGAGCAGGAGACGTTCCCGCGCAAGGCGCCGAAGCGCGAAGGCAAGTTGCGCCGCGGCGCTGCGTTCGTCGCGCTGCGCGAAGACGGCTTCATCCTGTTGCGCCGGCGGCCCGACAAGGGCCTGCTGGCGAAGATGACGGAAGCGCCCGGCAGCGACTGGTCGCACGATTTCGACGTCGCGGACGCGCTAAAGGCCGCGCCGCACCTGCGCGGCAAGCCGAAATGGCGCCGACTTGCCGGGACGGTCAGTCATGTGTTCACGCATTTCCCGCTCGAACTCACCGTGTTCACCGCCACGGTGCCGCGCGGCACGCCGGCGCCCGACGGCATGCGCTGGGTCGCGCTCGCGCGCGCGGGCGACGAGGCGCTGCCGAACGTCATGCGCAAGGTGCTGGCGCATGCGCTCGACCGCGGCGTAGCGAACGTTGCTTGAGGCGCATCTCTGCCCCTTTGCCGGTCCCCTTGTTCGGGATGAGGAAGTGTTCTAACCAAAAGCGACAATAAAATTTGTCGTTGTCGCCTTCGCATTGCGGTCAACACGTTCGCGCGAGGTGGGATGCGGCCCATGCCGTGCGTGGCTGCGCTCTTCATCAATGGCGCGACACCATCGGGGAAACGTCCATGCCAATGCTCACCCGGCGCGCCACGATGGCCGGAGCCGGCGCCGCCGCTCTGCTCGCGGCGCACGAAACGCAAGCCCAGCCGGCTGCGCGCAAGACCTTCGTGCTCATCCATGGCGCCTATCATGGCGGATGGTGCTGGAAATATGTGACGGACATTCTTGAGCGGGCAGGCCACAGGGTCTACGCGCCGTCGTTGACCGGGCACGCCGACCGCAGCCATCTGCTCACCAAGGATTTGACGATGGATGTGCATGTCGCCGACATCGTCAACCTCTTCACCTGGGAAGACCTCAAGGATGTCTGCCTCGTGGCGCACTCCTTCGGCGGCTTCTCGGCCTCCGGCGCGGTCGACCGCATTCATGACCGCATCGCCTCGGTGGTCTGGCTCGATGCCTTCAAGCCGCGCGATGGCGAAAAGCCCCTCGACTATATTTCCGGCTTCAGCCGCAAGGCGCTGGAAGAGGCCATGGCGCGCGGCGAAGCCGGCCGCAAGCCGCCAGCGGCCAAGACCTATTCGATCGTCGAGAAGGAGTATGCCTGGATCGAATCGAAGCTGACGCCGCAGCCGAACGGCGTGACGTTCCAGCCCGTGCATCTCTCCGGCAAGCTCGACACGATCGCGAAGAAGACGTTTATCCGCGCGCCGAAATATCCGCAGGCCTCGTTCGACCGCGCGCTGGCCGAATGCCGCGCCGACAAGTCCTGGCAGACATTCGTGGTCGAAGACTCCGGCCACGACGTCATGATCGACAAGCCGGAATGGCTGGCCGACATTCTGCTGAAGGTGTCATAAAGCGGGATCGCCCCAAGTCCGCGAGGAATCTCATGTCCGACTGGAGCCCGAACCTGCGCTACCCCGATCCGGCGGTGCGCTCGCTCGACAAACGCTTCGAGAAGTACCGGCTGCCGCTCGCCACCGTCGAGCGGCTGTGGACCGGCTCGCGCTGGGGCGAGGGGCCGGTCTGGTTCGGCGATGGCCGCTATCTCCTGTGGAGCGACGTGCCCGGCAACTGCATGCGCCGCTGGGACGAGGAGTCCGGCGCTGTTTCCTATTTCCGCAATCCATCCAATAATTCGAACGGCAACACGCGCGACCGGCAGGGGCGACTCGTCACCTGTGAGCACGGCTCGCGGCGTGTCACGCGCACCGAATATGACGGCACCATCACCGTCATCTGCGACAAGTTCGAGGGCAAGCGGCTCAATTCGCCGAACGACGTCGTGGTGAAGTCGGACGGCTCGATCTGGTTCACCGATCCGCGCTTCGGCATCCTCAGCAACTACGAGGGCGAGATCGCCGAGAGCGAATTGCCGATGAACGTGTATCGCGTCGACGGCAAGAGCGGCGCTGTGACGGTGGTCGCCGACAGCATCAATGCGCCGAACGGGCTCGCCTTTTCGCCGGACGAGAAGATCCTCTACATCGTCGAGTCGCGCAGCGAGCCGCGACGGATCCTCGCCTTCGACGTCGCGGCGAGCGGCGACAAGATTTCCAACGGCCGTATTGTCATCGACGCCGGCCCCGGCGGCACGCCGGACGGCTTCCGCTGCGACATCGATGGCAATCTGTGGTGCGGCTGGGGCATGACCGCCGAACTCGACGGTGTGCGCGTCTTCACGCCACAGGGCGAGCCGATCGGCCACATCGCGTTGCCGGAGCGCTGCGCCAACCTGTGCTTCGGCGGCCGCCTGCGCAACCGCCTGTTCATGGCCGCGTCGCACTCGCTGTACTCGCTCTACGTCAATACGCAGGGCGCCAAGGGCGGCTAGGCCGGGACGCGCACGTCGGGCGCGCCCCGGTGAACGATCAGATCGCCGGAATGCCCGACGCCATCGCCAGCATGGCGTTCTCGGCCTGCTCGGCCGTGGTCGGGCGTTTCTCGAGTTTCGCCTCGCGCTTCTTTTGCGCAGCATAAGCCTTCTTGTTGATCTTGCGCGTGGCGATGGCGGAGAGCTTCTTGTCGGTCGCTTTCTCCTCCTTGAGGTTCATGGCGAGGAGCTTCGCGGCCGACGAATAGCCCAGCAGCTTCGCCCAGGCGACCAGGGTGCCGTAGCGGGTCATCTCGTAGTGCTCGACCGCCTGCGCCGCCGCGATCAGTGCGGCGTTCAGCACCAATTTGTCGTCGACCTCGCTGGCGATCTCGTTCGCCTCGTCGAGGATGCCGTCGATCGCCGGGCATTTCGTGCCCTGCGGCTCTTGCTTGAGCGCCTTGAAGACGCGGTCGAGCCGTTTGATCTGACCCTTGGTCTGACGAAGGTGCATGTTGAAGCCCTTCTTCAGCTCGGCGTCGGATGCCTTGGCGACCATGTCCGGCAGCGATTTCGCGATCTGGTGCTCGGCGTAATAGATATCCTGCAGCGTGTGCAGGAACAGGTCGTCCACGCTTTTGATGTCGGATGAAAACCAGCCCATGTATCGCCTCCTTGGAATTGGTTCCAAGATAAGCGGGACACGTGCTGAAGGTTCCGGCGCCGCGTTGTCGCGCTATTCGGCCGGCTCCGCTTCGCGGCTGCGGACCGGTGCGACCGGCACGATCGGCGGCTTGGCGTTGAGCGCGTCGACCTGGAAGCCGGCGACCTTCTTGTAGTTCGCGGCGATGCCTTCGAGTTCCTCGCGCGTCAGCACGTCGGTGACCTTGGCAAAACCGTTCGGCGCACGCTCCTCGACGAGCTGCATGACCTGCTCGGGGCCGTTCTTGCGGTTGAGCAGGACGAGCTGCGTCGTCGCCGGCCGCCGCTCCGCCTCGTAGACTTCGAGCGCCGCGGTGGTCTCGCCTTTCGCCAATATCTCCCGCGCCAGCACCCGTGCGTCCAGGATCGCCTGCGAGGCGCCGTTCGAGCCGATCGGATACATCGGATGCGCGGAGTCGCCGATCAATGTCACGCGGCCGAAGGTCCATTTGTCCAGCGGATCGCGGTCGACCAGCGGGTACTCGTAGCAGTACTCGGCCGTGCGGATGAGGCTTGGCACGTCGAGCCAGTCGAACTTCCAGCTTTCGAAGTAAGGCAGAAACTCTTCGAGCTTGCCCACGCGGTTGTAGTCCTCGCGGCGCCACTGGTAGTCGGGCGGCAGGTGTCGCTCGGCGATCCAGTTGATCATCGGCCGGCCCCTCTCGGAGGCGGCGCGCGAGATCGGATAGCAGACGAACTTCAGCGTCTCGTGCCCGGCCATGATCATGGTGCGGCCGGACAGGAACGGTTCGCCGAAGGTGACGCCGCGCCAGAGGATGCGGCCGTTCCAGATCGGCGCGCCTTCCTGCGGATAAAGCTTCGCGCGCATCGACGAATGGATGCCGTCGGCGCCGATCAGCACCGAGCCCTCGTACTCGCCGGCGGGATCGCCGTTGCGGTCGACGAAGCCGGCGCGCACGCCGCCGGCCGTCTCGCTCCAGTCCTTGAGGTGATGGCCGGTAAGGATGTTCTCGGCGCCGATGCGCTCGCGCGCCGCGTCGAGCAGGATCTGCAGCAGGATGCCGCGGTGGACCGAGAACTGCGGCCACTTGTATCCGGCTTCCAGCCCGCGCGGCTCCGACCAGATCTGCTGGCCGTGCTTGGAGAAGTAGGCAAGCTCCTTGGTGCGCACCGCGGTCTCGTCGAGCCGGTCGAGGAGGCCGAGCTCGATCAGCTCGCGGCAGGCGTGCGGCAATACGTTGATGCCAACGCCGATCGGCTTGAGCTCGGGGACGCTCTCGAAAACCCGCACCTTGACGCCGATCTGATGCAGGCTGAGCGCAACTGTGAGGCCGGCAATGCCGCCTCCGGCCACCAGCACGGTCATGAGGTATCCCCCTCTACGCAACACAAAGCGGGGTTCTGTCGCAGCGCCCCTCTCGGGGCATTATAGCCCGGCCCCGCGCGGGCTTGCCACCGCCGGGGCATGGGTTAGGAATGGCCGAGACAGCGTCAGAAAGGACGAGACAATGAGCATCCAGCGTATCGAAGTCGGCGCCCGCATGAGCAAGGCGGTGGTCAACGGCAACACGGTCTATCTGGCCGGCATCGTCGCCGACAAGGCCAAGGGCAAGAGCATGACCGAGCAGACCAAGGAGATCCTCGGCCTGATCGACGGCCTGCTCGCCAAGGCCGGAACCGACAAGTCGAAGCTCCTGACGACGAACATCTGGATCACCGACATGGCCAACTTTGCCGAGATGAACGCGGTGTGGGACGCCTGGGTGTCGCCTGGCAACACGCCGGCGCGCGCCACGGTCCAGGCCGGGCTCGCCGCGCCGGACTACAAGGTCGAGATCATGGTGACCGCGGCGAAGTAGGTTTTTGAGCGATCCCGCCGATCGGCGCATTCGCGTCAATCGCGCGGGATGGCCAGTGAGGGCTGGCCAGGCGGGGACGCGAGAGAGGGAAGGTGCAATGGCGTTCGATTTCGGCCCGCTGGTGCCGGCGGGCTCGCCGCCGCCAGCCGTGCGGTGGACGGGCTGGCCCAGGTACAATTTCACGTTCGGCAACAACGACCCCGAGGGTCTCGCGATCGAGGACCTCAAGGCGGCAGCAACCGCCGCGTTGACGCGCGAAGGGCGCCGGCTCGCGGATTATCGGATGCTCACCGGGCCGCAGGGCTACCGGCCGCTGCGCGAGTTCCTGGTCAAGAAGCTCAAACGTGACGCCGGCATTGACTGCGCGGCCGACGACATCCTGATCCTGTCCGGATCGCTGCAGGGTCTCGACCTCGTCAACGGCGCGCTCACCGAGCGCGGCGACACGGTCATCTGCGAGCGCGACTGCTACGAGGGTACGCTCAACCGCTATTACCGGCGCGGCCTCGACGTCGTCGCCGTTCCGGGCGACCGCGGCGGCATGCGCATGGATGCGCTGGAGCAGGCGCTCGAGGAGCTAAAGCGCAAGGGCGTACGGCCGAAATACATCTACACCATCGCCACGGTGCAGAACCCCACCGGCACCATCCTCACCGAGGATCGCCGCCGCAAGCTGCTCGAACTCGCCGATCGCTACGGCGTGCCGATCTTCGAGGACGACTGCTACGCGGATCTTACCTGGAGCGGCGAGCGTCCGCCGGCGATCTATGCGATGAGCGCGTCGCAGAACGTCATCCATCTCGGCTCGTTCTCGAAGACCATCGCGCCGGCTCTGCGCGTCGGCTTTCTGGTGGCGCCATGGTCGATCATGTCGCGTCTCCTGCCGCTCAAGACCGATGCCGGCTCGGGCGGGCTGGAGCAGCTGACGCTCGCCGAATACTGCGAGTCGCATTTCGCCGAGCACGTGCCGCAGTTGCGCAAACGCTTTCGCGCCAAGCTCGACACGATGATCACCGCGCTCAACGAGCAGTTCGGCACCGCGGCGGAATTCGACGATCCGCCGGGCGGCATCTTCCTGTGGGTGAAGCTGCCGGACAATGTCGACAGCATGAAGCTGCGTGACGCTGCGCTTGCGGCGGGGGTCGCCATCAATCCCGGCCCCGAATGGTCGTACGACAAGGCCGGCAGCAAGAGCCACATCCGGCTATGCTTCGCCAGCCCTTCGCATGAGGAAATCCGCGAGGGCATCGCCGTGCTCGCCGAGGTCTGCCGCAAGGAATTCGGCGTGCCGGAGCGCAGCGCCAACGTCGCACGAACAAGGGGCTGATCCATGAACGCGCAGCCGGGCATCCTCGCCATCTGGAACGACGTGACGCTCGGGCGCGAGGCTGACTTCGACACCTGGTTCCAGGGCGAGCACCTCGTCGAGCGGCTCGTCGTGCCGGGCTTCCGCTTCGGGCGGCGGCACGAGGCGGTCTCGGGTGCGCCGCGCTTCTTCGTCTTCTACGTCACCGATGGCCCCGAGGTGCTGACGTCGAAGCCCTATCTCGAGCGCCTGGACAATCCGACGCCCATGACGCGGATGATCATGTCCGAGGTGTTCGAGAACATGAACCGGACATTGTGCCGGCGCGTCGCGCGGCGCGGCGACTTTCGCGGCAGCCATGCCGTGACCGTGCGCTTCAATGAGGCGGTGGACGAAGCGGCGCTGACGCGGCGGATGGACGAACTGGCGAAGGATCACGCCGTCGCCGCCGCAGAATTATGGATCGCAGCCGATGCGGGTGCTCCGGTGTCGATGGAAGAGAAATTGCGCGGCGGCGACAAGAAGATCAAGGCGTGCCTGATGGTCGACACGCTGCGGCAGCAACCGGCCGAGGCGCTCGGCGCGCGACTGGCGAAAGACTTTCCGCAGGCCGAGGTCGGCGTCTATCGCGTGCTGTGCCAGCTCGGTCAGGGCATGGGGATGTGATCATGGATACGCTGGTGCCGCTCGCCGAAAAGATCGCCGCGCGACTGATCGCGCGCAAGGAGACGATCGCCGTCGCCGAATCCTCGACCGGCGGTCTGGTTTCTGCGGCGCTGCTGGCGCTGCCCGGCGCGTCGGCCTATTTCGTCGGCGGCGCGGTGGTCTACACCAAGGCGGCGCGTGCGGCGCTGATGGGCGTCGGCGATGCCGACATGCAGGACCTGCGACCGTCAACCGAAGCCTATGCCCTGATGCTGGCGAAGCGCGCCCGCGAGCGTATGGGCGCCACCTGGGGCATCGCCGAAACCGGCGCGACCGGACCGACCGGCAACCGCTATGGCGACGCGGCCGGCCACACCTGCATCGCGGTCTCAGGTCCGGTCGAGCGCGCGATCACGCTGGAGACCGGCAGCGCCGACCGCCGTGCCAATATGGACGCGTTCGCGAAAAGGGCGCTGGAGTTGCTATCGGAAGTGATATCGGCGGCGCGCTAGGCCCGCCTACTCCGCCGGCTCGGCCATCTCGGCGCGCACCTGCGCGCGGAATGTGTCGATCGATTTCAGGCCCTTCGGCGTCTCGACGTGCCAGAAGGTCCAGCCGTTGCAGGCGTCGAGGCCTTGCGCCAGCGCGCCGATGCGGTGGATCGAGCCGACCTTTTCACCAAAGGCGAGCGCGCCGTCCGCGCGCACCAGCGCCTTGTGGCGCTTCTTGGCGTCCGTCAGCTTCACGCCCGGCGTGACGAGGCCGCGTTCGATCAGCGCCGAGAACGGCACGCGCGGCGCCTCGCGCGCGGTGACGAAGGGCGCGATGGACGGCGCGTCGAGAGGCTCGGTCGCGTCGATGCGCTTCTGCGCTTCCTTGGCGTATTTCGTTTCGCGCTCGAAGCCGATGAAGCGGCGGCCGAGATGCTTGGCAACGGCGCCGGTGGTGCCGGTGCCCGAGAATGGATCGAGCACGAGGTCGTCGACGCGCGACGAGGACAGGATCACGCGCGCAAGCAGCGCTTCCGGCTTCTGCGTCGGATGCAATTTCTTGCCGTCGCCGCCCTTCAAGCGCTCGTCGCCCGTGCACAGGGGGATCGTCCAGTCCGAGCGCACCTGGATGTCCTCGTTGCCGGCTTTGAGCACTTCGTAGTTGAACGTGTAGCCCTTGCCGCCCGGCTCGCGCGACGCCCAGATCAAGGTCTCGTGCGCGTTGGTGAAGCGGCGGCCGCGGAAGTTCGGCATCGGGTTCGACTTGCGCCAGATGACGTCGTTGAGGATCCAGAAGCCGAGATCCTGCATCAGGGCGCCGACGCGGAAGATGTTGTGATACGAGCCGATCACCCAGATCGTCCCGGACGGCTTCAGGACGCGGCGCGCGGCGAGCAGCCAGGCGCGCGTGAAGTCGTCGTAATCCTTGAAGCTCGCAAACTTGTCCCAGTCGTCGGTGACGGCGTCGACGTGCGAGTCGTCGGGACGCTTCAGGTCACTGGCAAGCTGGAGATTGTAGGGCGGGTCGGCGAAGACGAGATCGACGCTCGCCGCCGGCAATTTCGACATCTCGGCAACGCAGTCGCCGACGACGATGCGATGTTGTGGAGTGCTTGAAACTCCACGGGGCGCCCGTGAGGGCGCCCCGCGACGCGACACAACCATGACTCAGAACTCTGACTCACAGACGACGCGGTCGGCGACGCGGGACCTACAACCGACAGGCCTGCATCTTGCGTGAGGACGGTGAAGAAACGGTTTATGGAAAACGCAATGAAGTCGGCAATTTCTGCCGATTTAACGAGAGGTTAGCGATGGTAGTCGATGCCCGTCTCGCGTCACCTTCTGACGCAGCGTTTTGGCATCATTTCTGCCTCGCACTCAATTGACGCGCGCGCTTGATGCGTTGGATGCGTGCAACATCGCCTGGCTGGAGATAGCGGCCGCGCTCGAGCAGTTCGAGCGTGTATTCCTCGTAGGTGAGGCCGATCCGCTCGGCGCGTTCGGCGCGCATCATCATGATTTCGGGCGAGACGCCGCGGTACGCCTTGCGGTGCGCCGCCTTCCACGAAAAATAATTGCCGATGCCGCCGCGGCCCCATTCGGGCACGTGCTCGTCCTCGATCGGCGGGCCGCCATTGTGCCCGCGAGCGGCGTCGTCTCTCATGGCTTCAGCACCATCACGGCATAGGTGCACGGCTCGGTGCTCTCGTTGCGGTAGGTGCAGTCGGCAGGCGGGCCGAATTCGAGCGAATCGCCTTCCTCCATTTCGTGCGCGACGTCGCCCTCGATGAAGGTCAGCTTTCCGTCGAGCAGCCAGACGACATGGCGAGTGAAGCCGTAGGACGAGGCGGGAAAGCTCACCGATGCGCCCGCCGGCAGCACCACATGCGTCAGTTCGGCCGGCAGGTCAGAGCCGGGCGCGGGCGCGATCTGGGTGCGGATATAGCCGGTCGCGGGGTCTTGCCAGCGCGGCTGCTCGGCGGCGCGCACGAGCCGGCCGGCCGCCGGGCCTTCGGTGCGCGCCAGCAGCGCCGACAAGGTGAGGCCGAAGGCGCCGGAAAGCCGGCCGAGCAGGGCGGCGGTCGGGCTGCTCTCGCCACGCTCGACCTTGTTGATCATCGCCCGCGACACGCCGGACCGGGCCGCGAGGTCGGACAGGGACCAGCCGCGCGCCTCGCGCTCGAGACGAAGCCGGGCCCCGAGCCGCGTATCGGCGGTGTCTACCATATGAGACATTACGGTACTATATGATATCGCGCTGCCGGGAGCCAGACCTCGCTTCCTGCGTTGCACCAAAGACCGCATATTGGCCGGCGGCATCGGGAGGCACTTGAATGCGTTGGGACGATTTCCGCCGCAGCGACAATGTTGAGGACGACCGCGGCGGCGGGGGTATTGGCGGGGGCGGCTTCGGCCTGCCGATCGGCGGCGGTGGCTTGGGCATCGGCACGGTCATCGTGCTCGGCATCATCGGTTACGCGCTCGGCATCGACCCGAGCGTTCTGATCGGCGGTGCCGAGATGCTCAACCGTGGCGGCAGTTCCTATCAGCAGCCCTACGAGCAGCCCGCGCGCAAAACCGGCGCGCCGAGCGACAGGACCGGCCAGTTCGTCGCCGCCGTGCTCGGCAACACCGAGGACGTCTGGGGCGATGTGTTCAAGGAGAGCGGCCAGACCTACCGGCCGCCGAAGCTGCGCCTCTTCACCGGCAGCGAGCCGGGCGGCTGCGGCCAGGCGCAGGCGGCGATGGGCCCGTTCTACTGCCCGAACGACCGGCGCATCTATCTCGACACCTCGTTCTTCCGCGACATGCAGGTCCGCTTCCACGGCTGCTCGGGCAAGGCCTGCGAGTTCGCCGAGGCCTATGTGATCGCGCACGAGGTCGGCCATCACGTGCAGAACCTGCTCGGCATCCTGCCGAAGGCGCAGAACGCGCAGCGCGCCGCCGGCAGCAAGGCGGAGGCCAACCGCATCCAGGTGCGCGTCGAGTTGCAGGCCGACTGCTTCGGCGGCGTCTGGGCGAACCGCTCCAATCAGCGCTGGAAGGCGCTCGAGCCGGGCGACGTCGAGGCGGCGCTGCAGACGGCCTCCGCCATCGGCGACGATCGCCTGCAGAAGCAGACGCGCGGCACCGTCGTGCCGGACTCGTTCACGCACGGCACCTCGGCACAGCGCCAGCGCTGGTTCTCGACCGGCTTCAAGGAAGGCAAGGTGTCGGCGTGCAATACCTTCAGCGCGGCACAGCTATAGTGTTTTTTATCCGTCCCCCTGAAAGGGGGAGGGTGGCGAGCGTAGCGAGCCGGGTGGGGTATGCTCTCAATTGCGCCGTGACCCCACCCCGATCTTCGCTTCGCTCAGATCGACCCTCCCCTTTCAGGGGAGGGATGAAGAGGCCTACCCCGCCTTCAGCGCCTTCTCGCGCTGGATGATCTCCGTCGCCAGCCGCAGATACGCTTCGCTGCCGACGCACTTGAGATCGTAGACCAGCACCGGCTTG
>Ga0265342_10000546_pt1 | contig 39732 bp, 34 predicted proteins | sample 4CB327metaG_FD_203125 | JGI IMG/M metagenome (GOLD analysis project Ga0265342, IMG submission 203125) | Rhizosphere microbial communities from Carex aquatilis grown in University of Washington, Seatle, WA, United States - 4-CB3-27 metaG | ecosystem: Host-associated > Plants > Roots >... | reverse complement strand
GTAGGTCGGCAACAGGCCAATACCCGCACCCTTGGCGATCGCCCAGTAATTGGCGCTGCTGACATTGGTGCGCATGACGAGAAGATCCTGCTGGCGTATGCCCGGGAAGGATGCGTCGAAAATCTCCTTGGCCGCGGTCTGGTCGGAGAACTGCATCACCAGGCGATGCTTGATCAACTCCTCATAGCTCGCCGGTTTGCCGTACAGTTCGATGTAGCTCTGGCTCGCGTACCACATCACGTGCAGGCGGCCGATCTTGACCGTCTTGACGTCGAGCATGGTTGGCCGCACCAGCTGGATGGCCACGTCGGCCTCGTGCCGCAGCACGTCGGCCGAGCGCATCGCGCAGTGCAGGTCGACGAGGATGTTGGGAAAGGCCCGCTGAAACTCGACGAGGCGCGGCGCCAGCCAGAACGTTCCGATGCCCTCGGTTACCGAGACGCGGACCTCGCCGGCGATGGTCGGAGCCGCCACCTTGGCATTGCGCAGGATGTCGAAGCTCGCCGACTCCATACGCTCGACCGCGTCGACGACCTGCGCGCCCTCGTCGGTGAGCCGCGTGCCGAGCACGTCACGCGTGAACAGGGTGGCGCCGATCTCGCGCTCGAACTCGCTGATCCGGCGTCGCACGGAATTGATAGATTGGCCGAGGCGTTCGGCGGCCGCGCGAAAGCTGCCGCAGCGGACGACTTCCAGAAATATGCGGGCGTTGCCCCAATCGCCGAGGCGCGTGGCGCTTGCCGAGCGTTCCGAATCAAGAACACCCCGTTTCGGAACCAGATGCATACGACGCTCCCTCGCCGAATTAAGCTTCGCAAACGTGAGTTGAATTTACAACAAAAAAGGTGGCGTATGACGGCACATGTACGAGGCGGCCAGACCGGCGAGCCGATTTTACAACCTGCGATATATCCCGCGAAGCATCCTTTGCCGGCGAAGAACATCGAGGTGTTCGCCGACGACGTCGTGGTGTTCACGCAGTCGGGCGCCGACCTCGACAGCGTGCTCGCCCGCGCGCGCATCGACCTGCCGGGCCTGGCCGGCGCGGACGCCGTGCGTCGCGTCATATCGCACAATCCCGACAGCCTGTGGGCAATTGCGCGGCGTGGCAATTTCGACGCCGACGCGCCGGTGGTGGACGGCTTCGTCGCATTCCTGACGTTGAACGCCGAAGGGCTCAAGCACCTGGTCGCCGGCACGTTCGACGCCAGCGACCCCGATCCGGCCCTGCTGACCCGGCAGAACAAGAGGCCCGCCGCGGTCTATCTCTGGGCGATGTGGGCGAAGGACGGCCTGGTCGCCGGCATCCCGCTCGCGTTCGAGAAGATGTTCACGCCGCTCTACAAGGACGCGGACGTCTACGCCCGTGCGGCCACCCACGAAGGCCGCAAGCTGCTCGAGACGATGGGATTCGAGCCGGGCGTGGAACTCGACAACGTCAAGGCCGCGCACCTGCATGTCCTCAAGCGCGGCGGCGGCGCCAAAGCGAGCCTGCCGTCCTACGATCGCTATCAGGGCGATGGCGTGGCCAAGCAGATCTCGGTCACGATGGCACGATCCATCGAGGATGTGATGCGTGTCATCACCGTACGCAGCGCGGTCTACATCGCCGAGCAGGAGTGCCCGTACCTCGAGGAGTTCGACGGCAACGACTTCTGCGCCACGCATTTGCTCGGCTATATCGGCAACGAGCCGGCCGGCTGCATCCGCATCCGCTACTTCGCCGATTTCGCCAAGATCGAGCGGCTTGCCGTGCGCAAGGAATTCCGCAACACCCGGCTGTCGTTTCATCTCGTGCGCGCCGCGATCGACCTGTGCCGGGTCAAGGGCTATCGCACGCTGTACGGCCACGCACAAAAGCGGCTGGTCAAATTCTGGTCGATGTTCGGTTTCGAGGAGTTCGAAGGCGGCCAGGACCTCGTCTTCTCCGACTTCGACTACGTCGAGATGAAAGCAAGCATCGAGCGGCATCCGACCGCGATCACCATCGGCGTCGACCCTTACCTCATCATTCGACCCGAAGGCCGCTGGCACCGTCCCGGCATCCTCGAGAATTCGACCAACAGGCCGGTCACGCGTCCCTCGGTCGATAGCAAGGAGCCGGCGTGAACACGATCGTCGATTTCCGAAGCTACACCACCGCGCGCGGCGTGCCGACGCTGGTTTTCATCGACATGCAGAAGGAATACCTCGCCACGCCGCGGCTAATGGCGATACCCGAGATTGCCGAGGCGCTCGCCCATTGCCGCAAGCTGCTCGAGCACGCGCGCGAAACCGGCCTGCCCGTAGCCTTCGTGCGCTGGCTCGACCGCTCCGGCCCGTTTTTCAACCAGGCGACGCCGTTCGCCGGCTGGATCGACGGATTCGAACCGCAGCGCAACGAGATGATCTTCGATCGCAAGCGTCCGTCCTGTTATTCGAGCGAAGGCTTCACGCAATTTATGGAGCATGGCGGCAAGGACGTCGTCCTCGCTGGTTTTGCTGGCGAGTCGGCGTGCCTCTCGACCATGGTGGACGCGTTCCATCGCGGCCATCATCTCACCTATGTGGCGGACGCGTCCGCAAGCCATCGGCTGGTCGAGATGTCAGCCGATGAGGTGCACTCGGCAATAACGAGAATCGCCAATCTCTATGGCGACGTGGTCAAGACCGACGCGTGGATCGGGGCACGTGTTCGGTCCGCAGCGAAGGCGGGGTAAGCCGGCATAATGCGCGGTGGGGAGTTGAGTGATGTTCGTTGCGTTGAAGAATTGGCGGGAGCGCCTCAGGCATCGGGGCGGTGCTTCCGGTGATCGTCTGGTTGAGAGGACCGAGCGCGCACTCGGGCACGAGGACGGCTCCGACTGGGTGCTGCGGCAATTCCGCGCGGCGGCGCTCGCGCCGCCGCTTGCCCCCGGCGATTCGTATGCGCTCGGCGAACTCGGGGCGGAATTCGACGGCGCCGAGCCTCTCACCGCCGCGGAGAATCTGTCTATTATGGCGTCGGTGGAGCGAGGGGCAGCGCGACAGAAGCGGCGGGCGTAATTGCCGCGCGTCGGGCGCAAAAGCGGAATTGGGCGGTCAGCAGCCTCATAAATTGGCGGCCGGCGGTGCGACGACCTTCGCGGTCGTCCTCGGCAACGCGCTCGAATGGTATGAAGTCGTTGTATACGGCTATCTCGCCGCCGTCATTGCGCGGCTGTTCTTTCCCGCGAAGGATCCCGGCACCTCGCTGCTCCTGACCTTCGCGAGCTTCGGCCTGAGCTATCTGAGCCGGCCGCTCGGCGCGCTCCTGCTCGGCCTCTACGCGGACAGGTTCGGGCGCAAGACCGCGCTGCAACTGTCGATCTGGTTGATGGTCGGCGCCTCGGCGGTCATCGCGCTGACGCCGACCTATCAAAGCATCGGCCTCGCCGCACCGGTCATTGTCGTTGTGGCGCGTCTGGTGCAGGGCTTTTCCGCCGGCGGCGAGTTCGGCACTGCGACGGCGTATCTCGCCGAGCAGGATGCGGCGCGGCGCGGCTATCTCGCCAGCTGGCAGTTCGCCAGCCAGGGGCTGACTGCGCTGCTCGCCACAGGCACAGCCGCCGCGCTCACCTCATTCATGACGACGGAAGCGATCGAGGCCTTCGGCTGGCGTCTGCCGTTCCTGTTCGGCCTGCTGCTCTATCCGGTCGGCATCTATATCCGCGCCCATGCCGCCGAGACGGCCGACTTCAGCGCCGCGCGCGAACGGCCGGAACGGCTGAGCCTCGCTGCGCACTGGCGCAGCCTTGCGATCGCCATCGGCCTGATCGTTCTCGGCACGGTCGCCGTCTACACCATCATCTTCCTGCCGAGCTATGCGATCCGCTCGCTGCATCTGCCGGCGGAGAGCGGCTTCCTCGCCGGCATCGTCACCGGCGTGCTGCAACTCGCGCTGGTGCCGGTATTCGGCGCGCTGTCCGACCGCATCGGCCGCACGCCGGCGCCCATTGCCGCGGCACTCGTCATGCTCATCGGCTCCTGGCCGGCGCTGTCATGGCTGAACGTCGCGCCCTCGTTCGAGCGCCTGTTCCTCTTGCAGGCGCTGCTCGGCATCGCGATCGCGGCCTATCTCGGTCCGATGCCGGCGCTGCTGGCCGAGCTTTTCCCCGTTCGTGCTCGCAGCGCGGGATTGTCCCTGTCCTACGCCGTCGGCGTCGCCGTCTTCGGCGGCATCGCCCCATTCGTCCACGCCTGGTTGATTCTCGAGACGGGCGATCCGGCTGCGCCGTCCTTTTATCTCGTCGCCGCGGCCGTTATCAGTCTCGTTGCGCTCCTCGCGGCGCGGCGCACGCCAACACCCGTACGATGACCTTGCCCGCATCCGGACCTGCGCCCGTCGTTACGGCCGGCGGCTCCCGCCTTGTTCTGCTCGCTGCCGGCATGTTCGCGATCGGCACCGATGCGTTCGTGATTGCGCCGCTGCTGGCGCGCATCGCGCGCGACCTCGACATCGGCATCGCCGCCGCCGCGCAGCTCATCACCGCCTACGCGCTCGCCTACGCGCTGTGCAGTCCGTTCGTCGCCACGCTGACCGCGCACTGGCGGCGCGAGCGCGCCGTCGTGACGGGCCTTGCGGTCTTCGCCGGCGCCAACGTCGCGGCCGCGATGGCGCCCGGCTTTGCCGCCGTGCTCGCCGCGCGGGCCTTCGCCGGCCTCGGCGCGGCGTTGTTCGCACCGGCGGCGAGTGCCAGCGCCGCGAGCCTGGCGGCGGCGGACAGGCGCGGCCGCGCTTTGTCGATCATGATGATCGGATTGAGCAGCGCCACTGCGCTCGGTTCGCCGCTCGGAACGGTGATCGGCACCGTGTTGAGCTGGCGGGCGGTGTTCCTGCTCGTCGCGATTTTTGCGGCCGCCGTCGCCGTTGCGATCCTCGCCACAATACGCACCGGCGTGGAGATGGACGGGGCGTCGATCGGCCAGCGGCTACGTCCGCTGCGTGAGCCGGGCGTGGTCGTCACGCTGCTCGTCACCTTCCTCGTGCTCACCGGCCTTTACATCAGTTACACTTACATCAGTGTCATCTTCGATCGCGCGACCGGCAACGACGGTACGCGCATGGCAATACTGCAATCCATCTGGGGATTTTCCGGCATCGTCGGGGCGACCGTCGCCGGGCGTCTCACCGACCGCTTCGGCAGCGCCACGGTGGTGCGCATGATGCTGCTGGTGCTGCTCGCCGATTTCGCGCTGATGCCGTGGACCGGAGCGACTATTGTGGCGGCCGCGGGCGCCATGCTGATCTGGGGCGTGTGCGGCTGGGGCTTTGTCGTGCCGCAACAGCACCGCCTTCTCGGCAGCGCGCCGCGCTCAGCCTCCATCCTGCTCGCGCTCTACACGATGGCAGTCTACGGCGGCACGTCGGCATCGGGCGTCATCGGCGCCTTGGCCTTGCAGATGATCGACCCGCATCGCTTGCCTTTTGTCGGCGCCGGGCTGATCCTGTCGGGGCTTATTGTCGACGAATTTGCACGGCGCATGCATTCCGAGCGGCCCGCGCGCCGTATATGAGCCCGAAGAGTTCCGGGATATAGACCGGAACTCGCGGGCCTTTATTTTCCGAAAATGACAATCGCCTCAGCGCGCGCCGCCCCTTTGTGGGAATTATTCGGTGCGCGCGCGAACAAACCGCGGCGAGGCCGCGTTAGCCGCCAAGCGCAAACATTGCTTGCGAGGACGCCATGGGCCAGTCGAAGCCATTTTCCCGCAGTATCGTCCTCGTGGTCGAGGACGATGAGGACCAGCGTTCGCTCGCCGCCACCGTCTTCGAGGAGGCGGGTTTCAATGTGATCGAGTGCGAGAGCGCGGAGGCCGGCGTCGCCGTCATCGACGCCAAGCGCGGCGAGATCGCCATGATTTTCACAGACTTGCGCCTGCCCGGACGTATGGACGGGGTCGAGCTCGCGCGCATTGCGAGGACCAAGACGCCGAGCGTTCCGGTGATCGTCACGTCCGGCGCCTCCGGCGATCGGCTGCGCGATCTGCCCGAAAGCACAGAATACATGCAAAAGCCGTGGCGTGCGCTCGACCTGCTCATCCGTGCGGAGCGCGTGCGCGGTGAGGGCGCCGACGCGCCCGCCTGGCGCGGCGATATCCTGTAACGTTCAGAGGGCGTCAGCGTCGCGCGGCGGCCGGTGCCCGGTTGCGCTCGGCCAGCAGCATGTCGAGCGTGTAGGCGTTCGGACAGAATTCGTCGAAATGCTCGGCTGCGCCGCCGGTGGCGAGCTCATGCGCGCATTTGCGCTTGTGCGTGCAGGACACGCAGAGCCGCTCCAGATCGCGCATCACCATGGGATCGCGGTCGGATAAAGCCCCGGCATCGACGCCGAGAGCCGCCAGCATGCGATAGAGCAGACGGGCGCTATCCGGGCTCTTGTCCGCGAGGGCCTTGAGCTCCTCCGGACTGATCATCAAATCCTGCGCGATCGCCGCGACATCTTGTGGGTCGCACTGCGCCAGGTCGCGGCTGGCGCCGAGCATCTCGCGGTAGTTCTTCACCCAGAGGGCGATGGCCTCGAAGATCGTGTGGGGTTCTGTTGCTTGGGTTTGCATGGTTCGCACCTCTCGAACGAACAGCCTACTGGTGGCCAGAGCCAGGGCATTGATCCCGCTCAAGTGTCGGTGCTGAAACCGCAACCAGGGACAAACCGCCGCGCCCGTGTGTCGATGCGCTACGGAGCGCGCCGGCCCGGTCGATAATGTCGCCAACTTTGCACAGCGGCCTGCCTTGGGCGTGTGTCGACGAGGACGGAGGCCAACCTGCAAAGGCGCGGGCCGCACTGAAGAAATCCTGCACGCTCATTCGTCGACCGCCCGTTCAAACATATCGCATTCCGACCGAAAATCTGCGCGCCGGCACGGACGGCTCTTTTCCCAAATAGGTCAGTGACACTGACTTGTTAATTGCTGGCGTGCGGCGGAGAGCGCGTTACGATGGTCGCGCCAAGAAAAGCAAAAACAGTGGAGGAGGCGTCCCTTGCGTCGCCCCATCCGACTGAAACCCAGAGGGAGAACGCATCATGAGCACTACGGGACGCGTCACGCGACGTCGATTCCTGCAAACGACCGGTCTCGGCATTGCTGCCGCGCCGGTACTTTCGCCCTTCGTGGCGAAGGAAGCCTTCGCCGCCGACAAGGCGCTGTCGATCGTGCAGTGGAGCCACTTCGTTCCGGAATACGACACGTGGTTCGACAATTTCGCTAAGGAATGGGGCAAGAAGAACAACGTCGCGGTCAGCGTCGACCACATCCCGGTGCAGAACGTTCCGGCGCGCGCGGCGGCCGAAGCCTCGGCGCAATCGGGTCACGACCTGTTCGGCTTCAACGGCGCCGGCGGCGCGCACCTCTACCGTAAATTCTTCCTCGACGTCGCCGATCTCGTGAAGGAGACGGAGAAGAAGTACGGCAAAGTCTCCGTGATCGGCAAGCAACTCGGCTACAATGCCGACGACGGCACTTGGTCGGCCTTCCCGGACTTCTACATCAACTTCCCCGGCATGTATCAGAAGACCTTGTGGGGCGAGGTCGGCGTGCTTCCGGACACCTGGGACAATCTGCGCACCGGCGGCGCCAAGCTCAAGGCGAAGGGCCATCCGGTCGGCATTTCGCTCGGCCACAGCAACGATCCGAGCACGACCTGGCGCGGTCTGCTGTGGAGCTACGGTGCGGCGATTCAGGACGAGCACGGCAAGAAGATCGTGCTCGGCAGCAAGGAGACGATCGAGGCGACCAAGTACGTGGCCGCGCTCTACAAAGAGGCGATGACACCCGAGGTGTTGTCGTGGAACGACACCAGCAATAACCAGTACATCGCGTCCGGCGTCGGCTCCTACATCATCAACCCGATCTCGGCCTACCGCACGGTCCAGAAATCCAACAAGAAGCTGGCCGACGACATCTTCGTCATCGAGCCGCCAAAGGGTCCGGTGAAGCGCTTCATGGGCGCGGCATCCGAGTTCTATGGCATCTGGAAATTCGCCAAGAACAAGGACGCGGCGAAGGAGTTCCTCCGCCACTACGCGGCGAACTGGCCGGAAGCGTTCAAGGCGAGCGAAGGCTACAACAATCCGTGCTTCGCCGGGCTCGTGCCGAAGCCGATGCCGATTTTGGCGAACGATCCGACGTCGACCCCGAACGATAAGCTGAAGATCTTGCAGGACTCGGACCAGTGGTCCGCCATTCCGGGCTATCCCGGGCCGGCGACCCCCGCGATGGACGAGATTTACTATCAGTTCATCATCAACGACATGATGGCGAAGGCGGCGACGGGCCAGATGAGCGCCGAGGACTCCGTCAAGTGGGCCACGCAGCAGTGCGAGACCATCATGAAGAAATGGGCCGGCAAGGCCTGATCGAACCGGCCCGGGCCGCGCGTTGCGTGCGGCCCGGGTCTGCCGGCGTTGTGGGACGCCGGCTCAAAGAGGGGCAACCTGAAACGACATGCCGCCGGCGAAACGGCGGGCAGAGCGCTTTGCTCTGAAGACTGGGAGGTTCAATGGCTGCGGTATTGACACGGGACATCGTCAAGAAATTCGGCGAGGTTCCCGCCGTTAACGGCATTTCGCTCAACATTCCGGACGGCGAATTCATGGTTCTGCTCGGCCCGTCGGGCTGCGGCAAGACGACATATCTGCGCATCATCTGCGGGCTGGAGCAGCAGACCAGCGGCGATCTCCTGATCGGCGGCAACATCGTCAACGAGTTGCCGCCGCGCGCGCGCGGCGTCGCCATGATGTTCCAGAGCTACGGGCTCTATCCGCACTACACCGTGCGCAACAACATCGCGTTCCCGCTCAAGACGCAGCGCGTGCCGCGCGTGGAGATCGACAAGAAGGTCGAATGGGCCTCGCAACTTCTTGGCATCAAGCGGCTGCTCGACCGCAAGCCGCGTGAACTGTCCGGCGGCGAGCGCCAGCGCGTGGCGCTCGCCCGCGCGCTCGTGCGCGAGCCGACCGCACTCCTGCTCGACGAGCCGCTGTCGAATCTCGACGCCAAGCTGCGCGCTTCGGCGCGGCTGGAAATCAAGGCATTCCAGCAGCGGGTCGGTCTGACCACGATCTACGTCACCCACGACCAGGTCGAGGCCATGGGCATGGGCGACCGGATCGCCGTCATCGACGGCGGGCGCGTGCGCCAGGTCGGAACGCCGACCGAGATCTACGACGACCCGGCTGACCGCTTCGTGGCCACGTTCGTCGGCACGCCGCCGATGAACATTCTCGACCAGAACGGTGGCGCCGTCGGCTTCCGGCCGGAGAATTTCCTGCCGAAGGACATGATGGAGGACCAGAGCTTCGCCGAGTTCAACTTCCGCGTCGACCGCTCCGAATATCTCGGCTCCGAGCGCATCGTCTACGGCGTGGTCGAGGGCTTCGATCCGAAGCAGATCGTCACGGCGAAGCTGCCGCCGGCGCACGTCGACGAAGCCAGCATCCGCCCCGGCGAATGGCATCCCTTCGCCGTGCGAAACGCCGCGCTCCGCTACTTCGACGCGGACGGCAACCGCGCCAGCCGCCACTAGGACGGATCTTCGACCATGGTCGCAATCGCAGACTCAGTGCCGAAGCCGATCTCGCGCTTCCGGTTCATCCTGGACCGGCGCGACGTCCTCGGCGCGCTCTTCGTCGCCCCCGCCATCCTCTACGTGCTGCTGCTTGTCGGCGTGCCGTTCCTGATGGCGATCTATTACTCGCTCAGCGCCTACACGATTTACAATCCGGAATGGACCTTCGTCGGGCTGTCGAACTTCGTCGACATCCTCGAGAACCCGGTGTTCAAGACGACGCTCTACAACACCTTCATCTTCACTTTCGGCTCGCAGATGCTCGGCCTCGTGCTGGGCAAGTTCGGCGCGCTGCTGTTGCTGCGACCGTTCCCCGGCCGCAAGATCGTCCGCGCGTTGATCATCCTGCCATGGGCGGTGCCGGTCGCACTCGCCACAGTCGCCTGGCAGTGGATGTTCGACAGTCTCTACAGCGTCATCAACTGGACGCTGATCGCCGCTGGCCTGATCGACCGCGCCAACGCGCCGAACTGGCTCGGCAACCCCGACCTCGCAATGCTGTCGATCATCGTGGTCAATGGCTGGCGATTCTTCCCCTTCGCCATCGTGATCTTCCTCGCCGGCATCACCGCTGTGCCGCAGGACGTGATCGACGCGGCGACGGTCGATGGGGCCGGGTTCTGGCGGCGCAACTACCAGATCATCTTGCCGATGATTCTCCCGATCATGACCATCGGCCTCGTCTTCGGCATCGTCTTTACCTTCACCGACTTGTCCATCGTGTTCCTGATGACGAATGGCGGGCCGGTCGGCGCGACCTCGGTGCTCGGCTTCGCGGGCTTCCAGACCGGCATCGTGTCCGGAGACGTGTCGCACGGCGCGGCAATCTCGCTGTTCATGCTGCCGGTGCTGCTCGTCATCGTCGTGGTGATGCTGCGGTTCATCCGCCGACGGGAGATCTGACATGGCGCGCATCACAGCCAAGGCCGTCGCACAGGAAACGTCGTTCTACGCGGCGGTCGTCTTCTTCGTCGTCCTCGCTGCATTTCCGTTCTACTGGATGCTGATCACATCGTTCAAAACGAACGGCGACCTCTACAACGTCACCAACATCCCGTTCTGGTTCAACGATCCGCCGACGCTCGATCATTTCCGCTATCTGTTCGAGAAGACACTGTTTACAACCTGGCTCCTGAACTCGCTGATCATCGGCGTCGTCGTGACCCTCATCACGCTCGTCACCGCGTTGCCTGCCGCCTACAGTCTCGCGCGCATGACCGGGCGGAACGGCGAGGCACTCGGCATCGGCATCTTCCTCACCTATCTGGTGCCGCCGACGCTGTTGTTCCTGCCGCTGTCGCGCGTCATCGCGATGCTGGGTTTGCAGAACTCGATGTGGTCGCTGGTCGTCGTCTATCCGACCTTCACGATTCCCTTTTGCACGTGGCTTTTGATGGGCTTCTTCAAGTCCATGCCGCGGGAGATCGAGGAGGCGGCGATCGTCGACGGCTGCAGCCTGTTCGGCGCCTTCGTGAAGATGGCGATCCCGCTGTCGGTGCCGGGCATCCTGACGACGGTGATCTTCACCTTCACGCTGACGCTGCAGGAGTTCGTCTACGCGCTGACCTTCGTGTCCGCGTCGGACCAGAAGCCGATCACGCTCGGCGTCGCCACCGACCTCATACGCGGCGACGTGTTCTACTGGGGCGAGATCATGGCCGGCGCCTTGATCGCGTCGATCCCGGTGGCGATCGCCTACAACCTGTTCCTCGACAGGTTCATTTCAGGCATCACCGGCGGCGCGGTGAAATAAGGCGCGCCGTCGCTTTATCGAGGCGGGACGACCGGAGGCGCGTCTCGCCTCCGGTCGCGGCCGTCACGACGTGCTCAGCCGTGCTGCAGGAATTCGTCGAGCGTCTGGGCGGACGGCAGCACAAGCCCCGACTGCGGGATGCGGCTGACCACCGGCAGGCCGAGCTGCTTCAATTTGATCGCCATCTCGACGGCCTTCACGATCACCGTCACGCCGTTGACGATCGGCGCGCCGTCCACATTGGCGTTGGCTTCCTGGCCGTACAGCATCATGGTGATGCCGCCGGTCGGCACGATGACGTCGGCGCCGTCGTCGATGAGCCGGCGCGCCTCGCGTTCGAAGCTCGACCACAGCTCGGCCTTTTTCGCAGGTACCGCGAAGGCCTCCATGTAGTCGCTGATATTGGCGTTCATCGCGCGCACGCCGGCGACGCGCTGCTGGAGGCCGTAGCGATAGACCTGGTCGTTGTGAATCGGGATGAAGGCGGGGTGGATCGTGATCAGGCCGAGCTTGCGGCCCATGGTGCAGGCGTGCAGCAGGGTCGTCTCGCCGAGGCCGAGCACCGGGATGTTGACCGAGGCCCGCGCCTCGTAGAGGCCGACGTCCTGAAAGTGGTTCATGAAGAAGGCTGAATAGCCGTCGCGCTCGGCCGTGATCGCACCGTGCATGACCGCGCGGGCGACCCGGGCTTCCGACAGGGCGTGCACCGTCGTCACCGACGGCGTCATGGTCTTGAACTCGATCTCGAAACCGGGATCGGTGCAGGCCTTCACATGCGGCAGGAGCTTCGCCAGGTAGTTGCGGTGGCCGACCTGGTCGGTCGCGCCCTGCGCCCAGATGCGGTGTGTCTTAGCGGCGTCCAATGAGCACTCCCGATTATGCTATTTCAGCCGCTTGGCGGCGTCGTCCAGAAGGCTCAGGTCGGAGTACTTGTTCACGTCGATATCCGCGTCCGTCAGTCCGAGCTCCTTGACGAGCGCGACATTGCGCTGGAGGGCGACCAGGTCAGGACGCATGCCCGGCGCGTGATGGTAATCCTTGTTGGTGAAGACCCAGCCGAGCCGCTCCGGCGGCTGCTTGGTGACGCGCGACGAGATCGCGATCACCTCCGCATGGTTCGCCGGGTCGAGGAACCAGTTGGTGATGCGCAGCGTGTCTTCCATGAAATCGACCATCGCGTCGCGATGCTTGTCGATGAAGGACTTCCGCGCGGCCCAGAACAAGATCTGCGTCACGCCCATGACGTCGCGATTGTAGAACAGCGGCTTGGCGATGCGGCGCAACTCCGGATCGAACGAGAACGGCACGACCAGCGGGACCAGATCGGCCTTCTTGTCGGCGAGGATGGCGCGCATCGATGGTAGCGGCGCCTCGATCTGGACGTAGTCGCGATTGGGCTCCAGTCCCGCCACGCGCAGCCTCTTGCGCATCGCGATGTCGACCGCCGAGCCGCCGGCATTGATCGCCATGACACGGCCCTTCATGTCCTCGGGCTTCTGCACCGGCCCGTCCTTGAGCACCATGTATTCCTGGGAGTAATAGCCCGGCACACCGTCCTGCAATTCGTCGGCGATGACCCTCAGGTCGGAGAGCCCGGCATTGCGGATCGCGATCGGCAAGGTGGCGAAGGCGAGATCGGCGACTTCGAGCTCGTTATTGGCGAGCGCCGTGATCATCTGCGGCGTGCCGGCGTAGCGGACCGGTTCGAGGATGTAGCTCTGCCCCATGTGCCGGGCGAGGTCCTTCTTCTCCATGAGCAGCGACGCCCAATTGGACAGGGGCGCGATCCAGGAGACGCGGATCTTGACCGGCTCGGCGCGCGACGCGCCCTGAGCCAGCAGCAGAATTGCCGCAACAAGTGCGATCGAGCAGGTTCGGATCAGCCGCATGTCCCCCTCCGCGTGTTGTCCGGACGTAACGATAGCGGGCCTTGCGGACGGCGCAACCGCGCTGTGCCGCGTTTATGTCGGCTCATGTCCAGAATTGATGTCCTCGGCAACATTGCCGGACTGTTCGACTCGCTTCTGGTCTCGTTCTTCGGGTCGATGCGCAGTTGGCTCCTCCATCTGTACACGCTAGGCTTGTAGGCCTGTCGGGGGGATACCATGCATCGTTTTCTCGCTTTCGCGGCCGGCCTCCTATTTTTGGGCGTTTCGCCAGCTTTCGCTATCGGGGTTTGCTCCACCGGCGAATACAAGACGTGTGTGACGTGTTGCACCTCGAATCCAACGGTCACAAACCGTGGACTCTGTAAATCTCAGTGCCGGGATTTCCTGAGCGCTCCACCGAAGGCTGCCTCAGGGGAGACGTGCAGCCATCAGAGCGAGCTCTGCTTCGCTTACTGCAAGACGCCTGCGGGCAAGAGGCTTGGAGCAACCTGCCAAGAAACCTGTTCAGGTAGAACGTCGCACTGCATGCAGACCGGAATATGGGCCGTCCGGGGGCGCGCCAGCATGACAGGGTTACAGCGCCGCTGAGAGTGAGCTAGCTGCGCCACGCCACATCCACTTCATCTCGTCGTCGAACCACATTTTCCTTTTTGTGGTGGAGGCCCGGCCTGGAATCGAACCAGGCTGGAAGACCGTGCATGGCTTCTGCGTCGCCACTCCGCCACCGGGCCGATGCCGTCATAACGCCCGCAGGCTTGACGAAAAGTTGAACAGGCGGGTGCTGTAAGGTCCCGCGGCGCGCGCGGTTAATGCGCGGTGAACGGCCGGGCCAGGAAGGTCATGCGCTGCTGGTTGTGGCCGATGTTGCGCGGCGCGCGCGCCGGCTCGTAGCCGGCGTCGCGCAGTTTCTTCAGCATGTTGGCCTCCTCGTAGTGAGAAAGGCCGACCTTGCCTTTGATCTTGAAGTAGTCGGACACGAGGATGCGGATGAGCCCGCCGACCGCGGCCCAGAAGAAGCCGTTCGACGCGCCGAAGCGCAGCAGCGCGAGCGCCGCCATCGGCGCGGCGAGCTGCGGCTTGATGATGTCGCCGAGCACGAACGTGCCGGTCGGCTTGAGCAGGCCGCGGAAGGTCGCCAGCAGTTTGTCGAGCTCCTCGCCGCTGAGATATTGCGCCACCGAGTGCAGCACGACCATGTCGTAGGAGCCGGCCGGCTGCGCCGCCGCCTGCTCAGGCGTCATGACCGAGATTTTGGCATTGCCGGCGTTGCGCGCGGCGAGCGCGGCGCGCACGTTCGGCGCCGCCTCGACCATGGTCAGGTGCGCGCAGGCGTCTGCCAGGATGTCCGCCGAGGTCGCCTCGCCGCAGCCATAGTCCATGACGCGCGCCGCCGGCGAGGGCACGAGCTTCGCGATGTCGGTCGCGATGGTGCGGTAGTGCACGTCGCGGTGCCGCGCATTCACGTAGATCACGGAATGCTTGAAATCGTAAAAGCTGATCCAGTCCATCAGCGGGTCCAGAGGTCGGTCAGGCCGCCGCTCGTGCCGAGCACCGGATCGCTCTTCGGCAGCGGCACGCGCGGGATCGTCTGCAAGGCCTTATCACGTTCGGCGGGATTGTCACCGCGGCAGAGATTGTAGGTGCCATCGGGCGGATAGCCGCCGATGACGAGGAAGTCGTCGCTGGCGATGAGCTTCTGGTGGCCGGTTCCCGCCGGCAGGATGGCGACGTCGCCGGCCTTCAGGTCGAAGGCCTGGCCCTGATGGCCGCCGAGCTGCACGCGGCCGTGACCGCGGGCGATGCCGAGCGCCTCGTGGATCGCTGCGTGATAGTGCACGAACGGGAAGACGCCGTTGCGCCACATGTCGCGGCCCCAGCCGTTCGAGCGGAACAGCGCCTCGATCGCCGCGGCCGGATCGCGGCTGCGCGAGAGATCGACCGCGCCTTCGTAGACGACGACCGGCAACGTGTTGTTCGGCACGATGCCGTCGTCGGGGAATTGATAGGCGAGGGGCTTGGGCATGGGTACCGATCGATGCGCGACACGGCCGGTCTTCGCTTCCGCCCGCGCCCGCGCTACGCGCTCTTCTTCTGCTTCTTCTGTTGCCGCATCATCTCGACGAAGCGGGTGAAGAGGTAGTGGCTGTCGCGCGGGCCGGGTGACGCTTCCGGGTGGTACTGCACCGAGAACACCGGCTTGTCCTTGAGCGCGATGCCGCAGTTCGAGCCGTCGAACAGCGAGAAATGCGTCTGCTCGACGTTCTTCGGCAGCGTGTCCTTGTCGAGCGCGAAGCCGTGGTTCATCGACGTGATCTCGACCTTGCCGGTCGTCACGTCCTTCACCGGATGGTTCGCGCCGTGATGGCCCTGATGCATCTTCTGCGTCTTGCCGCCCATGGCGATGCCGAGCATCTGGTGGCCGAGGCAGATGCCGAAGGTCGGCGTGCCGCTCTTCACAACTTGTTGGATGACGGGCACCGCGTACTTGCCGGTCTCCGCCGGATCGCCCGGGCCGTTCGACAGGAACACGCCGTCGGGCTTCAGCGCCATGATGTCGTCGGCCGACGTTTTGGCCGGCACCACCGTCACCTTGCAGCCGGCGCCGGCGAGCAGGCGCAGGATGTTGCGCTTGATGCCGTAGTCGATGGCGACGACGTGGAATTCAGGATTCTCCTGGCGGCCGTAACCCTTGCCCCAGACCCACTCGGTCTCGTCCCAGGTGAAGCGTTGTCCGCTCGTCACCTGCGGCACCAGGTCCATGCCGACGAGGCCCGGCCACTCGCGGGCTTCTTTCTTCAAGGCATCGAGATCGAACTTGCCGTCCGGCGCGTGCGCGATCACGGCGTTCGGCATGCCCTTCTCGCGGATCAGCGCGGTCAGCGCCCGCGTGTCGATGCCGGCGAGGCCAATGATGCCGCGCGCCTTCAGCCACTCGTCGAGGCCGCGCGTGGCGCGGTAGTTCGACGGCGCGGTGATGTTGGTATGGAGGATGATGCCGCAGGCGCCCGGGCGGGCGGCCATGTTGACGCTCTCGATGTCCTCCTCGTTGGTCCCGACATTGCCGATGTGGGGGAACGTGAAGGTGATGATCTGACCGGCATAGGAAGGGTCGGTGAGGATCTCCTCATAGCCGGTCATGGCGGTGTTGAAGCACACCTCGCCGACCGCGTGGCCGGTGGCGCCCAGGCCGAAGCCCTCCAGCACCGTACCGTCGGCCAGCACCAAAACTGCCGTGGCTTTGGGTTCCGCCCAAGCCCCGGCCGGGTTCGCTTGCGTCTGGGTCATGGCCCCTTAATTGCGTATCATGCTGCCCATAGCAAGGCCCGGAAACCGGCGCTCACAGCGCTTTCGGCGGTATTCCGTGGCCGGGTCGTACAGGGAGCGGGCGATGGCGAAGGCGAGGGAGAACTACCGCGAGGACGTGGCCGGCCGCGCCAATGTCGAGGACACCCCGGAGCTCGACGCCTACTACAACGAGCTCGAGAAATTCGACGCCGCGGCCTTGTGGACCGTCGCCAACAAGATCGAGCCGTGGCAGCCGAAATCGGCCTCGGTGCCCGTGCTGTGGCGCTATGCCGACCTCCGGGCCCATGTCCTGCGCTCGCTCGAGCTGGTCGCGCCGGAGAAGGCCGGCCGCCGCGTCATCTATCTCAACAACCCCGGCCGCAAGGATGTCGCTGCCGCCGTCGGTTGGCTCTACTCGGGCCTGCAAGTGATGAAGGCCGGCGAGGTGGCTTCGGCGCACCAGCATTCGGCCTCGGCCCTTCGTTTCATCATGGAGGGCAAGGGCGCCTATACGATCGTCGACGGTCACAAGATGACCTTGGGCGAAAACGACTTCGTGCTGACGCCGAACGGCTCCTGGCACGAGCACGGCGTCGAGGCCTCCGGCACGGATTGCATCTGGCAGGACGGGCTCGACATCCCGCTCGTGAATTCGCTAGAGGCGAATTTCTACGCCGTCCATCCGGACCTGAAGCAGGCGGTGACCTACGCCGTCGACGACGCCTCGCTCACCTGGGGCGCGCCGGGCCTCCAGCCGGCGGCCTCCGACTGGAGCAAGGCCTATTCGCCGCTCCTCAAATACGAATGGGAGCCGACCTACGAGGCGTTGTCGAAATACGCCAGGGCGACCGACGGCTCGCCGTTCGACGGCGTCTTGATGAACTACGTCAATCCGCAGACCGGCGGGCCGGTGATGCAGACGATCGGCGCCGCGATGCAGATGCTCCGCCCCGGCGAGAAGACGCGCGCGCATCGCCACACCGGCTGCTCCGTGTATCAGGTGGCCAAGGGCGAGGGCTATTCGATCATCGACGGCCGCCGCTTCGACTGGAAGAAGCGCGACATCTTCTGCGTGCCGGCCTGGGCCTTCCACGAGCACGGCAACGCGTCCGGCACGGACGACGCCTGTCTATTCTCTTTTAACGACCTGCCGGTCATGAAGGCGCTCGGGCTTTACCGCGAGGACGCTTTCGGCGAGAACGCCGGGCACCAGCCGGTGAACTGAAGGACAAAACGATCATGCTCCGCGACGACATCAACAAGGCCCTGACCGAGGCGATGAAGGCCAAAAACGAGCGGGCGGTCTCGACGCTGCGCATGGTCAACTCGACGCTCAAGAACGCCGACATCGAGGCGCGCACCACCGGCAAGCCGCTCGACGACGCGGCGGTGCTCTCGATCCTTCAGAAGATGATCAAGCAGCGCCAGGAATCGGTTGACCTTTATCAAAAGGGCGGCCGCGCCGATCTGGTCAAACAGGAGCAGGAGGAGATCGCCATCATCTCCGCCTATCTGCCGCAGCAGATGTCCGAGGACGAGATGAAAGCCGCGATCGACGCCGCCATCGCCGAGACCGGCGCCGCCGGCATGAAGGACATGGGCAAGGTCATCGGCGTGCTGCGCGGCAAATATGCCGGGCAGATGGATTTCGGCAAGGCGAGCGCGCTGGTGAAGGCCAAGCTCTCCGGCTGACGTCTCGCGGGTCGCGGGGCGTCGACAATGGATACGTCGCGATGCCCGGGCTGCCCGATCTACCGCCAGGCGACTTCTGGACCCGCGACGCCGACGCGGTCCTTGCCGAGCTGAAGGCGACGCCGGCCGGTCTCTCTTCCGACGAGGCCGCCGCACGGCTCGCGCGCGTAGGCCGTAACGCCATCGCTGAGGCGCCGCGCCGGCGCGTCCTTGCCAGGATCGGCAAGCGCCTCGCCGATCCGCTGAACGCGATTCTCATCGTCGCTGCGATCGTCTCGGCCGCAGTCGGCGACTTCGCCAGCGGCGCCATTATCCTCGTCATCATCACCGGCTCGATCGGGCTCGAAGTCACGCAGGAGCACGGCGCGCAGAAGGCGGTCGATGCGCTCAAGCATTCCGTTGCCGTGCGCGCCGCGGTGCGCCGCGATGGCAAGACGGTCGAGACGCCGGTTGAGGAGATCGTGCCCGGCGACACGATTGCGCTCGCCCTCGGCGATCTCGTCCCGGCCGACGGAATCGTGCTCGCCGCGGAAGGCGCGCAGGCGGACGAGTCGCTGCTCACCGGCGAGGCCTTCCCGGTCGACAAGCGCCCCGGCGCCTGCACCGCCACCGCGCCGGCGGAAGCCTTCAACGCCGTGTTCGGCGGCACGGCTTTGGTGCGCGGCACGGCGCTCATGCTGGTGGTCGCGACCGGCCGTGATACCCGCTTCGGGGCGATCGCCGCGGCGCTGGCCTCGGCCCAGACGCCCGGCAGCCTCGAGCGCGGCCTGCACGCGTTCAGCGGACTGATCCTGAGGCTCACCGGTTTCATGGTGCTGTTCGTGCTGCTCGCCAATCTGGTTGCGCAGCGGCCGGTGATCGAGACCTTCCTGTTCGCAGTGGCGCTCGCCGTCGGTATGACGCCCGAACTGCTGCCGATGGTGATGACCGTCACGCTCTCGCGCGGCGCCGTGCGTCTCGCCGCGCGCAAGGTCGTGGTAAAGCGGCTCGCCGCCGTCCACGATCTCGGCGCCATGACGGTGTTGTGCACCGACAAGACCGGGACGCTGACGCAGGCGAAGATCGCGCTCGTCGGCCACCCGGGCGCCGATGGCAATGACAGCGCGCGCGTGCGTGAACTCGCCGCGGTCAACAGCGGTTTCGAGCAGAAGCTGAAGAGCCCCCTGGACGACGCCATCCTCGCCGCGTCGCACGACGTGAAGCTCGCCGACTGGCGTTATCTCGCCGACGTTCCGTTCGATTTCGACCGCCGCCGCGTCTCGGTGCTGGCGGAAAAGGCCGACGAGCGCCTCCTTATCGTCAAGGGCGCCGCCGAGGAGATCCTTGCTTTGTCCGTCTCGGTGGAGACCGCCGCCGGCGTCGCGCCGCTCGACGCCGCGCGTCGCGACGCGCTCGACCGTATGCAGCAGGAGAAGGCGGCGCAGGGGTTACGCTGCGTCGCTGTCGCCACGCGCGCCATGCCCGGCGCGACCGTTGCAGGTGTCTCCGACGAGCGTGATCTCGTCTTCGTTGGACTGTGCGTGTTCGCCGATCCGCCGAAGGAGACCGCCGCGGCCGCCATCAAGCGGCTCGAGAATGCCGGTGTGCGCGTCAAGATCATCTCGGGCGACGCCGCCGCGAGCGTGCAGCATCTCGTCGCCACGCTGAAGGTCCCGGCGCGTGGGCTTCTGACCGGCGCCGAGATCGCCGAGATGAGCGACGTCGCGCTGGCGCTGAAGGCGAACCATGTCGACGTGTTCGCGCGCGTCTCTCCCGACCAGAAGACGCGCATCATCCGCGCGCTGCAGCTTTCCGGCCACACTGTCGGCTTCATCGGCGACGGCATCAACGACGCGCCCGCGCTGCACACCGCGGACGTCGGCCTCGCGGTCCAGGGCGCGACCGAAGTCGCGCGCGCCGCCGCCGACATGATCATGCTGGAAGCCGATCTTGGCGTCGTCGCCGCCGGCGTCGAGGAGGGCCGCCGCACCTACGTCAACATCATGAAGTATCTGCGCATGGGTACGTCGTCCAATTTCGGCAACATGCTGTCGATGGCGGCAGCCTCGCTGTTCATCCCCTTCCTGCCGCTGACGCCGATCCAGGTCCTGCTCAACAATATGATCTACGACCTCTCCGAGGCCGGCATCCCCTATGACAGCGTCGAGCGCGCCGATGTGCGCCGACCGCACGGCTTCGAGATGTCGGAACTGCTGCGCTTCACCCTGATCATGGGGCCGTTGTCGTCGCTGTTCGATATCGCTGCGTTCCTCATCCTGCTGAAAGGCTTCCATGCGGCCCCGGAGGTTTTCCGCACCGCCTGGTTCGTAGAGTCGATGGCCACGCAGATCCTGGTCATCTTCCTGATCCGGACGTCTTTGCCGGTGTGGAGGAGCCGGCCGCACAAGGCGCTTGTCGTCACCTCGCTCGGCGCGCTCTGTGTTGCTTTCGTCTTAGCCCTCACGCCGTTGGGCGCGGTACTCGGCTTCGCGCCGATGCCGCCGGGCATCGTTGCCGCGATGGGTGCGTTGGTCGCCGGTTATCTCGTGTGCGCAGAGCTGGTGAAGCGTACCGCCATGGCGCATCGTCGCCGGCGCATCGGCCTGCATCACGGTTGAGCGCGCGGTCGCCACGGTGCACGCCGTTCGCCGCGATTGATCTGCGCGAGTCCGCCCGCCGCCTGCGCCGCCGCCACCTCGCGCTCCAGCGCGATGAGCGCCTGCGTCCGCCGTGCTGTGCGCCGGGAGTGCCGCGCCAATCCATGCTCTGTCTTTTCCCAGGCATAAGGCGCCGTCAGCAATTGATAGAGCGCACGCCACGCTGCCCACGACAGGAGCAGCCAGTGCACCGGCATTGACAGCAGCACCCATGCGTTGCGCGCGAGCCCGCGCCGCGACAGCCCGATCGTGCAGAGCACGGACGACGACGCATAGCCGGCCAGCACGCTGACGCCGTAGACCGCGACGAGGACCGCGTCGTCGGTAGTCCAGACCGGCGCGCCGGCGCGCGCCGCGGCGATCGATGCGAACAGGAACAGCGGATGCACTAGCGCCGCCAGCACATTGCCGCCGACCGATAGCTGGAAACCGACGAAGCCGCGGGGCCCTAGCTCGCGCCAGAGCGCGAACGGCCGACGCATGTGCACGCACCATGTGCGCATCCAGCCCTTGAACCAGCGCGTGCGCTGCCTAAGCCACGGCATGAGCCGCGACGGCGCCTCCTCGTAGGTGGTCGAATTGATCATCGCGGCGCGAAGCCCAAGGCGCGCGAGCCGCATGCCGAGGTCGGCGTCCTCGGTCACGTTCCACGCGTCCCATGCGCCGGCCTCGCGCAAGACGGCGGTGGCGAAATGATTGGACGAGCCGCCGAGCGGCAGAGGCATGCCGAGCGCGCCGAGCCCGTCGAGGAACACGTCGAATTGCCCGGCATATTCGGCCGTGAATATGCGCGCGAGCCAGCCGTCGTCGGTGTTGTCGATCGACAGACGCGCCTGCACGCAGGCCAACCGGTCGTCATTGATGGCGAACGCCGCCTCGGCAAGGCGCAGCTGATCCGGCTCCGGCCGGTCCTCGGCGTCGTAAACGACGGTGTAGTGTCCCCGCGCGAAAGCGAGCGCCGCGTTGAGGGCGCGCGGCTTGGTGCGCGGCTTTCCGGCCGGAACGACGACGATGCGCAGCGGCAAGGGGCCCGCATAGTCTGCGATCGCAGCACGCGTTTCGCGATCGTCCGCCTCGACGGCGAGCAGGATGTCGAGCTTCTCGCGCGGATAATCGAGCCGCTCGATCGCATGCAGGAGACCGCGGACCGACCGCGCCTCGCGGTAGAGCGCGGCGATGACGGTGTAGACCGGCAGGTCGCGATCGGCCCGCGCCGCGGGCGGGCGCTCGCGCGGGCGCGGCACCAACGCCGTCGCGAGCCGCAGCGCGAGCCAGGCGATGAAGAACAGCGCGAGTACGGCCTCGGCCGCGAGCGGCGCGGCGGCGAATCCGAGGCTGACGGCGGTGAGCGCCAGCATCAGCGCGAGTCGTGTTCGCCACGCGTGCCGCCGATGGAGCGGCGCCGCCGAGACGAGCGGTCGCTCCCGCGCGAGGCCGTTCGCCGCCTGCTCGGCCCAGGCCGCTCCCGCCGCACGCTGCACGAACCGGTCGAGCCGCGCGGTGGTGGTGAGGCGGAATTGCCGGGGCGGTGCTTTGCCGCCGCCAATGAGTTCGATCAATCTGCGCGCCGCGAGATGGCGCGGTGCGATCAGCCACGCCGGTCCGTCTTCGGTCCTCAGTATCGCTATGCCGGCGGCGGCTGCCTCGATCAGCCGCGCATCGGAGAGCGGGCAGGCCTCGCGCGGCAGATCGTCGAGTTCGGCGAAAGGAACTCCGAGCCCAGCCGCGAGCGCCCGCACATAGGCGTCCTCGTCGAGCGCGCCCATGGCGATGAGGGCCCGGTCAGCGCCGGTCCCGACCCGCTCGGCGCGCAGCTCGGCGTGCTGAAGCAGGTCCGCGCCGAACACGTCGCGTACGCAGTCGAGCTCGGGACAGACATTTCGCGGCTTGGATATTGGATTATGTGGCGCGAGCGGATGCGCGGGACGCGCGTCGCGCATGCGGACGGCCGCTCGGCTGGTCTGCGCGACCGCTTCCATACGCCCCACCCGACGCAACGCGACGGGTGGTATTTTCAGCGCAGGGCGCCAAATACACAACTATAAGATGTATTTATGGAGAGCCCGGTTGCGCTCTGGCGCAACGGTCGGACTTACTTCCCGCCGGCCATCGCGTCGGAGGCCGTGAAGAACCGCACCATGACGTCGGTCGCGTCCGCCGGAGGCTTGGCGAGGCTGGTATGGAATTCCATGCTCTCGCCCGGGGGCAGGATCGAGCGCTCCGGCCGCGCCGTCCACGTATAGACCTCCTGGCCGGAGGCATTGCGCGCGGCAAAGCGCAGGCGCGGCACCTCGAGCGGCTTCTTCGCCTTGCTGACGATCTTACCGTCGACCAGCAGGACGGTGACGCCGTTATCGGCCTCGCGGCTGATGTGCACGTCCTCGAAATCGAGCTGGCGCAGGTTGACCGGCAGGCCGATCGCGGCGAACAGCGACGCCGTTTGCGGAAGATAACGTACGACCTCGTTGCGCGCGCCGATGACCGCGACGTTGAAGGCGAGCAGCACCAGCACCACCGCGGTCCAGCGCGACGTCCGGCGCGACTTCTGCCGCTTGCTCTGCAGCTTGCGCCGCCGCGCAATGAAGCTTTCGGACTCGGCCGGGTCGGGCTCCGGCCGGGCGGCCGGCTCGGGGATCGGCATGTGGTCGATCGGCGGCACCAGCGACGGCGAATCGTCGAGCACCGGCGGCGGCTCGGCCGCGGCGGCGACGACCGCCTGGGCGGCGGCGTCCACATTCTGGAAGGGCTCGGGGGCGGGCTCCGCCTCCCGGCCGAAATCGTCGTCATCGGCCATCGCTCGCAGCGGCGCGCGCGGAGCCGGGGGCTTCGGCGGCGGCTGTTCGGCCTCCGCTTCTGCGATGATCCCGTCGACGAAGGCGTCGACCGTGTCCTCGGGCCGCGGCGCGCTGGCGAACCAGGTCGCCCGGCAGCGTGCGCACCTGACCATGCGTCCCTGTGCCCCGACCGACGTAGCGTCGATCTGGTAGGACGTGGCGCAACTCGGACAAACGATCAGCATGGCATCCGCGACAAAGATTGCCTGGGTCACAACCCTACCAGCCGACCGTTAATGGACCGGAAACCATGGGGCGGCGGATGGCCGCTGGTGCGCAAAGCCCAAATCCGGGTGGCGGGGCGGTCATAATGCTGTAAAACCTCAGCTATTGGCGGGAATCAGCGCTCCCGGGCGGCTTGTCCGGCGCGGGTCCCGCCCCGGGGGACCTCCCTGAACGACTGATCGGAGACAGGTGTGGTCCGATTCGAGAATGTCGGTTTGCGCTACGGCATGGGGCCGGAGGTTTTGCGCGACCTCACGTTCCGCATCGAGCCGCACTCCTTCCAGTTCCTCACCGGCCCCTCGGGCGCCGGCAAAACCTCGCTGCTGCGGCTCCTGTTTCTGTCGCTGAAGCCGACCCGCGGCCTGATCACGCAATTCGGGCACGACGTCGCCACGCTGTCGAAGGACGCGGTCGCGACCCTGCGCCGCCGCATCGGCATCGTCTTCCAGGATTTCCGCCTGCTCGATCACATGAGCACTTACGAGAACGTCGCCCTGCCGCTGCGGGTGATGGGTCGGCCGGAGGAGAGCTATCGCGACGAGGTCATCGAACTCCTCAACTGGGTGGGGCTGGGCGAGCGCATCTGGGCGCTGCCGCCGGTCTTGTCCGGCGGCGAGAAGCAGCGCGCGGCGATCGCGCGCGCGGTCATTGCCCGCCCGCAGCTTCTGCTCGCCGACGAGCCGACCGGCAATGTCGACCCGAGTCTCGGCCAGCGGCTGCTCAGATTGTTCATCGAGCTCAACAAATCCGGTACCTCGGTGGTCATCGCCACGCACGACATCGCGCTCATGGACCAGTACGATGCGCGCCGCCTGGTGTTGCACGACGGCCGTTTGCACATCTACGACTGAGCCCGTTGCCATGAGCGAGAAGAGCCGCAGCGATTTCACGCCGGTGCCGAAAGTGTCGGCGGTGCCGCCGATGCGTTACGAGACGCCGCTGGTGCCGCGCAACTCGATCTCGGGCCGCGCGCTCGTGGCGGTCGTTGCCATCATGACGTTCCTGGCCTCGCTCACGACCGGCGGGGTCATCCTCGTCAGCCAAGCCGCGACCGCCTGGCAGGCGGACGTCTCGCGTGAGGTGACGGTGCAGCTTATTCCCGCCGCCGGGCGCGACATCGATGCCGACGTGTCGAAGGCGTCGTCCATCGTCAAGAACACGCCCGGCATCGCCGACGTCCGCGCCTACAGCAAGCAGGAATCGGAGAAGCTGCTCGAGCCGTGGCTCGGCACTGGGCTCAGTCTCAACGAGCTGCCCGTGCCGCGGCTGATCGTCGTCAAGATCGCAAGCGGCGCGGCGCCCGATCTGCCCGCGCTACGCACCATGCTGAAAGCCCAGGTGCCCAGCGCCGTGCTCGACGACCATCGCGGCTTCATTGAGCGCATGCGTGCGATGTCCGGCACGGCCATCGCCGTCGGCATCGGCATCCTGATCCTGATGATCGCCGCCACCATCCTGTCCGTCACCTTCGCCACGCGCGGCGCGATGGCCACCAACAAGACGGTGATCGAGGTGCTGCACTTCGTCGGCGCCAAGAACCGGTTCATCGCCCAGAACTTCCAGCGCCACTTCCTGCTGCTCGGGCTCGAAGGCGGCGCCATTGGCGGCGGCGGAGCCATCGCCCTGTTCGCGATCGCCGCGCTCCTGTCGCGCTGGTTCGGCACCACCACCGCCAGCGGCGAGCAGACCGCGGCGCTGTTCGGCTCGTTCTCGATCGGGCTCGGCGGCTACGCCGCCGTGGTGCTGCAGGTGCTGCTGATCGCCGGCGTCACCGCCTTCACCTCGCGGCACACGGTCAATCACACGCTCGAGATGATCGACTGATGTTCGGACGTTTCGCCCGCGCGATCGGCTTCCTGACGATGACAATCGGTCTCGTCATCCTGCTGATGCTGGCGGGTGGCTTCTTCTGGTTCGCCTGGCAGATCCAGACCGAGGAGGCGCCGCTCGGGCGCAGCGCCGACGGCATCGTGGTCCTGACCGGAGCTGCCTCGCGCATTCCCGACGCCATCGAGCTGCTCGCCGCCGAGCGCGGCAAGAGGCTGCTCATCAGCGGCGTGCATCGCGACACGCGCGCGAAAGAGATCGCGAGCCTGACTCCGCTCTATTCAAAATTGTTCAACTGCTGCATCGACCTCGACCGTTCCGCACTCAACACCTTCGGCAACGCCATCGAAACCAAGCGATGGGCCGTCGAGCATAATTTCAATTCGCTCATCATCGTGACCTCGAACTGGCACATGCCGCGGGCGATGGCCGAGATGCGGCATCAATTGCCGCAGGCGACTCTCATCCCCTATCCCGTCATTTCGGAAAAGGTGCGGTCGGAATCCTGGTGGACCGATTTCGAGACGCTGCGCCTCCTGTTCGCGGAATATCTGAAGTTCATCTTCGCGCACGCGCGCATGCGCATCGACCCGGACGGGACGTGAGCGTCATGGCCCTCGTCCTGCGCTCGGTCGTCTTCAACGTCCTGTTCTACCTGAACACGTTGATCTTCTTGATCATCGGGTTGCCGACTTTCGTCATGCCGTACCAGGCGATCGTCGAGGTGGCGAAGACCTGGGGACGCGTAAACCTGTTTCTGCTGCGCGTCGTCGCCGGCGTGAAGTTCGAGCTCCGCGGCCGCGACAAGATTCCGCCGGGCGCGCTGATCGTCGCGTCCAAGCATCAGTCGGCGTGGGAGACGTTCGCGCTGATGCACCTGTTCAAGAGCCCGGCCTTCGTCATGAAGCGCGAGCTCCTGTGGATCCCCGTGTTCGGCTGGCTGATGCTGAAGGGCCGCATGGTCGGCGTCGACCGCTCCGCAGGCATGCGGGCGCTGATCAGCCTGGCGGCGGCCGCCCGCGCCGAGCTCGCGCGCGGCCGTCAGCTCATCATCTTCCCGGAAGGCACGCGGCGGCCGGTCGGCGCCGAGCCCGCCTACAAGAGCGGCATCGCTTTCCTTTATGCGCAGGCCGGTGTGCCGTGCCTGCCGCTCGCTTTGAACTCGGGTGTGTTCTGGCCGCGCCGCTCGATCCTGCGCCGGCCCGGCACGGTGGTGGTCGAGATCCTCGACCCGATTCCGCCCGGCCTCGACAAGAAGAGCTTCGTCACGCGGCTGCAGCAGGCGATCGAGCCGGCGACGGCCCATCTCATCGCGGAAGCTGGCGTTAGACCGTGACGTTGCTCAGGCGTGCTCATGCACGCCCTTGAGGCGCTCCGCGAGCAGGTGCAGGTCGCGGTCGCGATAGCCCTGCCGCTCGATCTCGGCCACGGTCTCCAGCACGTAATCGCGGTTGTTGCCGGAGCGGCCGTGCCCCTGGCGCACGAAATGGAGCTGCTTCTCGAGTGTAAGGCGTCCGGCATATTGCTCGTGGCCGCGGTCGACCATGTAGCAGAGCGCCTGCACGCGCTCGGCCGGATCGTCGAGGAACCAGACAGACCGCCACGCTTCTCGGTAGACGAGAGTGACCTGCTCGCGCTCACGCAGATAGGTGATGGTTTCGGCGCGGTGTTCGGCGGCGACGCGATAGAGGATGCCGCGGCAGTTGCCGCCCTGGTCGAGGCCGAGGACGAGGCCGGGCTTTTCCGGCGTGCCGCGATGGACGAAGGAATAGACGCAGAGCGCGCGGTGGGCGCCCATGCAGCGCCCCGGCCGGCGCTCCAGGAACGGAAATCCGGGCCGCCACATCAGCGAGCCGTACCCGAAAACCCAGAGGTCGCCGCCGCTCCGATCGATTGTTGTGCTCATCCTGCGCGGGAACCGACTGCGGCGTTGACAGGAGCCGGCGAACGGCGTCGGTACCAGCCGCTTGCCTGCGGCGCAAGACCGCGCTGGCCAATGGCAGACGGCGCACAAACGCCGCATTTGGAAGATGTCTGATCCGGCGATGCCTTACGAGAACACCTCGATCAAGTCCCGCCGCCGGGCCGGCCGCCGCTATACGGTGCTGCTCTGCGTTGTATTTGCGGTCGTCGCGGGCTGGAGCCTGTTCTGGAAATACGCCGCCGACCGCGCGGCCGCGCTGATCGCTGACTGGAAGACGCGCGAGGCGAGCATCGGCCGCGTCTACGATTGCGGCTCGCAATCGATCGCCGGCTATCCCTTCCGCATCGAGGTCACCTGCGCGCCGGTCTCGGCCGAATTCCGCAACTTCACCCCTCCGCTCGACATCAAGCTGCCGCGTATCCTCGTCGCCGCGCAGATCTACCAGCCGACCCTGCTGATCAGCGAGTTCGACGGGCCGGTCAGCGTCGCCAGTCCGGGCAAGGCGCCCGAGTTCGAAGCCACCTGGCGTCTCGGCCAGTCGAGCGTCAGCGGCCTGCCGACCGCACCCGAGCGGGTGTCGTTGGTGTTCGACGCGCCCGAGCTCGATCATCTTGCCGATGGCAAACGCGAGGTCTGGCTCAAAGCCAGGCATCTCGAACTGCATGGGCGCAGGGCTGCGCCTTCGGACGACGGCAAAGCCGGCATCGAGACTGCGCTGCGGCTCGAGCAGGCGTCGATCCCGAGCGTGCATCCGGCCGCGGCCGAGCCGCTCGACGCGGTCATCGACACCGTGCTGCGCGGCGTCAAGGATTTCGCGCCGAAGCCGTGGAAGGAGCGCCTGCGCGAATTGCAGGCGGCGGGCGGCCGCATTGAGGTGACGCAGGCGCGTGTGGCGCAAGGCGAGATCCTGGCGGTCGGCGCCGGAACGCTGACGCTGAATGCAGGTGGCCGTCTCGACGGCCAGATCCGCGTCACCATCGCGGGCCTCGAGCAATTCCTCGACAAGATCGGCGCCAAGCAAATGGTCCAGACCTCCCCGGCCTTGGACAAGCTCGCGGGCGCGCTCGACCGGTTCGCACCGGGTCTCGGCAATGCCGCGCGTCAGCAACTCAGCGAGAATCTCGGCGCCGGCATCAATGCGCTCGGCGAGAAGGCGACGCTCGAGGGCAAAGCGGCCGTGTCGCTGCCGCTGCGTTTCGACGACGGCGCAATGTTCTTAGGCCCGATCCCGATCGGCAAGACGCCGGCGCTGTTTTAATCTTCCGCCGCGTAGGGCTTCGGCATCGGCGTGTGCGGCAGGTCCGGATGCGGACGGCCGAAGTCGGGCGCCGGCGAATCCTGGCCGATCTGCACGATGCCCTTGCGGATCGCGCGCGTGCGCGTGAACTGCTCGAACAGGTGCGCGCCGTCGCCGTTCCTGATCGCGCGCGTCAGCGCCGAGATGTCTTCGTTGAAACGGCCGAGCATCTCCAGCACGGCATCCTTGTTGGCGAGGAAGACGTCGCGCCACATGGTCGGATCGGAGGCGGCGATGCGCGTGAAGTCGCGGAAGCCGCCGGCGGAGAACTTCAGCACTTCCGAGCGTGTCACGTTCTGCAATTCGTCCGCTGTGCCGACGATCGTATAAGCGATGAGATGCGGCAGATGGCTCGTCACGGCCAGCACCAGGTCGTGATGCTCCGGCGTCATCGTCTCGACATTGGCGCCGAGCAGCGACCAGAACTGCGCAAGTTTGTCGGTCGCCGCAGGGTCGGTGCCCGCGGGCGGCGTCAGGATGCACCAGCGGTTGACGAACAATTCGGCGAAGCCGGCATCGGGACCGGAATATTCGGTGCCCGCGACCGGATGCGCCGGCACGAAGTGCACGCCCTTCGGCAGGTGCGGAGCCATGTCGCGCACCACCGAGCCCTTGACTGAGCCGACGTCGGAGACGATGGCTCCGGGCGCAAGGCGCGGGCCGATCTCGGCGGCGACCGGGCCGCAGGCGCCGACCGGAATGCAGACGATGACGAGATCGGCGCCTTCGACCGCCTCGGCGTTGGTCTCGACTACCTGGTCGGCGAGGCCGAGCTCGGCGACGCGCCGCCGAGTCTCGGGCGAACGCGCGGTCGCGACGATCGAGCCGACGGCGTTCTGCGATCTCGCCGCGCGCGCAATCGAGGAGCCGATCAGGCCGGTGCCGATCAGCGCCAGGCGATTGAAGAGGGCAGGTGACTTGCTCACTTGCCCTTCCCCAGGAACTCCTTGAGCGCCGCGACGACGAGCTTGTTCGCTTCCTCGGTGCCGACGGTCATGCGCAAGGCGTGCGGCAGCTTGTAGCCGGCGACGGCGCGCAGGATGAGGCCGCGCTTCGTCAGGAAGGCGTCCGCCTCCTTCGCAGTCTTGCCCGGCGTCTCCGGGAAATGGATCAGCAGGAAGTTGCCGACGCTCGGCGTCACTTTCAGACCGAGTTCGCGCATCTCATCGGTGAGCCAGGCGAGCCACTTCGTGTTGTGTGCGCGCGCGCGTTCGACATGCGCGGTGTCGCGCATGGCGGCGACGCCGGCGGCGATCGCCGGCGCGTTGACGTTGAACGGCCCGCGGATGCGATTGACCGCATCGACCACGTGGTCGGGACCGTACATCCAGCCCAGCCGCAGCGCCGCGAGTCCGTAGATCTTGGAGAAGGTGCGGCACATCACGACGTTCTCCGACGTCGCGACGAGTTCGATGCCGGACTCGTAGTCGTTGCGCTCGACATATTCGGCGTAGGCCGCGTCGAGCACGAGCAGCACGTGCGGCGGCAGCCCGCGGTGCAGCCGCTTCACCTCGTCGAACGGGATGTAGGTGCCGGTCGGATTGTTCGGATTGGCGAGGAAGACGACCTTGGTCTTCTCCGTCACCGCGGCGAGCAGGTGATCGACATTGGCGGTGTAATCCGTCTCCGGCGCGACGACGGGCTTGGCGCCCGCGCCGATCGTGGCGATCGGATAGACGAGAAAGCCGTGCGTGGCGTGGATCGCCTCGTCGCCGTCCTTGAGGTAGGCGCGCGCGATCAAATTGAGGATATCGTCGGAGCCGGCGCCGCAGACGATGCGGTCCGGATCGAGGCCGAAGGCCTGGCCGATCGCCTCGCGCAGAGCGGTCGCCGCACCGTCCGGGTAGTCTTCGAGGTGCTTGCCGATCTCGTTATAGGCGGCGATCGCCTTCGGGCTGGGGCCGAGCGGCGTCTCGTTGGACGAGAGCTTGAACACCTTGGCGACGCCGGGCGCGCTGCTCTTGCCCGGCACGTAAGGGGAGATGTCGAGCACGCCGGGGCGTGGCTGGGGGCGGCTGGTCATGATTCATGTCCGAAGGTCAGGTCTTGGGCGCGACCGTATAGCGCTTTGCGTGGCTGCCGACGAGGGCCGCCGAGCGCACCGTGGCGCCGGCCTTGACCAGCGTCTTTTTGACCGCGTCGAGCGACATGTCCTTCGGTAGCGTCACCAGAAGCGCCGCGCCGTCGAAGGCGCGGTCCGGCGCGGCGATGAAATCCGCTTCGGCGGTCAGCGCCTGCGCCGCATGCGCGCCCCAGCCGGAGACCCGCACGCTCCACACCGCGACGTCTGTCGCCATGGCGTCGGCCGCGACCCGCGACAGCACGAACACGGGCAGGGCGGCGGGATGATCCGGCCGCTCGACGAAGGGCAGGCGGGCGATGATCTTCGGCGCGGTGTCGAATTCGAGCGCGGTCCACCACGCGCCCGCGCCGGCGACCGCCGTTGCCGGCACGAGGCCGAGATCGCCCTTCGATTCGGACACGGCCTGCACGACGCCGGAGGCGCCCATGTGCGGCACGAACGGCACGGTGAAGCCGAAATGGAAGCGGGCGGAATCGCGCATCAGCGCGTCGCCGGCCGAGAGGTCCGCGTGCACCGAGAACGGCGACTGCACGAAAGTGAAGGTCGAGATGATGACGCGCCAGATGCTCTCGACGGTGTCGAGGGGCAGGAGTCCCCGATGCCGCTCGACCAGCCGCACCATCATTTCTGCCTCGCGCGCCGGGCGGAAGGCCGAGCCTGTCTCCTGGCTCTTCTTCGTGGCGATCAGCCGCCCGATGATCTCGCTGCGCTCGATCAAGAGGCGGTGCATGCCCTCGTCGATGCGGTCGATCTCCTTGCGCAATTCGGCAAGGGAGGGGACGTCGGTCGGTTTGGGCGGCGGCGCGGACATGGCCGCTATTGATAGGTAAGGCGGCCCGCAAAATCAAAGAAAACATTGCGCCGCCAAGGCCCTGCCGACGCCGCTCGGGCGGCGCCCCTGCGCGCCTGGGTGACCCGGCCGATCGCGCTCGGGCTGCACGGAGTACGAACCGTGCGTCGCGCCGCATGTCGCACGCGCGTCGGGGCGCTATGCGTCTGTGCAATTTGTACGATGTGAATCCGCATATTGGCGCACCATGGTAACGACGCGCGGTAGCGGATAGCCGAAGAATTGCAGCGACGAAGAAATTTTGGAACGACTCGCGCTTGAGCGTTATTTGCGGCGTGAAATGCCGGCATCGCGCTCCGGTTTATCAATTTGTCCGCAATTGGGCAGGCGTGTGCGCGCGACAATAACAACCATCCGCTGTTGCGCTATCCGTTCTTATCGGTTAAGCAGCGGCCACGTTCGTGAGTGTCGGATGTCAAACACATCTGCGGTCTCGCAGATCGGCGCTGTGTCAGGTTCGATACGGCCGCACGAAAACACCTTCCGTCAAACGCAAATCCGACACGTTCCGGCCGCGCTTCCCATTTGGAAGTGGCCATCCATCTCGGGAGAGAAACGCTCAGTCAGGAAATCAACGAGAGGATTGATCTGATGAGACTTGTAAATTGTGGTGTGACGGTTCTGGCATGCTCGGTCGCGATCGCGGCCGGCACAGGCGTCGCTTCGGCGCGTCCGTCCCATCATCATCGGCACGCGCATGTCGCGCATCATGAGGCGCATCATCGCCATCATCGCGCGGCGCATGGCTCGGTGCAGGAGAATATGGCTGCTGCCATGCCGGCTCCCGCCTTCGGCGGCCCGGGCAGCATGCCGACGTATCAGTCGGTCGACGGCAGCGCCGCTTACGCGTCGGTGCCGCACGGCCGTCGCGCGCGGCATGCGCGCGCACACATCGCCAGCGAGGCGACGCCTTCGTTTGGCGGTGGATTCGGCGGCGACAGTTCGCTCGTCGCCGAGGCGCGCCGTTACCTCGGTACCAACCCGACCGGCCGGTCGAGCCTTTGGTGCGGCGCCTTCATGGACAAGGTGCTGCGCGAGACGGGCCATCGCGGCGGCGGCAACCTCGCCAAGGGTTATCTGCACTACGGACGCCGCGTGTCGGGTCCGCAGGTCGGGGCCATTGCGGTGATGGGCCGCCGCGGCGGCGGCCATGTCGGCGTCGTGTCCGGCGTCGATGCCAACGGAAACCCGATCATCGTCTCGGGCAACCACAACCACACGGTCGCGGAATCGGTTTATCCGCGCAGCCGCATCATCGCCTATATCCAGCCGAACAGCTGATCGATGAAGCGTATCGCGCGTCCGCCTCCGGGCGGGCGCGCGTCCCCGCGATTAACGTTGACGCGGCGGGACGGGCGTAAACCACTTCATTGTTAATTTGGATCGTTCGAATACGACTAAAATTACCGTGCTAATGCGGGTGCACGCCGGCCTGTTGCCGGCGCGTAGGGAAGTCCCGCCATGCGTTCACGGACACGGATCGCCTTCGCCGCCGCCGTCATCGTCGCCACATCGTCGATCGTCCCTGCCGCCGCGGTGCCGATGCCGCGCGAACGCCACCTGCCGCCGCAGCACAAGCCGCAAGCAAAGCCGCAGGCAAGGCCACAGCACGCCGCTCGTGTCGCATCGGTGCGCCCGGCGTCGGAACCTTCGCTGTTCTCGCAAATGTCGTTGTCGGCGCGCACCAGCTACGCGATGCCGGCGCTCGTCGCCGAAGCGCGCAAATACATGGGCACCAATCCGACTGACCGCAAACGGCTGTGGTGCGCGACGTTCATGAACCTCGTGCTCGCCAAGCTCGGCTATGCCGGCACCAATTCGGACGCGGCGAAGTCCTTCGCCTATTACGGCCGCCGCATCTCCGAGCCGAAGGTCGGCGCCATCGCCGTGCTTACGCGCGGCAAGCGCGGCGGCCATGTCGGCGTCGTCTCCGGCATCGACCCCAGCGGCAACCCGATCATCATCTCCGGCAACCACAACAAGCTGGTGGGCGAAGCGGTCTACGCGCGCTCGCGCGTCATCGCTTACGTGATGCCGACCGAGCAGGGCTCGGGCACGCGCATCGCCTCGAGCGGCCCGGTGAGCTTGCCGGCTGCCGACGCCGGACTCGATTCGCCGATCACCGAGCTCATCGCCGCCATCGAAGCCGAGCAGGCGCGCGCCGAGAAGCCCGCCGTGCGGCAAGAGGCGCGCGCTGCCGTGCAGCCAGCGGCGCAGTCTGCGCCGCCGGTGCCGCATCGCACGGTGCAGCAGATGCCGGAGCAGCCGCGTCAGGCGCCCGCCGCGTCGCGCAGCGTCGGCAATCCGTTTTCCGAATTGATGGGCACGCTCGAGGGCGGCAAGCGCCGCGCTCTATAGCAGGCGTTCGGCGCGGATCGCGTCACCGATCCTGACGTCGCCGGCGCCGATCACCTCGGCATAGACGCCGCAGTCCATGTGATCGAACGTGCGCATCAGCGTCGGCGGGATTTCCATGTCGCGGATGCCGGTTTGCGGATCGACATTGGTCGCCGCGCAGCGGACGATCCGCTTCACGACCTTCAATCGTGCCCCGCCTGCGGACAGTTCCTCGCCCATCAGGTCGAACTCGTGCCAGGCCGGCCAGCCGGCCACGTAGAGGTTGGCGCGGAAGCGCAGCGGATCGACCGGCGCGCCGACGGCTGTCTCGACCGCCGCCACCGAGGCGAGGTTGATGATCGAGACGACCTTCTTCGCCACGTCCGAAAACGAGTGCCCCTCGCCGGCAAGGACCTTCGGCGGACCCTTGAGTTCGTCGGCGCAGAAGGCGGCCATGAAGGCCTCGATCGCCGTGCGCCCTTCAGCCGTCCGCAGGTCGCCGCGCGCCACGTCGCGCCCCTCGTGTTCGATCGTCAGCGTGTGGTTCTGTTCGTCGTAGCCGGTCTTGAGGGCCGCCAGCCGCTCGTTCCGCATCAGCATCAGGAAGCGTTGCTTGGGGAAGTAGGCCGGATGGGCCGGGTCGAACCCGGTCGGCCCGTTCTCGATGGCGTAGGCCCGGTCGGCCGGCAGGGTCCCGCCCACGGTCAGGGCCACCTGCGGCAGCGCCTGGGGCGACAGGCCCTTAACGGGGTAGCGATAGATCGACTGGATAGTGCCTTCGGCCATGAGGTCTTTCGGGGCTGGTCGGGGCGGAAAAGGGGCGCCGTCCCTGACCTATCTCAAGCGGTGAACCTCTTCAAACCTGCACAAGCATTCCCACATAATGGAGCGACGCGGGCCGCCTCGACGGGGACCCGTGGAAACGGTGCCAATTTGGGCCGAAGGAGTTCAGAGACATGAATTTCGAGAAGTACACCGACCGTGCCCGCGGTTTCGTGCAGTCCGCCCAGTCGCTGGCGATGCGCGAGGGCCATCAGCAGTTCGCCCCCGAACATCTTCTGAAGGTCCTGCTCGACGATCCGGAAGGGTTGGCGGCGGGCCTGATCGACCGGTCCGGCGGCAATTCCCGCCAGGCGTTGCAGCAGACCGAAGCCGCGCTCGCCAAGCGCCCGAAGGTTTCAGGCGCCGGCGCCGGCCAGGTCTATCTCGATCCCGCTCTGGCGCGGGTCTTCGACGCCGCCGAGAAGGCGGGCGAGAAGGCCGGCGACAGTTTCGTCACGGTCGAGCGGCTGCTGCTGGCCCTGGCGCTGGAGAAGGACAGCGAAGCCGGCAAGATCCTCAAGGCCGCCGGCGTCACGGCGCAGAACCTCAACACCGCCATCAACGCGCTGCGCAAGGGCCGCACGGCGGATTCCGCTTCCGCCGAGAACGCCTATGACGCGCTGAAGAAATACTCCCGCGACCTGACGCAGGCGGCGCGCGACGGCAAGCTCGATCCGGTCATCGGCCGTGACGAGGAGATCCGCCGAACCATCCAGGTGCTGTCGCGACGGACCAAGAACAACCCGGTGCTCATCGGCGAGCCCGGCGTCGGCAAGACGGCGATTGTCGAGGGCCTGGCGCTGCGCATCGTCAATGGCGACGTGCCGGAGAGCCTGAACGACAAGAAGCTCCTGGCGCTCGACATGGGCGCGCTCATCGCCGGCGCGAAATACCGCGGCGAGTTCGAGGAGCGCCTCAAGGCCGTGCTCAACGAAGTGACCGCAGCCGAAGGCGGCATCATCCTGTTCATCGACGAGATGCACACGCTGGTCGGCGCCGGCAAAGCCGACGGCGCGATGGACGCGTCGAACCTCCTCAAGCCGGCGCTGGCGCGCGGCGACTTGCACTGCATCGGCGCGACCACGCTCGACGAGTACAAGAAGCACGTCGAGAAGGACGCCGCGCTGGCGCGGCGCTTCCAGCCGGTGTTCGTCTCCGAGCCGTCGGTCGAGGACACGATCTCGATCCTGCGCGGCCTCAAGGACAAGTACGAGCAGCACCACGGCGTACGCATCGCCGATTCGGCGATCGTCGCCGCCGCCACGCTGTCGAACCGCTACATCACCGACCGCTTCCTGCCGGACAAGGCCATCGACCTCGTTGACGAGGCGTCGGCACGGCTGAAGATGCAGGTCGATTCCAAGCCGGAAGAGCTCGACTCGATCGACCGCGAGATCGTGCGGCGCAAGATCGAGCAGGAGGCGCTCAAGAAGGAAAGCGATCCCGGCTCGAAGGACCGGCTCAAGAACATCGAGGCGGAGCTTGTCGACCTCGAGAAGAAATCGGCCGATCTCACCAGCCGCTGGAAAGCGGAAAAGGAAAAGCTCGGCTCGGCGACAGAACTCAAGAAGCAGCTCGACGACGCGCGCAACGAACTCGCCAGCGCGCAGCGCAAGGGCGAGTACCAGAAGGCGGGTGAACTCGCCTACGGCCGCATCCCCGACCTCGAGAAGAAGCTCAAGGCGGTCGAGGAGACCGAAGGCCGCACGGCGATGGTCGAGGAGACCGTCACGGCGGACCACGTCGCGCAGGTCGTGTCGCGCTGGACCGGCGTGCCGGTCGACAAGATGCTCGAGGGCGAGAAGGAAAAGCTCCTGCGCATGGAGGACGAACTCGCCAAGCGGGTCGTCGGCCAGGCCGAGGCGGTGCGCGCCGTCTCGACCGCGGTGCGCCGCGCGCGCGCCGGGTTGCAGGATCCGCATCGGCCGATCGGCTCGTTCATGTTCCTGGGGCCGACCGGCGTCGGCAAGACCGAGCTGACCAAGGCGCTCGCGGAATATCTGTTCGACGACGAGACCGCGCTCGTGCGCATCGACATGTCCGAATACATGGAGAAGCACGCGGTCGCCCGCCTCATCGGCGCGCCTCCGGGCTATGTCGGCTACGAGGAGGGCGGCGCGCTGACCGAAGCCGTGCGGCGCCGGCCCTACCAGGTCGTGCTGTTCGACGAGATCGAGAAGGCGCATCCGGACGTGTTCAACGTCCTCTTGCAGGTGCTCGACGACGGGCGCCTGACGGACGGGCAGGGCCACACGGTCGACTTCCGCAACACGCTGATCATCATGACCTCGAACCTCGGCGCCGATTACCTGGTGAACCAGCCGGACGGTCAGGACACCGATGCGGTGCGCGATCAGGTCATGGGCGTGGTGCGCTCGGCGTTCCGGCCGGAATTCCTGAACCGCGTCGACGAGATCATCCTCTTCCACCGTCTCAAGCGGACGGAGATGGGACGCATCGTCGACATCCAGATGGTGCGGCTGCAGAAGCTGCTCGACGAGCGCAAGATCACGCTGGTGCTTGAGCCTTCCGCGCGCGACTGGCTCGCCGACAAGGGCTGGGATCCGGCCTATGGCGCACGCCCCTTGAAGCGCGTGATCCAGAAGTCGGTGCAGGACCCGCTCGCCGAGATGATCCTTGCCGGCACGGTGAAGGACGGCGAGACGGTGAATGTCTCGGGCGACAAGCTCGGCCTGACATTCAACGGCAAGATGGCCGCCGCGGCGTAAGCAGCAGCGCGCACCCGAAACGTCAAACGCCCCGCGAAAGCGGGGCGTTTTTGTACGATCGGGATTCGCGAGATGTTATGTCAGCGCGCTGCGACGCGCGCGGGCTTGCGCGCCATGATGCCGTCGAGGCGGTCGCGCTCCTGATCGAAATTCGCCAGCATCGGGCCGGTCAGTTCGCGGCCGCGCGGCAGCTTGATGCGCATCGGGTCGACGAAGCGGCCGTTGATGCGAATCTCGTAGTGTACGTGCGAGCCCGTCGACAGGCCGGTCGAGCCGACGAAGCCGATCACCTGGCCCTGACGCACGCGCTTTCCTTCTTCCATGCCGCGCGCATAGGCGCTCATGTGGCCGTACGCGGTCTCGTAGCCGTTGGTGTGGCGCAGCAGGATGAACTTGCCGTAGCCCGACTCCCAGCCGGCCTTCTCGATGACGCCGTTGCCGGCGGCGTAGATCGGTGTGCCGGTCGGCGCCGCCCAGTCGACGCCGGTGTGCATCTTCGTGTAGCCGAGGATCGGATGGCGGCGGATGCCGAAGGCGGACCGCATGATGCCTTCGCCGACCGGCTTGCGGACGAGGAATTTTTTGGCGCTCTTGCCGTTCTCGTCATAGTAATCGACGAGACCGTCGTCGGGTGACTGGAAGCGATAGAATTTCTTGACCTCGCCGCCGACGGTGAGCGACGCGAACAGCACCTCGTTGTGGCTGTCGGTGGCCGGCTGCTCGTCCTCGCCGGCAAAGAGCACTTCGAACGAGTCGCCCGGCTGCACGCGGCGCTGGAAGTCGACGTCGTACGAGTAGATGCGCACGAGGTCCTCGATCACCGGCTTGGGGATCTGGTTGCGCAGCGCCGTCTCGTAAATGCTCTGATAGAGGCGGATGCCGGTGCCGTCGTCTTCGTCGGCCGCAGGGGCATTGCCGGCGTTGTCGGCGACATCGGTGTCGACGTTGCGCACGTCGACCGGCACGTATTTGCCCATGTCGGACAGCGCCACGACCGCGTCGATCGAGGAATCGCCGGCGATGATGACGCGCACCGGCTGCACCTGCTTCGTGCCCGGCACCGGCGACAGCAGCACGCGCAGCTTCTGGCCTTCTTTCAGGGCGGCGTCGCGGCCGCGGCTGAGCACCTTGCTGATGGCGTCGATGTCCTCTTGCGAGGCGCCGAGCTCGCGCAGCACTCCGGCGAGCGTGTCGCCCTTCTTGGCGATGACGATCTTCTCGTTGAACGGATTGCCGCCCGTCGTTTCGGTCTTGGTTTTCGGCAGGAGCGTGATGTTCTCGGGGACGATGCGGGCGCCGAACCCGGCATAGGGGTCGGCCTGCGTCGGGCCGGCGTAAGCGAGCTTGATGCCCATGACGTCGGTCGTCATCGGCATGTGCTTCTCGGCCTTCTCGCTCCATTCCGCCGCTTCGCGCACGCGGGAGACGATCTCGTCGTTGGGCGTCACCAGCGACATCTTCATCTTCGGCAGCATCGGCGACAGGTCGCGCATCGTGAACGACACTTCCGCGTCCGGCTCGGCCGCGGGCGCGTCCTCGGGCGTCGCGCTCGGATCGGCGTCGGCGAGCATGCGCTGCGGATTGAACGGCGGGATGTTGGCCGACAGGTCCGTGCCGGCGAGCGCGAGGTTCGCCGCGACGCGAACAAGAGGACGAACACGTACGAGCTCGTGGTTACCTGCCCGCGACGTGGTCGAGACGCGGATGACCTGGCGGGCGACGCTCGGCTCTTCGGCGGCCGGCAGGCGGTCCGCCTTGCGGGCGCCGAGCTTGTCGCTCGCCGCGCCGAGCGCGCCGCGCAACGCCACCTCGACGCGTTCGGGCAAGGAGGCGAAGGTCGTTTCGCCGTCGAGGGAGGTGAACACGGCGCCGCCCATCAGGGCCGCACCGCACAGCGCGGTGAGGATCGTGCCGGCAAACCACTGGACGGAGACGCGGCGGCGGTCGACGAAGCCGGAGGCGCCGCCGTCGACCGACAGCGGCG
>Ga0265342_10000544_pt1 | contig 40018 bp, 37 predicted proteins | sample 4CB327metaG_FD_203125 | JGI IMG/M metagenome (GOLD analysis project Ga0265342, IMG submission 203125) | Rhizosphere microbial communities from Carex aquatilis grown in University of Washington, Seatle, WA, United States - 4-CB3-27 metaG | ecosystem: Host-associated > Plants > Roots >... | reverse complement strand
TCGAGTCCCCAGCGCCAATTGCATCTCAATCACTGCTCGCTCGCGGATATCAAGATGAATGTAGACCCCCTTCATGGGCAACTTTCCTCCTCTCAGAAATGTTGCACTTGGGGGTTGAATCTGCCGTGATTCGCTTGTAACCCGATTGCAGATTCCGACGCTCGGGGGTGAGTTTCGCAGACGCTAGCGCGTCATGATCACTTCAGAGACGCTGTCTTTTGCCAGGAACTGCCGGTGCCCTGACCAGCCTGCAAACAGCTTCTCAATGCTGCGATTTGTGAAGGCGCGCTGAATGGGAAACTGCTGCGTCAACTGCATGTCCACTTCGTCGCCGGGAGTGATGTGATAACGAACCCGTGTTGCTTCCTCGCCGGTGGTACGCGTGTGGAAAAAGGAAAGCACCTGCCCACCCGGATTCATGGCTTCAAACAAATGACCGACCACCGGCTGGACCAGCGCTTCAGGCAGGTAATCGAGAGCCGTCCACATGAGCACTACGTCGAACTTGCGGTCCTCAAAGTTGAGAGTTTTTTTGAGAAAACCCTCAACATCCCAAAGCTGTTTGCCGTCTTCGTCCAAGCCCTTTTTCCAGTCGCCTGTCCAGGCGTCGAACACCATGTCGGTGAGGAAAATGCTGTGGCCGAGTCCGGTCAGGTAGTTGATATTCGCAGGCGAAGTAAACCCGTTGTCGATGACGCGCAGGCCCGGCTCAGCCTGGAGACGCTTGCGGATCGTCGACCAGCCATTGGAGTGGCGCGGCACCCTGGGGCCGGAGAGACCCGGGCCGGATGCGGAGGGAAGAGCCTCCTGCTTTTTTTCGAACCAACGGCTTAACAACCCTTAAACCCCTTGCGGACCTTTGCCGTGAAGGCCGTCGCGATCGCTGTTAGGAAGTAGTGGCTCCGCCAACAGGGACGGTTGCACCTTCGTGCGCCTTTGACGCTGCCTGAGTCAAGTCTACCTTGCCCCGGAACAGAGCGTTGTCCTCAACAGCCAGGCGCAGCGCGGTAATGTCGCCCTCGACGTTGCACCCTGAGCGCAACTCTACCCGGCCGCTGGCAATGATGTTGCCTTGTACATGCCCCTGCACCAGAACATCTTTAGCCGCCAGATCGGCGGCAATATGAGCACTTGGCCCAATGGTCAGACGGCCCTCGGTCAGGGTAACGGTTCCTTCGACCCGACCGTCCAGAACCAGGTCTTCACTGCCCTTGACTTCGCCGCAAATCACTATGCTCTTGCCAATGCGTGCTTGTGCGTTCTCCCCTGCCATGTCTTTATCCTTCCGCGCGTTGAAAAATAATGCCCTGCCCGAACTATACGCAAAGCGGGCGGGTTGCTTCAATGCAAGTTGTGATGATTGTCAGTTACCAACGATTTTCAGGGCCGTAAATCAGTTCGATATCCGCCATGCCAGGGGTAAATCCAGCGTATTTGTAAGTCATTCCGGTGATTCCCGACCATTAGAATAATGGACGTGCGCAGATTTCTATCGCTCCTCTGCCTCATTTCATGCGCTGTTCACGTTCCCGTTTGCGCGGGCGCCGAAGCACTTTCGGATGCGCAGGCACAGGCGCTGGTTGCGCGCGCTCTCGGCACTGAGCTGCGGGTTGCCCGCGATCCCAGCCACCCCATGCGCTACATGCTGCACAGGTCCACGCCGCGCCTGACTTCAACCAAGGACATCATCGAGACCAAAGACGGCGATGTTGCGCGACTACTCTCAGTCAACGATACGCCGCTGGCGCCGGCAGATGAACAGCAAGAGCTGGCGCGGCTTGGGACTCTGGCAGCCAACCCAAGCCTGCAGAAGCACCGCAAGGACAATGAAGAAGGGGACGCGGGTATTGTGCTCAAGCTGCTGCGCATGCTGCCCAACGCGTTTCTGTATCAGTACGCCGGCACCGTGAATGGCCCTTTCGGTCCGGTGCACCGGTTCACCTTCAGGCCCAATACCCGGTTTGACCCACCCGACATTGAAACGCAGGCGCTGACGGCGATGAGCGGCGAACTACGCGTGGATGCGGCACAGGAGCGCGTTATCCGCCTGGAGGGCCATCTGCAGCAGGACACCAACTATGGATGGGGCATCCTCGGCAAACTGAATAAAGGCGGTTGGGTGGTGCTTGAACAGGCAGACGTGGGCGACAAGCAATGGCGCATTGTGAACGTGCAATTGGAAATGACGCTGCGCGTCCTGTTCAAAACGAAGATCATCAACACCACCGAGCAGATGAGCCGCTATGCGCCAGTTCCGGCGGGTATGGATTATCGGCAGGCGATCCAGATGCTGCGCAGTGGACCTGCGGCGGCGCCCAGCGGCCGCTGAACTGGCTCAATAACAAAACAGCCCCATCCGCTAAGGATGGGGCTGTTCCGCTTCCTCCGATGAAACTTTGCCTGATCAGGCGAACTGAGATTACATCTTTGCGAAAACGATGACCAGGGTAAACAGGGTGAGGGACTCGATCAAAGCAAGACCGAGAACCAGGAAGGTAAAGATGCCGGCGCGGGCGCCTGGGTTGCGGGCGAGCGCTTCGACAGCAGAACCAACTGCACGGCCCTGGCCAAGTCCGCACAAACCGGCGGCCAGGCCCATGCCGAGACCGGCGCCAATCGGCACCAGGCTAATGGCGGTAGATCCGCCGTCTGCTGCAAACACGGGGACGGCGAAGCAAAGCACTGCAAGCGCCATAAAGATGAATTGAAGTTTACGCATAGTTCTCCAGCTTCCTTGAGATTTGGCTGCCAGTGGGTGGTTGAGGCTCACCGAGCTGGCCCCCTCACGCTTGCAGCCTACCGTTGGTCCGGAGCAGAAGCATTCTCCGGCGGAATCTTTTTTCTTGAGCTTTCAGCCTTAAGCTCTCAGCTTTCAGCTCCATCTCGCTTGGGCTCAGTTCGTCGGCTTGTACAAACAGACTGGAGGCTGACGGCTGAGAGCTGATAGCTGCTTTTAGTGCTCATGCGCCACTGCCAGTGATAGATAAATCATGGTCAGTAACGTGAAAACGAATGCTTGAATCAGCGAGACAAAAAGGTGCAGTCCCAGGAAGATCACCGGAATGCCCACGGGAATCAGTGAGAAGAACACCAGGGTGACCAAATCGCCGGCAAACATGTTGGCGTAAAGACGAACACTGAGCGACATGACGCGCGCAACATGCGAAACGATCTCGATGGGGAAGATGAGCCACGAGATCCACCACACCGGACCCGCAAAATGCTTGATGTATCCGACGACGCCCTGTTCTCTCACTCCGTGAAAGTTGTAATAGAAGAACGTGGGCACAGCCAAGCCAAGCGTAACGATCATCAGCGTGGTTGGCGCTTCGATTCCGGGAATGAGGCCGGTGAGATTGCAGAGCAGCACGAACAGAAAAATGCAGGTAACATACGCCTGAAATCGCTGATAGCCGTGCCCGATAACCTGTTCGGCCTGGTCGCCAATTGCTTCATGAATCATTTCGGCGAGATGCTGCACCGGCCCTGGCTTTTCGACTGAAAGCGTCATGCGCACGATGATGAAAAAGGCAATCAGAACGCCGGCGACCACCAATTCAAGCGCCAGCGCGCTATTCATCTTGGAAGCCTTTTCCGTAGCCTCCGCTGCGGTGAGGCCGACCAGCGACTGAAACGCCTTGAGTTCCGTATTCTTCAACAGAAGGTCAATAAAGTGCGTGATTGCGAATGATTCCGGCATGAATCCTAAAGTCTTTCCGCCCTCGATGCCTTTGAGCACCTTCCGGGCCTATTGAGTCCAGTACTTTCCCGCTTCGATGCGTCCTGAGGCAATCAGTCTCGGAGTAGCCGGATCGCTTCCCAGCCTATGGTCAGAACCGCCAGACAAAGGCCGCACAGAAGCGCCGTAATCGAACCATGGAAACACTTTAGGCTACCATAAATAACCGCCGCAAAGACGGTGAGCCTGAGCACAAAGAAGAGCACGACAACGGGGGCGCTGGCGGGTGACTTCTGCTTGTCCATGCGGGCGTTAATCAGGCGAACAAGGCGCTGCCATTCGAGCACGCTGGCGGCTGAAATGGCGGTGCCCACCAGCAGCATGGCGGCATGGCGCCAGCCCCCGCCAATCAGCACTGCAACCGCAGCTATCCCGCCCAAAATGAGCGTGTTGCGAAATGCCCGCTTGAGCATTGCGTCGAGATCTTCGTTGGTAATGTCGACGATGGGATGCGTTTGCTCGGTCATGACTTGCTGTCGGGACTTCCCTTTCCAGTTTCGTTCTGGGACCCGTCTCCCAAACTGGCTTTCTTTTCCACCGCGACCGCCATCTGGATCACGTATGCGAGTCCCACAATGCAGCCAAACACGATGCCGGCGATCTCAATCCATTTCTGGTGAGTGCGGCCGGCAAGCCACCATCCGCCAATCCAGCAGAGGACGAGCGCGGTGGGCAGCACAAACGCCACCTGCATCAGCCTCTCAGCCTCTACAAGGCTGCTAAAGCCGCCGCCGGAGTCGGACTGCCGCTTTGGATCGGAATCTGGGCGCTGCTGTGCCATCCATGCTCGTTATACACGAAGCGTGAGCCGGGCACGAATTGCAACAGACCCCGTTGTCACTTGTAAACGTTGGCTTCAGGCACTCCGTAGTTGGGAGCGCTGGGCACGCAGGTGTCGATCGATTTCATGACGATGTCGTTACCGTCTCCGATGGCCTGTCCTGAGAGGATGTATGGGCTGTATTTTTCCGCAGGCGTGTGATTGTCGAGATAGCGCTTTATCCAATCGGCGCAATGAAACCTGAATGCAGTCTTCTCATCGCTCCACCACACGGCTCGAACGCTGAAAGCCCGATGGCTCGTGGTTGTTCCGGCGATGACGGAGTACGATTCGTCTTTGCTAGTGGTGATGGATTTGAATGCCGCCACTTTGAACACAAGCCAGCGGCCTTTCGCATCCTTGTCGAGGAACCGGCAGGCCTCCGCCTGGCAGGTCCTTTCGATGCGATAGATGTTGATGATGACCGGCTCGCTTGAAACATTTTTGTATTCGATCGAAATCTTGCCCTCAGCCGGCTTGTACTCCTTGCTTGCGCCTAGTGAAGTGATAACCGAGTAGTGAATCGGACCATTCAAATCAGTGGCTTCAACACAATTCGTTGTGCACTGCTTTGCCTGCACAGCCGTCCAGCCAATCTCCATCGGCTTGGCCGCTTCCATAGTTACGGTGTAGGCCTGCCCCGGCGCCAGAGCAACGCCCGATTTGATGGGGACATGCGTTACCGCCGCATGCGAAATGACCGTCACAAACACGAGAGTTGCCAGCATCAGTTTGCGCATATGCCCGCGATTCTAACTTTGATTAAGGCCCGCACAAAGAAACCAAAGTGTTACGAGCCTCTGTGATCTTCATCAGCGACGTCCCCAGGCCTGACCTTATCCACTGATAGAAAAGCCATTACTACCGATCTACTCCTTATACGAAGGAAGTGCAGGGTGCGTGTGTTCGTGCGACTATTCTCAGGTTCATTCAAGTTTCTGGTTTTGCTTCTAGTTGGAATCGCATTGTGCGGAAATGCAGTTGCGCAGCAGAATGGGGCCGCGCAGAAACGCAGTCCTCTGGCGGAGATCCTACTCCGCAAGGGCATTTTGACGCCCGAAGAAATGAAGCAGGTGGATGCTGCGGCCACTCCCGAGCAGAGCGAATTGACTCTGGCTCGCATTCTTGCGGACAAAGGCGTCCTGACCAAGGCCGAGTTCGAGCAGATTGCCGGCAAATCACCTCAGAGCAATCCGGCTCCAGTTACGGAGCCTGCTGTACAGGCTCCGAAAACAGAAATAGCCGCGGCTCCAGTCGCAATCAAGCTGCCGCCCGTTTCCGTCATTTCCGCCATTACGCCGCTTCGGACCTTGCCCATTGGTGGAGTCAGCCGCGAAGCCGCGCCACCGGCCATCAAAGCCAATGGCGTGGGCATCACGCCTTACGGCGCCGTCAAGTTGACTGCCATTGAAGACAGTTCATCGCCCTATGGAGATGATTTTCCGTTGCCGGGATTCATCTGCGATACGGGCCCGGACGGCGCGCCCGAGTTCCACATAAAAGCGCGCAGCAGCCGCGTGGGCGTTAACTTGGCGTGGAATGATGCTAATCCGAAGTTGAGCCTCAGCGGCAAGATCGAAATGGACTTTGAGGGCAACTTCAACCGCTCCGATAACCGGAACATTTCCAGCATCCGCTCCAACAACCCTTCGCTGCGGCTGGCGTGGGCGCGCATGGATTATTCGCCGAATCAGAAAAACGTGCTCTCTGCCTTGTTCGGACAGGACTGGACGCCTTTCGGCTCTTCGACAATTCCGAACATTGTTGAGACCACGTCGATGGGCATCGGCTTCGGCACGTTGTATGAACGCACGCCACAGATGCGGTTCGGCTATACGTACAAGGGCCGCGCACTGCAAATCATGCCGGAGTTTGCCGTCACTTTGCCGGCGTCGGGCCTGGCCCCATCCACTGCTTACGTTTCGCAGCAACTTGGCTATGGCGAACGCCAGGGCGCCGACGCAAACCGGCCCGATCTCGAAGGCCGCATCGTTGGCCAATGGCAGCTGGACCACGCTCCAGGAGTGGCTCCGGCGCAGTTGATCGCCAGCATGGAGCACGGCGAACGCCGCGCAATTCTGCAGGCTGCTCAAGTGCCCGTGGCGTATCAAAAAACATTTGCTACAGGAGCTTCAGGCAGCAATTACTCGAACGGTTGGGATTTTGAGTGGCAACTGCCCACGCGCTATGCCACTTTAATTGGCAAGGTATACGGCGGCGGCGACCTGCGCTATTTCCTCGTCAACCAGCTCTACAGTTACTACAACGACACGACAGGGCTGACGAATCTCGCCTCGGTCCCTTCGCTGGACGGTTCGTCGACAATCGTCTTCGGCACTAACAGCGCAGGCCAGCAAGTAGTTGCGCCGGAACGGCCGGTCAGGACTGATGGCGGATTTGCGCAGCTGGGCATTCCACTGTCGCGCCTCTTCAACGCCAACCCAGCAGGTCGCAACGCGGGATGGACACTCTACGCGCTTTACAGCATTGACCAGGCAAAGGCACGCGATCTTGCTCGCATGGGCGGAAGCACACGACGCTACAGCACCATGGCAGTGGGAACAATAAACTACAGCCTCAATCGCTGGGTTTCGTTTTCATTCGAGCAATCGCTCTACACAACGCATGCCAATCCGGAGCAGCCGTTGCCGCTCTTCAAGGGCATGCCGGCACGGGAATGGAACGACGTGCGCGAGGAGTTCGGGCCGGTATTCACGTTCTAACGCACGGTATGTCGGCAAGTCGGTAGAATCTCTCAGAGCACGCTTAGAGAGCAACGAGTGAGATTCGAAAACCTGTCCAACCTGCTGGCACACCTGGAATCCGATGTGAGCCTCTTCGCGCCCGAGCAGTTGCGCCAGCGGATCGAGGTGCTGGACGAACTGGACGCGCACTTTGGCGATGATGTGTTGATTGCGCCGATGCCGCCATCGACTGATGCCACCGTATTTGCGCGTGCTGTATCGCTTCGTAAAAGGCTTGCCGCTGCGAATGCCGCCATCTACAGCGCGATTCGTAAAGATATCCAGCAAGGCAACGCTGACGGCCTGCGCGACTGGGTCGATCTGTGCAGACAAGCATCAGACGCTTCAGCACCCGGGCTGGGCTACGACCATCTGGACGATCTTATCGCCGGAGTCCTGCAGATTCCTGATCCAGTCGAAGTAATCCGTCCAGGGCACGAGCAAGTCTTCTATCAACCCACGCCGGTTCGACATGTACTCGCAATGATCGAACAGAGCGGGCTCTCGGAAGACGACGTGCTCGTCGACTTTGGCTCCGGCCTTGGCCAACTCTGCATTGTCGCCTCCATCCTGTCCGGTGCGCGAGCAATCGGAGTCGAAATTGAGCACGCCTATACCGAAAGTGCGCGCGAATGTGTCCGCAAATTGCGGCTGTCACGTATTGAGTTTTTGCAGGCAAACGCCCGCGAAGCCGATCTTTCCGAGGGAACCGTGTTCCACGTGTACACGCCATTCACCGGATCAATTCTTCGAACCGTGCTGGACCGTTTGCGGCACGAAAGTACAAAGCGACCCATCAAAGTCTGCACGCTCGGCCCATGTACAGACACAGTCGCGCGGGAGCCGTGGCTTAGAACTAATATGCGGCCAGATTCAGATCGCATTACGGTCTTCTGCTCTTGAGCAGTTACGTGCTCGTAAGCGGCAACCCGTCCGCAGGCGCATACGCAGCAGCCGGTATACTGACTTAGACCCGAGTCAAGCTGCACAAATAGAAATCGGCGAGAAGGAATCAGCGTGTTCGAATCGGAGTTTGAGCGCAGTTTATTCGACCTGCGTAAACAAAAGCTCGTAGAGATTGAGAAGCTGGGGCAGGCCGCATATCCCAACCAGTTTCCCGCGTCCCACACCATTCCGGCTGTGCGCGAAAAATGGGACGCCTCCACCAGCGAGGAACTTGAAGCCAACCGTGTAACCGTTGCCGTGGCAGGCCGCATCATGGCCATTCGCGCACAGGGCAAGGCCGGCTTTGCCACGCTGCAGCAGCAGGGCCAGCGCCTGCAAATATATGTTCGTCTGGACGCAGTGGGCGAGCAGGGATTTGCACTCTACAAGTTGCTTGACCTGGGCGACCACATCGGCGTGTCCGGCTACCTGTTCCGCACCCGCACGGGAGAATTGACCGTCCATGTGGAACGGCTGACGTTTCTGGCTAAGGCCATGACTTCGTTGCCGGAAAAATTTCATGGGCTGGCCGACGTTGAATTGCGCTATCGCCAGCGCTATGTGGACCTGTTTACGAACCTCGACAGCCGCGAAGTTTTCGTCAAGCGAGCCAAAACGCTTCGCGCGCTGCGAACATTTTTTGATGAGCGCGGCTATCTTGAAGTGGAAACGCCGATGATGCAGCAGATAGCCGGCGGAGCTGCGGCGCGCCCTTTCAAGACGCATCACAACGCGCTGGACCAGGATTTGTTTCTGCGCATTGCTCCGGAGCTTTATTTGAAGCGCCTTGTCGTTGGCGGCATGGATCGCGTGTACGAGATCAATCGCAACTTCAGAAACGAGGGCGTGAGCACACAGCACAACCCTGAGTTCACCATGCTGGAGTTTTACCAGGCCTACGCGAACTACCAGGACCTGATCGCATTGACAGAGGAACTGCTGAAGTTCGTTGCTATTGAAGTGAATGGCACAACAACGTCAGAATTCAACGGCAACTTGATCGACTTCAGCACGATTGAAAAGCTGACCATGCGCGAGGCGATCATTAAATTCTGGCCGGATGCAGGGCCCACTCCAACGATGGCAACCTTTCAATCTCCGGCCGATGTGCGTGAACTTGTGCTGCGACTTCAAGCCGCGGATCAGAATATTGCGCATCCGGATCACATCGGAGCCGATCCAAATGATCCTTCGTCAGGAAAGCTGATTGCGGCGATCTTTGAGTGTGTCGCGGAAGAGCACCTGATTCAGCCGACCATCATTTACGAGTTTCCGACGGTCATCTCTCCCCTTTCAAAGCAGAAGCCGGACGATCCGGACTGGGTAGAGCGGTTCGAGATCTATGCCGGCGGCTTTGAGCTTGGCAATGCATTCAGCGAGTTGAACGATCCTGAAGAGCAGCACAAGCGATTCGCGCAGCAGCTTGCAGAAAAAGCGTGCGGTGACGACGAAGCACACGCCATGGACGAGGACTACGTGCGCGCGTTGATGTACGGCCTGCCTCCGACCGCCGGCGAAGGAATTGGCATTGACCGGCTGGTGATGCTGCTGACTGGTTCAAAATCAATTCGCGACGTGATCCTGTTCCCGTTGATGAGAAACAGAGAACAACAGGACAGAGAACAGGAAAGCGGGGATCAGGGAACAGGGTCCAGGGAACAGGAAAACAAGTAAACAAGTCGACAAGTTTACGAGTTCACTTGGCCCTTTCGTCCACTGCCCGTTCGTCGTTGGGACGATAGAAGCTGATAGCCAGGAGCTGTTTTTTGAACATTCTTTTTGTTGGCGACATTTTCGGAAGCGCGGGACGCCGGATTGTGCGCGAGCACATCGACCACGTCTGTTCGGCAAACGACGTGGACCTGCTGGTGATCAACGTGGAAAATGCTGCGGGCGGTTTTGGTGTAACACCGCAGATTGCCGACGAGTTCTTTGACCTCGGCGCAGACGTGCTCACCACCGGCAACCACGTTTGGGACAAGCGCGAACTGGCGGACTATCTGAAGTCTGCCCCTGCGGAGAGCCAGGAACGCCCGCGGCGGGTGCTGCGCCCGGATAACTTACAGTCGGGCCTGCCGGGATATGGCGTTTTTGAGGGCACCACGCGGGGCGGCGTGCCTTACGCGGTGGTGCAGCTGATGGGGCGCGTCTTCATGGGCGGCACCAACGACCCTTTTCAGGCTGCGGACAAGCTGCTGGCGGAAATCAAGGCCAAGGTGATCCTCGTAGATTTCCACGCCGAGGCGACCAGCGAAAAGGTGGCAATGGGCTGGCATCTGGACGGGCGCGTGACGGCGGTGCTGGGCACCCACACGCACATTCCTACGGCTGACGAGCGGGTTCTGCCGGGTGGCACGGCTTACCAGACCGATGTAGGCATGAGCGGCCCCTACGACAGCGTCATTGGCGTTGAAAAAGATCTGGTTCTGCACCGGTTCCGCACCGGAATGCCCGGCAAGTTTGAAGCTGCCAAGGGGAACCCGAAGATGTGCGCTGCGCTGGTAAGCTGCGATCCGGCCACAGGGCTCGCGCTGAAGATTCAGCGCATCATGCTCGGGGAATAGATACCGGCCAACTTTCGCGACAAGAAATACGGCGCAAACCTGTGATTACAGCAGAAATAAAGGGCAACCCATTCGGGTTGCCCTTTTTGATTCCCAGAAAACCTGCGCTGCCTTTCCTTTTGGGGGCCGGCAAGCCGTTGCACGAACAACTTAGATTGCCAGTGCCTGCCCTTCAGAGAATTCCGACGGGCACGCACATGGCGTTGCGTTTAGCGGGCAGCGGGGCGACGTCCGGCTGCCGGCTTGGCGGCGGGACGTTTCGGTGCGGCCTTCTTTTCAGTCTGTACGAAACCGTCGCGAAGCACGATCTGTGCTGTCGCAGCCCTGGTCGCAGTTGCCGGGACCGGGGAGTAGGTATCGTAGGTGGCGTCGAGCTCGTCAGCAGGCTGCAGCTTGTATTCAAAGCCAACTGCAGGAGCTTCCTTGCAGGAAAGCGGCTCCTTCAGATTGACGATGAAGTCAGGCGACTTGTTGTCCTTCGCATCCTGCGTAACGGCCACCTTGATGGTGCCCACGGCAGGTGCAACTTCGAGCTTTTTGATCTTGGCCGTATCGCCCATGATGTCGCTCACCGACGCCAGGTCGCTTTTGTCGGCGTTGGCGTTGATGTAGTCCTGAACTGCCTTGACACCAGCGGTAGCGCCCGGGGCCGGAGGAGCAGCGGCGCAGGCTGCCGGAGTGGCCAGCTTGACAACGTAGTCCTTGGGCTTTGCGGTTGCTACGGTCGAAGTCGCCGTGATCTTGAGAACGGTCGCCGAAGCATCCATCACAAGGCCCGGTACTGGCGTCGCCTGGTTTTGCAGAACGGTCCAGAGCTTCTGAGCATCATCTTTGTTCCCGTTAGCAAGAATGAATTCCTTGTCTTCGAGGTTCAAGGTCTTGAGGTCAGGAGTCTGCTGAATCACGTTGTGCACGACTTCGTCCGGCTTGGGAGCTGGCTTCAGTTCCACTGAATCCGGCTTGAAGAGGGAACTTTGAGCAGCCGTCTTGATGGCGTCAAGTCCGTCCAGTCCACCGTGATAGTGCTTGTACCAATACTCGAGCCGCGGTTCGATCTGGGCCTTCAAAGCTGCCGGAGCAAAGTCCCATGCGCGAGCATAGAACCAGACGGCCTGGATCTCGTCTCTTGAAGCACCCGGCTTGGCATAGGTTTCAGCCAACTGCAGCGTATCCACCCAACCTTGTCCAATCTGGGTCTGCTGCGGAGCCATCATCATCAATTCTTTTTTGTATTCGTCGATGGCCGCTTTGTAATCCTTCTTCGAATTGACGAGGTCAAGCGCGATGGCCGAATGGAATACCGGATAAGTGGCGTCGGTCATCTTCTTCCAGTCGGCGTCGGCGGTTCCGTCTGGCTTGGGTACCGTAAGACCTTTTTGCGCCAGTGCAGCAGCGTCATCGCAAACCTGCGCTTCGCTGGACTTAAGGCACTGGCTCTTTTTGAGCGCGGCCGAGACATAGATGGCGTGCATATTGTTGGGATCGACTTGCAGCAGACGGCTGCCCGCACTCAGTAATTCGTCGACCTTGCCAAGCTGCTGATAAGCGCCCATCAGGTCTTCGAGAACAGCTTTCTTTACGACTGTTTGTGGATAGGTTTTCAGAAAGTCTTCCAACGCTGCCGCTTTGGCTGTCGGATCGGTCTGAGAGCTTGCCTGTTGATATGCATTGAATTCGGCCGGATTCTGGATCGTGATCTGATCAGAACCCTGTGCACGTAGCGTGGGCGCAGTGACGAGGCAAATGCTGGCCAAAGCCATCGCCGATGCCAAGACTAACTTCTTCATGCAGTGCTCCTGGGAATTGCCTAAATGGAATGGTTACTTTCGCACCCGCTGGCTGTTTATGCAACTGCTCTTTTGTGTAGTGGCAGTTGTACGCCGCGGTGCCGGATTAACGATACCACAGCTTCCAAAATGGTGATGGAAGGATTATAGAAAGCCACGCCCCCCCTGACAAGCAATTGCGCCACAGTACTTAAGCCGAGGAGGTACCCATGGTACCCCCAGCCCGTTTCTCTCCTTTAAGACAGCCCTGAAATCGCATTGGTAGCGGAGATTGCAACGTCCGTGCTATCGCTACTGCAAAAGTCGTACCAACTCCGCCTGCTCGGCGAGAAACGCGTCGTGGCCATGCGCGCTGACCATCTCGCGATAGTCGCAACGCACCCCCGCGGCCTGCACGCTCTGGGCAAAACAGCGCACCGATTCTGCCGGAAAAAGCCAGTCAGAATTGATGCCCACAAAGCTTACCTGCGCTTTGATGCGACCGAAAGCATCTGCGGGCGAATCATAGCCGCGCAGCGGGTCCCAGGTGTCCATCATGCGCATGATGGACAGGTATGCGTTGGCGTCAAAGCGGTCAACGAATCGCTCCCCCTGGTAGTCGAGATAGCCCGCAATGTCGAACCGGCCGCCGATCAGTCCGCCGCCATGGCCAATCAGCGACCAGGGATCTTCTCCACTGCGGTTAGGATTGCGGCCGTAGCGCTCCTCAAACAGCGGCGCGGACTTGTAGCTGATCATGCCGATCTGGCGGGCCAGCGATAAACCGTTCCGTGGCGGCTTCTGCGGCAGGTAGCGGCCCTCCGCCCAGTCCGGATCGTGCAAGATAGCTTCGCGCTGAAGATGATTAAGCGCCAGCCCCATGGCGCCAAGCGGCGCAACGCCGATTACCAGCGCGCGCTCAACTCGGTCAGGATGCAGCATGGTCCACTCAAGCGCCTGCATACCGCCAATGGAACCGCCAAGAACCAGGCGAAGGCGCCGGATGCCAAGCGAATCGAGCAGGCTGGCCTGGGCGCGTACATTGTCGCCAATGGAAACAAGGGGAAACTCCGGCCCGTAGGTTCGGCCGGTTGAGGGGTTCACTGAGGCGGGCCCGGTAGAGCCGTAACAGGAACCGAGAAGGTTGATACAAATGACGAAGTCATGCTCCAGCGAGAGGACCGCGCCGGGAGCAAAAATCTCAGGCCACCAGGAGCCGACCAGAGCCGATCCTGAAAGGGCATGACAAACAAGAACGGCATTATCCCGCGCTGCATTCAGCCGGCCGTACACGGCGTAATGCAGCGTGGGACAAACAAGCTTGCCACCGCATTCGAGTGACAGAACTTCGTTCAACACGAAGTCTCCCTCGTAGGTGGGCTCGATGATTTTAGACGGCGGTGAAGCGCCGCTTCGATTGTGCGTGTCAGCCATTTCTTAATTAAGCTTTCAGCAGTCAGCTTTCAGTTTCGTCGTGCGTAAGCCCGGTTTATCCAATCGCACCAACAGGCTGAAAGCTGAGAGCTGAATGCTGCCTTTACTATTGTGCAGTATCGGGCCTAAACCTTAGCCTTTTGGCCGTTGGCCGCTTCAATTGCCTGGTTGAGATCCGCGATCAAGTCTCGCACATCCTCGATGCCCACGGACAGGCGCACCAGTTCAGGAGTAACGCCGGTAGAAACCTGCTCCTCCGCGGAAAGCTGCTGGTGCGTGGTCGAAGCGGGATGAATGACGAGCGATTTGGCATCGCCGATGTTGGCCAGCAGCGAGAAAAGCTTGAGCGAGTTAATCAGCTTTTTGCCGGCATCGAATCCACCCTTGATGCCGAACGTGAGCAGCGAGCTTTGTCCGTTGGGCAGATACTTTTTTGCACGCGCATGGTACGGGCTGGATTCCAGGCCGGGATAGTTGACCCACTCGACGCCCGGGTGCTGAGCCAGATGCCGCGCCACGGCGAGCGCGTTCTGCGAGTGCCGCTCCATGCGCAGGTGCAGCGTTTCAATTCCCTGCAGCAGCAGAAATGCGTTGAACGGCGAAAGCGCCGCGCCGGTGTCGCGAAGCCCCTGCACGCGCGCCTTCAAAATGAACGCAAGCGGACCAAAGGCCGTGGTATACACGAGGCCGTGATACGAGGGATCGGGATCAGTGAAATCCTTGAAGCGCCCTGAAGCGGCCCAGTCAAATTTGCCCGCGTCCACAATAATGCCGCCGATCGCCGTTCCATGCCCGCCAAGGAATTTGGTGGCCGAGTTGATGACGATGTCCGCACCGTAATCGATGGGCCGCACCAGTGCCGGCGAAGCGCAGGTGTTGTCGATCATCAGCGGCAGCTCGTTCTCATGCGCAATGGCGGCAAGTTTTTCAATGTCGGCCACGTCGAGTTTGGGATTGCCCAGCGTTTCCGTATAAATGGCGCGGGTCTTTGGCGTGATGGCCTTGCGAATGCCCTCAAAGTCGTCGGCATCAGCAAACTTTACGGTAATGCCGAGTTTGGGCAGCGTGTAATGGAACAGGTTATAGGTGCCACCGTAGAGCGAGGTCGTCGATACAATTTCGTCGCCCGTTCCTGCAATGGTGAGAATGGCCAGTGTTTCCGCAGCCTGGCCGGAAGCGGTGGCAAGGCCGGCCGCGCCGCCCTCCAACGCCGCCACGCGCTTCTCAAACACGTCGGTGGTTGGGTTCATAATGCGCGTGTAGATGTTGCCGAACTCCTGCAGCGCAAACAGCCGCGCGGCGTGGTCCGCATCGTTGAACACGTACGACGTGGTCTGGTAAATGGGCACGGCACGCGATCCGGTGGCCGGATCAGGAGTTTGGCCGGCGTGTACGGCGAGAGTGGCAAGCTGCTGCTTTGCTTCAGACATTGTTCGGCTCCTTCGAAAGTTGTACGGCGAACTTGTTGATTGCGACGGGAAGTTAAAGCGCCTGGCGCAAAGGGGGCCAATAAAACGGCCCGCATCCTGTTAGAGGACCCGGGCCGCTTGACTTAGAAATCGGTTGCGCTAACGCATTCGCCGTTCCAGAGCCACACGGATGGGTCCGCATGTGCAACACATGCACATGGCCATGACCACAATTCCGTATTCCCATAAGTTCGGCATTGTTGAAAGTATCGGGGCGCAAGAGGGCGCGTGTCAAATGAAATAAGTCTAACCACCAGGATTATGGCCGAAGTGGATTATCGCTATTTTGTGCTGTATACGGTGTTGTGGGTGGGTATCAAGAGGCCGATGGGTGTTCCAATTACCGCTCCGACCAATCCGAAGGCTCCGGCCGCTAGGGGCCTGCTGATGAAACCTCCACTACCAGCCGCCGCCGCGCCAAACGTCGCACCTGCGGCCGCTCCGACTCCTGCCCCAATCAGGGTGTTACGCAGCCGTCGCTGGTTTTCAAGCTCCACACTGCGCACGTCGGGCTTTTGAACACTTCTTTCTCCGGTGCCCTCCTGAAATATGATCGCCGTTTCAGATACGGACAGGAATGTCCCCGAATGCTTGGTCGAGTTCTTTTCGATAACTTGAATCTTCTGGCCCGCGGCAAGCCCGTTCAGACTTGTCCAGGAAGATTGTCCCTCTAATGCGGCTGAAGCATAGGACAGCGCAAGGATACTGAGCACTGGCAGCATGAATCGCATTCTCATACCCCACTGAATGTTGCTGAATTGGAGTTTCACGAGCACTCTAGCACCAAACCGATCCAGGTGGCGCGGCTTTCTGAATGGAGAGTGATTGTTTGAAGCGGGAAAGGGCTATTCTTCGGGCTTCCAGACGTAGGCTCCGGGCTGCGGCAGGCCGATGTGCGCCAGCACGCGATGCGCGAACTGCTGTGCCATTTCATCGGAATCGACAGGGTGATTGTAGAAGGCCGGGATACACGGAAAGACCGTCGCGCCCGCTTCAGCCGCCAGAGTCATGTTGCGCAGATGAATGCGGTTGAAGGGCGTCTCGCGCACGCAAAGCAATAATGGACGGCGTTCCTTGAGCGTAACGTCGGCAGCGCGGGAGATGAGCGAATTGGCAAGGCCGTTGGCTATGGATGCCAGCGTGCCCATGGAACACGGCAGAACGATCATGCCGCTGGAAGGATGGCTGCCGCTGGCGATGGACGCTCCGATATCGGTGTCGGAGAGCTGCACGCATTTCGTGGCCGAGCCGCCAAGAAGCTTTTCAAGCAGGCCATTGCGGCCAGACACCTTCAGCTCTTCCGCGAGGACACGCAGCGAATTCTCCGACGGCACAAAGTGGACGCGAGCCACGCGATCGTCTGCTTCAAGCGCGCGGAGAAGTTCGCGGCAATATGCAGCGCCTGATGCCCCGGTGATGGCTACAGTAAGGTTCATTGATACAGCTTCTAGCTCCTAGCTTGATCGTGCTGATCCACCCTGCGTGGTATCTCATCCTTCCGAATTGCGAATCGACTACTCTCCCAACACCCTTTTGAAGATTGCGTCCACATTGCCTAACTGCCGGGTGTAGTCGAAGGTCTCGGCCAGCTTGTCCATGCTCAGCATTCCCGCGATCTCCGGGTCCTTCGCTACCTCATCGCGGAAGACGAGATCCTCTTTCCAGGCGCGCATGGCGTGCGACTGGACCAGCCGGTATGCATCTTCGCGCAACATTCCCGCTTCAGACAGATCGAGCAGCAATTGGCCGCTGAAGATCAGGCCGCCCGTGCTTTCAAGGTTCTTCTTCATGCGTTCCGGATACACCAGCAACCGATCGATCAGATCGGTCGATTTGGCCAGCAGGTAATCCACAAGGATCGTTGAGTCCGGAAAGATCACGCGCTCAACCGACGAGTGCGAAATATCGCGCTCGTGCCACAGCGGAATATTTTCAAACCCCGCCTGCGCGTTGCCGCGAAGCACTCTCGCGAGACCGCTGATCTGCTCGCTCGTGATGGGGTTCTTTTTGTGCGGCATCGCGGAGGAACCTTTTTGCTTCTCGCTAAAGTACTCCTGCGCCTCGCGCACTTCAGTGCGTTGCAGGTGACGAACTTCGACGGCGATCTTGTCGAGCGTGCTGCCAATAATGGCCAGCGTTGAAATATAAGCGGCGTGGCGGTCGCGCTGGATTACCTGCGTAGCCACCGGAGCCGGCTTAAGGCCAAGATTCGCGCAGATGCGCTCTTCGTGCTCCGGCTTGAGATGGCCGAACGTTCCCACAGCGCCTGAAAGTTTGCCAACCCGCATGCCTTCAGCGGCAGCATCGAAACGCTCCAGGTTGCGCTGCATCTCGGCATACCAGTTCAGCAGTTTCAGTCCAAAAGTTGTTGGCTCAGCGTTGATGCCGTGGGTGCGACCGATGGTTGGTGTGTGCTTAAACTCAATGGCCCGACGCTTTAGTACTTCAAGGAAATCGACGATGCCTTTGCGGATGATAGCCGACGCTTCCTTGATCTGCAGCGCCTGCGCCGTGTCTACAACGTCGTTGGAAGTGAGTCCGTAATGGAGCCAGCGCGACTCCGAGCCCAGCCCATGCGCATGCAGGCCCTCTGCCACGGCTGTCGTGAACGCGATGACGTCATGCTTGACTTCGGCCTCGATTTCGCTGACGCGCTCGGCGGAGACGCTGGCCTTGGTGGCAATGGCTTCGGCAGCGGAGGCCGGAATAATGCCGTCCTCGGCAAGCACGTTGCTTGCCGCCGACTCAACCTTTAGCCAGCAGCGATACTTGTTCTGCTCAGTCCAGATGCCGCCCATGGCGGGACGTGTATAACGGTCGATCAATTGATCTAGCTCCCAGCCTTCAGCTTTCAGCTTCCAGCTTCATTGTGCTGATGCGAGTTGCTGTGCATGCGCAGAAATAGAAGGCGCACATGGACTACTGCAGCAATGCCCAACTCTTTGATTGTACGAGGGGAGACCTGTTCAGGTGCGAGGAATTCCGAGGCGCTGGCGAAGCTCATCGTAGAGCAGGCCGCGGCCGGGCTTGTAGGGCTGGAACCACTCACCGTCGATCACCAGTTGCGGGATGGCGCGCTTGCCCACGCGGCGGATCACCTCGGCTGAGGCTGCGGGGTCCCTGTCGACGTTGACCTCGGTGTAGGCAAAACCGTTGGAGTCGAGAAACTCCTTTGTCGCGCGGCAGTCACGGCACCAGGCGGCCGTATAAACCTGGATCGTCATAACTCTACTTTAGATGCAATCGCTGCTACGATTTGTGATGATGACCACCGATGAGCTGAAGCGACTACTGGGTTTGCAGCCGCATCCCGTCGAAGGCGGCTATTTCCGCCGCACATACACATCTCCCGGAAGTGTCAACCTGCTCCGCGGCACCCGAGCGCAGGGCACGGCTATTTACTACCTTTTGGAAGCGGGCACCTTCAGCGAGATGCACGTACTCGACTCCGACGAAATTTTTCACTTCTACCTCGGCGATCCGGTAGAGATGCTGCAGCTCCACCCCGACGGCGGCTCCGCCGTTTTAACTCTTGGACCAGATCTCGCAGCGGGGCAGAATGTCCAGCTCGTCGTCCCGGCAGGCGTGTGGCAGGGCACGCGGCTTATCGGCGACGGAAAAATGGCCCTGCTGGGCTGCACTCTAACGCCCGGGTTCGATTTTGCCGATTACCGCAACGGAACCGCGGAAGAGCTAATTGCCACTTGGCCGCATGAAGCTGAGAGAATTCGAAAACTTACACGGAGTTAGCTCACTGCCGGCTGTTACCGTCTCTCACGAAAAAACGCGCGCAGCATCTCCGCCGATTCTTCAGCCGCAATTCCCTGCTCAACCTGCATCTGATGATTCAACTTCGGATGGTTCAGCACCGCGAGCACCGATCCGCAGGCACCTGCCTTAGGATCGGCAGTGGCATACACCACGCGGTCCAACCTGGCGTGAATCATGGCTCCTGCGCACATGGCGCACGGCTCCAGCGTGACGTAAAGCGTGCAGTCGATAAGACGGTAGTTGCCAATAGCTTTAGCCGCGTCGCGCATGGCGATGATTTCAGCGTGCGCCGTGGGATCCAGATTGCGCAACATCGAATTCTGTCCGCGCCCGATGACTTTGCCCTGGTGAACAACGACAGCGCCGATGGGCACTTCACCCGCTTCAGCCGCCAGGCGCGCCTCTGCCAATGCGGCTTGCATGGCTTCCTGGTCGGTAATGGCTTCGATCGTCATGAATTCACTTGGATGCAGCGGAATGCGCGGCTGGCTGCTGCTGGGTCATGCAGTGCAGCGTGCCCAGTCCCCACACCAGATCAACAGAGTGGATACCAATAACTTCCCTGCCCGGAAAAAGCTCAGCAAGAATATTGAGTGCGACGCGATCGTTGGGATCGTGAAATGTCGGCACCAGTACAAGCCCATTCGCAATGTAGAAGTTGGCGTAGCTGGCCGGCAGACGTTGCCCTTGAAATACCACTGGCCGCGGCATGGGCAACTCGACCACCGTGAACTGCTTGCCCTGCTGGTTGCGCGCGTTCTTAAGCCGAGCAAGGTTTTCGGCCAGCGGCTCGTGATTCGGATCGCTCGCATCGGGCTCAACAACAGTGACGATGGTGTCGGCCGCGACAAAGCGCGTGATGTCGTCAACGTGGCCATGCGTGTCATCGCCCGCGATGCCGCGGTTGAGCCACACCACCTGCTCAATGCCGAGGAAATTGTGCAAAGCCTGCTCAATCTGCTCGCGGCTAACGCCGGGGTTGCGCTGCTGCACCTCGCTCAGCAAACACTCTTCCGTAGTCAGCAGAATGCCTTCGCCATTCGTATCGATTGACCCGCCCTCAAGCACCAGCCGATGCGGCTTGCCGTTGCTGAGCGTGATGGCTGGTTGCCACTCGGGAACGCCGAGCAGTTTGGTAACGCGGCCCGGAACCTGATTGTCGAGCCGGCAGTTGGGATACTTAGCCCAGCCGTTGAACAGCCAGTTGGTGATCGCCACCTTGCCTTTAGCATCACGCACAAAAATGGGCCCGGTGTCGCGCACCCACGAGCGGTCCGTCGGCCACGCGTGAAAGCTGACCTGATCTAGATTGGCCCCTGCGCGCTCAAGCATGGCCGTGGCGCGCTGCTTCGCTTTTACGTCATCCACCAAAATGTGGACTTGTTCGCGAGCGGCCAGCAGGCGCACGATCTCTGCATAAAGCCACGGGATAGGCTGAAATTTGCCCGGCCAGTCTTCAGGATTGTGCGGCCATGCCAGCCAGGTAGCGTCGTGGCGCTCCCACTCTGCGGGCATGCAATAGCCCAGTTCGCGCGGCGTACGGTCCACGGCTATTTGTGCTCCGAAGTTTTCTGGCGCGGATCGGCCGGAATCGGATCGAGATAGCGCCGCGTGATTGGCGCATAAGCATCAATGCGGCGGTCGCGCAGGAAGGGCCAGTTGCGGCGCGTGTCCTCAATGACCGCAAGATCGATTTCGCCAATGAGAATCTCTTCTTTGTCGTGCGAGGCCTTCGCAATAATGCGGCCAAAAGGATCGGCAAGAAAGCTTCCGCCCCAGAACTCGATGCCCGCGCCCTCAACGCAATTGCCGAGGACATCGCCGTGTTCGTGCCCCACGCGATTGACTCCTGCAACATAAACTCCGTTGGCAATGGCATGCGCACGCTGAATCGTTTGCCACGCATCATACTGCGCCACGCCATATTGCTCCTTCTCCGCCGGATGCCATCCAATTGCAGTCGGATAGAAGAGTATCTCCGCCCCCTGCAACGCCGTCAGCCTGGCACCTTCGGGATACCACTGATCCCAGCACACCAGGGTGCCGACGCGGCCTACTTCGAGGTCGAGCGCCTGAAATCCGAGATCGCCGGGCGTGAAATAGTACTTCTCAAAATAGAGCGGATCATCGGGGATATGCATCTTGCGGTAGACCCCGGCGACGTTGCCCTCGGCGTTCAGAGTGACGGCGGTGTTGTGATAGAGGCCGGCGGCGCGCCGTTCAAACAGCGAAGCAATGATGGAAACCCGCAGCTCGCGAGCAAGTGCTCCCAGGCGCTGCGTAGAAGGCCCGGGGACAGCTTCGGCCTGATCGAACAACTGCTGATCCTGGCGCTGGCAAAAGTATTGCGTACGAAACAGTTCCGGCAGGCAAACAATGTTTGCGCCCATTCGCGCGGCATCACGAATGTGCCTGACGGCCGAGGCGAAATTCGCCTCCGGGTCCGGGCCCATTAACATCTGCACCAGGCCCACTTTATATTTGCGTGGCGTTGTCATAGGCCTTCGATTTCCCTGCCAGTCTCGCCGGCGCAAGATTGGCGCGATACAACAAGGCCAACCCCGGTGAGCGGGATTGGCCTGGTAAGTGAATCCCGCTGCAACTACTCGTCCAGAATTAAAACAGCAGCGGCGATAGTCGTGGTCCACTTGCCGCGCTTGTCGCCTACAGCGGACTGCGTAACGTTGCTGGTGCGAACGATCTTGTTGGAGATGCGGTAGATCTCTTTCTTCTCGTCCCAACTGGTGTCGGGATCGAATTCCACGTCGAGAGTGGTGGCCAGCATTTCCGCGGCCAATTCCTCAGCGTATTCGCCGGCCTGATCTTCGGTTTCGCCAAAGCTATGGTGCTCGCTCAGGTATCCGTAAGTATCGCGATCCGCAGGTATGGCTACGCCAATACTCGCAACGACGAGCCGGTGCGGTTCGCGCGTGGAGTTCTCGGCGATGACCGCGAAAACCACTTCGCCGTGGTTCAGGTATTTAAGGCCTTCTTTGCGAGAAATCACCTTGCACTGCGGCGGAAAAATTGATGACACGCGCACCAGGTTCTGCGAGGCTATACCCGCATCACGAAGGGCCAGCTCAAAGGAAGTGAGTCGCTCCTTGTGCCTGCCGACGCCCTTGGTGAAGAAAAGCTTCTTCGGGACCATGCTCTTTCCCAATTTCTATGTAGCCTCCGTGGGTTTTGAAGTGATGATTTCGGAATAGGGTTCCCGAAAGAGTTTAACGCATTCCAGCGGTCCGCGAGCCCTTTTGTATCAAATTCATCCGCTGTTCATACCGGAGGCTGGCATGAGCGGTTTTCTTTTGGATTTTGCACACCTTCCGGTGCGCATAAACGTACACCTCAAGCCAGAAAAAATGGGTACATGGTTCGCGCAACTTTCCCGCCCGCACTGCGTTTGTAGTGAGTATGAAGCTGTGGCCCTCTCCCCTCGTAATTATCGCCGCTGGTTTGAGCTGTACGTGCCTCGTGACAGGCCTGCTGGCCCAGTCGCCGGCCCAAGTGCAGCGCGTGGGTACCTCAGAGCAGATGCCGCCGCCGGTCAGCACCGATCTCAACCCCGTTCCGCTGGAGTGGGTTCCGCCAGCGCTACTCGATTTGCAGGCGCAGGCCGCCGTCAAGTCCAGCTTTACGCTGGACCGCGCCATGCTTGGCGTAGCGGCGGACGTCATGAACGATCGCGATCCTGAGGTGAGGCAGAGCATCAACAAGCTGGACGGTGTGAGCGTGCACCTGCTGCGCTTTGGCGCCAACCGAATTGCCGATCCGGCAGAGGTGGACGCCGTGCGCGACGCTTACCATCTGCGCGGGTGGAAGCACGTTGTGACAACAACGGACCACGGCGGCCCGGTTCACAACGAGACCGCCGATGTGTGGGTAGTGATGGACGGCGCGAACATGCGTGGCGCGGTGGTGCTGGCGGAAACGCCTCAGAGCCTGACGCTGGTAACGGTGGCCGGCAACCTGAGTCCGGTTGACCTGTTGCATCTGCGCGGTCATTTCGGAATTCCGCGATTCGACGGCGATGAATTGCGCCAGCACCAGGACCATGATCGGCGTTGAAGTACGCTTTAGCGGACATTGCCACTCTCAAATTGCAGGTGTTAGCCTCTTTCTTGAAGATCTCCACGCAAGTTCTCAGGGAAGGACCACCGAAAAATCCATGCAAACCACGTACAACGGGCTTGAATTGCCGAAAAACGGCAAGCCTATCGACTACTCCAACGGCCAATTCAGCGTTCCTGACAATCCCATCATTCCTTTTATTGAAGGCGACGGCACCGGCCGCGACATTTGGAAAGCCTCGCAGCGCGTTTTTGACGCGGCTGTCGAAAAGGCCTACGGCGGCAAGCGCGCCATTCGCTGGTTTGAAGTTTTCGCCGGCGAGAAGGCGTACCGCAAGTTCAGTACCTGGCTGCCCGACGACACGGTGGCCGCGGCGCGCGATCTACGCGTCTCCATTAAAGGACCGCTGACGACCCCTGTGGGCGGCGGCATCCGCTCGCTCAACGTGGCGTTGCGCCAGCTACTCGATCTGTATACGTGCGTGCGCCCGGTGAAGTATTACCAGGGCGTGCCCAGCCCGGTGAAGCATCCAGAGCAGGTCAACATCGTGATCTTCCGCGAGAATACTGAGGACGTGTACTCGGGCATCGAGTTCAAACAGGGCTCAGCCGATGCAGCCAAGCTGATCGACTTTTTGAACAACGATCTGCTCAAGGGCGGCAAGAAGAAAGTGCGCGCGGACTCCGGTGTGGGCATCAAGCCGATTTCGATTTTCGGAACAAAGCGGCTGGTGCGCAATGCCATTCGCCATGCAATTGAGTCGGGCCGCAAGACGGTGACGCTGGTGCACAAGGGCAACATTCAAAAGTTCACTGAAGGCGCTTTTCGCGAGTGGGGCTACGAAGTGGCCACGCAGGAATTCCGCGAGCAGACGGTGACGGAGCGCGAAAGCTGGATCCTTGGCAATCTCGACGCCAATCCCGGCCTTACCGTCGAAGCCAATGCTGCGATGATCGAGCCGGGCATGGAGTTTGCTCCGCCGAGCTTCCGCGAAGAAGTTTGCGCTGAAGTGAAAGCGGTGATCGACGCCATCGGCAAGAGCCACGGCAACGGCGCGTGGAAGAACAAGATCCTGGTCAACGATCGCATTGCCGACTCGATCTTTCAGCAGATCATCATTCGTCCGTCCGACTACAGCATTCTGGCGACCACCAACCTGAACGGCGATTACATCTCCGACGCGGCCGCTGCGCAGGTAGGTGGCCTCGGCATTGCGCCGGGCGCGAACATCGGCGATGGCTTTGCTGTGTTTGAAGCAACGCACGGCACGGCACCCAAGTATGCGGACAAGGACGTGATCAATCCCGGCTCGGTGATTTTGTCGGGCGTGATGCTGCTGGACTTCATCGGCTGGAAAGAAGCAGCCAAGATGATTGAAACCGCGATGGAGAAAACCATCCAGCAGAAGTTTGTGACGTACGACTTTGAGCGCCAGACCGCGGGAGCAACCAAGGTGGGCACGAGCGAGTTCGCAACGCGGATCATTGGCAACATGTAAGAACAGGGATTAGGGAACAGAGGTTTTACATCAACAGCAATCATCCAACCTTACGAGGGAGATAAGGAATCATGCGGAAGAAAGTAAGTATTGTTGGCGCGGGCAATGTGGGCGCCACGGCAGCGCACTGGATTGCAGCCAAGGAGCTTGCCGATGTCGTTTTGATCGACGTTGTTGAAGGCGTGCCGCAGGGCAAGGCGCTTGACCTGCTTGAAGCCATGCCCATCGAAAAGCGCGATGTGCACGTCGTCGGCTCCAACGACTACGCCGCTACGGCAAACTCTGACATCGTGATCATTACGGCGGGCATTCCGCGCAAGCCGGGCATGAGCCGCGACGACCTGCTGCACACCAATTTCAAAATCATGTCGGACGTGGTTGCGAAGGTGGTTGCGCAGTCGCCGGAGTCGATCCTGATCATCGTATCGAATCCGCTGGACGCAATGGCGCAGGCAGCCTATCGCCAGGCCGGCTTTAACCGCGAGCGCGTAATCGGCATGGCCGGCGTGCTGGATTCAGCGCGCTTCCGCACTTTTATTGCAGACGAGCTCAAGGTAAGCGTCGAGAACGTGACCGCGTTTGTGCTGGGTGGACACGGCGATACGATGGTTCCGCTGGCGCGCTACTCCACCGTAGCCGGCATTCCGATCACCGAGTTGATTGCGCCGGATCGGCTGGAGCAGATTGTGCAGCGCACGCGCGATGGCGGCGCCGAGATTGTGAAGTATCTCAAGACCGGCAGCGCTTACTACGCGCCTTCAGCGGCAGCGGTTGAAATGACCGAAGCGATTTTGAAGGACAAGAAGAAGATTCTTCCCTGCGCGGCATTTCTGCAAGGCGAGTATGGCATCGATGGCTTCTACATTGGCGTGCCGTGCAAGCTGGGCGCGGCGGGACTGGAGCAGATTATCCAGATCAAGCTGACGGCGGAAGAAGATGCTGCACTGAAGAAGAGCGCGGCGGCGGTGAAGGAACTCTGCGACGTTATCGGGGTTTAGCCGTCGACTGAAGACACTGACGGCGCATCTCTTTCGAGATGCGCCGTTTTTCTTGTGTTGCGCGAGTGTTTAAGGCTTGGCCTTTTTGTCGTCCGTTGCTGGCTTGGCGGCCGGCTTGGCGGCTGCTGCCGACTTCGGCTTCCAGTAGCCGGGATCGGCCTTGATGAACGCTTCTGGCACATAGCTTTGGGCGGGGTTGACGGAATAGATTTCTGTGCGATCCTCATCGAGCGCCGCGGCGCGCAATTCAGCCATCTTTTTCTTGTCTGGGTCGGTCAGACTTCCTTGAACCTTCTCGTTGTCTGCGAAGCCGGTGTCGACGTCATCCAGCGACTTGTCTGGACTCAAAAACACATAGAAGCCGCCATCTTCGCCGTATTCGGCGCGGAAGGTATCCCAATGCGCGGTGGGTCCCGCCTTCTGCCACAGACTGACCCACATCTTAGCCAACTCGTTAAATTCCTTGCCGTGGCCCGGGCGAACGTGGACGACGTTGGCTTCGAGGTAACGCATGTGGAAGAGATCAACCTCCGGGCGCAGGCTTAGATCGTCGACGTAGCTGAAGATGATCTGTTTGGAATCAGCCAGAAGGTCACCATCCGCAACGTTGATGGGCTCAAGCGCTGACGCAACGCCCGGGGCCTCGTAGATTTTGTTGGCTTTTGCCAGTTCGCCGAAAGAGTCGAATCCCGAGATGTAGAGGGCTCGCGGCTTGCCTGACATTGAGTTGTACGCCCAATAATTGATGGGGTACTTAGCCTTGGTCATTGCCTGAACGAAGGCGCTCTCCGTCTTGTCATGCGCAAGGCCGCCCTTGCCGGGCTTGGTGTATTCGACGGTGATTTGCAGATACTTCGGCGGCTTCATGGGTGCGGGTGATTGATCCTGCGCTGCGGCCATCGTGATACCGGAAACCGCAAAGGACAGTCCCAGAAACAGGGAGCTGATCTTTCTCATTCTGATTTCTCCTTCAAATTTGGCTCAATGGCCGCAAGAGTGGGGACCGTACGGATGGGGAATCGCTGCGATCAGAGCCAGTGTGTTTGTACGCTCTTATGCGCAAGGATGTAAAGGTGTTTTCCATGTTCTGGATGGACCACACGCCCAAATTTGCGTTTTGGAGAATGAAGAGCGGACCGATCAGTCCATCGAGACGCTGAGCTGGTGGCGGACGTCGGCACCGCGAATCCAGAAGATGACGTCCGTCGCGATGTTCGATGCGTGGTCTGCGATGCGTTCAAGATTCTTGGCCACGAGGATGCCCTTCATAGCCTGTTGGGTGCACTCCGGCTTGTCTTCAATGAGCTGCAGCAGGTCAGTGTGGGCGCGGCGATTCATGCGATCGATCTCATCATCCATTTCGCGGACTGACTCAGCCAGCCGCGCATCACCGTCGAGCAGCGCCTGCACCGCCGAGCGAATCATGCGGCCTGCGTATTCGCCCATGGCTGCGAAGTCCACCGGCAAGTCGACTTCTTCAAGATTTAAAAACTCTTTGGTGCGGCGAGCGATGCCCATTGACTGGTCGCCGATGCGCTCCAGGTCGCCGTTGATCTTGATGACGGCAAGAATAAAGCGCAGATCGATGGCCATGGGCTGCTCTTTGGCCAGCAGCTCGTAGGCCATTTCGTCCAGCTCGCGCTGCGCGGTGTTGATGGCGGTTTCGTTCTGCTTAACGTACTTGCAGAGAGCTTTGTCACGTTGCAGAAACGCATCCACCGCGGAGTCGACCGCCTGCTGCGCAAGTGCAGCCATAGCCATCAGCTTGTCTTTGAGTTCGGCCAGTTGCTGGTGAAAATGAATGCGCGGCACGGCAATTCTCCCTGATCCTTCATTGTGCATCATGCACTGTTACAGGATGGCTAAATTCCCGGCGCGCATCAGAATTGTTACGCCACCGGGAAATGGGTCTTATCAAGATAAGACGCAGCTTAGCGCATTTTGGGATGGTGCGCGACCGCCGAACGCGTGACCAAAGTTATGCGGGCGCGCGATTAAATGCAGTGGTTAGCCCTGAATCACGTCGTTTTCGAGCGTGCCGATGGGGTCGATCGTGATGCGAACTCGATCGCCCGCGGCCAGCGTAAACGAGTCCGGCGGAACGATGCCGGTGCCCGTCATGAGCAGCGCGCCCGACGGAAAATTGTTGTCGCGGAACAGATATTCGACCAGTGATTTTGGATCGCGCTTGAGTTCGGCTAACGAAGTGGCGGCGGAGAACACGGTCGCGCCGTTACGCATGATTTCAAGCTGAATGGGCGTCGTCGTGGGCAGGGGCTCCGAACTGATGAGGACGCACGGCCCGAGGCCAGCGCTGCGGTCGTACACCTTGGCCTGCGGAAGATAAAGCGGATTCTCTCCCTCAATGTCGCGCGAGCTCATGTCGTTGCCGATCGTGTAGCCAATAATCTGGCCGCGGTTGTTGATCAGCAGCGTGAGCTCCGGCTCAGGCACATTCCACTTCGAATCCGACCTGATGCGGACTGACGTTCCCGGCGCTGCCACGCGGCTGGCCATGGCTTTGAAAAAAAGCTCGGGACGTTCGGCCGAATAGACGCGATCGTAAAAGTCGCCTCCGCCCGCGGATTTCGCTTCTTCCATGCGTGCGCTGCGGCTGCGGTAGTAGGTAACGCCTGCGGCCCACACTTCCTGTGTGGCGACGGGCGCAAGAATTTGCGCGGATGCAAAATCGGCAGCGGGCTTGCCCTGGCTTACGACAGAGCGAAGATAGCCGCCCAGGTCGGCGTGGGTCACAAGTGCATCCCACGAGGTTTCGGGGACGAGGTAGTAGTTGCCGTCTTGCTCAGCGTAGTTTCCAGCGGCGGTGCGATAGAGTTTCACGCGTGCTTCTCCAGTTTCTCAATGATTTTATCGACATCATAGACACAACCTGCCCAGACGCCGCCGCTTGCATGCACAAGCGAGGCCCACAGGCGCGTATCTTCAGGCAGTTCAGGATGCGGCGTAAGGTCAGGCCGCGGCTGGCGCTGGGCAAGGATCTCAGTGCCCTTCTTGGCGCCGAACGTTCCGTTGGCATCGCCCACCAGGTGCACCGAACCAATAAACGTATTGCGATCGATGATGATTTCAATCTGATCGCCTTCCTGCACTTTGCCGATGGGTCCGCCGGCCAGTGCTTCAGGCGAGATGTGGCCAATGCAGGCTCCCGTTGAAACGCCGCTGAAGCGCGCATCGGTCAGGCAGGCTACGGGCCGCTTGTATTTGAGCTGCTTGAGCGCCGAAGTGATCTGGTAAATCTCCTGCATGCCTGCGCCGCGCGGGCCGCCGCAGATGAGCACCACCACATCGCCTTCCAAAACCTGGCCATGCTTGATGGCGGCGATGGCGGCTTCTTCTGTGACAAACACGCGTGCCGGGCCGGTGTGGCGATAGACGTTGTCCGCATCAACGGCAGATGGATCGATGGCCGTGCACTTGATGACCGAGCCCTCAGGCGTGAGATTGCCAACCGGGAAACACACAGTCGACGACAAGCCACGCGAGCGGGCAACGTCAGGCGACATGATCACATCGTCAGGATCGATGCCGTCGCGCTCGGTGAGCTCTTTGCGCAAGCGGAAGCGGCGTTCGCTCTGCTCCCACCAGTCAAGGCTGGCGTCGAGCGTTTCGCCGGTCACGGTTTTCACATTCTTGTCGATGAGTCCAGCGCGGCGCAGGTGCAGCATCACCTCAGGCACTCCGCCGGCAAGAAACACCTGCACGGTGGCAAAGTGGCGCGGGCCGTTGGGCAACGCGTCCACAAGGCGCGGCACCAGGCGATTGACTTCAGTCCAGTCGGCAACCGTAGGGCGATCGATACCGGCCATGTATGCGATGGCGGGAATGTGCAAAAGTAGATTTGTTGATCCGCCGAACGCGCAGTGCACAATCATGGCGTTGTAGAGCGAGGCTGGCGTAAGAACGTTTTCAGTGCCGATGCCCATGTCGTACATGCGCATGATGGCGCGGCTTGAGCGGCGCGCGGCGTCAAGCCAGATGGGCTGGCCCGAGGGAGCAAGTGCTGTGTGCGGCAGTGACAGCCCCAGAGCTTCGCCGACGACTTGCGAGGTTGCGGCCGTTCCCAGGAACTGGCAGCCGCCGCCAGGCGATGCGCAGGCGCGGCAACCCACCTCGGCCGCATACTCAAGCGTGATCTGGTTTTGAGAGAAGCGCGTGCCGATGGTCTGCACTTTGCCGGCGTCTTCGCCTTCGTCTGCCAGCAATGTGACTCCGCCGGGAACCAGGATCGACGGCTTTTTGCCGGACGAGGCCAAAGCCATCATCATGGCGGGCAGGCCCTTGTCGCATGTAGCCACGCCGATAACGCCCTTGCGCGTGGGCAGCGAGCGCATCAGCCGGCGCAAAACCATGGACGCGTCGTTGCGGTACGGCAGCGAATCCAGCATGCCGGCTGTGCCTTGCGTGCGGCCGTCACAAGGATCGGTGCAGGCTCCGGCAAACGGAACAGCGCGCAGCTCTTTCAATTCGCGTGCTGCCTCGGCAACCAGCAGGCCCACTTCCCAGTGCCCGGTGTGATAGCCAAGCGCAATGGCCTCGCCGTTTTCGCCGCGCATGCCGCCGTGGGTACTCAGGATGAGGAACTCGGGATCGAGCAGACGGTTGGGCGCCCATCCCATGCCCGCACTTTGCGAAAGGCCAAAGAGATTGCCGCTGGGCGCGGAGAGCAGCATTTCCGCCGTGATGGGCAGTTGCCCCGCGGGGCCAGGAGCGTGTGTGCGAACGCTGAAAAGATCGGAGTCAGCTGACTCCAGTACCGAAGTGAGAGAAACGGGCGCGATGGGAGTACCCTTTCAAACGGCAAAACAAGTTTGGAATCAATGCGCGGCGAGCGGAGAAAGCGCCTTTTAAGTATAGATAATGGGCGCGCCGTTGGAGAAGCGGCGGCACGAAATGTTATAAAGCTGTGTGTCCAACGAACAGCTGAAACTCGCACTGAAAGCCAAGGCGGATTTGCGTCGCCGCTGGCTCTATTTAATGCCCATCGTCTTCTTTACTTATAGCCTTGCCTACCTGGGCCGCTCGAACTTTGGATTTGGCGCAGCAGCGGGCCTGGCCAAGAGCCTGAATATCACCGAATCGCGGGCTGCATTTCTGGGGTCGGTGTTCTTCATCGGCTACTTTTTGTTTCAGATTCCCGCAGCCTCGTATGCGCGGCGCAAGAGCGCGGCGCGGTTAGTATTTTTCGCGCTGCTGAGCTGGGGAATTCTCTCCGGCCTTACCGGCGTCATTCACGACTATTGGCTTTTGGTTATTGATCGCACGCTGCTCGGCGTTTCAGAGAGCCTGATTTTTCCGTCGATGCTCATCCTGCTGACCAACTGGTTTACGCGCGAGGAGCGTTCGCGGGCCAACGCGATTCTGATTCTCGGCAATCCGGTGACGGTGACATGGATGGCCGCTGTCACGGGCTACCTGATCAAAGCGCTTGGATGGCAGATGACCTTCATCATTGAAGGCATTCCGTCGATCATCTGGGCATTTGTGTGGATCATGGTGGCACGCGACAAGCCGCACCAGGCTGCATGGCTGCACAAGGACAGCACCAAGGCGCTTGAAGCCGCGCTTGAAGCCGAGCAGCAGGATCTTCCCAAGTTGGGCAGCTTTGCTGACGCGCTTAAAATTCCAGCCGTGATTCTGCTTTGCGTGCAATATTTCTTCTGGAGCTTTGGCGTTTACGGGCTGGTGTTGTGGATTCCGGAAATGATTCGGTCGGGATCGAAGATCGGCATTGAGACTATCGGCCTGTTGAGCGCCGCGCCGTTTTTGCTGGGCGTGCTGCTCATGATTCTGGTTTCGAATTTCTCTGACCGCATGATGAACCGCAAGCTGTTTGTGTGGCCGTTCCTGTGCATCTCAGGCCTTGCGCTGTTCATTTCGTTTGCGACAGCGGGACAGAACTTCTGGATCGGCTACATTGCCCTGGTGATCGCCGGCGGCACCATGTACGCACCCTATGGACCGTTCTTCGCGATTGTGCCTGAGATGTTGCCAAGCAACGTAGCGGGCGAAGTGTTCGCGCTCATCAACAGCTTTGGCGCGCTGGGCGGATTTGCGGGAACTTGGCTGGTGGGCTTGTTCCAGGCGCTGACCGGTAATGCGAAGGCGGGCTACTTCGTAATGGCCGCCTCGCTGTTGATTTCCGGATTCATCATCATGGGACTGAAAACGAAGAAGCCTGTGGCGACGGGTTGACGAGGTTACGTGCTATCCCAGGTCCGAAAATCCGGACCTGGGGCACCCATTCAGTGTGCGAGCTATCTCATGTCCGAAAATCCGGACCTCCGCCCTACGGACGAGGACCTGTCCGTGGGAACCCCGGTAACGCGAAGGATGGGGAACCCACAAGGTAGTGACGTGGAAAGGATTAGTTACCCACGCCACTGCTCTCAGTTCTGGCAAAAAGGGCGGATGCCCCGGTAATCACAAAATCTCAGATTTAGCTATGTTTTGGGCTGATTTCGGGGCATTTTGGGGTCATTTTTGCCGGAAATGACGCTGTTTGGAGCTTTGCGCGCACTCCTCCACCGAAATGAGACGCTTGCGGGCGCCTTCATATTGATTGGTATTTTCTGCTGCTATTCTTTATGAAATGGCCAATTCAGCGATGTCCCCCGACATGAAATCCGCAACTGACCATCAACCCCGGCAAGCGCCGTCTACGGTCGCTGTCTGGCTGCTGTTTGGCGCCATCTTCGTCGCAGTTCAAATAGGTTCGCTATTTTCTCCTCCTCTGCTGGACGACGTTGATGCCGCACACGCGCAGGCCGCGCAGCACATGGCCGACACCGGCGATCTGATCACCTCAAAGATCGACGGCATCCGCTACATTGAAAAGCCGCCGCTGCCCTATTGGGTCGTTGCGGGCAGCTACAAAATATTTGGCGAAAACACATTTGCCACGCACCTGCCCAACTCGCTTGCCATGCTCGGGCTTACCTGGCTGGCGTGGGTTTGGACGCGCCGCGTATGGGGCCAGCGCGCCGGTTTGTACGCGGGGCTTGCGGTCCTTACATCAATAGGACCGTTCCTGTTTACGCGCTTCATCATTCCTGAAGTGGAGCTGAGTCTGTTCCTGCTGGTGGCGTTATACGCCTTGATCACCGGGCTTGAAGACGACCGGCCAAACCGCTTTTACTGGGTCTATGCCTGCGTTGCGCTCGCCACACTGACCAAGGGATTGATTGCGCCGGTTTTCTTTATTGGAGCGGCGGTTCCCTACCTGCTGCTTACCGGGCAGTGGCGCCGCTGGCGCGTACTCAAGCCGTTTACCGGCACGCTGCTCTTCCTGTTGATAGCGGCGCCGTGGCACATTCTGTGCGGCATTTACAACCCCGATCAGGGGCACCCAGTGGGCAATCATCCCACCATGGGCAACGTGCACGGCTTCTTTTATTTTTATTTCATCAACGAGCACGTGCTCCGCTTCTTTAATCAGCGCTACCCCCACGACTACAACAAAATGCCGGGCTATGCGTATTGGCTGACGCACCTGGTGTGGCTTTTCCCGTGGAGTATTTTTCTGCCGGCGGCCGTGGTTGCCGCGTGGAGAACGCGCAAAAGCTGGATGCAGCACATGCAGCGCGACGCCGGCAAAACCGTTGATTTCTACCTTGACCATGCGGTGCGCGAGGATGTGGGCACCTATATAGCCGGGCTCAAGTTCAAGGTGCGCACCATTTGGCTGCTGAGCCTGTTCTCCGCATGGACACTGTTTTTCTTCTCCCTCTCAACGAATCAGGAGTACTACACGTTTCCTGTGTGGGTACCGATCATGATGCTGATCGTGGGCATTGTTGCGGGAATTGAAGAAGGGCGTGCGCCCGTGGGAGCTGCTGAAGGCAGCAAACCGCTGCTTTCAACAAGATGGCTGACTGGCGCGCAAGCGGCTCTCGCCGTGGTGGGTGTGTTGTCCGCCATCGCTCTCGTCTGGGGACTGTGGACCTCACGCAATCTGCCGTTCGTAGCCGACATCGGCACGGTGCTGGCCCACCGGGGAGTGGGCGATTACACGCTGTCCATGTCGCACCTCTTCGATTTGACAGGTGCGTCGTTTGCGGCGCTTCGATTGCCTGCCAGCCTGGCCGCCGTTGTGCTTTTGATCGGTCCGGCAGCAGGATGGATTCTGCGCCTGCGCAAGCGGCACATGGCCGCAACGGTCAGTGTGGCGCTGACGTTTGCTGTATTTCTGATTGCCGCGCATATCGCCTTTGCGCGGTTTGAGCCCATGCTGAGCTCAAAGAAGGCAGCCGACACCATCATCGCCAAAGGCTCGCCGGACGATCTGCTGATTATCTGGGGCGACGAGTCGACTGGATCTTCGGTCATCTTCTACACGCACAAGTTCCTCAAGTCGCCCATTTCACCCATTGTGACGCAGCAATGTGGACAACATAGCGAAGGCACAACGCTGCTATGGGGCTCGTGCTATCCGGACGCGCCGAAGATCGCGCTCAGCGAAGACGAGCTCTCAAAAACCTGGGGAACCGGCAATCGCAAATGGCTGTTTGCCGAGGACCCGGACCAGGCTAGAGTAGAAAGCCTGCTGAAGGGCCGACTCTATCCGGTCGAGTACATCGCTGACAAGGCGCTTTGGACAGATCGTCCGCTGTAATAGCGATGCGAGATCAGCGCACGAAACGAACGGCCTTCGCATGATGCGAAGGCCGTTTAACTTTTGGCGCGAATTGGAGCGCAGGAGCTAGCTGTTGATCTTGCGCATGAGCCCATCTTTTTCGAGCACAAAGCGATCGTCGCGCCAGCCCACTTCTTTGCTGGTGTAACTTAAGCCCCAAAGAATTGCGCCCATCAAGTCGCGCATGGGATAGAGCCAGCAGTATCGATACGAATCGGGATCGCCGATCACCCATCCACCCGTTGCCAGGCACAACAGCACACGCGAAAGATATGCCCAGCCAAGTAGAGACCATCCGAGAACAGGCATTCCCGCCGCATATCCGGCGATCAAACCCAATATGCCGAAGGGCGCGGCAAAGGTGAGCCCGGTACCGAGGTGGCCCAACGGCCGGCTGAAGCGCGTCGACTTCATCCAGCTCCACTGATGCGAGAAAGTACGCCAGAACCCGTTGTTGACAATGCAATGATCGATGACATGGGACGACAGCATCACGTTGCCGCCGGTGGATGCGACCAGGTTGCCAAGCATGAAGTCGTCAGCATAGTAGTAGCCAAGCTTGGTAAATCCGCCGAACCTGGCAAGATCCTGTTTGCGCACCGTCATGCAAGGGCCCAAAGTAAACTTCATGCCCTCGAGCATGTCCGCCACAAGTACCCCGGCCGACATTTCCACGCTCATGCCCATGCCTTCCATCAAGCCCCACAGGCCCATCCCGTTGGCGTCGCCGCGATAGAGGCAGGTTGAAGCGCCTAGCTTGGGATCAGTGAACGGCGCAATGATTTCGCGCAGAAAGTTTGGCTGCACGCGCACGTCGCTGTCGGTGATCACCAGAATGTCATGCGCAGCCTCCGGCGCCATAACTGAAAGCGAATAGCAGCGCGCATTCGGCCACGGTGGCTTGCCTGAGAGCAGAAAACGAACCGGGACTTCGGGATGCAGGGCCGCTACCTGGCGAGCAAGTTGCAAACCCGCGTCCGCATCTGTACGCGCGCAAAACAGAATTTCGAATTCCGGGTAATCGAGTGCGAAAAAGCTTTCCAGGAACTCGCGCAATCCAGGCTCGGCGCCATGCAGGGGTTTCAGAAGGCTGACGGCGGGCCATTCAGTCGATTTTGGCTGCGCCGCGCGTCTGCGCGCAATTGCTTTAAAGCGCGCCGCGCCCACAACTACAAGTCCGAGGAAAATTGTCGAGGTCAGAGTACCGAACAGGGCAAAACCGAGCAGGATGTGAATGAAGAGACTCAACGTCGCGGAACCTTTTTAAGAGGAGGCTGAACGGATTATATCGAAGCCGCTGCCTATCCGCTCAAAGGCGCAAAACTCAGGAAAACTTTCCTTCGGGGGGCTTCTTAGTCCCGCGTTCGACAATCACCGGCTTGCGCAGGGGCACTATCGCAGCGCCACCCGCAGGAGCCGCCTGCTGAAACCGGGTAAGCATCTCGGAGCGCACGTATTCTACAAAGCTCTGCATCTGCCGGTTCATCTCTTCCATGCGTTCCCGCATCTGCAGAATGATGGCGATACCGGCAATATTCACGCCCAGGTCGCGCGCCAGGTTCAGAATGAATTCCAGCCGCTCCAGATCTTCATCGGTATAAAGCCGGGTGTTTCCTTCAGTGCGCGAAGGCTTGAGCAAACCCTCGCGCTCGTAAAGCCGCAGCGTTTGAGGATGGATTTCGTACATCTCAGCTACTGCCGAAATCATGTAGGCGCCTTTTGATTTGCGTTTCGCAGCCATCTTCTCCACCCAAAATCAGATTACTCTAATCGGGCCAACCGAGATGGCATGAATTCGACCCGAACATTCCTCGGCATCGACAGGGAAAGCAGGCGACCGGGCAGTCTTGACATGTTGGTATGACCAAACTACCATTTGCGCCAGCAACCAATGCAGTTCTTGTTGCCGCGTGAACGAACTGCGGCGCCGAAATTGATATGTCGCGCTGAGATCAAAAGCTCTAAAACATCCTACGAAATTGATTACGAACCTGGCAGGCGTTTGCAGGATGACTGCCTTGCTATGCTTGTTGATGCTGGCCGCTGATGCTGATTGGGCCAGTGCTGGGAGTCAACTGATTGCTCCGGATTCTGATACTTGCCGATGATCTTTCGGGTGCGGCCGACTGCGGCGTCGCCTGCGCCGGAGCCGGACTTGAAACTCTCGTCGCTCTCAGGCATACCGATGAAGAACCCGTTGCCGATGTGCTCTCACTCGACGCCGATACGCGCAGCTTGGCCGCCGAGCAGGCCGCAAAAAAGATCGATCAGCTGATGCGCGGTTATGCCGCAAATTCCGATCTGCTCCTTTTCAAGAAAATCGATTCGACTCTACGCGGGAATGTTGGAGCGGAACTCGCAGCCGCCCTGCGTGCGTTACGCGATGTACGTCCAGGCGCGCCACGCAGAATTGCGATTATGGCGCCGGCGTTTCCCGCCATTGGGCGAACCACAATAGACGGAACGCAGTTTGTGCATGGACAGCCGCTCCACAATCTAGACATATGGCGCGTGCAGGGCATGAACGGCCACGCACACATTCCCGATATGCTGCAGCCTTTCGGGTTGCAATGCGAAGTGTTGGGACTCGACGTAATTCGATCCGCGCGCAGCCCACTTAGCGACACGATGAATGCCGCCGCACAGATAGCCGACGTGCTGGTGTGCGACGCAGAAACGGACGCCGATCTGCTGGCGATTGCGAGCGCGTCGATGCGGCTTGACTGCAAACCAATCTGGGTGGGTTCCGCTGGACTCGCTTACCAACTGCCGCAAGCCGCTGGTCTCTCCAAAACTACTCATTTCGCTCCGGTATCCTTACCTCCCATCAGCGGACCATTGTTGTTTGTCATTGGCAGCCTTTCCAGGAACTCGCTTGAGCAGGTGCGCATTCTATCGTCGTCATCCGCCACAATTGAAATCTGCGTTCCGCCTGAGGTTCTGCTCGCAGGTGGGAGAAACGCTGACTGGTTTGTCTACGCGCATGAACTCGAACGCGCGTTCCGATCAAATCAAGATGTCGTGCTCAGCCCGAAGACAGAACCGCGCATTGATCTCGCGGAACGCCCTTTCATCGCTGCCGCACTTGCACGTTTAGCTACGACCGTAGCGCGCAATGCCGGCGCACTGATCGCGTCAGGCGGTGAAACAGCGCGCGCCGTATTTGAGGCTCTGGACATAACCCAGATGCGCTTGCTTGGCGAGTTGGAAAAAGGCATTCCCATTTCGATTACGGAAAATTGGAGCCGCCCTTTACCGGTAATAACCAAGGCGGGAGATTTTGGCGGGGCCAGTGCGCTGCTCAATTGCTCGCGGTTTCTGCACCGTGAAGAATCGCGCCTTGTTTCAGCGCGCACATCAGGAAAGGTTATTGAATGAATCGTCCAATTGTAGCCATCACTATGGGAGATGCCGCCGGCGTAGGTCCCGAGGTCATTATGAAAAGCCTGGCACATGCAGAGCCTCATGCGTGGTGCCGGCCCCTCGTAGTCGGCGATGCCAAGCGGCTTTCGCACGCAGGCCGCATTGTCGGCAGCAAGCTCAAGGTGCGCAGCCTCACGATCGACGAAGTAGAAAAGGCTGAATTCGCCGCCGATACAGTCGACTGCATTGACCTGAAGCTGATTCCCGAAGACCTAGCATGGGGAGCGCTCTCCGCAACTGCAGGCGACGCTGCCTATCAATTTGTGAAGGAAGCATGCGACCTGGCCGTGCGCGGCAAGGTGGCTGCCATATGTACCGCCCCGTTGAACAAGGCCGCACTACACATGGGCGGACATCATTATCCGGGACACACTGAAATACTTGCAGCGCTCACCGGCACTGAAGAAGTTTCAATGATGCTGAGCACGCCCAAGTTGAAAGTCACACATGTCACAACGCACATTGGTCTCATCGATGCGATTGCAAAGATTGAACCCGGACTTGTGGAGCGCACTATTGGTCGCGCACATGCGGTGCTAGTCAAATCAGGCAACTCCACGCCGAAGATCGGAGTGTGCGGCATCAATCCTCACGCCGGTGAAAACGGACTGTTCGGTCACGGGGAAGAAGCCGAGAAAATCGAACCAGCCATCGCCGCCTGTCTAAAAAAGGGTTGGAACGTTGTTGGTCCGCTTCCTGCTGACACACTCTTCTTCCTTGCGCAGCGCGGCGATTACGACATGGTTATCGCCATGTATCACGATCAGGGTCACGGTCCCGTAAAGGTGCTGGGCATTGAGGCCGGCGTCAACATTACGGTGGGACTGCCGGTGGTCCGCACTTCAGTGGATCATGGCACTGCGTTCGATATTGCAGGCACTGGCAAGGTGGACGAACGCAGCATGATTGAAGCATTGCGCCAGGCCGCTGAGCTGGCGCCGAAATAGTTAAGTTCACGCAGTCAACTTGTGATATCGCCCAGGAGATCCGATGGAGAGCACCAGAAGAACATTTATCAAGAGCGCCGCTGGAGTTTCGGCGGCATGCATGGCGGGTTTGAACACTTTTGAAACGGCTGGCGCGGCTCCGCTGATGGGCGCCGCTGAAAATGCCAAATCGTCAAACTGGTACGACCGGCCAATGCGTTGGGCGCAGCTCAGTTTTGTCGAAGACGATCCGGGCAACTATAGCCAGGACTTCTGGATCGATTATTTCAAGAAGGTTCATGCGGATGCGGCGCTGCTGGATGCCGGCGGCTGCATTGCTTTCTACCCCACAGAAGTGCCACTGCACTATCGCAGCAAATGGCTCGGGAATCGCGACTCGTTTGGCGACCTTGCAGCGGCATGCCGCGAACTTGGTATGAATGTAGTGGCCCGCACCGACTCACATGCCTGCCACCAGGATGTATACGATGCGCATCCGGACTTGATCGCTGTCGATGAGAACGGCAACAAGCGGCGCCACTGGGCTGACAAGGACTTTTGGGTGACCTGCGCGTTGGGCCCGTACAATTTCGAATTCATGACCACAGTGCATCGCGAGATCATGACCAAGTACATGCCTGATTCCATCTTCACGAATCGCTGGAGCGGCTCGGGCATGTGCTACTGCGAACACTGCCTGAAAAACTTCCGCGAGTTCAGCGGGCTTGACCTGCCGCGCAGCCGCGATCCCAAAGATCCCGCGCGCCTCAAGTACATGGAATGGCATCCGCAGCGTTTGTTTGAGTTGTGCCGCGTATGGGATTCGGCGATTAAGGAAATAAATCCCAACGCGAGTTACCTGGCGAACGCCGGCGGCGGCGCCATGAGTGAACTGAACATGAAAACTTTCGCGCAGCTTGCGCCGATGGCGATTGCCGACCGGCAAAGCAGGCGCGGACTGATGGCTCCCTGGGCCGCGGGCATGAGCGCGAAGGAATATCGCGCCACCATGGGCATGAAGCCGCTCGCGGGACTCACCTGTGTCGGCATCGACGATAACAATCGCTGGAAAGACTCGGTCACAAATGGAGAGGAAATTCGCATGTGGCTTGTGGATGGCATTGCGCAAAATTACCATCCAACTTTTACCAAGTTCAATGCCAAGCCTTACGACATGCGCTGGTTCGGTCCCGTCGA
>Ga0265342_10000541_pt1 | contig 40244 bp, 37 predicted proteins | sample 4CB327metaG_FD_203125 | JGI IMG/M metagenome (GOLD analysis project Ga0265342, IMG submission 203125) | Rhizosphere microbial communities from Carex aquatilis grown in University of Washington, Seatle, WA, United States - 4-CB3-27 metaG | ecosystem: Host-associated > Plants > Roots >... | reverse complement strand
CCTTTGACGCTCGGCCATATCGACATCATCGAGCGGGCCATCAAGCTGGTCGACCATCTGGTGATCGGCGTGGCAGCCAATCCGGGAAAGGCGCCCCTGTTCACGCAGAATGAACGGGTATCGATGGTGCGTCACGAGACCAAGAAACTCTCGGGCAAAGGACACGCCGCGATCGCGGTGCAGGCATTCGACCAATTGCTGATCGAATTCGCGAAAAAAGTCGGCGCGGGGATGATCGTGCGCGGGCTGCGTGCCGTCTCCGACTTCGAATACGAATTCCAGATGGTCGGGATGAACCAGCGGCTCAATTCCGAAATCGAGACCGTGTTCCTGATGGCCGATCCGCGCCACCAGGCCATCGCCTCGCGGCTGGTCAAGGAAATTGCGATGCTGGGCGGCAACGTGGCGCCGTTCACCAGCCCGCATGTCGCCAAACTCTTGGTAAACCGTTGTAGGGAATTGGGGAAAGCGAAAAAATGAGCGACACGCTGATCATGGAATTGAAGACGGGGCCGGTTGTCATTGCGCTGCGGCCGGACCTGGCGCCGAACCACGTCGCGCGCATCAAGGAATTGACCAAAGCGGGTTTCTACGACGGCGTCGTGTTCCACCGCGTCATCCCCGATTTCATGGCGCAGACCGGCGATCCCACCGGTACGGGCACGGGCGGCTCGGAGTTTCCCGATCTCAAAGCGGAATTCTCCAGCGAGAAACATGTGCGCGGAACGGTCTCGATGGCGCGGGCCGGCAGCCCCAACAGCGCCAACAGCCAGTTCTTTATCTGCTTCGACGACGCGCCGTGGCTTGACAGCCAGTACACCGTGTGGGGGCAGGTGGTCGAAGGCATGGAACACATCGACGCCATCAAGAAGGGCGGCGAACACAACAATGGCGCGATTTCCGGTGCGCCCGACAAAATCGTCAAGATGCGGTTGGGAGATGCCTGAAGGCTGTTGACCTGTCATTCCCATTTTGATATCATGATATCGAAATGGATGAAATGACGGAATATGGCACAGCTCGTCGTTCGCAATATTGAAGAGCATGTGAAGGAGCGGCTGCGCCGCCGTGCGCGCCAGAACGGGCGTAGCATGGAAGAAGAAGCGCGTGACATTTTGCGCAACGCCATGGTCGCGGAGAAGAAATCCCGCGAAGGTCTGGGGACGCGGCTTCGCAAGCGGTTCGAGGGAATTGGCATCGATTTTGAGATTCCGGAGTTACGTGGCCAAGAGCCGCGCCCTGCCAAGTTCGGAAAATGATTGTTCTCGACACGAATGTCGTTTCGGAAATGATGAAGCGAGGGAAAGCCGATCGCGCCGTTACCGCGTGGCTGGATCATCAAATCAGAGAAACCATCTGGCTGACGAGCGTTACCATATTCGAAATCCGCTTTGGCATCGAACTTCTAACACGAGGACAAAGGCGCAGCCGGCTCGAAGAAGAGTTTGCGCGCGCCATCAAAGAGGATTTTGAGGAGCGGGTGTTGGCGTTTGACCGTTCGGCTGCTGAGACTGCAGCAGGGTTTGTCGCGCGGCGGCGCGCGGCAGGAAAGCCAGTTGAATTTCGCGATGCGGAGATCGCAGGAATTGTTGCGGCACAGGGCGGTACGCTCGCAACGCGAAATGGCAAGGATTTCGAGGATTTTGCGATTACATTGGTCAATCCCTGGATGAATGGTTGATGCGTGCCACGCGCTCGCTGACTCGCCGGGCGCTTCTGGGTGGCGCTGCGGCGGGATTTCTGGCGTCCGCTGCGGGGGCGGAGCCCGACAGGCCGCTGCGCCAACGCGCGGCTGCGTGCGCGCTGCTCTACGGCTGCGCGGCCGGCTCTTATCAGTTGCTGGCTGCCGATTTTCCGCAAGTGCTGGCGCGTGAAGCGGGCATCCTCGTCCCGGAATACGAGCTCAAGCGCAGCATCGTGGAACCTTCGCCGGGACACTTCGATTTTTCAGGCGCCGATGCGCTCGCATCCTTTGCCTTCGCGCACGGCATGAAGATGCGCGGCCATACGCCGGTCTGGTACGCTTCCAATCCACCCTGGCTGGACGAGAAGGTGCTTGGTGCGCCTGACGACGAGATTTTGACGGACTATGTCGCGCGATTGGTTGGACGTTATCGCGGCCGGTTCCATTCCTGGGACGTCGTCAACGAGGCGCTGCATCCCGAGGATGGCCGCGCCGACAATTTGCGCAATTGCATCTGGCTGAAACGATTTGGGCCGGAGTATATCGATCTCGCCTATCGCACGGCCAAACGCGCCGATCCTGACACGCTGCTGGTGTACAACGATTGGGGCTGCGAAGGCGGCGAGGCCTGGAACGACAAGTTCCGCTCGGCGACGCTGAAGTTCCTCGAAGGCGCGCTGGCGCGCAAAGTGCCGATCGAAGCATTGGGGCTGCAAGGCCATCTGAACGCGTTCGGACCGCATGTCGACCAGCGCAAGCTGCGCACATTCCTGGACGCGGTGCGGGCGATGGGGCTGCGCATCCTGGTGACCGAGCACGAAGTGGACGACAGCGGCGGGCCGCTCGACGTCGCAGCGCGCGACCGCGCGGTCGCCGACGCCAGCGCACGGTTCCTCGATGTCGTGCTCGACAACGACGCGACGGTTGCGGTGTTGACCTGGGGACTGACGGATCGCTATCTGAGAACCCCGACGTTGCGCGAAAAGCTCGTGGGATATGCGCCCAGAACGCTGCCGCTGGACGCGGACCTCAAGCGCAAACCGATGTGGGACGCCATCGCCCAGGCGTTTCAGCGCTAAGGGTGAAGTGTCGCGCCGCCCCCGGCAATGCAGATGGCATCGTGCGGAGGCGCGCCAAATGCGCTATGAAACGCCGGACTTTTTGCGGGATTCGCCATGTCGGTGCTTGTGACTGGGGCTGCCGGGTTTATCGGCTATCACGTGGCCGAAGCGCTGCTGGCGCGCGGACACGCCGTCATCGGCGTCGACAACCTCAACGACTATTACGACGTGAGACTGAAACAGGCACGGTTGGCGCGGCTCGAGGAGCACGACGGGTTCGCCTTTCGCAAGCTCGATTTTTCCAGTCGCGAAGGCATGGATCTGCTGGGGCAGACATTTCCCGACATTACCCAAATCGTGCATCTGGGGGCACAACCGGGCGTGCGCTATTCGCTGATCAACCCCTATGCCTATGTCACGTCCAATGTGATGGGGCAGGTTGTCGTGCTGGAGCTGGCCCGCACACTCAAGAAGCTGCGCAACGTTGTTTACGCCAGTTCCTCGTCGGTCTATGGCGGCAACCAGAAGATGCCATTTGCCGTGGGCGACGCGGTTGAGACGCCGCAGTCGCTTTATGCCGCCACCAAGCGCGCCGACGAACTGATCGCGCATACCTATGCGCACCTTTATGGATTGCCGCTGGTGGGGTTGCGATTTTTCACGGTGTACGGACCGTGGGGCCGCCCCGACATGGCGCCGATCATCTTCACGCGCGCCATCCTGGCCGGCGAGCCGATCCGCGTGTTCAACCAAGGCGAGATGTGGCGCGACTTCACCTATATCGACGACATCGTCGCCGGCGTTCTCGCCGCGATGGACAAGCCGCCCGCGGGAAAGCCGCCGCACAAGCTTTACAATCTCGGCAATCACAAATGCGAAAAGCTCACCGATTTCATTGCGGCGCTTGAGGACGCGTTGGACCGCAAAGCGGACATGCGCTTAGAGCCCATGCAGCCCGGCGATGTGGAGAAGACCTACGCCGACATCGCGGAAACGCGCCGAGACCTCGGCTTCACACCCACGACGCCCATCAGCGTCGGCGTGCCGAAATTCGTAGAATGGTATCGGAAATACTATCAGCTCTAGGGCGCGCGAAGTTATGTGAGCCGTGTTCTGCTGCACATGCGACGAATCTGTAAGGTCTAAGTCCGCTGCGGTTCCTTGACCAGGTAAGGGCATTACCTGAGTATATACTCCGTCGCTCTTCTGGAATATTCATGCGCCGTGTCCTTCCGCGCCTCTCCAACGAAACTTTTGATCTTCTGGTCATCGGCGGCGGCATTACGGGCGCCTGCATCGTGCGCGATGCCGTCTTGCGAGGGCTCAAGGTCGCACTGATCGAGAAGAACGACTTTGCCGGCGCGACCAGTGCGTATAATTCCAAGTTGGTCCATGGCGGACTGCGCTACTTGCGCAATCTCGAGTTTGGACTGGTTCGCGAATCCTTGCGGGAGCGCCGTATTTGGCAACGCATTGCGCCGCATCTCGTTCACCCTCTGCCATTTCTTGTACCGCTGTTCAGCGCAGAATTGTCGGCGCGTGCCACTCTCGCGGCAGGACTGTCGCTTTACGACGTGTTGTCGTACGACCGCGCTTGGCTCGACGACCCGTACCAGCGCCTGCCGGGTCATGCCTGGCTCAACAAGCGCGAGGCCGTAGCGCGTGAGCCAATTCTCGAGGCGTCAGGGTTTGAGGGCGCGTTTCTTTACTACGACGCACAGATGTATTCACCCGAGCGGCTTGCGCTCGAATGCTTAATCGACGCCGACGCAAATGGTGCAGCCATCTCGAATTACGTGGAAGCGGAAACGCTCCTGCTGCGCGACGGGCGGGTCGCCGGCTGCGCGGTACGCGACGTCTTCACCCAGGCGCGTTTCGACATACGGGCGAAAGAAACGCTGGTCGCCGCAGGCCCCTGGGCCGATTTGTTCCTCGAGAGGGCGCTTGGCAACCCCCCGTCGCACAGGCTCAAGCGATCAAAAGGCATCCATGTAATCGTGCCGGCTAGGACGCGAGAATTTGCGCTCACCATGACGGCGGCGAACGAGCATTTTTTCGTTTTGCCTTGGCGTGGGCACACGCTTCTGGGCACGACCGACACCGTGTTTGCGGGCAGCCCGGACAATGTTGGCGTCGGGGAGCGCGACATCGCGGAATTCTTCGCGTTTATAAACTGGCATTGGCCGGCGGCACAGTTGCGGCGGGAGGAGGTCGAACATTTCTACGCAGGCCTGCGGCCGCTGGTCGACGACGGCTCAAAGGACACCTACGGCGCCAGCAGGCGCGCGGCCATCGTCGATCACGGCAAGGACGACGGCATTGCCGGTGTCGTCTCCGTCATAGGCGGCAAATGGACGACCTCGCGCGATTTGGCTGAGAAAGCCGTTGATTTTATCGTCGAAAAGACCGGCAAGCGCATGGCGAATTGTAAGACCGCGACGACGCGTCTGCCCGGCGGCGTGATCGACCGCTTCCAGGATTTTGAGAGTGCACAGAAGACGGCGCACCCGCAAATCGAAGGTATTCCGCATTTGGCGCGTCTTTATGGCGCGCATCTGCCGCAACTTCTCGACCTCGCCCACGGCCGACCCGAGCTTCTGCGTTCGATCGGACCAACCGGCGAGATAGCGGCTCAGATTGTTCAAGCTGTCCGCGACGAAATGGCGGTGACCCTCAAAGACGTAGTGCTTAGGCGCACGGGCATCGGACAACTCGGTCCGCCGGCATCCTGTGTCCTCAATGACGTGTCCAGGATTATGGCTGCCGAAATCGGCTGGGATGAAGCCAGACGGCTCGCGGAGATCGATGCTCTGATGCCGGCGTTCCGCACGCAGACCGCTTGAACACATCAGGCCGTCATCGGCTATGATCCGGGCATGGACGTTTCCCTGTTCGACTTCGATCTGCCGGACGAACTGATCGCGCTCAGGCCCGCAAGTCCGCGCGACAGCGCGCGCATGCTGGTGGTGCGCGAGGATGGCCGCCTCGAACACGCGAAGGTGCGCGTTGTGGCGAGCTTCCTCCAGGCCGGGGACGTGCTTGTCCTCAACGATACAAAGGTGATCCAGGCCCGCTTGCGTGGCATTCGCGAGGCGCGCGGAGGAGGCCTCGATGCGAAAATCGAGGTCCTGTTGCACAAGCGCCTCGGGACGGACCTGTTTGCGGCGTTCGCACGGCCGGCGCGCAAGCTTGCGGCAGGCGACCGCTTGCACCTGGGACGGACAATCATGGCTACGGTCAGGGCGCGCGGCGAGGCCGGTGAGGTCGAGCTGCAATTCGCGCTGACGGGCGCCGCCTTGGATGTTGCCATTGCAGCCGAGGGCGAAACGCCGTTGCCACCCTATATTGCCGGCAAACGCAAAGCCGATGCGCGCGACATCACGGATTACCAGACGGTATATGCGCGTCAGGAAGGCTCCGTTGCGGCGCCGACAGCCGGCCTGCATTTTACGCCATCGCTGTTCGAGGATTTGGCGGCACGCGGCGTAGGCCGGGAGAGCGTGACGCTGCATGTCGGGCCGGGCACCTTCCTGCCCGTGAGCGCAGCCGACACGGCACAGCACAAGATGCATCCTGAATGGGCGACGCTGGCGGAAGCGGCTGCGACGCGCATCAATGCTGCGCGGGTTGCGGGGGGCCGGATTGTGGCGGTCGGCACGACGTCGTTGAGGACATTGGAAAGCGCCGCTTCCCCGGATGGCACGCTGAGGCCGTTTGCAGGCGAGACGGATATTTTCATCACGCCGGGCTATCGGTTCCGTGCGGCCGACGTCCTGCTCACCAATTTTCACCTGCCGCGCTCGACCTTGTTCATGCTGGTCAGCGCCTTCAGCGGGCTGGAAACGATGAAACGGGCATATGCCGAGGCCATCCGCGAGCGTTATCGCTTCTATTCCTATGGCGACGCCTGCCTGCTATTCCGGCGGCCGCAATGAGCGAATTCCGATTCCAGGTTCGGGCCAACGACGGGGCCGCGCGCACGGGCGCTATCCACCAGCAGGACAGTTGGCGCTTCGAGAATTCAAGTGTAAATCCTTCCGCATTCTGGTGTGCGGCGTTTCGTAATCGGAGCCAAACAGGGAGCAACTACGAGCGCATGCACGGCACACGATCATCGCCGCGTATTTTTGCAGGCATCGGAAAAACGTGCCGCGCTGGCTACCTTTGGATGCGTCGGGGATCCGCCGCACGCGACAATAAGGGCAAAAAAAGCAGTAGGATAATAGGGCCGCCTCGATGCTATTCTTTTTGCGGCGCTATCGTTATGGCATTGTGGACATTATTAGGATCTGCGCTATGACGTTTCGCGCACGGGGAGCGGGCTTATGAAGAATAAGGGAGGTGCGTTCGTATCCAAAGTATTGGGCTCGATTCCAAACCGTCTGCAACTCGCGGGGGGCTGGATCGACCAACCGTTCGTTTCGCGGCTCAACCCAAAGCCGCCAGGCTCAATGGTGGTTGTGCAGATTGAGCCAACGTTCCGCCCGATGATTCGGTCTGGTGTTGCGAGCAGCACACGCATCGTCGCGATGGAAATCTGGAATGGCAAAATTCCAAAGCGGCCGCCCGACGAACTGGTGCGCGAACTATACCACGCCGAAAATACCTACAAAGCCGAGCCGAGCGGTTCGCAGGACATGGTCGGCATGATCTATCCCGGTGTTAGCCGGCTGGACTACGACATCGCCGTGGAAGGCGGCGTATTTCCTGCACATATTGAATCGTGCAACGCGCCACGCGTCGCGCGCTGGCTGGAAAAGGTGCTGCACCTGATCCCCATTGAATCGCGGCCAGAAGGTTACAACCCGCTCATACAGAGGAACCTCGACCCCAAATGGATCGCGCGCCTCGGTCAATCGGGCAAGGACTGTTTCAACGCCATCGTCAAGATGGATGCCGATGCACTCGGCAAGGCGCTCAATCTGAGCCTGAAATGCTGGGATACGCTGTTTCCACGATCGATGCGGCACGACGTTATCACCCTCGATCTCATGGGGTTGGCTCAGGCGTACCAACGCCAATATCACGGGGCGACCTTTTCCGGCCCTGGCGGCGGCTATCTGATCGTGGTTTCGGACAAACCTGTTCCAGGTTCCTTCCAGGTTGAAATCCGCACCGCGAGAAAATGAGTGCGCCAAAAGGTCATCGTTTTCGGTGACTTCGACGATATCAGTGCGCGATCTGCGCTTCCTAGAAGTGTCGGCGACACTCGGTGATTTGTCAGTGCTGTTATGGCAGGACTCAGCGCTGAAATAACGTACGGGTAAGGCCCAAGATTTCCACTGGCCGGATGCCGTTAGTTCTTGAATGCCGTCCGCACCGTCAGCCGCGTGGTCGAGACCGGCGGATGCGTTGTATTACCGGGGAACTTGCATACCGATGTTTGGGTGGATGTCGAAGCATCGGCGGATCTCAAGCGCGAGGCGTTCGCCCACGACAGCGACATCGCCTGTTTCTCGGCGACGATGAGTACATCAGAGAGTTGAAGGGTGGGCGGCATCGGCTATTGTCGCAAGACGAACGTCGGTATGTCGCTGGGTCGATACGCTCGAGCACCGATCTGCGGTGAATTTGAAGGGGTGCGACAGATACGACACGGATTCCGTCGAGACAAGCAAAACCACCCGGGCAAAAGCCGCTGCCCGCCCCGGTCAATGGTTGGAAGGAACAAATGCTGACGCAATTTGCAACATTTCTTTCATCGTGTCTGGCGGGCATCGGCCGTAGAACCCCACCGATTAATCTACGGGAGTTTCCATGGCCGCCCCGATTCCCTTCATCGATCTTCAGGCTCAGCGCCGCAGGTTGGGCGAGACTTTGAACAAAGCAATCGCCGGTGCGGTCGAAGGTGGCGCGTGGATCATGGGCCCGCAGGTCGCCGCCTTCGAGAAACAGCTCGCGGAGTTCGCAGGCGTTAAGCACGTGATCGCCTGTGCCAATGGCACCGATGCGCTTTCGATTGTGTTGCGTGCCTGGGACATCGGTCCCGGCGACGCGGTGTTTGTACCGACGTTCACCTTTGCCGCTTCTGCCGAGGTCGTCGCGCTGGTCGGTGCGTCGCCCGTGTTCGTCGATGTGCGCGAAGACACCTACAATATGGATCCGGCGAGTCTCGAGGCCGCAATTGCGTTGGTCAAGCGCGACGGCAAGCTCAAACTGCGCGCGGTAATGCCGGTGGACTTGTTCGGCCAGCCGGCGGATTACCGCGCCATCGAACCCATCGTGCGGCGTGAAGGCTTGAAGATGCTGTGCGATACGGCCCAGGCATTCGGCGCGACGTATCGCGGCAGAATAACCGGCAACATCGGCGATGCAGCCTCCACCAGCTTCTTCCCGGCCAAGCCGCTAGGCTGTTACGGCGACGGCGGAGCGAGCTTTACCAACGACGACGGACTAGCCGACTTGCTCAAATCCATCCGCAATCACGGCGCGGGCGCTGATCGCTACGAGAACGTCCGCATTGGTATGAATTCGCGCCTCGATACGATCCAGGCGGCCATCCTGATCGAAAAGCTTAAAATATTTCCCGAAGAGATCGAACTGCGTGAAGCCGTGGCGCGGCGCTACAATGCGGCTCTGGGAAAATCGAACTGCATTCGTGTACCCACGATCATCGACGGCGCGCAATCGACATGGGCGCAATATGTCATCCAGGTGCCCGATCGCGACAAGATGCAGGCCGATCTGAAAGAAAAGGGTGTTCCCACGGCGGTCTATTATCCCATCCCGCTTTCGGCGCAGAAGGGTTATGCGCGGTATCCGAGCGCGCCGATCCCGAACAGCGAGAAGATTTGCAGAACGGTGGTGGCGTTGCCGATGCATCCTTATCTCGATGCTGCGACACAAGACAAGATCATGGATGCGGTGCTACAGTGCGTGGACTGAGGTTTTCGTTCGTGCGGCGGGAATCTGCGCCGATTTCGGCACGCATTGGATCCTATTTGCTCAGGAGTTCTGCAGTCACTTGAAACGATACGCGATTAGGCCGATCCACTCATGGACGGCACCATCGACTATTGCCAGATTCTCCGAAATGTTGGTGTCGAAGACCAATCGACTTCGTGGAGTCATGTAATCGGTAGGCCACGGAATCATTTTCCAATGCGCGCGTTCGGCAACGCGCATTGCTCGTGGCAATTGAATTGCTGAGGTCGCCAAAACCCAAATCTCTCCCGATTGGGGTTTCACCATCTTCTGAGAAAAGAGGAAGTTCTCCCATGTATTTCGCGATTTATCTTCAAGGGTGAGTCGCATCGGGTTCAATCCCATTTGTCCGAAAATACGCTTGGCCGCCCGTGCCTCCGAAGCACCGGGGGCGCCGATGTCTCCCGAGCCGCCGCTGAACACGACACGTGCATTTGGGTAAAGCCTCGCCAATTCGAAGGCCGAAACAAGACGGGCTTCGCTCGATTCCATTGCGGGGGCATCGCGGGATTCGACAATTTTTGTATGCAACCCGCCGCCCAGGACCAAAACACCATCTATGTGTGAAGGCAGTGCTGATCGTGAAAATCGGTCTTCAAGCGGTCCCGCCAACCATGTGCCTGTCGGCAGAACACCGATAACGACAAACAGAACGCCCGACGCGATGGCAAGACGCCGTCCAGGGCGTTCGAACTTCGTGTTCAGCAGGATTGCGGCGGCTGTGGTCAATATCAGGAGGACATGACTGGGCGCGCCGATTAGCCAGAACAACTTCGATGCTGCGAAGAACATGTTTCAGCCGCCCCCTCACCAATTAATCATAGGGGGAAAATCTTATCACACTCCACCCTCTCAGGAGGACGGAGCATGCACGGAAAGCGCCGAAAACGCCGTTTAGTCACGAATTATGATTACTATAAACTGCCGAAATGCAGGAAATTCACCCTGGATCGAGTGTCAAATCTAGCGTAGGTTGTTAGCTAATTGCTGCAAGCGCATCTTATAAGAGCGCACTGCGTGTGGGGGTCTCATGTTTTCGGGTTCTGCAACGGCAACTCAGATACCGTTGGCGGTTGCGGTTGTTGTCGCGTTCTTGGTCTGCCTTAACGCCAACGCGATTGGCGCGCGTTTTGGTGTGTTGGCCCATCCCGATCAGCAACGCAAAAGGCATCCGTGTCCTACTCCGCAAGTCGGAGGCATGGCCATTCTTCTTGGGCTCATCGCCTGGCTCGCAATCAGGTATTACCTTGACGAACATGTCGAACAGCCGCTGCTTCCTGCAATACTGCTTTGCGCCGCAGGCGTAGGATTGGTTGGCTTCGAGGACGATCAGCACGACACCTCGCCGCTTTCGCGAATTCTCCTGCTCTTGGTGTTCATGGGCGTGGCATTCGCCATCGATCCCCAGTTCATCTCGAAAACCCTCAATTGGGGCAGTTTCAACCCGACTTTCATCCCGCTGTGGGGGTATCTAATTCTGATGGGTGCGGCCGTAGTTGGCCTGGTTAATTCCGTCAACATGGCCGACGGGCAGAACGGTGTGGTCGGCAGCATGTTTGTCGTCTGGTCGGGCTGTCTGACATTGGTCACCAGTGGCATGAGCGGCGCGCTTGCGGGCGTCCTGTTTTGTACCTCCTTGGTGTTTCTCGCCTTCAACCTTCGGGGAAAGCTTTTTCTCGGTGATTGCGGGTCCTATGGCGTCACCTTCGCGCTGGGCCTTCTTGTCACGCTTGCGCACGCCCGGGGTGAAGTATCACTGGAAACCATAATCGTCTGGTTCTTCATACCGGTGGCAGATTGCCTACGGCTTCTGATCAGCCGTCCGATGCGCGGCGTATCACCCTTTGTAGGCGACCGCGATCATTTCCATCATCGTCTCGAAGACAAATTGGGCAAACATCAAGGTCTTGCCACTTACGCGGGCGCTGTTGCAGTCTCTTCCCTTGGTGCAACCTTGGACCCGCGCTTTGCACTGGTCTGCCTTTGCGCATTATCCGCGTTTTATTTTAGTTTCGCCTTTCTCACCGACGCAAATATTGTTGCGGTGCCGCAAGCCGAGCCTGAACATGATGAGTTGGCTGCGGCGCCGGGCAACGTCGTTTCCCTCAAAAGCGATAGTGCAGCAGGACGTAAGCGTCGCGATTCGTGAGTGGTTCCTAGACTGGACATTGCACGGCGATTCGTGCCTTTTCTGTATATGGCCGCGGCAGTGAGAGGATGTCTCCCTTGTCTCATATTTCCATAGGACGTGCGCTGCGTTTTTCGCTGTCGTTCCTCGTCCGCAATTATGCAGCGATTGCAGTCCGCATTGCATTACCGGCGCTTGCCGGTTGGATTGCTCTCTATATCTCGCTTTCGATGTACTTGGCGGAACTTGGAAGATATTTGGACAACCCCAGCGATCGAGTTGCCAGTCTGGTCCTCGGCCTCGCCACTGCCGGGCTGCTGGTGATGTTGTTTATGCATTCGGTGATTGTGGCGTCCATATCTGCGCTTGCGCTTGGGTATAGAGACGGCCGCTGGAAGTATTTTCAGATTGAGAGATGTGAATGGCGGCTCTACGCTGCCAATCTCCGGCTTCTACTGGTATTAGGCGTCTGGATTGTCGCCATGCGGGTTCTCGAAATCGCAGCGATCAGGTTTTTGTCGACGGTCAATTTCGACCTCGTCCTCGATGCGATCATGGGTGCCGCAGGGGCATTCCTTGTGGTTCGAGTCTGGTTTTTAATGGCGCCGACAGCGGTGACAAATACACATGGCAAAATTCTACGGCGCGCATGGCAGCAATCGGCGGGCAATTTCTGGCGCGTTGCCGCAATAATATTCGTGTTGCTGCTCGTGGGGCTCGCCGTAGAAACGGCCGGTGAATTTGTCCTACGCGCCAGCGTCGAGTTTCCTCCGATCCCAGGCAATGGATCGCTTGCCGACTATACGGCGATGTATCGCAAAGTTCTTCCGGAGGTCCTATGCGTGGTCGGCATCGCCTATCTCCTGTGCAATGTCATGATGACGGCGGCTAGGTTGGACGTTTATCGTCAACTCACAGAGAATACGGAATCCTAGTGGTTTCGGCGCGATGATGTTGCCCAACTCGATTTCGATCTTCCAGAGGAGTTAATTGCCCTGCGGCCCGCGGCCGAAGCCCTCGCGGGAGGAGCGGGGGAGGTGGAGTTGAGTTTCGCGCTTTCCGGCGCGGCGCTGGACTCCGTCCGTCTACGCGCGCACGGACAATTCCGTAGCTGTGCCGATGGCCGGACTGCATTTCACGCCTACTCTGCTCGCGGCACTGGCGGCGGGTGCGTAGGCCGTGAAAGCTCGACTTTGCACGTCGAGCTAGGAACCTTTCTGCCGGTAGATGCAACCGATACTGCCCAACACGAAATGCACCCGGAATGGGCTACGTTGACAACCGAAACTGCCGGGCGGCTGAACGAAACGCGCGCAGGCGGCGGGCGGATTGCAGCGGTTGGAACGACTTCGCTGCGTACTCTGGAAAGCACGACGGCACCGGCTGGCCGTATCGCCGCCTTCGAGGGGAATACCAACATTTTCATCACGCCGGGCTACCGCTTCCGTACGGCCGAAGTGCTGTTGACAAACTTCCACCTACCGCGCTCGACACTGTTCATGCTGGTCAGCGCATTTTGCGGGCTGGAATCCATGCGGGCAGCGTTTGCCGCGGCTTCCCGGGAACGATATCAGTTCTATTCCTATGGCGATGCCTGCCTGCTATTCCGCAAGCCGTCAAGCTAGAGAGCAATCATACTGGCGCAACTTGCTGGTTGCGCAATCGGCAGGAAAGGCGGCTCAATTCGTTTGTCTATGGCAAAGAGCGGCAGTATACGTTTGGCGTATTGGTGGTTTTGCAAAGAGGTTGCAGATTGATGATTGCCGCGGCGAGAGACTCTGCGATCGAGATTGGTCTAATCGGCGGCAGCGGATTTATCGGAAGCGCGCTGGTCAAGATTCTTCTTGATCGGGGATACAAAGTAAGAATTCTGGATATCGCTCAACCGCTGCCGAGTAGCGCCGCCGCGGAATATCGATACAGCGATGTCAGGGATCTTTCGTTGCTGACAAAGACGCTGCAGGGCTGCAAGCTGGTCATCAACCTTGCCGCAAAGCATCGCGACGATGTGCGGCCCGTGTCGCTTTATCATGAAGTGAACGTGCTCGGCGCGGAAAACGTCTGCAACGCCGCCGTGGCTTTGGGTATCGACGATATCATTTTTACAAGTTCGGTTGCGGTATACGGATTTCCGCGGGGCGAGCCCGATGAAGAGTCGCCGCCCAACCCCTTCAACCACTACGGTAAGACAAAGAGGGAAGCCGAAGGCGTGTATCGCGCCTGGCAAAATGGCGCTCTGGAGAAGCGGCGGCTGGAGATCGTTCGCCCGACCGTCGTGTTCGGCCCCGGCAATCGCGGCAACGTGTATAATCTGCTGGCCCAACTTACGCGTCCGCGGTTTGTCATGGTCGGTAAGGGCACGAACCGGAAATCCATGGCCTATGTGTGCAATATCGCCGCTTATCTTATGTTTCTGATTGAAGCGGACCATAGTCCAGGCGCTTATCTCTACAATTACTGCGATACGCCGGCTTACAGCATGAACGAACTTTTGTATGAAGTTCGCACCGCTCTCAAGAAACCCACGGAACCGAGCATCAGATTGCCTTATGCGGTGGGGATCGCCATCGGCGCGACGTTCGATCTGGCCGCTTTGACCCTTGGGCGCACATTCGCCGTGAGCAAGGTTCGCGTCCAGAAATTCTGTGCCAACACGGTGTTCTCTTCGAAGCGAGTCCAATCCAGCGGCTTCACGCCGCCTTACGATCTGCGCCAAGCTCTGCACCGGACTATCGCGATTGAATTTTCGCCCGAGCAAACCGTGTAGGTTGGGCGAATTCGCATCCACTCCAGGCATCGATGATGAATAAATTCGGGCTCGAACTTCTGGCCAGCGACGGCGCGGCACGCGAGGGGCTGATCCATACTCCGCGAGGGGATGTACGCACACCCGCTTTCATGCCGGTCGGCACGGCGGGCAGCGTGAAGGCGATGCTGCCAGAGAGCGTGCGCGGGACGGGCGCGGACATCATTCTCGGAAACACCTACCATCTGATGTTGCGGCCCGGCGCGGAGCGCATCGCGCAGCTGGGCGGGCTGCAAAGATTCATGGGCTGGGAGGGGCCAATCCTAACGGACTCGGGCGGCTTCCAGGTGATGTCGCTGTCCAAACTGCGCAAAATCAGTGAGGATGGCGTCCGCTTTCAATCCCACATTGACGGTACGGCGGAATTTCTTTCACCCGAGCGCGCAATGGAAATCCAGCGACTGCTCGGCTCGGACATCCAAATGGTGTTGGACGAATGTCCTGCCTTCGGGGCCAGTGAAGCCGTTATCGAAGAATCGCTGGCGTTGTCGATGCGCTGGGCCAGGCGTTCGAAGGCGGCATTCGGCGAACAGCGGGGCAAGGCGTGTTTCGGTATCGTACAAGGCGGTGTCTTCGCGCGCCAGCGCGAGAGGTCCGCGGCCGCGCTTCAGGAGATCGGCTTCGACGGCTACGCGGTTGGGGGGCTTGCCGTGGGCGAGGGGCAGGTGGCTATGTTCGAAACGCTGGAGGCGACGGTACCCTACCTGCCAGCCGACAAGCCGCGCTATCTGATGGGCGTGGGCAAGCCCGACGACATCGTCGGCGCGGTACTGCGCGGCATCGATATGTTCGACTGTGTGCTGCCGACGCGCTCGGGGCGCAACGGCCAGGCCTTCACGCGGGGCGGAACTCTGAACCTGCGCAACGCGCGACACGCGGAGGATTCCGGACCGCTCGACGCGGAATGCCGCTGTCCCGCCTGCCGCGGGTTCAGCCGCGCCTATCTGCATCATGTCGTCAAGGCGAACGAGATTATCGCCTCGATGCTGCTGACCTGGCACAATCTGACCTTCTACCAGGACCTGATGGCCGGGTTGCGTGCGGCGATCGCTGCCGGCTCGCTGGCGGCGTTGGCCGGGTCCTTCCAGGAGAGGTATTTTGCCGCCGGCAAAAGCGAACTGCCGGCCTGATTCTCCAATTTCCACCGTCAACGCCGGTTGACCGCCCCGGCCCCGACCCATATGGTCCGCCGGCCTAAGGCGGAGCCCGTAGCTCAGGGGTAGAGCATCTGACTTTTAATCAGAGGGCCGATGGTTCGATCCCATCCGGGCTCACCAAATCACGGCTTTTGTGCTGCTCGTCATAGGCGCAAGATTGAAACCCGCGCGACGCTGCAGCAGCTGTCGTCGGCCTATTTTCGGCTCAGGACCGGAATCCGCGTAGCGCGGACCGCATCCAGAAATGCGTCGGCGTGGTCCTCAAGCCGTTGTTCGTGCGCCGCGGCCAACGCGGTGGGTGAGGGGCGTTCCGCCGGTCCGCGTGCCGCCGCCGCGAGCAGCGCTTCAGCACATTCGATATTGGATCGCGGCGAAAAAAACATGGCCTCCGGCGCTTGCTCGCGGTGTACGGGCAGGTCGGACAAGAGGATGCGTGCGCCGAGCGCTTTGGCTTCTTCAATCGTGGTCGACCAGCCTTCAAAATGCGAGGGGTTGATCAAGTGATCGCAAGCCACCACCAGGCCAAGCACATCGCTATACGGAATCGTACCCAAATGCTGGAAGTGGCTGGAGAGATTTCCATCGGCGACTTTGCGCGCCAAGGCTTCGAAATGGCCGGGATGGCGCGGGTCCGCCGCATGGCCGCTCGCCACGATCGGCATCACGCTTTCCAGCCGGCCCTCTGCCCTCAGGTGGAGGAGCGCGTCGATTACGAGTTCATGATTTTTGTGCCGCCAGAACTGGTTCGGAAGAAAGATGAAGCGTTCTGGCAGTCCATACTTCTCGCGTAGCGATGCCGGCGGTGTTCGCGGCACGGAAGGGTCGATGCCCGCAGCGAAACGTACGACGCGGATCCGTCCGCGTGCAGCCGGATAGAAGCGTTCGCAATCCGCACGTGCCGTCTCGCTTGAGACCATGATAGTGCGACCGCTTGCGACCTGGGCGCGAAAGCCAATGTCGCGATGCCACCATTCCTGACGCGAAAACATTTCCGGCATGAAGCGGTGCTGGAAATCTGGAATCCAGGCGAGCACGCCTATCCCCGGTTGCCAACCGTAGAAGGACGCATCCTCCAACCCCACATCCACACGCGCGCGCTTGAGCAAGGCATGCACATGACGGTCTCGGCCGAGAAGAAGCGTCGAGACGAGACCGCCACCGCGGCCCCATGACCCGAAGACATCGTCGACAATCGTCTCATTCGCCAGTGGTGAAACTTCGGCCCCAAATCGTTTGTACTCGTCGGCGGAGAGCACGAGCACGGCTTCCAGTTCGCCCGCTAGGCGCTCACGCACCAACCGCAGTGTGTTCTGTAGATAGACAAGGCCGCCGATCCACAGGCCGTGTCCGAATAGCGGGAAGGCAACGCGGATCATGCCTTTTTCGGCTCACTGTGAACGAACCATTCGATGTAGCGGTCGATACCTTTGTCAACGCGCATGTGCGGCGAAAAGCCCGCCTGCACGGCGCGCTCGACGTTGGCCACCTGCGAGACAGGATCGCCGGTGCGGACTTGGCCGTTGAAACCGATACTGCGCTTCTCGCCGGTGTGACGCTGCCAGGCGCCGGTCACATAAGCTGCAAGCGCAGCCATGGTCGTCGCTTCGCCAGTCCCGCCGTTTACGACAGGGACGGATGCGGATGCCAATGCGCCGGCCAGCAGCAGAAGGCGCGCGGCGTCATCCACATGGATGAAGTCGCGTTGCTCCTCACCGGTGCCCCACAGCTCCGTCGCAGGCGCGTGGCGCAGGCGCCCGCAGAGATCCCACAGGACTTGCTTGCGCAAGCCCTCGCCATACACGGAGAACAAACGCACGATCGCGCCATGTAGTCCAAAATTTCTGCCATAGCTGCGCACGACGAGCTCGGCCGCAAGCTTGTTGAAGCCATAGGGCGATACCGGATGCGGCGCAGCCGTCTCGGCAATCGCGTTTGGCTGCTCTGCGCCATAGACGGCCGCGCTTGAGACGAGGACCAGCTTGGCCTTGGGATGATGCAAGCGTAGATATTCGCAAAGAATCTGTGTGCTCTGCACATTGGCTTCGAAGTCGAGCGCCGGATCCGCCAGCGACGCGCCCACCGACCCCGAACCGGCAGCATGTATGACGATCGAGGGCGCCCCGAACCGCTTGGCCAGACTTTCAAGCGAAGGCGGGTCTATGCGGGCAGCAAGCAAGCGATCCGCGATGATGCTAGGCGGTGCGGCACCCGCGATCAGCCCGACGCCACAGAACGCTCCTCCCTCGGACACGGCAGAGCGTGCGACAGCTTGCCCCACAAAGCCCGCCATGCCGGTGATCCAGAGTGTCATCGCGCGTCCAAACGGGTTGGTGGCAGGGCCCAGCCTGTCCAAACGTCGGCCCAATAATGGCCGGCGTTCTAAGGTTTCACACAGACGAAGGAATACAGACGTCCGGGACGGGTGTCCACCAGCGAGGCCAGTGGTGAAATTCAAACACTTGAGTCCCACTCATCGTGTTTGAATTTCACCACAAAACATAGAGTCAGCTAGTGGTTTAGCCCGGTGCTTCGCGGACTAAGCGTCGGAGTCTAACCACTAGAATACACCGCGCCAAGTGTCAATTTTGGTAATGGCTTTAGCTATTTCATCGTTGCCACTACGAAAAACAGCGGCGCAAAAAGTGCCGTTGTATCCATCCGGCATGAATGACATGGTGCAATGGCCGAGAAGTACTGCGGCGGGATTGGCAGGAAAGCTGAATTTCTGATCGCCGAGGGATTGTGCATGAGAATCAGATTCTCTCTATTCGACGATGTAAGCACACCATATCTTCGGTCAACCTTAGCGAGCTATGAACACGTTCCAAGCCTCGACGGCCTAAGAGCCGTGTCGATCATCGCCGTGATGTTTACGCATTTCATTTTTCCACATGGTCCAGGTGGCTACGGTGTATTTTTGTTCTTTATAATCAGTGGATTTCTGATTACACGCCTTCTGTTTGCCGAACAAAAAATCCAAAAAGTTGACCTGAAAGCCTTTTACATACGGAGGGTCTTTAGGCTTTATCCAGTATTATTGGTGCTTACTCTGACGGCGATTATCGTTGGCCAGCTTTTATACCGCAATTTTGATTTTGGGGAAGTGGGGGCCGCTCTCTTTTATTATTCTAATTTCCTGATCGTACATAAAGAATTGAATAATATTCCATGGCAAATGAACGCTTTTCAAGTCTTTTGGTCTCTGTCGGTAGAAGAGCATTTCTATATCGCGTTTCCTTTTCTGTTTGTTCTCCTTCGTACACCCGTCAAAATATTGATGCTTGCCCTCTTTGTCGTTGTGGCCTGCACAATCGGACGATACACAATGGCGGTCGCCCATCCGGAACTGATATCGACACATTATTTTGGAATGCTGACACAGTATCGAATTGACTCAATTGCGCTTGGCGTTGCACTAGCTGCACTGTGCGAAATGCCGAGCGGAAATATCTTATTGAGACAAGCAGGAAATTACTTCGTAATGGCAATCGCTCTTGCCGTTTTGATAGCTGGATTTGCATTTTTACGTGATCCGGCACTGAAGACGGCCTTGCGGTGGCCCTTGCTTGGCTTCCCTATACTGGTTTTCACTTCTGCAATCATTTTTTCTCCCAAGTATCGTGTCCCGATTGACATCCTGAACCACCCGGTAATGGTATGGACGGGTAAGCTGAGTTATTCATTGTACGTCTGGCATGTTTTGGCCGGTTATGCGGCATTCGCCTTGGTGCCGAACGCGCCGGGAGCAGCTTTGGCTATAATCTTCGCTTATCTGTTGGCGACAGGTTCTTATTTCTTGGTCGAACGGCCGATGATCGCCGTCGGTAGGCGCATCAGACACAAGCACCGGGAAAGAGTGCCTGTCACGGGGCTGCGCTGAGTCGGGGGCAAGGGGGCTTATGCCCACGCCTAGCAGCCACCGCTGGCCGGTAGTGTCCTAGGGTCCGTACCCACATAGAGCGTTGAAAATCTGAGCGAACAGTGATTCACCGTGATTGGCGATGGATCATGCGATTTGATTTGTCCGATGAGGAATGGGCACTTCTCGAACCGTTGATGCCGAAGAGCCGCAAGAGCGCCCGGGCCGATGACCGCAAGATCATGAACGCGATCTTCTACGTGCTGCGCACCGGCATGCCCTGGCGGGATTTGCCGGAACGCTACGGGCCTTACACGACGGCCTACAATCGCTTCAACCGCAAGTCCCGGCGCGGCATTTGGAAGAAAATCTTCGACAAGCTGGCCTCGAAATCGCACGACAGCCTCTATCTGATCGACAGCACCATCGTGAGAGCCCGTCGCGCGGCCAGCAGCGCAAAAGGGGGGAGCAAAATCAAGCGATCGGCGCAAGCCGGGGCGGACGCAGCACGAAAATCCACGCGGTCGTCGATAGCAAAGGCCGCCCGCTGAACTTCATTGTGACCGGCGGTCAGGTCCATGACAGCCAAGTCATCGAAGAAGTTTTGAACACGGCAAACCCGACGTTAGCCGTTTCCGCCGACAAGGCCTACGAAAGCCACAAGGTGCGCCAACAGATCAAGGACGAAGGGGCTTTGCCGGTCATCCCCAGCCGCTGCACCGCCACCAAGAAAGCCTATTGCCCCAAACGGATTTACCGGCGGCGGCACAAGATCGAGAACTACTTTTGTCGCATCAAGGATTGGCGGCGCATCGCCACCCGTTACGATAAACTCGCCAGGAACTACCTCGCCACCGCCGCAATCGTCGGCGCGCTCGTCTGGATCAAGTTGTGAGTCCAGACCCTAGTAGTTAGACGCCGACGCTTCGTCCCCGAAGCGCCGGGCCAAACCACTGGCTGACTCTTTGTTTTGTGGTGAAATTCAAACACGATGAGTGGGACTCAAGCATTTGAATTTCACCACTAGCGTCGATACTGCGTTGAACTGCCGGTCACTGGTGCCCTCTACTTCGCGGGCCGACCATAGAGGTCGCCGACCTTGAGGCGCTCGCCTGAGATCACATCGATCAAGAGCATGTCGTGGATAAGATCCGTTCGTTCATCCCCGCCGACGAAGGTAAGGTTTCCGCGCACATCTCTGCTCTCGCGGAACTTCGAATCCTGAAATTCCTGCGCAAGCGGCACCTCGCGTACCTTGTCGTTGAGGAGGTCGCGACGAACGAAGAATGCGTTGCTACCCGCGCCGTTTACACCCACGAGAGCATATCCCCTATTCTTGGCGAGGCAGTCGAATGCGGCCAAGCTCGCTCCGTAGTATAGATTGGAGTGATGCTGCCTACTTCTGACAAAATCGGGCGCGTAAGGCACGCTCACGGCCCGCTCCTTTCCAAACAGGGCGTTATACTCGACGATCAGTATGCAGGGTCTCCACTGGTCAAGCTGCCCAAGAACGTAATAGTCGACACCGTCAATATCAACCGAAAGAATTCCGACATCCTTGTCGAATTCGCTTTCATCTAGGAGAGCACGGATATTGTCCCGCGTGATAAACGCGACCCTGCTACGAAGATCATAGAGGTGAAAAAAATACGAACGCTGCAAGCGTGCCAGGTTTCGCGAACTGCCGTCGATGACGAATCCCCGCCAGTTGTCTTTCATCATCAGATAGCGGCAGTTGGATTCGAAAAAGGTCTCGACGCCGAATTCTATGAAGGTCTTGTTCCCGATTTTGAGGTTTGACACGAGGAATTGGATGATGCCGTCCTCTCCCCATTGAGAAAACACCTTGAATTCATAATCGCTCAGTCGCGAAAATGCCTTATCGCGATGTAGTTCGGAGAGGATTCGCCCCTGGTTAATCTTTGCCTCATCGATGCGTCGGTCGAGCGTTGCAAGCCTCGGCAGGGCGTCGATCATCTGTACGATCTTCCGGTACACCTAACTGTTCTCCGCACGGTTGCGATTGATCTGAGAAGGACGCGCATGGTCCTCCCCGCTCCCACTTGCAGATATTCTCTGGACAACGCAAGCGGGATTTCCTTTGGCAATCGTCATTGACGGAACGTCCTCTGAGACGACCGAACCGGCCCCGATGATCGCGCCGCGGCCGATGCAAACGCCCCGCAGTATCGTCGCACCTGCGCCGATCCATGCGTCGTCTTCAATCTCGACCGGGCGGTCACCCAGTTCGATATCGGCCGGGTGCCCTTTCTCATAAATATGCCTGTAATGCGCGTGGCGCGCGGCCGGATCGAGCGGATGCGTTTGATTGTCGAATATGTTCACATTGTGCGCGATCATAACACGGTTCCCGATTGCGATTTCCGCGCCGGACCATATTCGCGTGCCCTCTCCGATATATGACCAATCTCCTACGGTGATGCGGCCGCCATGAGGAAAGACGAGAAGCTCCCCACGAATCGTACAGTACTCGCCTAGTCGGATACGTTCGCTAGGGCCACCGATATTGAAGATCCTGGCAGACGACAGCAGGCGTGTCGTACGCGGCTTTACACAGGTAGGCTGGCCGACGAGGCGGCGGAGCGTGTAATGAAGGTTGATCATGATCGCAAGGAATAGCAGTCGTCAGGCCCGTCTGGCCGATCTGAGAAATAGCAGCTTACCGAGATAATGCAAAAGCCGCAATGAGATGGCCAACCAGGCCTTTTCGACGAGCCGATCAATTTCAATTGGCTGCGAAGGGGCCGTAGAGCGCCGCACAAGACGACATCGATCATTCGGAATCAACGCGGTCGCGCCGGATTTGCTCTTCCATGTCGATCGATATCCGGGCTATAGGACGGGCGGGGGCGCTTGGAAAGCCGCCTAGATTTGTGCGGTGGACAATGCTCTTCACGTCTGGCGTATTCTTTGTCTTTCTGACAGTTGCCTTTCTTGTTTACTATCTGCCGCTGCCTGGCGCATGGCAGCTGCGTTGGCTAATTTTTGCCAGCCTGTTCTTTTATTCGTACGAATTTCCGGCCCTCGTACTGCTACTCCTGCTGGTGGCAGCGACGGATGTTGTTGTCAGCCGCAAAATAATTACTTCGCCACAATCGAAGTTGTGGGCGGTGTCAGGTGTGGCATTCAATCTCGCCGTGCTGGCCTTTTTCAAGTATAACCGGCTGCTCGCCCTGACGTTTCCATCACTGGGCGGTGTAGCAAGCGAGCCGGTGCGCCTTCTATTGATGTTGCCGCTCCCGATCGGCATTTCGTTCTACATATTTCACGGCATCAGCCTGCTGGTGGACACGTTGCGCGATGGCCCTTCGCGCCGGGATGTCAGCAGCGCAAGGAGTTTCGGCGAACATGCTCAAAAAACCTTGCTGTACGTTTCCTTCTTTCCGCAACTGATCGCGGGGCCGATCGTAAAGGCGCATCAATTCTATCCGCAGATACGCCGGAAAGCGTTTCGGGATATCGACTGGGATGGCGCAATAACCGCGCTAATCGTCGGCTATTTTCTCAAGGTCGTGATCGCGGACAATATGAGTCAACAGACATTCTGGCTCGCTTATCCGTACTTCCTGAACGATTCTACGCTCGATCTTCTGGGACTTCTTTTGGGCTATTCGGTGCAGATCTTCGCGGACTTCGCCGGCTACTCACTGATCGCAATCGGCTTGGCACGGTTGTTCGGCTACAATCTGCCGACCAATTTCCTGTTTCCTTACATTTCGGAATCGTTTTCGGAATTCTGGACGCGCTGGCACATGTCGTTGTCGTCATGGTTGCGCGACTATCTGTATTTTCCGCTCGGCGGCAACCGAAAAGGCAGGCTGCGCACCTATCTCAATCTCATGATCGTCATGGGGCTGGGTGGCATGTGGCACGGTGCGGCATGGAGTTACGGCATATGGGGCCTGTGGCATGGAGCCGCGCTCGCCATCGAACGGATGGTCGTGGGTCCGCGGTCTGCCACGGCGCGCAGTTTAGCCATACGTATCCTGCGCGGCGCGCTGGTATTCGCCGTGGTAACGGCAGGCTGGTTGCTCTTCAAGCTGCCGCACTTTGGCGACGTGATCGCCTATCTGCGTACACTCTTCACGAATTTGCACGCCGAGTCGAACAAGCCGATGGACATGCTGATCTTGATCTACGCGATACCGGTCGTCGCCTATCACCTCAATTATCTCATCAAGCGCCGTGCGAGGGGGCTGGGAAGGTCCTATTTCCTAGACGGCCTGGCGCGGCACATCGCGCTTGGCGTTCTCGCAGCTGCCATTGTGCTCAATCCCGGTCCGTCGAAGGCTTTCATCTACTTCCAGTTCTGAGGCCAACATGAGCCCCTTGATCCGTAACGTTTTGCTTACATTCATTGCGGTGCTTGGCGTCTACGAGGGCGCGTTACGTTTAACGGCCCCACGGATCGATCTCGGGCAAGACCAATTCACCACCAACATCATCCGACTCGAGAATTATGTGGATCATCCAGAAGTCGGCGGCACCGTGATTGTCGGCAGTTCGTTGGCCGCACGAATTCCCGGGGAATCGCTCGGTTCAGGCTTGGAAAATCTAAGTCAAGCGGGAGGGAGTGCTTTGACGGGGCTTGAAGTTGTCGCCGCCGTGCCGCACGCCCCCAAGTACGTGCTGATCGAAATCAACGTCCTCGACAAGGGAGTCGAACCTGCGATTGCGAAGCAAGTCCTCGACTGGCCGGAGCCGCAATTGCGCGCGCTTTTCTGGTTCTATCGCACGGCCTACAGGCCCATAAATCTGCTGGTAAAGCAGGTCTCAACGTTTGTGAAGAAAGAGACTCGTGGGCCTCGAACCCAAAGGGCGCCGCCAAATTTCAAAGGCTTGCTGGCTCAGCGCGCGCATGAATTCTCGAAACCGCCGGATAATTTCCTAGCGCCCAACATTGCACGAATGGGCGATCTGATCCGGATGCTGCAAGCCAAGGGCACGACGGTCGTTTTTTTTGAAATGCCGGTGGACCGCAGCCTAGTCAATGCGCCGCATAGCCGGGACGTTCGCCAGGCCGTGGAAGCGGCATTTGATCGGCGGCATTTCTGCTGGCTGACGCTGGATCATGGGGAAGCTTGGCAAACGGGAGACGGCATCCATCTTTTGCGCCAGGATGCTGCGAGCATCGGGCAACGTTTGATTAACGCCCCATGCATCCAATCGAAGCCTCGATAATGCCCTTATCGGGATTCCGACTTTCTACAGTGAAGGTGAGACAAAGCGGTCTTTGACGCTCATCTTGCTTGTCTCATGCCATATAATTAGTTTGATTTTCCGGTCAATCGAGCAAATTGTCTGGTCAAAAATTCGTAAACGGGCCCGCTCGTCTCCAAAGGGTTGATTATGAAGATCAGCGTCATAACCATATGTAGAAATTCTCAGGCGACCATCGGTTACACGATTGAATCGTTCTTGCGTCAGCGACATCCGAACAAAGAGCTAGTCGTCGTCGACGGATTGTCGACCGATGACACGCTGAAGATCATCGATTCGTTCGGTTCGGATGCCATTAGCGTCGTTTCCGAGGCCGACGCCGGTATCTACGATGCAATGAACAAAGGGCTGCGGCGGTATAGCGGCGAGGCCGTAGGCTTCCTTCATTCCGACGACACGTTTCACGACGAGACATCGCTTGAGACCATCGCCGAGGCGCTCGGCAAAGCCGATATCGTTTTTGGCGACCTGGAAATGGTTCGGGACCATGTGTCTAAAGATATTGTGCGCGTCTGGCGCCCCGGAGATTTCACCCGGTTGGGATTTCACTTGGGCTGGATTCCACCCCACCCTACGCTTTATACGAGGCGAAAAGTGTTCGATGCGGTTGGCGAGTTCGATACGAAATACGCCATCGCTGCCGACTACGATTTCATGCTGCGGGCATTGATGAAACATCGATTCAGTTCGATGTACGCTCGAACGACGCTGGTGGACTTTCAGGTCGGAGGGACAAGCACGAAGGGATTGTCGTCTTTCATAACAGGCAATCTGGAGTGCTTGGATTCGCGGCGTCGGCACTTCGGGCGTTTTCCGATCGACCTTGCCTTGTTTGGCCGTCCCATTCGGCGGTTGTACCAAGTCAGCCTGTGGTCAAAAGCAAGCCGCTAAACGCCTCGACGTCGACGCCGCGTTGACTGAAGACCGCTGGCAGGAATTTTTTTGTCACCTGTCGCGAACGATATTGCATTGAACTAGGGCAGGGCGGCGATTCTGCTCGCCAGGTTTTGCCCATAATTGCCCATAACGGTCACGCGTGGACTGGGGGTTGCGCCGTCACGCCAACGCCTGCCGTGCCGCCCCGCCGCGCTTCTCCCGAGATGACCGCAAAACCGGCCTAAAACCGCTTTGAGTGCACGCGCGATCAAGATATGCTGCAACCCGCAAATGCCGAATGACTGCATTCGGCATTAGCCTTTTCCGGTACGATGTTCATATGTAAACATATGGAGAGCACACATGAAAACATGCGCTGCAAGATGTAACATCGCAACCATCTCGTCGGCGATGGCGTTAGCTCTGCTGTTTCTTGCTGGACCAACGGTCGGCGCCGCAAACGCCGCGGAATTCCGCGTCTTCGACGCGCTGATCTTGAAAGACAAGCCCGACCTCAGCCGGTTCGGCGTTACCTCGCTCCGCATTGTCGATACCCACGCACTGGGAACGCAGAGCGCGGCGTCTGGGGCCATACCGGACGACACCCATATCCGCAATGCCATGTCGGGCAAGGCTGATCCGAGCGGCATGCTTGTCATCGATATCGAGAATTGGCCGGTGACGGGAGATCCTGCGACCGTCGCCAACAGCGTCACGAGATTTGTGGCAACCCTGAAAGCGTTCCACGACGTCGCGCCCGGCGTAAAATATGGTTTTTACGGCATCATACCGCAAAGGGATTATTGGCGTGCGAGCAGTGGTCCTTCCTCTCCCAAGTACAGGAGCTGGCAACTCCAGAACAACGCCTTGCAGCCGATCGCGAACGCGTCCGATGCGATCTTCCCCTCGCTTTATACATTTTACGCAGACAAAGCCGGTTGGCAGAATTATGCGACGGCCAATCTGGCAGAGGCTCGGCGCGTGGCGAAAGGCAAACCGATCTATTGCTTCTTATGGCCGCAGTTTCATAATTCGGCCCAACAGCCATTTGCATTCCTGCCAGCCGATTATTGGGCGCTGGAACTCAATACCTGCCGCAAACACGCCGATGGCATCGTGATCTGGGGCGGCTACACCATGCGGCCAGATGGGCGGTTCCATGCTCTGCCTTGGGACGACACGGCACCGTGGTGGCGCGCCACCGTTAAGTTCCTCTCCGACAATGGGATTGCTGGAAATTAGAGGACGATCTCAGTACAACTCAAATTCTTCGTGCCGCCTGGAGCAAAATCCCGATTCATTCTTGAGGGATTTTGCTCCGGGTAGGCCATAGCTTCTGTAGGGAACGATTTATGATTGAAAGGTCCAAAGTCGCGCTAATCACGGGTGCAACAGGTCAAGATGGCGCGCTCTTGGCGGAACTTCTGCTCTCGAAGGGTTACGAGGTGCACGGCACCAAGAGGCGATCATCCTTGTTCAATACTGACCGGGTCGATCATCTTTACCGGGATCAGCATGAAAAGAACGTCCGCTTTATACTGCATTACGCGGACATGACGGACCCGACCAATCTCATCCGGCTGGTCCAGGAGATAAAGCCAACCGAACTCTACAATCTCGCTGCACAAAGCCACGTTCAAGTCAGCTTCGAGACGCCAGAATACACTGGGAACGCAGACGCACTGGGTGCGCTACGACTGCTTGAAGCCATTCGGATATTGGGGCTGGCGGACCACACGCGATTCTATCAGGCCTCGACATCCGAACTATACGGAGATGCGCAAGAAGTTCCGCAGACGGAGAAAACGCCGTTCTATCCGCGCAGCCCCTACGCCGTGGCCAAACTGTATGCATATTGGATAACAGTGAATTATCGTGAAGCGTACGGAATCCATGCGTCCAATGGCATTCTATTCAACCATGAAGGGCCAACGCGCGGGGAAACTTTTGTAACACGCAAGATTTCGCGTGGCGTGGCGGCGATTCATCTCGGCTACCAGAAGCGCCTCTATCTTGGAAATCTCGACGCCAAGCGCGATTGGGGACTGGCGCGCGAATTCGTGGACGGGATGTGGCTCATCCTGCAACAGCCAGAACCGGATGACTACGTCCTCGCAACAGGAGAGACGCATACGGTGCGGGAATTCGTCGAGATGGCCTTCAAAGAAGTGGGGCGTAATATCGAATGGTCGGGTAAGGAAGCCGAAGAGAAAGGGCGCGATGCCCAAACCGGCGACGTGCTTGTTGAAGTCGATCCACGATATTTCCGGCCCACAGAGGTGAATCTGCTACTTGGCGACGCCTCGAAGGCCAAAAAAAAGTTGGGTTGGAAGCCTAAGACGCAGTTTCGTGCGTTGGTATCGGAGATGGTACGCTCTGATTTGTTGTTATTGCCGCTGGAGCGCCGTCGGCGGCGGCCTGTGGAAGACTGAGGTTTCTTGTGAGGACTATGGGGGCCGCATGACCGCAGAAACATCCCAGTTCGACCTGGCGGGGAAGCAGATTTGGGTCGCCGGGCATGCGGGCATGGTTGGTTCGGCCATTTTGCGTCGCCTCCAACGCGAAAACTGCACGCTGATCACCGCGGAGCTTAGTTCGCTTGATCTACGCCGTCAGCGTGAGGTTGAAGACTGGTTCGCAGAGTTCAAGCCCGCCGTTGTGATTCTCGCGGCGGCCAAAGTCGGCGGCATCCTGGCCAACAACACATGGCCTGCGGAATTCATCTACGACAATCTCGTCATCGAGACCAACGTCATCGAGGCGGCGAGGCGTACAGGTGTGGCAAAGTTCATGCTGCTTGGTTCATCCTGCATCTATCCCAAGCTCGCACCGCAGCCGTTAGTGGAGGAGGCGCTTCTCACCGGCCCCCTGGAGCCAACCAACGAGTGGTATGCGATGGCTAAGATTGCCGGCATCAAGCTATGCCAAGCCTATCGCCGGCAGTATGGCTGCGATTTTATTTCCGTCATGCCGACGAATCTCTATGGACCGGGCGACAATTTTTCGCTGGAAAGCAGTCACGTTGTGCCGGCGCTCATGCGCAAGTTTCATGAGGCCAAGGAGCGTGGCGACACGGAAGTCATCGCGTGGGGAACGGGCACGCCGCGACGCGAGTTGCTGCATGTCGACGACATGGCAGACGCCTGCATACATCTGATGAAGGTCTATAGCGCTGAAGGGCATGTCAACATCGGTACCGGGCGGGACCTTACAATCAAGGAACTCGTTCAACTGGTGAAGGATGTCGTGGGCTATGAAGGGCGGGTCCGCTTCGATGCTTCAAAACCCGACGGAACGCCCCAGAAGTTGCTCGATGTGACCCGCCTCCACACCTTGGGGTGGCGGTACCGGATCGAACTCGCCTCGGGGCTGGCGCAAACCTATGACTGGTTCAAGACGCATCTTACGCGGGCAAGACTGTAGGCGGCCGGGCGCACGTCTTGTCTTGCTTAAGGACCAACTGATCGTTAGAGCCCACATATGAAGAAGGTGTTTGTTTTTTCGCGCACTCACTGCGGCCATCGTGACGACTATAATGCCGTGTCCCTCGACGCGATGAGGACAGCAGGAATCGATCCTGTGCTCGTCGATACCATTCGGTCTCGGCATACAATCGGCCAGAGCATCTTTTTCCCTATGATCGAGGAGGACGTCTCAAGTTTTCTTATATCCGTTCTGGTCGGCTGTTTTACTCACCACCCGGTGGTGGGCTTGCTGTTCCGGCCGGCCGAATGCTTTCAGCACAGATGGGTCAGCTTCATAAAGCGCGTCATCTTTCGCGCGTTGCGGCCCCTTTCATGGGTCACGGTTGTCACGATCCTGCCTTTCTCTGTTGATGCCAGATTTGCCAAGATTGCCGACGATTGGATATATGATCCGCAAATGTGGGATGCCGATCTTTTGGCGCCTGGCTCCGGTTCCAAGGAAACATTGCTTCAAAGCCAAATCCGGCAGGCAGCGGCCGGGCGGCGGATCGTCGTTGCTCTCGGCAGACAGGACCGCGACAAGGGCTTCGATTTTCTCTGCAGTATTTGGTCGAACTCGGAGGAGCTGCGTCGGCGTTATCTCTTCGTCGCCGTAGGGCGCGTGGCGACCGCATCGCGGCATCTTGCGGAACGGTTCGAAGCCGGCGGCGGAGTCGTCGTCGACAGGTTTGTCGACAATCAAGAGATGTGGGGCCTTTATGAGGTCGCAGATTTGATTTGGGGCTGCTACGCCCCCAATTACAACCAGGCGTCCGGCATATGCGGGCGCGCATTCCAATGCGGCGTTCCGATCATAATGCGGAAGGATTCGTATATGGCGGCGGCCATGCGCGATCTTGGGCATGCGATCCTTGAAGTTGAATTTGACAAGGCAAATGCCGCGGCGGCACAAATCATCGAATGGATCGCAGGGCAAAAAGCGCGAGGAACAAACAATTTAGTGGTTCGGGAAATGTCCGACCGGTTCACACAAGTGGTAATTTCAAAGTACCTGTCCGCGACTGGTTAATAGACGCCGTTTAAGATAAAGCGGATTTCACGCCGGCTTGTTCAAAATGTCCTCATATAGGGTCAGATAGCGCTTCGCGATGATCACGTCATCGTAATGGAGGCAAGCCTTGTCGCGTGCCGCGTTGCCCAACGAAGTGTTGCGAACAGGATCGACCACCCAAAGAATGCCTTGAACCAGATCTTCCGCGTCGAAAAGTTTCGCCAGATATCCGTCGCTGCCATGCGCGATGATGTCTTTCGGGCCGGTTGCGTCGAATGCGACGACAGGGCGTCCGCACGCCATAGCCTCGATGATCGTTTTGCCGAAGGCTTCCTGGGTCGACGGCGCAACGAAGGTGTCGGCGGCGGCATAAGCCAGCATCAGGGAAATATCGTCTTGGAGCGACCCAAGGAAATGTATGCGTCCTTCCAGGTCTCCAACCAGTGCACGCAAATGGCTGCCACCCTTGCCAAAGACCAAGTACTGAACCTTCGTGCCCTGTAGTTTGCGCATGGCATCGGCTAGGTAGGCGGCGCCTTTCCTGACGTCACCCACACTCACTGCGCCGAAAGCGACAATGACTGCGTCCTCCTGTAGACCGAGAACTCTTCGCGCAATATATTTATCGATCGGCCGATAGAGCCGCGTATCGACGCTATTGGGGATGACCGTGATCGGCCAATCGCGGAATACCGCGCTACGGGCCGCGCATTCGGCCAGCCACGAACTTATCGCAACAAGCCTGATACGTTCCTTCCGGAATCCCATTTTTCTCCAGGCATTGAAGCGGCTGAGGTCGGCCGTGTGTTCCGAGCCTAGTATCGGGCACTGTCCGCACCCATCGAAGTACCGCTCGCAGCCGACCGTGTAGTGGCATCCCCCAGTGAACGGCCACATGTCGCGCATCGTCCATACAAGGGGGCGGCGCATCGCGGCGACCTGCCCGACGGATAGGAATCCGTCGCCCATCCAATGGAGATGAACGATGTCGGCGTCCCGGCCGGTCAAGAGCGAGCCAATCGGAATGCCGGCAATGGCTGTGCTGAAGAAGCCCGGGCGGCGTTTGCTATAGAAGCGAAGCGGTAGAGAATCGATGAGCCCGCCCAGTGCCAGCGCGACTCTGCGCCATGGTTGGCCATGCAGGGATGTGACGGATTTGGTCGGAGCTTGCCCCCCGCGCATGACAAAGTGCGAAGCAACTCCCAATTCTTCGAGCGAGCAATGGAGCCGGTATGCGCCGCGGCCGGCACCCGTGTCTTGGGGTGATCCCACCAAATGGGTCACCCTTATCGGCGCAGCTTCTGTCATCCGCGTTTCACTATTAAGTCCAGTTTCGGGAAGAGATCCCGCAGGCAATCGGGGCAAAAGACAGATTCGACCAGCAATATTCGTCACCAACGTACCGATCACGCCCAGTTCTTTCGAGCGCCATGGAAGGCATCGCTAATAGCCATACTTGACGAAGCCCCGCCCGCGCAACACTAATGCATTACCGTACCGCGACCGTGGAGCCATGCAAATCTATCCGATGGAGCCGTAAATCGGCCGACACTGCGATTAACGTAGTTCGAACATCGGTTCTGGCCTCGATCCGCAAGCTCTATCTGTGACTGCTCGGAACTGCACGCGGCGTTTCCGCCGGTTGTGCGCCTCGTTACGCCATGTTACTCAACCGATTAGCCCTGAAGGAACTTGCGAGTTATGTCTGTGAGGGACCAAGGCGTGATGGGCGCCGAGCCGGCCGAGGCCTGCCCTGGGGATGATCGCCTTTCTGAAGCTTACGGAAAATTCGTCCGAATAGAGTTGGAACTCGACGCACATGACGTCGAGGTCGGCGGGGTCCATGCTTGGTCCGCATTGCGGCCGGCGGTTTTTCAGAAGGTGCTCCTCCCGCTGGGTCAAGCAGATCTCTGGCAAAAGCCGGAGGGAGGCGTTGCCGTACCGCGTTGGAAGCGCCTGGGTAATATGGTCATTCGCAATCCGTTGTTACGCCGCGGATCTGCAAGCTATCTCGTGTTGAAGTGGCAGCGGCGCCAGAGGATCGGCGACATCGACGACGATGCGATCTCGCATTCGCTGACCGGAGTGCTGGGGCCGGATGTGCTGGAGGTGTTTCCCCGTGGGCTTGAATACAGCCCGGGGCAAAGAGCGCTCAATCTCGATGGTGCCGAACTTACCGCCAGGCTGCTGAGACGCTTCGAACGATGCGAATTGTCGGCAAGCGAAGAGAAAAGGCTCGCGGAGATCGAAAGACGTCTGCATACGGAGCTATGCGTCGATCTCCCGCTGCGGACCTGGTTTCCAAACTATGCGATGACCTTCCGGTCGCGCCGGAAGGTTATGGAGTGGATTCTCCGGAAATGGAGGATACGCCACGTTTTTATTGTCGTCGCCCACGGATATCCCCACTTCATCGACGCCGCACACCGATTGGGCGTGCCGGTGACCGACCTTCAGCACGGCCATATCAGTTGGTTGCATGTTGCCTACGATTTTCCACCCGGCATGAGGCCCCATTACTGTCCCGATTCGGTGCTGTTGTTCAGCGACTATTGGGCCGGAGCTGCACGGTATGCGCCCGGTACCGGGCTTTTCACCTTTGGCGCGCCCCACATCCGCGCACAATTACGCGAATCCGCCACGCCCGTTCGCCATTCCGGCGACGCGCAGGTGCTTTTCATTTCACAACAGGTGATCAATGAGGCGCTTCTCGATTTTGCCATCGCCTTCGCCAGGTTGCCTGGCGCGCCGAAAGTACTGTTCAGGCTGCACCCCGCCGACGACATAGCCGACAACCGCCGCCGCGTGGCCGAGTCCGGGTTGGGAGACACGCAATTTGAATTGAGTTATGGCGGCGGCGGAGCCACCACTCTCAATCTCCAACGCTGCGTGCAATGCCAAGCCGGCGTGTATTCCACCGCCGTCGTCGAGGGGGTGGCAGCCGGCGCTAAGAGCTTTATCATTCCGCTGCCGGGATGGACATATATGAAAGAGATGGTTGACCAGGGTTATGTGCGCGTCGCGGCGACGCCCGAGGCACTGCTGAAGTTTCTCGAAGACGACGGCAAGGGTGCGCGACCGTCGCCGGACGCGGGACCTATCGACCGTTTTTTCGCACCGTTGCGGCCTCAAGCAGTCGAAGAGGCGTTGCGCCATGGCCGGCGGCGGCATTAGCCACAAAGGCCGTTCCGGCCCGGCGCGCCGGTTGAAATGGCTGTGCGGGCCAGTTACTTATTGATGTCTTGCAACCTCAGCGCAGATCGTGTTTATCGAACCGCAAATCCCTCGCGTAGAAGTATTACTGATCGATCTGACGATCTCAGGCGAGCGTTCAGACGACTAATCGTTGGCATGGAAAACTGCGATGGCAATCCCGGTCGTCAGTGTCGTCGTTCGCATCGTGATGCAATTGCGAAGTACCTGCCGGCGCACCTATTGGACTTATGCGGTTCGCCGCCGAGCCGGGAGCTGCGGTGACGCATTGTGCGTCAACATGCCGTCGACCGTCAGCCGGCGGACATTTCTCGGTTCGTACGTGAATTTCAACGGCATGCAGATTCGCGGTGGCGGCATCGTCAAGATCGGTTCGTATTTTCATTCCGGCGTCGAATGCATGATGCTGACAAGCTTTCACAACTACGACAAGGGTTCGCGGATTCCCTATGGCCCAAGGGAAGACGATATCCATCTCGATATCGAAATAGGCGATTTCGTGTGGTTTGGGGATCGGGTCATCGTTCTTGGCGGGGTCAAGATCGGCGAGGGCGCGGTCATCCAGGCGGGCTCGGTCGTCGTCGGCGATATCCCGGCCATGGCAATTGCCGGAGGCCATCCGGCCAAGGTGTTCAAGTATCGCGACCGCGAACATTTTCTGACGCTGAAGGCGAAAGGCATGTTCCTTTGAACCTTGCAGCGCATCTGGCGGCGTCCGTTCGGTTGGTCAAGAACCGTTCCGTTCGTGCCGCGGGAACCTATTTTGCCTCGACCCTCATCAATGCATTGGTCCCGTTCCTGCTGTTGCCGGTGATGACCCGGCTTATGGACCCGTCCGACTACGGCCGCGCGGCGATGTTCCAGTCGATCTGCTACATCGCGTCCACGCTTTCGGGCTTTGCGATGCGCACGCCGCTGATGCGGTTTTTCGCAATCAGCGGCAGAGCGGAGCGAAGAGATTATCTCGCCTCCAACATGGCGATCAGTGGTCTTCTCGCTGCGGTAACAGTGCTCGCGTGTCTCGCCGCGATTAAGCCGATCTCCGAGCTGACCGGCTTATCGGTGTTCTGGGTCATCTTGGCGGCGCTGACGGGCGTGGTGACGACGCTGAGCCAGATATATCTGACCGTTCTTCAAACCGACGACCGCGCGTTGTCCTATAGCCTGTTTCAGATCGGGATCACGATGGCGAATATCGCGATCAGCCTCGTTTTGATGATCGCTTGTTCGCTGTCCTGGCAGGGGCGAAACCTCGGCGTGGTGTTGAGCACCGTCATAGGGGCCGTGTTCGCGATGTCCGTCCTTATGTGGCGACACGATATCGGCCGGGTGAAGCGCGAGTATGTATTGGATTCGCTCACATTGGGCGCCGCGGGGATGCCACATACCTTTGCCAATGCGCTGATCAGCTATGCGGACCGCTTTTTCTTGAGCGGCGCGTATTCGATGAGCGAGGTCGGCCTCTACTCCGTCAGTTCCAGACTGGCGCAGGGATACTATTTTCTCGGCTCGTCGCTCAATTTGGCTCTGTCGCCCTGGGCATTTCGTCAACTGGGAGCCATGAAGACCGAAAAAGACGTTCGTCGCCTGATCACGATCGCCGTCCGTTTGATGGCGCTGATGACAGTCGCGGCGGTTCTGTTTTATCTCTTTGTTGTCGTCGTGATCGAGGTGATCCTGCCCGCGAAATATGCCGGGGCGCTCCTGTTCGTGCCGTGGCTTATGGGCGCGGCCTACTTCAATACCATCTACTTCGTCGTCGTCCAGCCGATCTTCTTCTATAGACAGGTACGCGTCCTTTCGATCTCGGGATTGTTCATCTGCGTTAGCGGTCTGGCGATGATTTACGGCTTCTCGGCGCTTTTCGGGCCGATCGGTGTCGCGATGGGCATGTTCGGGTCGCGCTTCATTTTGTTCGCCGTCGCGGCCATCTTCGGAACAAGGTTGGTGATGCAGAACCTGCCGCGACAGCCGAAGGATGAAGCGGTGAATTGATCCGCGGTCTGGCGCAGGGCATCGACGAGCCATGCCTACGGATCGATGTCGCCGATCACGCAGTCGATCTGGATCGGCTTTCCGTTATGCGTTTTCCGAATTTAAGGAGCGGTTGTTCCATGAAACGGAACGTGAGCAGGGCAATGGTGATCGTGAGGCCCACGACCGTGAAGAAAGTCAGATAGGAGTTGTGTACGCCGACCTTTCGAAACACCCTTAATACGCCACTGGCCACGATGGGGTGCAACAAATACACGCCATATGTCGCGATGCCCAATTGCTCCAGTTTTTGATCAACGAAATCGGGCAACGATGGCGGAAACTTGTAGAATTCAAACACGATCGCCACCGAGATCAGCGACATCGCAATGCGACTTACGCCGGTGACGATGTTAATTTGGTCGCCGGCAAACGGATAAAGGAAGAACGCCGCAATCGTGGCAATCAGCAGAACCGGGCGCCAGCGGCCGGTTAAGTTCTTATCCCTGAAATTGTAATAAATCGCCAATCCGGCGCAATACAGGAAGAGATTGTTGAAAGGGTTGACGTAAACGGGCCATTGACTTGCCAACGTCGTTCCCGGATGGAGCAAAAAGAACGCAAAATAGATACCGATTGCGAAGGCAGCAATCGTCAGCACGTTGCCGATCCATTTCCGGAAGTGGAATGCGCCGATCAGAAGTGGCGTCATGGCATAGTAAACCATCTCATTGCCTATCGACCACGCACCCGTGTTGATGTACTGCGTCGGAGCGACGAAGCCGAAGAGCGTCGTGAGGTTCAGTCCGATCCTATAAAGGCTGTAGGGGTGACCGTAAAAATAAGCCTGCAGCGCGACAATGCTCACGACGAGCCACAACAGCGGCCAAATCCGAAATAACCTGCGAATGAAAAACGTACCGGACGTGAGCAGATCCTTGATGTGCCGGTCGTACGCGATCGCCATACTCAAACCGGATAGTACGAAGAAAATCGACACCCCGTAGATTCCGAGCCTGTCGAGCGGTACGACGGCAAAATGCCATGGCTCGACATAGTGCTGACTTCCGAGATGATAAATCATGATGGACAGGGCCATCAGTCCTCGAAGCCAATCCAGTGATCTAAGCCTGCTAGGCATACCCTTTTTCTGCCCTTGTTGGGGTTTAACGGGATACTTCTTACAGAAGTGCTGGCAACCTGAATATTGACTTCTTTGGCAGTCGGCTTTGGCCACTGTGGCATTTTGCCCTCGAAACCCAGCGTGCGAAGGCCAGTGGATGTAGTGTCCGGCGCAAGAAAAACCACGCCGTTCCACAACGTATCAGGAGCTGATGACTTGCAGGAGTTTCCGTTATCCCCTCGGTTCAAACCAGTTCTTATCACATCATCGAACGCGAAGATCGATAGTTGTAACGGCAAGTTGGAAAGCCACGGGGAAGATGAGACTCAATGTGAGAGCGCTTGGCGATCCCAGGCGCGACCGTAAGGGAGAAGCGCCGCCTAAAGCGAATCCGGCCAACGTGCGGCACGCCGCCAATCGAAAACAAGTCTTCGAAGCACCCCTTTGCGAACGTCTTACTATCTGCGCTTTTTCGATGGCATGAGCAAAACCACCTATGTATAGTTGCTTGGTGCAAGTGGCAGTGAACCGTTTGGGGTTATTCAGTTTTTTGGAGGCGTAAGCGTCTGAGATTTCGAGGCGGTCGAGGTTTGAGCCGGCAGGGTCGCCGGGAGACAAAAAGCCCCACTTGGTGATAAAGAACGGCCGGTCATGTCGATGGCGTTTGGAGTACCATCCGACAATCTTGAGTGGTAATTGAGCAGTCAAGACAGCACATCGATGTTGAGGAATCTTAGAGAAATATAGTAATGATGCAGAGTAAGAAAGTATTGGTCACCGGTGCCGACGGGTTCATAGGCTCTCATCTGGTCGAGGCGCTGGTCGCGCGCGGCTACGAGGTGACCGCCCTGTCGCTCTATAATTCCTTCAACTATTGGGGCTGGCTGGAGGATGTCGGCTGCAAAGATAAGATCAAGGTGGTCTGCGGCGATGTGCGCGACCCGCACTTCTGCAAACAGATTACGCGCGGCCAGGACATCGTCTTCCATCTCGCCGCGCTGATCGCCATTCCCTATTCCTATGTGGCGCCCGACTCCTATGTCGATGTCAACGTGCGCGGCACACTCAACATCTGTCAGGCGGCGCGCGAGAATGGCGTGAAGCGCGTGCTCCACACCTCGACATCCGAAGTCTACGGCACGGCCCAATACGTGCCGATCGATGAAAAGCACCCGCTGCAGCCGCAGTCGCCTTACAGCGCCAGCAAGATCGGCGCCGACGCGATGGCGATGAGCTTCTTCAATGCCTTCAATCTTCAGGTGACCGTCGTGCGCCCGTTCAACACCTACGGTCCGCGCCAAAGCGCACGCGCCGTCATTCCCTCGATCATCACGCAGATCGCCGCCGGCAAGGAGATCAAGCTGGGCGACACGACGCCCACCCGCGATTTCAACTACGTCGCCGATACCTGCCGCGGCTTCGTGCTGCTGGCGGAGTGCGAGGCGGCGGTCGGCAAGACTGTGAATGTCGGCTCGGGCACGGAAATCTCGGTGGGCGACACGCTCGCCATGATCAGACGTATCATGAAATCGGATGCCGCCGCCGTCACCGAAGCCGAACGCATCCGGCCGGAAAAGTCCGAAGTGCTCCGCTTGTGTTGCGACAACACGTTGATCCGCAATCTGACGGGCTTCAAGCCGGAGTATTCCCTGGAAGTGGGCCTGCGCCTTACGGTCGAGTGGTTCCGCAATCCCGCCAATCTCGCGAAATATAAGACAGATATCTACAATGTCTGAACTGCCCGACAAGTACCGCGCACTGTTGGACCTCAACGCCGCGCCAGCTTGCGCCCAATTGGAGCAGATTCCCCGATGCTGACCAACAAGCGCGACACGGCCCGGCGCCGCAAACTTTTCTGCACGGGACACGGCATTGCGTTGTTCGGCGAACCGAAGGGGTGCGCGAATTTCTCGGCTGGCAGCCTAAATGTGGCGGCTGGGACGGGCTTCGACGAGGATTAGCCGAATCAATCGCAAGGTTCACGAAACCAGTCAATCTGTCACGACATAAGTCAGACATCTACAACACCGAATGGCTATTGTATGTATGCGCGGAACCGGCTTTGGGAGGGGTACATGCAAGAAATCAACCTAAGTGGCCGCTTGGTCGGTCCCGAGCACCTGCCACTGGTGATCGCGGAGATCGGCATCAATCACGGCGGCAGTTTGAAAACCGCCTTCGAGATGGTGGATGCGGCGGCGATGGCTGGCGCCGAAATAATCAAACACCAAACTCACGTGATCGACGACGAAATGAGTCACGCCGCCAAGAACGTAATCCCCGGCAACGCGACGACGTCCATCTACGACATCATGGCGCGTTGCGCGCTGTCGGAAGATGACGAGCGCTCGCTGAAGAAATACGTCGAGTCCAAGGGCGTGATTTTCCTCAGCACACCTTTTTCCCGAGCGGCGGCCGATCGTCTCCAGCGCATGGCCGTATCCGCCTTCAAGATCGGTTCCGGGGAATGCAGCAACTATCCCTTGCTCAAGCATATTGCCGGGTTCGGCAAGCCGATTATCCTGAGCACCGGGATGAACACCATCGAGAGCGTTGCCAAAGCGGTCGACATATTCGAGGCCGCGAGAATCCCTCACGTCTTGCTGCACACGACTAATTTGTACCCAACGCCGCCGCATCTGGTGCGCCTCGGCGCGATGGTGGAGCTTGCCAAGGCATTTCCGCGTGCCATTGTCGGGTTGTCGGATCACACAACGGATAACTTGGCTTGCTTTGGCGCGGTCGCGTTGGGCGCATCCGTTCTGGAGCGGCATTTCACCGACCGCATGGATCGCGACGGTCCGGATATCGCCTGTTCGATGGATCCGGAGGCGTGTCGCGAACTGATTAAGGGAAGCCGCATCCTGCACGCCGAGCGCGGGGGCACAAAAGGTCCGACGAAAGAAGAACAACCGACGATGAATTTCGCCTTCGCCACCGTCGTGACGATCGCTCCTGTTCGTTCCGGAGAGGTCTACACCGAGGACAATGTGTGGGTGAAGCGGCCAGGTACCGGAGAACTAACCGCGGAGCAGTATGAGGATGTTTTGGGCAAACGCGCCGCGCGCGATCTGCCCGCCGACACCCATCTCGCGGCCAACGACGTCATGTGGTGATGTGGAATTGGAAAAGATCGTCGTAACTGGAGCGAGCGGTTTCTTAGGGCGCGTCGTGGTGGCCGGCCTGAAGGAATCAGGTCGATCGGTCGTGGGCGTTTGCAGGCAGCCAATGTCCGGCATGCAGCAAGTGACCGACTATCTCGAAACGCCCGCAGCGGACCTCCTTATACATCTGGCCGAGGAACCGGACCGGACCAAGGTAAATCAATTCGGCAAAGCTTATGCGCAACAGGCGGCAGACACGGTTCGCCAAATGTGCGTCCGCGCTGGGAGAGTCATTTACGCTTCGTCTGGCGCGGTTTATGGCGATGAGGGCAACACGCCCTTCACGACTGACATGCCGGTGCATGCCTCCGATTTGTACAGCCGGTCAAAGATCGGGAACGAATGCATCGTGCTCGATGCTGGAGGCGCCGTGCTCCGGCTGTCCAATCTCTATGGTCTGGGAATGTCTCCAAACAATGTCTTTTCGGACATTATGAGACAGATTCCCGGCACCGGCGCGCTTTACGTTCGAGACGTCAAGCCTGTGAGGGATTTTCTCTCTGTTACCGATGCTGCGAGAGCGTTCGTCCTTGCCGCCAAAACGTCCTGCAATGACAT
>Ga0265342_10000540_pt1 | contig 40252 bp, 35 predicted proteins | sample 4CB327metaG_FD_203125 | JGI IMG/M metagenome (GOLD analysis project Ga0265342, IMG submission 203125) | Rhizosphere microbial communities from Carex aquatilis grown in University of Washington, Seatle, WA, United States - 4-CB3-27 metaG | ecosystem: Host-associated > Plants > Roots >... | reverse complement strand
CAGGGCGGTCGACCTGATGCTGACCAACTTCCACCTGCCGCGCTCGACCCTCTTCATGCTGGTGTCGGCGTTCTCGGGGCTCGAGACGATGCAGCGCGCGTACCGGCACGCGATCGACAGCGGCTATCGGTTCTACTCGTACGGCGATGCCTGTTTGCTGTTTCCAGAGAAGCAATGACCGCGCCGTTCACCTTCACCCTCAACAAGACCGACGGCATGGCCCGGCGCGGCGCGTTCGTCACGCCGCATGGCGGCGTGCAGACCCCGGCCTTCATGCCGGTCGGTACGGCGGCCACGGTGAAGGGGCTGCATCCGGAGGACGTGCGCGACACCGGCGCGGAGATCGTGCTCGGCAACACGTACCATTTGATGCTGCGGCCCGGGCCGGAGCGCGTCGCCGCGCTCGGCGGCCTGCACAGCTTCATGAACTGGCCGCTGCCGATCCTCACCGATTCAGGCGGCTTCCAGGTGATGTCGCTGTCGTCTTTGCGCAAGCTGACCGAGCACGCCGTCACCTTCCGCTCGCATCTCGACGGCACCATGTTCGAGCTCTCGCCCGAACGCTCGATCGAGATCCAGGCGCTGCTCGGCGCCGATATCTCGATGCAGCTCGACGAGTGCCTGAAGCTGCCAGCCAAGCGCGAGGAGATGCAGCGAGCGATGGAGTTGTCGCTGCGCTGGGCCGAGCGCTCGCGCCGCGCCTTCGAGGGCAGGGCGCGCGAAGGCTATGCGCTCTTCGGCATCGTGCAGGGCGGCGACGACATGGCGCTGCGTCAGACAAGTGCGCGCGAGCTCGTCGATATCGGCTTCGAGGGCTATGCCATTGGCGGCCTTGCCGTCGGCGAGCCGCAGGCGGTCATGCTCAAGGTCGTCGAGGAAACGACGCCGGCGCTGCCGGCCGACCGTCCCCGCTACCTGATGGGCGTCGGCACGCCGCACGATCTGCTCGAAGCGGTGGCGCGCGGGGTCGACATGTTCGACTGCGTCATGCCGACCCGCAACGGCCGCCACGGCATGGCCTTCACCCGCTTCGGCCAGATCAACCTGTCGAACGCCCGCCACGCCGACGATGCGCGTCCGCTCGACGAGCAGAGCCCTCATCCGGCCGCGCGCACCTATTCGCGCGCCTACCTGCATCACCTCGTCAAGGCGAACGAAATCCTCGGCGGCGTGCTGCTCTCGACCATCAATATCGCCTACTACCAGGCGCTGATGGCCGGCATGCGCGCGGCGATCGAGGAGGGACGGTTCGCCGACTTCCGCGCCGCGACGCTCGCCGGCTGGCAGGGTGGGGACATTCCTGTCCTGTAGCGCCCGGGGTTGTCGGGGGCGGGGGCCTTGGCTATGAGCCGCGCAACGAAAGGCCCGCCATGACCGTCCCCGCCGACTTCCTCTCCCATCGCCGCAAGCCGACCTTCAAGCTGCCGCCGAACGCGACCGACGCGCACTGCCATGTTTTCGGGCCGGGCGACAGGTTCCCCTATGCGCCGAACCGCCGCTACACGCCGGAGGACGCGCCGAAGGAGATGCTGCGCGCGCTGCACGACTATCTCGGCATTTCGCGCGCGGTGATCGTGCAGGCGAGCTGCCACGGCACCGACAACCGTGCGATGATGGACTGTCTCGCCTCCGATCCGACGCGCTATCGCGGCGTCGCCATCGTCGATGACAGCTTCACCGACGCCGACTTCGACAAGCTGCACGATGGCGGCGTGCGCGGCGTGCGCTTCAACTTCATCAAGCATCTCGGCGGCACGCCGGACATGAAGGTCTTCAGCAAGGTGATCGACCGCATCAAGGGCCGCGGCTGGCACGTCGTCCTGCATCTCGGCGGGTCCGACATCATCCCGAACATGGAGACGATCAAAAAGCTGCCGCTGACCTTCGTCATCGACCATATGGGCCGGGTGCCGACGACCGATGGCCACGACCCGGCGCCGTTCAAGGCGCTGATGCAGCTGGCGAAGCTCCCGAACTGCTGGATCAAGGTCTGCGGCGCCGAGCGCATCGACTTCCCGCCCTACGACAAGGCGGTGCCGGTCGCGCGCGCGATCATCGAAGCGCTTCCGGATCGCACCATGTGGGGTACGGACTTCCCGCATCCGAATGCGTCGCACGAGGCCGATGAGGGCGAGCTCGTCGATCTCCTGCCGCAGTTCGGCGATGCCCGGGCGCTCGAGCGTGTCCTCGTCGACAATCCGGCGCGGCTCTACGACTTCGTTTGAGCGTGAGGACGCGGTTGGCAGCCGCTGCCGCCCCGCACTATGCTCCGCCTGCACAAACAAGCGCCGTCGAGAGGCGCGCCAGGGGAGGATTCACCGTGAGCGGCAGGAATTTCGCAGGACTAAAACACGCGCTGGCGATGATCGCCGCAGCGCTGACCTTGTCGCTGTCGCCGGGCGCGGCGCAGGCGAAGTGGCCGGAAAAGCCGGTCAGGATCGTGTTGCCGTTCGGCCCGGGCGGCGTCGCCGACGTCACCGCGCGCATCATGGCCGACCGGCTGAGCAAGAAGCTGGGCCAGCAGTTCGTGATCGAGAACATGCCGGGGCCGGGCGGCATCAACGCCGCGCGCGCCGTGACCGGCGCGCCGCCGGACGGCTATACGATGGGCCTCGTCACCAACGGCACGGCGATCAGCGTCGCCGCCTTCAATCACCTGCCGTTCGATCCGACCCAGTTCCAGATGGTTTCGACCATCGGCCTGTTCGATCTCGTCTTCGCGGTGAAGGGCGACTCCCCGTACAAATCGCTCAAGGACGTCGTCGCCGAGGCCAAGGCCAATCCCGGCAAGCTCAACATCGCGACCATCGCCGTCGGCGGCACGCAGAATCTCGGCGCCGAGCTTTTCAAGTCGATGGCCGACGTCAACGTCGTGATCGTGCCGTACAAGACCTCGCCGGACGTCGTCGTCTCCGTGCTGCGTGGCGATGCGGCGATGCTGGTCGAATTTCCGCCCGGCATCCAGGGTCAGGTCAATGACGGCAAGCTGCGCGTGCTGGCGACCTCGTCGCCGCAGCGCTCGGCGCTCAAGCCCGATGTGCCGACGGCGGCGGAATCCGGCGTGCCTGGTTACGAGGTCACTTCGTGGAACGCCATCTTCGCGCCCAAGGGCACCCCGAAGGAGGTTGTCGACGCGATGAACGCGGCGATCCGCGAGGTCCTCGCCATGCCGGACGTCAAGGAGGCCTACGCCAAGGTCGGTGTCACCGCGCAGCCGAGCACGCCGGACGAATTGATGTCGCGGCTTAAATCGGACATCACCAAGTGGAACGCGGTGATCGACAAGGCGCACATTCCGAAGAAATAGCAGCCCCACCGTTCGTCCCCGCGAAAGCGGGGACCCAGTACGGCGGCTCCGCATAGAGTCAGCGCTGGATTTCCGCTTTCGCGGGAATGAACGGAGAATGGGAACCGAAGGACAAACTCGAAGCTGGACGGACAAGAATGACCAATAAGAAACTTCAGATCGCCGTCGTCGGCGCCGGCATGGGCGGCCTGGCTGTGGCGGCAACGCTGCGGCAGGCCGGCTTCGACGTTGCCGTCTACGAGCAGGCCAGCCGCTTCGGCCGCATCGGTGCCGGCATCCAGATGATGCCGAACTCGATGAAGGTCCTGCGCCGCATCGGCATCGAGGACCGCCTGCGCGCGGTCGCCTTTGCGCCGTACTCGCATCTCAACCGTGACGGCTATACCGGCGAGATGACGCGCGAACTGCCGATGCCGGAGAGCCTCTACGGCGCACCGTATCTGTGCATGCATCGCGCCGAGCTGCACGACGCGCTCGCCTCCGCCGTTCCGGCCGAGACCATCCATCTCGGCAAGAAGCTCACCGGCCTCGACCAGAAAGGCGGGCAGGTGACCTTGTCTTTCGCCGACGGCACGACCGCGACCGCCGACGCAGTCATCGGCGCGGACGGCGTGCACTCGATCGTGCGCGACATCATCGTCGGGCCCGACGCGCCGATTCACCGTGGCCGCATCGCCTATCGCGCGGTGTTTCCGGCGCACCTCATGGGCGGCTTCGACATCGGCCGCTCGCGCACCAAATGGTGGGGGACCGACCGCCACATCGTCATCTATTACACGACCAAGGCGAAGAGCGAGGTCTACTTCGTCACCAGCGTGCCGGAGCCGTCGGAGTGGCTGACCAAGGAATCGTGGTCGGCCAAGGGCGATGTGCGCGAATTGCGCGCCGCCTATGACGGCTTTCACCAGGACGTCCGCAACGTCCTCGAAGCCTGCCCGGACTGCCACAAATGGGCGATCCTCGAGCGCGAGCCCTTGCGCACCTGGAGCGACGGCCGCGTCGTGCTGCTCGGCGACTCGGCGCATCCGATGACGCCCTACATGGCGCAGGGCGCGGCGACGTCCATCGAGGACGCTGCCGTGCTGGCGCGCTGCCTCGCTGCGGTCGAGGGCGACGACATCGAGGGCGCCTTCAAGCGCTACGAGGCACACCGCAAGCCGCGCACCTCCGTGGTGCAGGCCATCTCGAGCGCCAATACCTGGATGAAGGAGGGCACGGGCGACACCAGCTGGCTCTACGGCTACGATGCCTGGGCCGCCGATCTCGACCGACCGGCGGCCAATCCGCAGGCGAAAGCCGCCTGAGGCCGTCCGGAGACGACATGCGCCTTTCGCAGTGCTTCAACTTCCACGACTTCCGGCGGCTGGCGAAGCAGCGCCTGCCGGAGCCGATCTTCAACTACATCGATGGCGCCGCCGAGGACGAGACGACCTACCGGCGCAATACGGAAGCCTTCGAAACTTGCGACCTGGTGCCGAGCGTGCTCGCCGGCGTCGCCGATGTCGACCTCTCCGTCACGGTGCTCGGCGAGAAGCTTGCCGTGCCGTTCTACTGCTCGCCGACCGCGCTGCAGCGCCTCTTCCATTATGACGGCGAGCGCGCGGTCGCGCGCGCGGTCGAGAAGTTCGGCACCATGTTCGGCGTCTCCTCGCTCGGCACAGTCAGCCTCGAGGATATCGCCAAGAACTATTCATTCCCGCAGGTTTACCAGTTCTATTTCCACAAGGACCGCGGGCTGAACAAGGCGATGATGGACCGCGCCAAGGGCGCGGGCGTTCGTATCATGATGCTCACGGTCGATTCCATCACCGGGGGCAATCGCGAGCGCGACCTGCGCACCGGATTTTCGATCCCCTTGAAGCTCACGATCGGCGGCATGATGCAGTTTGCGATGAAGCCGCGCTGGGCGCTTGAATATTTCACACACGAGCGCTTCCGCCTGCCGCAGCTCGAGGAGCATGTCGACATGGGCGGCGGCGCGACCTCGATCGGCGACTATTTCACCAACATGCTCGACCCGTCCATGACGTGGACCGACGTGGCGGAGATGGTGAAGGCATGGAACGCCAAGTTCGTGCTCAAGGGCATCATGAGCGTCGAGGACGCCAGACGCGCTGTCGACATCGGCTGCGCCGGCATCGTCATCTCGAACCATGGTGGCCGCCAGCTCGACGGCTCGCGCAGCGCGTTCGACCAGCTGGCGGAAATCGTCGACGCCGTCGGTGACAGAATCGACGTACTGATGGACGGCGGCGTGCACCGTGGCACGCACGTGCTGAAAGCGCTGTCGCTCGGTGCCAAGGCCGTCGGCGTCGGCCGCTATTACCTGTTCCCGCTGGCGGCGGCCGGCGAAGCGGGCGTCGAACGGGCGCTCGGCTTCATGCGCACCGAGCTCCTGCGCGATATGCGTCTGATGGGGTGCACCAATGTCGCCCAGCTCTCGCGCAAGAATTTACGGTTCCGCGACTAGGCCCGCACCGCCTCACGCGTTGTCGCCCGGATCGGGCGACAGGCCGCCCTTGCGGGCGCAGCCATAGTCCTCGCACAAATGCGCGAGGACGCCGCGGCAGGTTTCGCCGGTGATCGGACAGCGGAGATGGCCGCCATCATCGTCGCGGCGCTGCCCGGTATCGGCGAAGCTCAGGGTGCGAGGGCGCGGCACGGCGGCGATCCTCACGCGGCGTGCGCCGTCGTCGGGTCGATGACGGCGGTCGCCTCGGTGATCCGACTCACTGGAAAGCCGGACAGCTTCGCGTGCTCGTGCACCAACCCCTCGTTCGGCGAGAGATAGATGCAGAAGGTTTTGTTCTGCACCACGTAGGAATGCACCCACTGCACCTGGCCGCCGAGCTGGGCCAGCGCCGCGTTCGACATGGTGGCGGCGTGGCAGAACTGATCGCGGTCAAAATTGCCGATATTCGGGATGTCGCGTTCGATGACGTAGCGTTTCATGGCTTTCTCCATTTCCGATATCAGATCGAGTTCCGCCACGGCACGATCATTGCGACGCGCTGACGGTAGCGGCGATAGTCGTCGCCGAACAGATCGATGAGGTCGCCTTCCTCGAGCACGATGCCGACGAAGATGTAGGCGGTCGTGACGGCGGCGAACAGCAGGTGGCCCGTGGTCATTACCGGCGTCGCCCAGAAGGCGACGATGAAGCCGAAATAGATCGGGTGACGCACGAAATTGTAATAGAGCGGCGTGCGGAAGCGATAGGGCGGCATCGGCCGGCCGGCGAGGTTGTTGACGACCTGGTGCAGGCCGAACAGCTCGAAATGATTGATCAGGAATGTGCTGGAGAGCACGATGCCCCAGCCGATGAAGCCGAGCGCTGTCAGCGCCGTAGCGGCATGCGTTTCTTCGACCTGCCAGACGATATCCGGCAGCGGCTGCCACTGCCAGCACAGCAGCGCGAGGGCGAGGCTCGAAAACAGCACATAGGTGCTGCGCTCGATCGGTTTCGGCACCAGCCTTGTCCACCAGGCCTTGAAGCCGGCCCGCGCCATGATGCTGTGCTGGAGCGCGAAGAGCGACATCAGCGCCATGTCGATCGCGATTGCGGCCGGGACAGAGCCGGGCTCACCGCCGTCGATCGTCTTCGGAACGCCGATGCCGGCGACGAAGCCGATGGCGTAGAGCAGCGTAGGGAGGCAAACGAGATAGGCGAAAAGGCCATAGAGAAATGCAAGCGTGCGCGCCATGTCGATCCGTCCCGGCAAAGGTGGACCCGGGGGGGCGCGGCCCGGGGGGGGCCGCGCCACGCCTTGGGGGGAAGCCCGCGAGGAGGGTAGGTGTGAGGGGTCTCGCGAGCCGGCCGGGGTGTAGGCGAGTTGCGGCGCCGGCTCTTGGACGAGAGCGACGAGGATTAGGGTGAGAGTGCAGCGGCCCGCGAGGCGCCGCCGCGCCTACGGCCCGCCATAGAGCCAGGCGATGCCGTCATAGGCTTGCTCCTGCGTGCGGCCGCCGACCGCCATGTCGCGCAGTTCGGCGGCGACGCCGCGCGCGTGGTAGAACTCGCCGTAGACGCGCGCCATGATCTGCGTGCGGGCGGTGCGCAGGTATCGCGCCTGCTGGTAGGCGTGGAATGCAGCCGGCAGGTCGTTCGGGCGCTTCGCCACCTCGTCGGCGAGCACGACCGCGTCCTCGGTCGCCATGCATGCGCCTTGCGCGAGATATTGCAGCATCGGGTGCGCGGCGTCGCCGAGCAGCGTGACGTTGCCGCGGGTCCAGTCCTTGACCGGCTCGCGGTCGCACAAGACCCACATGCGCCAGGTGTCGATGCGCTCGAGCATGCGCAGCACTTCCGGTACCTGCATCTTGAAGTGCTGCCACATCACCTCCTTGGAGCCTTCCGCGTTCCAGCCCTCTTCGTAATGATCGGAGTGGAAGACGGCGACGAGGTTGTAGAGCTCGCCGCGCCGCAAGGGGTAATGCACAAAGTGCGTGCGCGGGCCGGCCCACAGGATCACGTCCGGCCGCCACAGGTCCTCCGGCACGTCCTCCTTCCTGAGCACGCCGCGATAGGCGATGTGGCCGGAGACACGCGGGCGGCCGTCGCCGACGATGCGCTCGCGGATATTCGACCACATGCCGTCGCAGGCGATCAGCGCGCGGCCGCGTACGCTCTCGCCGTTGTTGAGCGTGACGGTGACGTGATCGCCGTGATCGGCGAAGTCGTCGACGCGGCGGCTTGTCTCGAGGTGGATCAGATTATTGCCATCGCAGGCCTTCAGGAACGTCGCGTGGATGTCGGCGCGGTGCGTCACCGCATAAGGCTGGCCGAAGCGCTTGGCGAAATCGGCGCCGAGCGGGATGCGGGTGATGAGCTTGCCGGTCAGCGCGTCGCGCATTTCCTGCGCCGGCGGCCGGTGCGCGTCGGCGAGCACCGCGTCCTTGAGGCCGACCTTCTCGAGCACCTTGAAGATGTTCGGGCCGAGCTGGATGCCGGCGCCGACCTCCTTGAACTCCGCGGACTGCTCGAACAGCCGCACCGGAAAGCCATGGTGCGCGAGACAATAGGCGGTGATCAGGCCGCCAATGCCACCGCCGGAAATGAGGATGGGTTCAGCGCCGCGCGCCATGGGTTTGAGCCTCTTGTTCTTGGGGAGGGTCGAGGTCGGTATCGCGGGCAATCTTAAGCGGCGCGCCTCGCCAAACGCAAAGCGGCCCGCCGGTCGCCCGACGGGCCGCTGAAGCGCTCGGATGTCGCGGTGCGGGCCGCCGGGCGCCGCTGTCGCGTTACTTGGCCATCTGACCGCGGATCTCGCCGGCCTTGTTGTTGGCGGTGTGGATATTGGCGTACCACTCGCCACCCATCAGCTCCTTGGCCTGCGCGTCGGTGAGCGTGGCCGAGCCTTCGAACGGACTCTTGGCCGCGCCGCCGGCGAAGATCGGCACAGCGACGCCGGCGTTCTTGCCGGCCGCGGCGGGGCCATGGAAGTGCGCGGCCGTCGCCGGACCGGAGAGGTCCGAATAGCTGCCCTTCCAGGAAAGCTTCTTGGACGCGGTATCGTAAGTCGCGGTGACCTCGCCCTTGCCCTTGCTATTGGTCGGCGGCACTTCCTGCGCGGCGGTCAGGGACGCCTTGAAGGTGAGGGTCTCGGCGAAGGCAGGCGCGGCAATCGTAAAGGCGGCGGCGCAAGCGAAAGCGAGCGCGGTCCGTGCGAACGGCATCGTCATGTGGCTCCTCCTCGAGTGGAATTACTCGAACCCAGTCTACCACCGGCTAACACCGGCGTCCGGGCCGATATTCCGGCTCAGGCGGCGGCGAGCGGATTGTCGAGGTCGATGACGGTGGCGGAGACTTCGCCGCAGGCGTCGCATTCCCAGGTATGACGGATCTCGCCGCCCTCGACGAACTCCGAGGATACCGGCGCGACCATCCAGTCGTCGCAATGCGGGCAGCGGGCGGGTGCGGAGAATGCACGGATGGCGGCAAGCCCGGCGGTCTCAATCATGAACTGCATGGATCAGGCCTCCTCTTGTCGTCTTATCGATCCTGCGATCTCCCCGCGATCGCTTGGTCTATGCGCTCAGGAGTAGAGGCGCATTACGGCGACGGCGAGACCGTCGGATGAAACCTTGGTGGCTGATCGACAAAGCTTCGATGACAGTGCGCTGCGGCATGTGCATTGCAGCAAACTCGGCGGCGCGCCGCGATGGCCTCAGTTTTTCATTGCGTTAGCGGGGATCCCTGCGCAGTGGATGCGGGCAGTGCAGCGCTGCGGCGCGCGTCAACCTTCAAGGCGGGATCGGGGCAGAGGCGCAATCATGCAATCGATTCAAATTTCGAACAGCTCAGTTCTAATTTCCGTTCGGTGAACCGGTTTTCCGGCTTCGGATTTCGCGCTGCGGGTGGCGTCGGCCGCAGGCGAGCGCGTTTGTCTTCGGCATTCGTATGCGACGCGCTCTGATATGCAACCCGTAATTGAGATATATCAATAGATTGGGCTCATTCACACGAATGTGCGCAAAACAGGCTTTCTGGCCACATCCTATGGTGGCAAAATGTTGCATCTCGGTCGACGGGAGAAGGCCGATGACGATCAGGGATCCCAGGACGAGCAACAGACTTCGACCTTTGCTTCCCGGCCCCAGGGCGAGTGGCGGCGGTGAGGAGCGCGGCTACCTGCGCTCGCAGGTGACCAAGCGCTCGCTGGTGGTCGGCGGTCACAAGACGAGCGTCAGCCTGGAAGATGCATTCTGGATCGAGCTGCGCTCGATCGCGCACAATCTCGGCGTCCACCTGTCGCAGCTCGTCGGCAGCATCGACTCCGAGCGCGAGCACAGCAACCTGTCCTCGGCGATCCGGCTATTCGTGTTCGAGTACCGCAACCGCGCTTCCAATGGCCACGAGCTCAGTCCGCAGGCGCAGGCGGTGCTTTCGGGCGCGAGGCGGCATCTCGCGGCGCACTGAGCGGGTCTTCTTGCGGTCGTTGGTCGGCCTTGACGGCGCTTGCGCCGTCCGGGACGCTTTGGCGGTCATTCAAGCCCCGGGACCGCCAATGCAGATCAATGCCGACCGTCTCCTTTCCGACCTCCGCGCGCTCGCCAAGATCGGCCAATTCCAGACCGGCGTGAACCGGCCCGCTTTCAGCCAAGACGACATGGCGGCGCGGGCCTGGACGCGCGACAAGTTCGCCGAGGCAGGGTTAGAGGCGAGCATCGATCAAGTCGGCAACGTTTACGGCCGCATGAGAGGCGTCGAGCGCGCCGTGCTGGTCGGCTCGCACACCGACACGGTGCCCCGGGGCGGCTGGCTCGACGGCGCGCTTGGCGTCATCTATGCCCTCGAAATTGCGCGCTGCGTCGCCGAGAGCGGCGCGATGGGCACCGGCGTCGACGTCGTCAATTTCCAGGACGAGGAAGGTACCTTCCTCGGTTTCGTCGGGTCCTGCCTGTTCTGCGGCGAGGATGTCAGCCGCGAGATCGCGGCTGCCAAGAACAAGGACGGCACGGCGCTGACCGACGCGATGCGGGAGGCGGGGCTGTCCGGCCGCGTGACGCCGCAGCTCGATCCGAAGCGACACCGCGCATATTTCGAGGCGCATATCGAGCAGGGGCCGCGGCTCGAAGCGGGCAAGATCGACATCGGCGCGGTCACCGCGATCGTCGGCATCAAGACCTTCCGCCTCAAATTCCGCGGCGAGGCCAACCATGGCGGCACGACGCCGATGGCGATGCGCCGTGATGCCGGCGCCGCCGCGATGCGCTTCGGCGTCGAGATGGGCGAGCGCGTCAACGGGTTCGGCAGCGCCGAGATCGTCTGGAACATCGGCAGCATGCGGTTCGAGCCCGGCGTCTCGAACATCGTGCCGAGCCTGGCCGAGCTCGTCGTGCAGGTGCGCGACGTCTCGGCCGACGTGCTGGCCAAGGTGGAGCCGGCGGTGCGCGAGACCGCGAGCGCCTGTGCCGAACGGTTCAGGGCGAGTGTCGAGATCGAGCCGATGCTCGACATGAAGCCGGCGGTGATGGCGCCCGAACTGGTCGACCTGCTGCGCAAGTCGGCGGAAGAGCTCGGCGCCTCGAGCGTGGCGCTGGCGAGCGGCGCCGGCCACGACGCGCAGGTCATGTCGCGCCACGTGCCCTCGGTGATGCTGTTCGTGCCGAGCATCGGCGGCCGCAGCCATCACATCGCGGAGAACACCAGCGACGCCGACATCGTGCGCGGCGCGCAGGTGCTGTTGCGCGCCGTCGAGCGCTTCATCGCGAAAGTCTGACGCGGCGTCAGTTGCGGTAGACGACGGGCTTGTCGCGCTTGATCGAGCCGGTGGCGAAGAAGCGGTCGACCGCCTCGGCGCAGCCGGGCGTCAGCTCATTGCGCTTCTCGCGCATGCATTGCGCGACCTTGTCGACATCCGGGATTTGTTTCGAGCAGAGCTTGAAGGCGTCGCTCATGCAGTGCTTGGCCTCGGCGGCAGTGTAGGCCGAGGCGGACTGGGACGCGGCAAGGACGGCGAGAGCGGCGAGAGCGGCGAGCTGCACGAGACGCATCATCGGTTCCAATGTCAGGCGACGGAGCACCTCGCATTGTCGGAGCGCGCTGCCGGATTCGCCAAGCGCGGCGCGCAAGTTCCCTCGTGTTTTCAACCGAATAGTTCGGAGGCCGCGCCTCAGCGCCGCGGCATCATGCGGCCGGCGAGGCTGCGAATGTGGCGGAAGGCGTCCCACAGCGCCGGGTTTTGCTTGATCAGGCGCTTGATGCGCGTCTTGGCGGCGAGGGGCGCGCAGAGCAGCGCGCCGCGCGGGCTCGCGGCGGCGTAATAGTCGTAGAGCGGGGTGACGCCGTCGCACCAGTCGCGCTTGTAGGGCTCGTCGCCGATGGTGAAGTCGTAGCGCACGAATCCGCGCTCGATGGCGTTACGCAGGAGATCGTGCAGATGCGCCGCGCCCGGCCCGAAGCGCGACGCGTCGCCGTCAGTGTGGCTCGCCTGCAGGTGATAATAGGTGCCGCGGAAGGTCAGGCCGAGATTGACGGCGACCGGCTCCGCGCCGCAGTCGAGGCGGCTGAGATGCGTGAGACCGCGCGATTTTGGGTCGCTGAACAGCGCGCGATAGAAGTCGAGATAGCCCGGCCGGGCGAAGATGTTCGACACGCCCATGCGCGCAAAGGAGCGGGACTTCTGTGCGACCAGCGTGTCGATCGTCGCCAGCACGTCGTGCGACGCCTGCGGCTCGACGAAAGCGACCGCGCCGTGCTCGGCGAGCTTCTTGCGCTTGCCGCGGTCGCGGCTGCGCGTCGCCGAGGAGCGCTTGGCGGCGTAGAAGGCGTCCCACGTCTCGCCCAGCGCCGTCGCGTAGGCGCCGCTCGGATTGTCGGTGACACCGAGGGCGAGGAGCGGATTGGGTTGGCTGCCGATGGACGCCGGCATCTTTTCGAGATGCACGACGTCGTAGCGCAGCCGCGGATGCGCCTTGAGCGCGGCGCCGATGCGCCGCCACAGCGCGGCGAAGTCCGGCACGGCGGCCGTGAAGCCCGCTGCCAGCATCGGGCCGTTATAGTCGCACAATTCGGTGCCCAGAAAGACCAGCTCGCGGCCGAACGGCATCGGCCGGGTGGCAAGCGGCAGGATGAAGGCGAGGCTGCCGTCGCTTGCTCTGCCGGCGACGACCGCCGGGCGCACGTCGTTGCGCGTTCCGACGTGTCGCTGCCAGGTGTCGAGCCATTCGAAGGTCTGGAACACCGTGCAGTCGGCTGTGCGCTCGAACGCGCGCCACTCGCTCTCGATCGCGACGAGATCCTCGTGCACCGAAATCTGAATCGCCGCGCGCGCGACCGCCGCCTCTGCGTCCGCGTGCGTGCGCGGAGCGGCGAGAAGCGTGCCGTCGTGGGCGTTGAGGGCGGCGATCGCCCGGAGCATCGGTTGGCCTTGCGAAGGAGTGAACGATTGCGCGGCAATCTAGGCGTCAGATTGCCACAGCCCCGTAAATGCGACCGATGAAAGCCGCTTACGCGGCGGTTTGGGTTGATGGATCGTTAACGCGCTGCGCCATCGGCGCCGACGGGACCAGCGTGACGTCGGCTTCGGTGACGACCGGAGCGGCTTCAGGTCTGCCGTGCTCGCCGAACAGGTGCCGGAGCGTGCCGACGGCATACTGCACCATGAACTTGGCAAGGCGCCGCGCGCGCCAGACGGGCGCGTCGCTGGTCGAGAAGACTTTCAGGCTAAAGGCCTTGTCGCGGGCGAAGGCATCGCCTGCCTGCTTGACCGGATCGTCGTAGAAGGCGCCGATCTTGGCGGCGTCCATGCCGGGGCTCGCGAGCCATTGCGGGATGTGCACGTTGCACAGGCGCTCGACGTCATTGAGCACCTTGCGCGCGCCGGTGCCGGCGGCAGGGCAGGAGGTCGAGAAGGCGTCGCCGACCAGTACGACGCCGCCCTGAACATGGCCCTCGGTCATGTACAGATCGATCGGGCGGATCTGCACCGGCCCGTCGACGGTGAAGTCGCCCATGATCTTGCGCAGACCCGGCCACATCGAAAACAGCGTCTCCTGCGGCGCGGTGCGCATCTCGCGCAGCCACGGATCCTGCATGTCGCGGTAGACGAACAGGTTGGCGCGCATCTTCGCGCCGATCGGGAAGAGGGTGATCAACGCCGCATGGTCGCTCGTGCGCTCGGCATAATAGGTGAGCGCCGGGAAGTCGAAGGCCGGGCGGCCGGCGGGCACGGCGTCGAAGCCGATGGTGACCGAGTGACACGCGCTGACGGTCGCGCGGCTGAGGCCGAGATTGTGGCGGAGCGCAACGCTCAGCCCGTTGGCGAGCACGATGAGGCGCGCGGAGACCTCCTCGCCGGTCGAGAGCGTGACGCGCTGGCGCTCGCCGCTCGTGGCGAGCGCGGTCGCCTTGGCGTTGACGATGCGGACGTTCGCGGGGATCAGCGCACGCACGGCGTTCACGAGCGGCGCGTAATAGATGCCATGCTGGTCGCCCGGGCGCTTCTCGACGATGCGGCCGAAGCGGGCGACCCAGGTCTGACGGTCTGGCGTCGTGTGGCGCAGCACATCGTCGGCGAGCCCGGTCTTCTTCAGGATATCGACCTGGACGCCGTCGAGCTTCTCGCAGCGGAAGTCGGGCGGATAGACGGGATTGGGATCGACGAGCATCGTGTCGATGCCGGCGCGGCCAAGCATCGCCGCAGCCATCGAGCCCGCCAGGCCACCACCGACAATCACCACATCTGTATTCTGCATCGAGCGATCTCTGTTTGCGTCGTGCATCGAGAGCTATGGAACTTGCAGCGTCTTCGCCAGTAAATGTGCGTTTCGTGTTTAACCGTTGCGGCGGCTGTAGTTTACGTGCGTCCCGTCTTTCGCACGTGGGTTCGGTAGAGAGCTTTCGCGCGTGCGCGCAGCGCGAGATAGGCGCCCTGCAAACGCGCGAGCAGGACGAACATCATGGAGCGGCGCGCCCGCGCGTCGAACCAGAGCGTGGCGATCTCGCCGCGTTCCTGCCACGAGCCCATGTAGCCGTTGTCGTCGAAGGAGCAGGAGTCGACCGCATCGACGTTCTGATCGGCGAGGAGATGCGCTGTGTAGTCCTCGAACAGCAGCGTGCCGGGCGAGAAATCGTGCAGCGCCTCGTCGTAAGCGGTCTTCCAGGTGAAGGCGGTGCGGCCGGCGCGCAAGAGCACCTGCATGCTGACCGGCCTGCCGTCGAGCGTGAGGCTGTGAATCTCGGCGTCGCCCTGCGCGGCGAGCGCGGCGACCATGGCGCGGGTATATTGCGCGTCGGCGGCGTCGCTTGAGAGCGCGGTGCCCTGACGGCCCTTCCAGCCCGAGGCTTCGAGCGCAAGGAAATCCTCGAAGGCGCGCGCGACGGCTTGCGGTTCGGTGACGACGATCGAGGCGAGCGCGCCTTTCTCGGCCAGGCGGCGGCGGTGCTGGCGCAGCTTCTTGCGGCTCGAGGCCGACATGGCCTGCTCGAAATAGGCCTTGGCGTCGAGGTTCGAAGCGAGCTTCGGCCGCTGCGTGCGCGAAAAGATGTGCATCGCGCCGCCGCGCGCGGCAAGGACGCGTTCGAGCGCCGCGAAGGTCGCGGTGTCCGTGCCCATGGCATCGAGCGCGACGATGTTCGGCAGGTCGCCATCGCCGGCGATGAAGGTGAGGAAGGCGTCGCACACCGGCTCGAGCAGGTCGCGGTCGATGATCGGCGCTGAGAGATATGCGTTCGGCGTCGGCGGCGCCGCGAGCACGCTCAAGGGTAGCGGCGATTGCGGCGCGCGACTGTGCGCGAAGCCCCAGAGTCCGGCGAGGCGGCCATTGGCGAAGGCGGCGAGAGCCGCGATCTCGCGCTCCGGATAGGCGGCGGCCGCTTCGGCCAGCAGCGCCGGATGCATGAACACGTTGGCGGCGTCGGCCCGGCGCGCAAGATCGCGCCAGTCGTCGGCAAGGGCGGCAAGGCGCGCGCCGGTGACGTAGTCGACAGCGATGTCAGCCGCACGCGCGGCGGCGGGCGCAGTATCGGGGTCGCGCGCGACAACGGGCGCAGGACGCACGAGCGCATGCACGCCGTTCCAAGCCAGTTCTTGCGACACGGCGCCTCCCGGGCCTCTTCGGGGCTCCCCAGCAGGCGTCACATGTATACCGAAACTCTTTCAAAACCCGTTACAATCGGCACAGAAAGCACGCCGCAAATTTGCGCTTTGTTAACCCTGTGCCGTCCGCGCCGGACGTTGACAGGCATGATCTCTGACTGTAGTCAGACAATATGCCGCCTGACCCCATCGCCCGGGTGCGCCGCTTCAACCGCGCCGTGACGTCGGAAGTCGGCGCGCTCGACACCTCGTTCCTCGGCCGCGGCCGGCCGCTCGGCGCCGCGCGCGTTCTCAACGCCATCGGCCACGGTCATAGCGACGTCGCCGCGATCCGCGACTATCTCGGGCTCGACTCCGGACTGATGAGCCGGCTCCTGCGCGGGCTCGAGGAGGAGGGGCTCGTCGAGACCGTTGCGCATCCGGACGATGCCCGCCGCCGCGTCGCGCATCTGACGAAGCGCGGCCGCCGCGAGTTCGAAGCCTACGAGGCTTTGTCCAATGCGCAGGCGCAGGCGATGATCGCGCGCCACCCCCGCCGCGACGAACTGCTTGCGGCCATGGACCTCGTCGCCTCGGCGCTCGGACCTGCGCGCATCGAAATCGTGGAGATGGACCCGCGCGCCGACGATGCCCGCTATTGCCTCGGCGAATATTACGCGGAGCTGGCGCGCCGTTTCGAGCAGGGTTTCGACGTCTCGCTGTCGCGCGATCCGGACGCGAAGGACATGATCCGCCCGCGCGGCGCGTTCCTGGTGGCGATGTCGGATGGGCTCGCCATCGGCTGCGTCGGCCTCAAAGGCAGCGGCGGCGACATGGCGGAAGTGAAGCGTCTGTGGGTCGCGCCCTCGGCGCGGGGCTTGGGGCTTTCGAAGCGGCTGATGGAGGCGACCGAGGCGGCCGCGCGCGCGCTTTCGATCAAGGTGCTTCGGCTCGACACCAACCGCGCGCTGCCCGAGGCCATCGCGCTCTATCGCAATTCGGGATGGACCGAGATCGAACGCTTCAACGACGATCCGTATCCGGACTTCTTCTTCGAGAAAGTGTTGTGAGGCCTAATGGCAGGGCAGGGCGGTTTGTAACCCGCACGATTTCCACTGTGACTGCTACTTTTCTCAAAGCCGCGTGCACCTTTCCGGGCATGATCGGCAGCAGCATCGTGCGATGCCTATCAGCGCTGGCCCTAAGCGACCACCCGGGAGAGATCGTGCATCTCGTCTGCGACAAGGGCGGGCGCAGCGGTCGGCGCCGCAAGGACAGCTTGATTGCGCGCTTCGGTGCCGATATCGCACTGCCCGATCCACGGCAGGAGATCGCGCTGCGAACGTCAGACGAGCATGCTCGATCCGTGCGGAGTCCACGTTGGGGGGATCATGAGGGAACGGTTTTGTCCGTGAGGGCGGAGGCAAATCTTGGGCGACGCTGGATAACCGTAGAGGGCGCCCCTACCGCCATTGCGGAATATCAAGGGCGGGCGGCACGGAACAGCGCATAGGCTGCCGTCGTTACCGTGGTAAACTGGAAATTTGAGGGCCGAATCCCATGCGGCGTCATCTAGGGGCTTTCCTGACGGTCGTTTTCATCGGGGCCGTTCTTTTGGCCTATTTCGGAATGGCGGCCGGACTGATCGGGATCATTTCGGCGCAAACGGTCGTAAACCTGTGTTTCGGCTCTGCGATTGTCGCCTCTCTGGCCGCCATCGCGGGGCTATCGGCTTGCGGGCCAGCGCTTAGACAGGCTCGACAATTAGAGCGACTCGGTTCTCCCGCCCAGCCGTGATGATAAGCGCCCCATCAGGATCGATCATGAATTTCGCGCCCTTTAAGCTGGGGGCGACTTTCAGGAAAACGATGTCGGGGATGTCTTTGAGTAGGTCGGCCGGAACAGATTCGCCCAAGGCGTAGCGAGTTGGTTTGAAACTCTCTCTTTTTAAATTAAAAATACTGCGGAGCCCGTTGTACTGATCTGCGGTCAGTCCAATTAATGCGCCACCCGTCGCTGCGGAGAGGCGGCTCGGAACGCTAGCGGCTTCAATCCGCGACGCGACTTGTTCTAATTTATTTTGAACGGCTGGAAGCGCGGCCATCGAACTGTTCAGAGAATCGACACGGGCAACAGCGGCTTTCAGCGAGGTATCAAGCGCAGCGAATTTTGCATCTAGGCTGCTAACCTTTGCATCCACTCCTGCGATCTCGTGGTAGATCGTGAAGCCGCCTCCGGCGATGGCAATGATGACGGCGAATGCTCCGCCTAAGGCCCATTTCAGCCACCAAATCTGATCGGCGAATAATGTGTTCAGGCTCCCAAGTCGAATACCGACTTCCCGGAAACTTTTGACTTCAAGATCGTCCGCCATGGTTCAATTCACCTGTGACGCCATCCCCAGATGTTCGCGGCAGAATCCATTGGCATGGCGCAACGGCTGGAGCAAGACCGAATTGAGCGTCCGGATATCTTCCCGCAAATCGCGAATGTCGCAACGAATTGTGTGCGCCGATGCGTGCACAGTTGAAACATCATCACATTGTGAACGAAGAAAAATGGCCATAAGCCGCTGATTTTATTTGGTGAGCGCGCTGGGACTCGAACCCAGGACCTACTGATTAAAAGTCAGTTGCTCTACCGCCTGAGCTACGCGCTCGAACCGAGACCGAAGGCGCTTTGACGACACGTTCATCCGGCAAGACGGCGACGAGGCCCGGATGCGGCCGGACGAGCCGGCCTGAAAGCGCTTCACGGGCTGTGTAGGGGCGGCCCCCTGTCCGGTCAATAGCCGCATTTCCTCCTGTGGCTGGTCCTAGGCGCGTCATTTGCTACAGTGGCGGCTGCACTTGAGCCGAAATGCCGCCCGCCGGGCGCCGTTCGCCTGAGGAGGGATCATTGCCGATCGTCAACCGTGTCGCCGACCTTCATGCCGATATTACCGCCTGGCGGCGCGATCTGCATGCCCATCCGGAACTCCTCTACGACGTCCACCGCACCGCCGGCGTGGTCGCCGAGAAGCTGAAGGAATTCGGCTGCGACGAGGTCGTCACCGGCTTCGGCCGCACCGGGGTCGTCGGGGTGATCCGCGGCCGCAAAAAAAGCGAGACCGGCAAGGGCCGCACCATCGGGCTACGCGCCGACATGGACGCGCTGCCGATCGAGGAAGCGAACGACCTGGCGTACAAGTCCACCGTCCCGGGCAAGATGCACGCCTGCGGCCATGACGGTCACACCGCGATGCTGCTCGGCGCCGCGCGCTACCTCGCCGAGACGCGCAACTTCGCCGGCACTGCGGTCGTGATCTTCCAGCCGGCCGAGGAGGGCGGCGCCGGCGGCAAGGCCATGTGCGACGACGGCCTCATGACCCGCTTCGGCATCGACGAGGTCTACGGCATGCACAACTCGCCGACCATGCCGCTCGGCTCGTTCGGCCTGCGCCCCGGCCCGATCATGGCGGCGGCCGACTACGTGACCATCGAAATCGACGGCGTCGGCGGCCACGCCGCGCGCCCGCATATGGCGGTCGACCCGGTCCTCGTCGCCGCGCACATCATCATCGCCATCCAGTCGATCGTCTCGCGCAGCGTCGATCCGCTGCAATCGGCGGTGATCTCGATCAACGTCGTTCAGGCCGGCACCGCCGACAACGTCATCCCGCCGCGCGTCACGCTCGACGGCACGGCGCGCACGCTGTCCGAGGAGGTCCGCGTGCTGGTCGAGAAGCGCCTCAAGGAGGTCGTGGAGAACACCGCGGCCGCCTTCGGCGCGAAGGGCAAGCTCATCTACCGGCGCAATTATCCGGTGCTGGTCAACCACGAGAAACAGAGCGTGTTCGCCGGCGACGTGGCGAGCGAGATCGTCGGCGAAGCGCACGTCAATCGCGACTTGACGCCGATGATGGGCGGCGAGGATTTCGCCTTCATGCTCAACGAGCGCCCCGGCGCCTTCATATGGGTCGGCAACGGCCCCGGCGCCGGCCTGCACCACCCGGAGTACAATTTCAACGACGACGCGATTCCGTTCGGCACGTCGTACTGGGTGCGGCTGGTCGAGACGGCGCTGCGCGGCTGACGGCGCCCGGGTGCTGAGACACGCCCATCGGAATGTGGGCGTTCGATGCCGCCAAAAAAAAGCCGGGCCAAGGCCCGGCTTTTTATATTTGCGGTCGCGGTGGCTTACCGCACCGCCTCGCGGTTTTCCTGGGCGACGTGCGTCACCTTGGCGATCGTTGGGCGGTGCGGCAGCAGCGCCAGCGTGCGCGTTTCGATCGCGCGCCAGACGGCGAAGTCGTTGAGCGGCGAGCGCTCGAGCAGGGCCAGCGCGACCGCGCACAGGAACGGCACGCTCTGGATCACCAGGATGCCTGCGAAAATGTTGATCTCTCGCACGTTCGTATAGTTCGTTTCGACCAAGGTCATCGAACCGGCGAGCAGGAGGCCGGCCAACACCGCCTCCCAGAACGCCGGGAACTCGGTCTTGCGCTTCGCGCCGCCCTTGTCGGTGCGAACGAAGGGCAGGTGGTCCTTGACCAGGCCGGTGCCGACCGCTCGCGCCACGGTCAACTGCACCGACATCGCCGCGAGCATCGAGGCGAAGAGCTGACGTTTGCCGATGCGCACGCGCAGCCGGTACAGCGTCACGCCGTGCAGCACCGAGACGATGAAGCTCGCAATGATCGGCACGGTGAGGATGCGATCCGGCACCGCGATGTCGAGGAAGGCGACGACCGGCACCCACAGGATATTCAGAACCGCCACGATCACGCCGACCGTCTCGGCGCCGAGCCAGTTGAGCCAGCCGAGCGCGAATTCGCGCTTCTGCTCGCGCGACAATCGGCTCGCGCCGGGCAGGAAGCGGCGCCAGTGCTTCTTCAAGATCTGGAAGCCGCCATAGGCCCAGCGGTCACGCTGCTTCTTGAAGGACTCGAAGGTGTCCGGCAGCAGGCCGTGGCCGTAACGCGTATTCGTGTAGTGCGCGTGGTAGCCGAGCTCGAGGATGGAGAGGCCGAGATCCGTGTCCTCGCAGATCGTGTCGCTCGACCAGCCGCCGGCCGCCTCGAGCGCGGTGCGCCGGATCAGGCACATCGTGCCGTGCACGATGATGGCGTTGACCTCGTTCCGCTGCACCATGCCGATGTCGAAGAAGCCGGCATATTCGGCGTTCATCGCGTAATGCAGCACGCTGCGGTGCTCGTCCCGGTGATCCTGCGGCGCCTGGATGAGGCCGACCGACGGATCGGCGAACACCGGCACCAGGTCCTTGAGCCAGTTGGGCTCGACCACATAGTCGGCGTCGAGCACGCCGATGATCTCGGCGTCGGCGGCGGTGTGCACGATGGCCAGGCGTAGCGCGCCGGCCTTGAAGCCCTGCAGGTTGTCGGCGCGGACGAACTTGAATTGCTCGCCGAGCAGCGCGCAGTGGTCCTCGATCGGCCGCCACAGCGCCGGGTCGGGCGTGTTGTTGATGACGACGACGCACTCGTAGTTCGGGTAGTCGAGACGCGCCAGCGCATCGAGCGTCTGCTTCAGCATCTCCGGCGGCTCGCGATAGGCCGGGATGTGGATCGACACTTTCGGCGCGTGGCCTGGCGGCGACAGGGCCGGCACCAAACCGGGCGACTTGACGAGGCGCAGCGGCTCGCGGCCGAAGGCGATCGCCGCGAGTTCCTCGACGCGGGCGAGCGCGATGACGATCAGCGGCACGAGGAGAGCCGTGCCCAGCCCGAGCGCGAAGGCCGCGCCGGGGACGAAGTAGTGGCCGTTCCAGAAGGCGAAGACCGCCGCCGACCAGGCGCCGACGACGTTGGCCGCACCGGCGAGCATGACCGCCTGCGTGATCGACACCGAGGCCATCGCCAGGATCGGCAGCGACAGGAGCAGGCTCACCAGCAGGGCGATGGCCGCGATGCGCCAGTGGTCGGGATCGTTGATCGGGCCGGTCCAGTCGAACTTCGGCTGGCGGTACGCATTGAACATGCCCCAGTACGGACCGACGCTGCCCTCGAACGTCTTCCACGGCTGGTCGATGGCTTCGACGATATTGTAGTCGATGCCGTAGGCGTCGGCGCGGGTCACGAAATCACGCAGCAGCACGGCCTGATCGATCTGGCCGGGATCGGCGGCCTTGAAGTTGTATCCGGACGAGGGCCAGCCGAACTCGGCGATGACGATGCGCTTGCCGGGGTAAGCCTGGCGAAGTTTGTCGTAGATCTCGATCGCCCGGTCGACCGTCCTGTTGGCCGGCGTGCCTTCCCAGTAGGGCAGGATGTGCGCTGCGATGAAGTCGACCGACGAGACGAGCTCGGGGTGTTCGAGCCAGACGTTCCAGATTTCGCCGGTCGAGACCGGGACTGTCGTCTGGCGCTTCACGCGCTGGATCTGCTTGATCAGGTCGGCGACCTGCAATTCGCCGCGGTAGATCGTCTCGTTGCCGACGAAGATACCGTTGACGTTGCTGTGCCGCTTGGCGAGCTCGATCGCACCGCGAATTTCGCGCTCGTTGCGATCCTGGTTCTTGTCGAGCCAGGCGCCGACCGTGACCTTCAGGCCGTATTCGGAGGCGATGCCGGGCACCATCTCCTGGCCGCCGGTCGACGAATAGAGACGGACGGCGCGGGTCAGCGGCGCCAGAAGCTTCATGTCGGCGCGAATTTGCTCCGGCTTCGGGCGACCTCCGGCATTCGGATCGGTCGAACGGTCGTAGGGAGCGTAGGACACGCTCGCCAGTTGTCCGTCGAAGTTGGGAGCGGTCGCGTGCTCACGCGTAACCGCCCACAAGCCCGCTTGCACGCACGCCACAAGGGCGATCACGGCAGCCACGGTGCGCATTTGACTCAATACCGTATGGGGCTGGATGGCAGACCCTATGAACCCGTCCCCTGGGTTCAAAGCCGGAGAGCGTCTGCGATCAACAAACTATCTCGGGGTAGGGTTCCGACGCAAGTAATGTTCGGGCATGGCGATTCCTAGGCAGACACATGGCGTCTGCATGAAAATTTGTAAGAACGGGATCAGCGCGCCGGCGGCTGGGGCGCGGGGGTTGCCGGCGCCGGTGCGGTGGCGGGCGCCGCCTCGGGTTCGAGCGCCGGGTTCAACCAGCAGGAATGCACCCTGCCGTTGAGCGTCTCCTGGGCCTTCGGATCGATATTTCCCTGACGGATCAGGCAGCGGAAGGTGGCCTGGATGTGGGCGCCGGGGCACCCGAAGCGGTCATAAAGGTCGAGGTGGCGGAAAGCGGTATCGAGGTCGTCCCGCCAGAGCAGGGCGACCACCCGCCGGCCGAGCCAGACGCATTCCGGATGGCCGGCCGCGCCAGTGAGCGTGCGCGAGGCCTCGGCGATCTCGTCAATCTTCTTCTGGTTGTCCTTCTGCGCGCTGTCCGCCGCCGCCTTGGGAGCTTCGGCCGGCTTGCCGCCGCTTTGTGCAAAGGCCGCCGTGGAGGTCACCACGAAGGCAGCCGTTGAGAGTACCGCAAGCAGCGTACGCGTCTTGATAAACAACGGCATTGTTCCGCGATAAGTGTTCGTTGGAGAGGAAGCCCGCCCGCGACAATCGATGCATGTCGATTGGGACGCCATTGCGGCGCTTATGCCGGCCGGTCCGGTCCTCTTCTGCCCCACGTTGTGGCCGTCGCCGACGGCCTTGCCCCATGCCGCCCGTCCGGGCGAGCGGCGGCGAACCTTGGCCCCGGAGGTACATATTTGTCCAGCACTTAGAGGCTACGTCCTTAAGAGGCGGGCGGCTGCGGACACGATGTCGCGCTGGAGAGCGGCTTGGCAGTCGCCGGGCCGCGCGATAAGCCCATGACCCGTCGCCTTGACCCTGGACATTCGATGCGGATCGGTTTGGTTGGCCTAGCCTTCGCGGCGGCGGTGATCCTCGGCACATGGGCCTGGCTGGGCGCGCCGGTCGCCATGCCCAATGCGCCGCTCTCCCCCGGGGAGAAGCTGTGGTGCATCTCGTACGCGCCCTACCGCGACAGCCAGACCCCGTACGACCCGAGCACGCACATTCCGGCGGCCCAGATCGAGGAGGACCTTGAGCGCCTTTCCAAGATCACCGACTGCGTGCGCACCTATTCCGACGACCAGGGTGTCGAGCAGGTCCCGGCCCTGGCGGCCAAGCAAGGTCTGAAGGTCCTGCAAGGCATCTGGCTGTCCGGCGACCGGGCCAAGGACGGCGTCCAGATCCGCACCGGCGTCGAACTCGCCAAAGCCTATCCCGACACGATCCGCGCGCTGGTGGTGGGTAACGAGGTGCTGCTGCGCGGCGAGATGAGCGGTCCCGACCTGGCGAGCACCATCCGCGCCGTGAAGGCGCAGGTGAAGGTGCCGGTCACCTATGCCGACGTCTGGGAGTTCTGGCTGCGCCATCCGGATGTCGCCGGCGCCGTGGACTTCATCACCATCCATATCCTGCCCTATTGGGAGGATTTTCCGATCCCGGCGGCGCAGGCGGCGGCACATGTCGAGGCGATCCGGGAGAAGGTGGCGCGGGCGCTGCCCGGCAAGGAGATCGTGATCGGCGAGGTCGGCTGGCCGAGCGCGGGGCGCATGCGCGAGGGTGCGCTGCCCTCGAACGCGAACCAAGCCCGGGTCATCCAGGACGTCCTGGCGCTGGCCAAGCGCGAGAACTTCAAGGTCAACGTCATCGAGAGTTTCGATGCGCCATGGAAGCGGGCGCAGGAAGGCACGGTCGGCGGCCATTGGGGGCTGCTCGACGGCGGCTCGCGCGAGCCCAAATTCGCCTTTGGCGCACCGGTCTCCAACCATGCCCACTGGCGCTGGCAGGCGGCGGCCGGCTTGGCCTTCGCCTTTGTGATCTTCGCTGCCGCGTTCGCGACCGGACGGCGACATAAGCATACGCCGATCGCCTGGCTGGCGGTGACCGTGAATGCGATCGCCGGCGGCGTCCTGATCAGCTGGGCGATCGAGAATGTGGGGCTGGAAAGCCTCGGCCTCGGGATGTGGATCCGTTCGGTGGCGCTCGTTGCGGTGGCACTGGCTGGTCCGGTTGTCGCCAGCATGACGGCAGTCGCAGGCACGCCGTGGCCCGCGTTCGCCTCGGTCCTGTCGCTCGAGGGGTTGCGGCGGCACGACCGGCTCGCCGCCGCGCTCGGGCTGGTCGCGGTCGTGACGCTGATCCTGTCGCTGCAGATCGCGCTCGGACTGGTGTTCGACCCGCGCTACAAGGACTTCCCGTTCGCGCCGCTGACGGCGGCGGTGGTGCCGCTCTTTGTGCACGGCCTTGTCGTTGCGAGGGGCAGTGGACGGCGCGGCGCGGCCGAGACGGCAGGCATGGTCCTGCTCGCGCTGTCGGTCGTCTACATCGTGCCGAACGAAGGTTTTGCCAACTGGCAGTCGCTGTGGCTGTGCGCGGCGTTATCCGCCTTTGCCCTCAGGCTGTTTTTGGTGCGCGCCGCGCCAGGCTGAGCACGAGCAGCGCGGCGGCGACCGAGGCAAGTCCGACATTATAGAGCACGACGCCGAGGCAGGTGAGCGCCAGCGCGACGGCGAAGACGATCAAAGTCGGGCGCAGGAAATTGACTGCGGCGGCGATGAGCGCTGCGCTGCCGAACACCGAGTTGTGGTGTAGCGCAAAGACGATGCGGCGCGATACACATAGCCAGGTGTCGAGGCCGGCGGCGCAAGCAAGGCCGACCTGTGTATTCTCGATCACGGCATAGCGCATGTAGAGCGCATAGCCGAGCGCGGAGAAGCCGACGATCAGGAGCCAGTTGGTGGCGCGAGCGGTGGGCAGGAACAATCGCATGCGCGGGACTATGCCGCGCGCGGGCTGACGCGACAACGGTTGGCTTTCAGCGTTGGATGACCTCGGCCGGATTGATCCGCGCCGGCCAGCAATCGCCGTTGACCCGGGCAAAGCGCGCACAGAGCTGGCGCGCGGCGGCGAGGCTTGGCAACGGTCCGGCGACGAGCCGCACGTTGCTGCTGCCTGGATGCTGGTCGCGCACCGCCACCGGACTCAAACCGACGAGCAGGGGGCCGTAATTGGCCTTCACGCCTGCCCAGCGCTTGCGCAAGCCGTCCATGTTGGCTTCGGTCGCGAGTTCGACGCCGAACTCTGCACGGCCGCGCGCAGGGACGGATGGCCGCACGGCTTCCGGCTTGCGTTCAGGCGGCACCGGGATCGATCCGGTCGGTGCCTCGTCCGTTGCGGATGCTTCCGATGTGGCGCTTTCCGGCACCACGGCTTCCGGCGGCGCTTTCGTAGGGGTCGGTATTTCCGCCGGCCCCGGCTCGACGCTGCGCGACGCTGCCGTCTCCGGCAGGATGGAAGCGACACCGGCGGGCGGCGTCGCCAAAGGATTGATGAGCGGCGGCGCCACCGCGACGATCATGGCAGTCGGCGCCTGAGGAGCCGCCGTGGCGACCGGGGCAGGAGTCGGCGCAAGTGTCGATGACGGGCCGGCTGAGGCCTGTCTGCGGACCGAGCCGGTCAGGTCGCTGACGCCGCTCTCGAGCGCCGCGACGCGTTTGGCCAGGCGTTCGCGATCGACGGTCAGCGCGGCGATGCGCGCCTCGAGAGCCCGCACCATCGGGTCGGAGTCACCCGGTGCGGCGGCGGGCTCGACGGTGCGGGTCAGGGCCTGGTTGATGCGCTCGCCGCCCGCGGGAGTCTGCGCCACGAACACGAGCACCGCCGCGGCCAATGTGGCGCAGCCGCCCCAGGCGGCAATGCGCAACAGTGTCCTGTCGCGAGGTTTCTTGTGCTCTGAGGAGGTCGCGGTGCGCTCCGGCGGCCCGATATCCATTCCCGAAAATCCGAATCCGCGAATCAGATCGTTGAAAATGCTAGCAGAATCCGGCAAGCCTCGCTTGCGCTTCGTATCGAGATCGGACCCACATGAAGGATCGCTCCTGCCTCGCCATCGTGCTCGCCGCCGGCGAAGGCGTCCGCATGCGCTCGTCGACCCCCAAGGTGTTGCACACGATCGGTCACCGGACGCTGCTTGATCATGTGCTCAGCACTGCGAAGGCCGCAGGCGGAGCGGAACTCGCGGTCGTCATCGGTCCCGATCACGCGGCCGTCGCCAAGGAGGCGCATCGCATCGCGCCAAAGGCTTCGATCTTCACCCAGCGCGAGCGGCTCGGCACTGCGCACGCCGTACTGTCGGCGCGTGAAGCGCTGGAGAAGGCGCCAGACGACATCCTCGTCATGTTCGGCGACACGCCGCTGATCCGCGTCGAGACATTGCGACAGCTGCGCGGTGCGCTCGCGGATGACGCCGCCGTGGCTGTGCTCGGCTTCACGCCCACCGATCCGACCGGTTACGGCCGGCTGGTCACCGACAAAAACGGGCTCGTCGCGATCCGCGAGCACAAGGACGCGAACGAGACGGAACGCGCGATCACCTTCTGCAATGGCGGCCTGATGGCGCTCGCCGGCAAGCACGCGCTCGCCATTCTGGAGCGCATCGGCAACCAGAACGCCAATCGTGAATACTACCTGACCGACGCCGCCGCCATTGCCCGCGGCATGGGGCTCAAGGCGGTCGCGATTGAAACCTCGGAGGATGACGTGCGCGGCATCAACACCAAGGCGCAGCTCGCCGAAGCCGAGACCGTGTTGCAGAAGCGGTTGCGCGCGGCGGCAATGGAAGCGGGCGTGACCATGGTCGCGCCGGAAACGGTGTTCCTCGCGAGCGACACCAAGTTCGGCAAGGACGTTGTCATCGAGCCGAACGTCGTGTTCGGCCCCGGCGTCGTGGTCGACGACGGCGCCGTCATCCGCTCGTTCTCGCATCTGGAGGGTGCGCACGTAGGGAAGGGTGCGCGTGTTGGTCCCTTCGCGCGGTTGCGGCCGGGCGCGGAGCTCGGGACCGACGTGCACATCGGCAACTTCGTGGAGATCAAGGCGGCGACCCTCGAGGCCGGCGCCAAGGCCAACCATCTCGCTTACATCGGGGACGCGCGCGTGGGGGCAGGGGCCAATATCGGCGCCGGCACCATCACCTGCAATTACGACGGCTACGCCAAGCACAGGACCGACATCGGCGCCGGCGCCTTTATCGGCACCAATTCTTCGCTGGTCGCGCCGGTCAAGATCGGCGACGGGGCCTATATCGGCTCAGGCTCGGTGATTACCGAGGACGTGCCGGCCGACGCACTGGCGCTCGAACGGTCGCAACAGACCGTCAAGGAAGGTTGGGCAAAACGCTTGCGGGCGGAACGGCTTGCGCGCAAGAAGGACGCCTCGGACGCCAAAAAGCCTTGAGACGTCTGGCGCTTGTGTCTTGGCCGGCGCCGACACAAGGCGAAATGTGATGTGATTTCAAGAATCTCGTGTCCGCCAGCTACAGCTAAAGCGGAACTTGAAGGGGGCATCCACTCGGATGTGCGGGATTGTCGGAATTCTCGGGACCGAGCCGGTCGCCGAACACCTGGTCGATGCGCTCAAGCGGCTCGAATACCGCGGCTATGACTCCGCCGGCATCGCTACGCTCGATCACGGCCGGCTCGGCCGCCGCCGCGCCGAGGGCAAGCTCAAGGCGCTGGAGACCCGGCTCGACAAGGAGCCGCTCGGCGGCAACATCGGCATCGGCCATACGCGCTGGGCGACGCACGGCCGTCCGACCGAGGGCAATGCGCACCCGCACGCGACCGACAAGGTTGCCGTGGTGCATAACGGCATCATCGAGAATTTCCGTGAACTGCGCGAAAGCCTGATCAAGGACGGCGCCAAGTTCACCAGCGAAACCGACACCGAAGTGGTCGCTCACCTGGTGACCCGCGAGATGAAGAGCGGCAAGACGCCGGTCGAAGCGGTCTCTGCCGCGCTGAAGCAGCTGCGCGGCGCTTTCGCGCTCGCATTCCTGTTCACCGGCGAGGACGACCTGATGATCGGCGCGCGCAAGGGCTCGCCGCTCGCGGTCGGCTACGGCGACGGCGAGATGTTCCTCGGCTCCGACGCGATCGCGCTCGCGCCGTTCACAGACACGGTCAGCTACCTCGATGAAGGCGACTGGGTCGTGCTGACGCGCAAGGGCGCGCAGGTCTATGACGCGCACGACAAGCCCGTGGAACGGCCGATCATCAAATCGGCCGCCTCGGCCATGCTGGTGGACAAGGGCAACCACAAGCACTTCATGGCCAAGGAGATCCACGAGCAGCCTGAGGTCGTCGGACACACGCTGGCGCACTACATCGACATGGTGCACGAGCAGGTGAGGCTGCCGGGCGAATTGCCGTTCGATTGGAAGAAACTGAAACGTCTTTCAATCTCGGCCTGTGGCACCGCTTTCTATGCCGGCCTCGTCGCCAAATACTGGTTCGAGCGCTTCGCCAAGCTGCCGGTGGAGATCGATATCGCCTCCGAGTTCCGCTACCGCGAGGCGCCGCTCGAAGCGGGCGACCTGATGATCGTCATCTCGCAGTCTGGCGAGACCGCGGATACGCTCGCGACCCTGCGGTACGCCAAGGAGCACAAGCAGCACGTGCTCGCGGTCGTGAACGTGCCAACCTCGACCATCGCGCGCGAGAGCGACATCGTCATGGCGACGCTTGCCGGTCCGGAGATCGGCGTCGCTTCGACGAAAGCGTTCACCTGCCAGCTTGCGGTCCTCGCCTGTCTCGCCATCGCCGCCGGCTGCGCCCGCGGCGAGCTCAAGCGCGAGGACGAGCAGAAGCTCGTCCATGCGCTGATCGAGGTGCCGCGCCTGATGGCCCAGGCGCTCAAGATCGAGCCGAAGATCGAGGCACTGGCGCACGAACTGGCGAAATCGCACGACGTGCTCTATCTCGGCCGCGGCACGAGCTTCCCCATCGCGCTCGAGGGCGCGCTCAAGCTCAAGGAAATCTCCTATATCCACGCCGAGGGCTACGCGGCGGGCGAGCTCAAGCACGGGCCGATCGCGCTGATCGATGAGACCATGCCGGTGATCGTCATCGCGCCGCACGATCGCGTGTTCGAGAAGACCGTCTCGAACATGCAGGAAGTCGCCGCGCGCGGCGGGCGCATCGTGCTGGTGACCGACGCCAAGGGCTCCGAGGAGGCGATGGTCGATTCCGCGCACACGCTGGTGCTGCCGGACATGGCGGCGACGGTGACGCCGCTCGTCTACGCGCTGCCGGTGCAGCTCATGGCCTACCACACTGCCGCAGCGATCGGCACGGACGTCGACCAGCCGCGCAATCTCGCGAAATCGGTGACGGTAGAATAGACTGCCCGCATGGCGGACCCCGGCACGAAAAACGGCGACGAGTTGAAGGCGGACCTCGAAAAGGTCACGACGTCGCAGGCCGGCGTCATGGGCCGCATCCGCAACTATTTCCTGACCGGCCTCGTCGTCGCCGGCCCGCTCGCGGTCACGATCTGGCTGATCTGGTCGTTCGTGTCCTGGGTCGACAGCTTCATCACGCCGCTGATCCCGCCGGCCTATCGGCCCGAGACCTACCTGCCGTGGCCGATCCCCGGGACCGGGCTCGTGATTGCCGTGGTCGCGCTGACCCTGCTTGGCTTCCTCACCGCCAATCTCGTCGGCCGCAGTCTCGTCGAACTCGGCGAGAACCTGCTCAGCCGCATGCCGATCGTGCGGCCGATCTACAAGACGATGAAGCAGATCTTCGAGACGCTGTTCTCGAAGTCGGGCTCCAGTTTCCGCAAGGTGGCGCTGGTGGAATTCCCGGCGCCGGGCATGTGGTCGCTGGTGTTCATCTCGCAGCCGCCGAGCACGGACGTCGAGTCGAAGCTGCCGGCGCGTGACGGCGACTACGTCTCCGTTTTTCTGGCCTGTACGCCGAACCCGACCACCGGTTTCTTCTTCTTCGTGCAGCGCAAAGAGCTGATCGAGCTCGACATCAGCGTCGAGAACGCGATGACGCTCTTGATCTCCGCCGGCATGGTGCAGCCCGGCTCCGACAAGGACGCCCAGAAGAAGCTCGCAACGATGGCCGCGACCGCGCGCGCGACACAGATCGCGAAGCCGGAGGCGGTCGATTAGCCCGCCCGGATGAGCGTGATCGCTTCATCCTTGCCGAACAGATAGAGCAACTGCCGCAACGCCTGGCCGCGCGCGCTCGTCAATGACGGATCGCGCGACAGGACAAGCTGTGCGTCGTCGCGCGCGGCGCCGAGATACTTACCGTGCACCTCCGGCCGCGCGATGCGGAAGCCCGGCATGCCGCTCTGCCGCGTGCCGAGCACGTCGCCTTCCCCCCGCAGGCGCAAATCCTCCTCGGCGATCCGGAAGCCGTCCTCGCTGTCGCGCAGGATGGCGAGGCGCGCCTTCGCCGTCTCGCCGAGCGGCGCCTTGTAAAGGAGGAGACAGGTCGACTTGCCCGCGCCGCGGCCGACGCGGCCGCGTAACTGGTGGATCTGCGCCAGCCCGAAGCGCTCGGCGTGCTCGATCACCATGATGGTCGCCTCCGGCACGTCGACGCCGACCTCGATCACCGTGGTGGCGACGAGCAGCCGGCTGTCGCCGCGGGCGAAGCGCGCCATCGCTGCGTCCTTCTCAGTGCCCTTCATCTTGCCGTGCACGAGATCGACGACGTCGCCGAACTTGCGACGCAGCTCTTCGTGGCGGTCTTCCGCCGCGGCGAGATCGCTCTTCTCGGATTCCTCGACCAGCGGGCAGACCCAGTAGGCGCGCTTGCCTTCGGCGAGCGCGCGGCCGATGGCATCCTCCACCTCGTCCAATCGGTCGAGCGGGATGGTGCGCGTGTCGATCGGCTGGCGGCCGGCCGGCTTCTCGCGCAGTTCGGAGATGTCCATGTCGCCGAAATAGGTGAGCACGAGCGTGCGCGGGATCGGCGTCGCGGTGAGCACCAGCACGTCGACGGCCTCGCCCTTCTGCGTCAGCGCGAGGCGCTGGTGCACGCCGAAGCGGTGCTGCTCGTCGACGATGGCGAGGGCAAGATCGCGGAAGACGACGTCGTCCTGGAACAGCGCGTGCGTGCCGACGAGAAGATGGATGCCGCCGAGCGCAAGCCGCTCGAGGATCGCGTCGCGTTCGCGGCCACGCTCGCGGCCGGTCAGGATTGCGACCTCGATGCCGGCGGCCTCAGCCAGCGGAGCGATGGTCTTCAGATGCTGTCGCGCGAGAATTTCAGTCGGGGCCATGAAGGCGGCCTGCCGGCCATCCTCGATCACCGCGGCGGCCGCGGTCAGCGCGACCACGGTCTTGCCGGAGCCGACGTCGCCCTGGAGCAGGCGCAGCATGCGTTCCGGCTTCGACAGATCGGCGACGATATCGTCGACCGCCTTCTGCTGGGACTGCGTCAGCGCGTAGGGGAGGGCCTTGAGCACCTTGGCGCGCAGGTGCCCGTCGCCGGCATGTTCGTGGCCTGCCTGCCGGCGCATGTTCGCGCGCACCAGAACAAGCGCGAGCTGGCCGGCGAGCAGTTCGTCGTAGGCGAGCCGCGTCCAGGCCGGGTTAGCCGGCGCGATGTCGTGCGGTTCGTGCGGCCGGTGCATCGCGCGCAACGCTTCCGAAAACGCAGGGAAGCGCTCGCGCGCGACCCAGGCCTCGTCCTGCCATTCCGGCAGATCGGGAAGCTTGGCGAGCGCGCCGTCGACGGCGCGGCGCACATTCCCGAGCGCCAGTCCCTCGGTCAGCGGATAGACCGGCTCCACCAGCGGCAGCGCGGCGAAGCCCTTCTCGTCGACGATCCGGTCGGGGTGCACCATCTGCAGCATGCCGTCATAGAACTCGGCGGTGCCGGAGACGTAGCGGGTCTGGCCGACCGGCAAGAGCTTCTCGAGGTAGTCGGGCCGCGCGCTGAAGAAGGTGAGCGTGAGCGTGCCGGTGTCGTCGCTCACGAGAATGCGGTAGGGCGCGCGCGGCCGGTTGCGTGGCGCCGGGCGGTGCTCCTCGACCGTGACCGCGACGGTGACCACGGTGCCGGGCTCCACCTCGTTCAGCTTCGGCCGGGCGCGGCGGTCGATTGTCCCCGACGGCAGGTGAAAGAGCAGGTCGATGAGCCGCGGCGTCTCGCGGTCGAGGAGGCGCGCATAGAGCGCCTCCAGCTTCGGCCCGATGCCGGAGAGGCTGGTCAGCGCGGCGAACAGCGGATTGAGGACCGGCGGGCGCATGAAAGTGACTTTAGAGGATTCCCGGCGCGAGCAGCATCCACCGCATTGTTGTCACCGGGCTTGTCCAGGTGACCCCGATCAGGATGGCACGGTGCCCGCCTAAGCGGGATGGCCGGGTCAAGCCCGGCCATGACAGCGGAGAGGTTGTGCAAGAAGGCGCCAGCGACATGACATGCGCACGCGACGCGCCTATATAAACCCCGCCCGGCCCCGTCCGGGTTTTTGGCGTTGGAGAGAAGCGTGACCGAACTGTCGAGCGAAGGCCTGGACGCGCGCCGGCGGCGCCTTCTGTTCCGTTGCCGCCACCGCGGCATCCGCGAGATGGACTTCGTGCTCGGCCGCTTCGCGGACGCGGAGCTTGAGCGCCTGAGCGATGCGGAGATGGCTGTGCTCGAGAGCTGGCTCGACATTCCGGACCAGCAGATGTTTGCCTGGGTGAACGGGTCCGAGCCCACGCCTTCCGACATCGACACGCCGATGTTCCGTCGCCTCCGCGACTTCCATCGCGCCGGTTCGGCGCATAACTGACAAACGCAATGGCCGCTTCTCCCGCTCAATCCCTTCAGCCCGGAAAAGTCCTCACGCTGGCGCAAGTCGCCGACGGCGCCGAAGGCCTTGTGCTGGCCGATCTCGCGCGGTCGATCGCGGCGAAGGCGGACGCGCCGGCGATCTCTCTCGTCGTCATCTGCCGCGACGGTCAGCGCATGCAGGCGTTGTCGCGCGCGCTCGGCTTCTTCGGCCCCGAACTCGAGATCATGGAGTTCCCGGCCTGGGATTGCCTACCCTACGACCGCGTGTCGCCGCATGCCGGCGTCGTGGCGCAACGCATGACTGCGTTGTCCCGGCTGGTGCGCACCAAGGGCCGCGACAAGCCTTCGGTGTTGCTGACGACCGTCAACGCCGCGACGCAGCGCGTGCCCTCGCGCGAGTTCGTGGCGACGCACGCGCTCTCGGTCGCGCCGGGCAACGTGGTCGGCATGGCCTCGATCGTCGAATGGCTGGAGCTCAACGGCTATACGCGCGCTTCGACCGTGCGCGAGGCCGGCGAATACGCCGTGCGCGGCGGCATCCTCGACCTGTTCCCGCCCGGCATGGACATGCCGGTGCGGCTCGATTTCTTCGGCGACTCTCTCGAGACGATCAAGACGTTCGACGCGCAGACGCAACGCAGCGAGCTGGCGATGCGCGGGCTCGATCTCGTCCCGGTCGCGGAATTTCAGCTCGTCACCGAGACCATCCGGCGCTTCCGCACCGGCTACGTGGCGGAGTTCGGCGTCGCCGGGCCCGACGACCTGCTCTATGCCGCGGTGAGCGAAGGCCGCCGGCATCCGGGCATGGAGCACTGGCTGCCGCTCTTCCACACGCAGATGGAGACGCTGTTCGACTATCTGCCGGGCACGCCGCTCGCGCTCGAACACTTGGATGAAGACGCCGCGCATGAGCGCTTCGGCCAGATCGCCGACTATCACGACGCCCGCGCCGAGGCGCTGAAGCAGGGCGTCACGCCTTCCTATAAGCCGCTGCCGACGAACCGGCTCTATCTCTCCGAAGACGAATGGAAGAGTCGGCTGGAAGGCGGGGCCCGCGCCAAGCTGACCCCCTTCGCGGTGCCGGAAGCGCGCGACGTCATCGATATCGGCGCGCGGGCTGGGCACAATTTCGCGGCCGAGCGCAACGAGCCGGGCGCCAATGTGTTCGAGGCGGTCAGCAAGCATGTGATGGCGCGGCAGGCGGCGGGCAAGCGCGTCGTCATCGCCCTGTGGAGCGAGGGCGCACGCGACCGCATGAGCCACGTGCTCGGCGACCATAAGCTCGTGAATTTGAGCCCGGTGCGGTCGTGGCCCGATGTCATGGCGCTGCCGAAGCACGCCATCGGGCTTGCCGTGCTCGGGATCGAGGCCGGCTTCGAGACCGAAGACGCCGCCGTCATCGCCGAGCAGGACATTCTTGGCGACCGTCTCGTCAGGCCACGCCGGGCGCAACGCCGCGCCGAGAACTTCATCGCCGAGGCGACCAGCCTGTCGACCGGCGATCTCGTCGTCCATGTCGACCATGGCATCGGCCGCTTCGTCGGACTGCAGGCGATCGAGGCGGCCGGTGCGCCGCATGACTGCCTCGAGATCCATTACGCCGAGGGCGCCAAGCTCTATTTGCCGGTCGAGAACATCGAGCTCTTGTCGCGCTACGGCTCGGAGGAGTCTGGCGTCGAGCTCGACCGCCTCGGCAGTGGCGGCTGGCAGACGCGCAAGGCGAGGATGAAGGCGCGCATCCTCGCCATTGCCGGCGATCTGATCAAGATCGCGGCCGAGCGGCAATTGCGCGAGGCGCCGAAGCTCACCGTCACGCCGGGCGCCTATGACGAATTCTGCGCCGGCTTCCCCTACGAGGAGACGGAAGACCAGCTCACCGCAATCGAGGCCGCGCTCGACGATCTCGCCAAGGGACGCCCCATGGATCGGCTGGTCTGCGGCGACGTCGGCTTCGGCAAGACGGAAGTTGCCTTGCGCGCTGCCTTCGACGCGGCGATCAACGGCAAGCAGGTGGCGGTCGTCGTGCCGACAACCTTGCTGGCGCGGCAGCACTTCAAGACCTTCCGGGATCGCTTTCGCGGCTTCCCCGTGAACGTCGCGCAGGCCTCGCGGCTGGTGCCGGCGGCCGAGCTCAAGGACGTCAAGGCGGGGCTCGCCGAGGGGCAGGTCGACATCGTCGTCGGCACGCATGCCCTGCTCGGCAAGGGCATCAAGTTCAAGGATCTGGGTCTCCTGATCGTCGACGAGGAGCAGCACTTCGGCGTCGCGCACAAGGAGAAGCTCAAGTCGCTGCGTGCCGAGGTGCACGTATTGACACTGTCGGCGACGCCGATCCCGCGGACCTTGCAACTCGCGCTCACCGGCGTGCGCGATCTCTCGATCATCGCCTCGCCGCCGGTCGACCGCCTGGCGGTGCGCACCTTCGTCACGCCGTTCGATCCGATCACCATCCGCGAGGCGCTGCTGCGCGAGAAATATCGCGGCGGGCAATCCTTCTATGTCTGCCCGCGCATCGAGGACCTCGCTGGCGCGAAAGACTTCCTTGACAAGAATATCCCGGAAGTGCGCGTCGCCGTCGCGCACGGCCAGATGCCGCCGACCGTGCTCGACGACATCATGTCGGCCTTCTACGACGGCAAGTACGACGTGCTGCTGTCGACCACGATCATCGAATCCGGTCTCGACATCCCAACCGCCAACACCCTCATCGTCCATCGCGCCGACCGCTTCGGCCTGTCGCAGCTCTATCAGCTGCGCGGGCGGGTGGGGCGCTCGAAGCTGCGCGCCTACGCGCTGTTCACGCTGCCGGCGGAGAAGCCGATCACGCCGCAGGCCGAGCGGCGGTTGAAGGTGCTGCAGTCGCTCGACACCTTGGGCGCCGGCTTCCAGGTGGCGAGCCACGATCTCGACATTCGCGGCGCCGGCAATCTGCTCGGCGAAGAGCAGTCCGGCCACATCAAGGAGGTCGGCTTCGAGCTCTACCAGCAGATGCTGGAAGAGGCGGTCGTCAGCCTGAAAGCCGGCATCACTGCGCCGGTCGAGGACCGCTGGTCGCCGCAGATCACGATGGGCACGCCGATTCTCATTCCGGAGGACTACGTCGCCGACCTGTCGGTACGCCTGGCGCTCTACCGCCGGCTCGCCGATCTCGAGGACGAGCGCGAGATGGATGCGTTTGGCGCCGAGCTCGTCGACCGCTTCGGTCCGCTGCCGAAGGAGGTCGAGCATTTGTTGCAGGTGGTGGCGATCAAGGCATTGTGCCGCCGCGCCAATGTCGAGAAGATCGACGCCGGGCCGAAGGGTGCGGTGCTGTCGTTCCGCGACAACCTGTTCGCCAATCCGGCCGGGCTCTTGCACTTCATCCAGGCGCAGGGGCCGAACGCCAAGATCAGGAACGACAAGTCGGGGCAGAAGCTCGTCCTGCTCGGCGACTGGGACACCCCCGGGCTCAGGCTCAAGGGCACGGCGGCGCTGCTGCGCGCGCTCGCTGGCATCGCGGATAAGAAGGCGGCGTGAGCCAAGCCGAAAGGCATCCGAATCTCTCTATCTCAGATTGCAACGAATTTGGATTCTGCTTAGCCTTGAACAACTAGTACATATTCAGGGGAGGAAGAAATGAAGATATTGAAGGCGGGGTCGGCTATTTTATTTTTAATACTAGGTACGGCCAGCGTAAATGCGACGACCTGTCAGGACCTAGTTCAGAACTGCGTAGTCAAAGGCGGCACGAAGCAGGCGTGCAATAAGAATTTGCGCCAGTGCCTGAAAACCTGCACGATGGTCGGCCCGTACTCCGGTAGATCGTTTCAAGCCGACGAAGGCTGCGGCAGTAGAAGGAAGAAGTAGAGCAAAGACTCCGCTGCCGTTCCTAGCGCCGCAGCGGTCGCCCAATCATTTACGGCTCGATGCGCCGCGTCGGAGCAGACACACGCAAGAGCGTTTTGATTTCCGCGGACGTTGATCAGCCGCGTGCGGCATCCTCCAGCACCATGTCGGCGCCCTTTTCGCCGATCATGATCGTCGCCGCGTTGGTGTTGCCCGACACCACCATCGGCATGATCGAGGCGTCGATGACACGGAGGCCTTCGAGGCCGCGCACGCGCAGGCGCTCGTCGGTCACGGCCTGCGGGTCCTGACCCATGCGGCAGGTGCCGCACGGGTGGAACGTGGTGCCGCCGCTGCGGCGGATGAAGTCGAGGAGGTCGGCGTCGCTGGCGCAGTCCGGTCCCGGTGCGATCTCCGCGTCGATGAAGGGCGACATGGCCGGCGCGCTGAATATCCGGCGCAGCGTGCGCACGCCGGCGACGAGTGTGTCGCGGTCGCGCTCGGATGCCAGATAATTCGGATTGATGGCGGGCGCGCGCGTTGGATCGGCGGATACGATCCGCACGTCGCCCCGGCTTTCCGGCCGCAGCAAGGTGCAGACGCCGGTCACGCCGGAGAAGGGGTGCAGTTCCTCGCCGATGGAGTCAGTTGAGAACAGCGCGATCGAGCACTGCGCATCCGGCGTCGCGGACAAAGGATGCGCGCGGACGAAGCATCCGGCGGTGATGGCCGAGGTCGTCAGCGGCCCGCGCCGGGTGATGGCATAGCTTAAAGCCGCCGTGGCCTTGCCGCGCCAGCTCCGGACCGTGTCGTTCAGTGTCGGGACGCGGGTGCGTAGCGCAATGCGCGCCGAATAGTGGTCGTTCAGATTGTCGCCGACGCCACGCCTGTCGGCAACGACGGGGATGCCCAGCGATTGCAGCAATGTCGCCGGTCCGACGCCGGAAAGCTGCAACAGCTGCGGCGAGCCGAACGCGCCGGCCGACAGGATGACCTCGCGGCCAGCAGTCGCGATGTGCTTCTCGCCGTCCGTCCAATATTCGATGCCGCTCGCGCGACGCCCGTCGAAAACGATCCGCGACGTTAGCGCGCCGGACACGATCGTCAAATTGGACCGCTTCCGCGCCGGCTTGAGATAGCCCTTTGCGGCGGACCAGCGCAGGCCGCCGCGCATCGTCAGTTGATAGAAGCCGACGCCTTCCTGCGCCGCGCCGTTGAAGTCGTCGGTGCGCGGAAAGCCGCACTGCTGCGCGGCCTCGATATAGGCGAGCGCCAGCGGGTGCTCATCGCGTGCGTTCGATACGGCAAGCGGTCCGCCGGCGCCGTGCAGGTCGTCGGCGCCTCGCTCGTTGTCCTCGGCCTTGCGGAAGTAGGGCAGCACGTCGTCGAAGCCCCAGCCGGCATTGCCGAGCTGACGCCACTGGTCGAAGTCCTGCGCCTGGCCGCGGATATAGATCAGGCCGTTGATCGAACTCGAGCCGCCGAGCACCTTGCCGCGCGGCTGGATCATCTCACGGCCGTGGCAGCCCTCCTGCGGCACGGTCGTGAAACACCAGTTGTGGCGGCGATCCTTGAAGAGTCTGCCGTAGCCGACCGGGATGTGGATCCAGGGATTGCGATCGGGAGGGCCGGCCTCGAGCAGAAGCACGCGGTGGCGGCCGGATGCGGTCAGCCGGTTCGCCAGCACCGAGCCGGCGCTGCCCGCTCCGACGACGATGAAATCGAACGTCTCGGTCGAGGACACGCTGCGCGACACGCTATTCCGCGGCTTGCGCGCTGACCTGCTGGATCGCCTGCGCCAGCGCTTCGGGTTCCTGCGCGCCGGAGATGGCGTATTTGCCGTCCAGGATAAAGCAGGGGACGCCCTGGATGCCGGCTTCCTTGGCCGCGTTCACTTCCTGCTCGATCTCGGCAATGTCCTTGTCGCTGTCGAGCGCGGCGCGCACGTCTTCCGGATCGAGGCCGACATCGGCGGCGGCCTGCACCAGCACCGCCTCATTGGAGAGGTCGGCACCCTCGGTGAAGTAGAGGTCCATCAGCCGTTGCTTCATGTCGGGCGCCTTGCCGATGCCCTCGGCCCAGCGGATCAGGCGATGCGCGTCGCGGGTGTTGGGCTGGCGGCTGATCGAGTCCACGGCGTAGACGAGGCCTTCCGCGGCGGCGGCGGCCTGCACGCGCTGGGCGATGCCCTTGTAGCGCTCGGGCGAGCCAAACTTGGTCGTCAGGTACTCGTCGCGGCTCATGCCTTCGGCCGGGATCCATTCGTTGAGGTAATAGGGCCGATAGTGAACTTCTACTGGAACATCGGAGGCGAGCGCCAAAGCCTTCTCAAGTCGACGTTTTCCGATGAAACACCACGGGCAGACGATGTCGGAGACGACGTCGATGCGGATGGGACGGCGGTCGGACATGGGGCGGCTCCTCGAGTTCCGGAGCCTGAAGGTAAGCGTCCGCCTACTCGGCGGCAACCATGCGGCTGCCCATGACGCGCAGCATCAGCGTGTCGAGGGTGTCGCCGGCTTTCAGCGTCGCCAGCGTCACATTGGCCGTCACCTGTTGCGAGGTCCGATGCGAGCCGAGCATCGTGGTCTTCAACGCGCCGGCGATGCGGCGCGCGACCACATGGGCGCTGCGCAGATCGGTCTGGGTGAAGGCCATGACAATGGCGCCGTCCTCTTCGCGCGCGGCGAAATCAATGGCGCGGGCGAGTCGCGTGACGAGGCGTGCGCCGTCGAGCGCGGCGCGGTCGTCGAGCGGCCCTTCGAACGAGAAGCGGGCCAGCGACAGCGGCTGGCTGCGGTCGGCGGCCTCGGCGATCGCCTTGCCAAGATCGCGCCAGAACGCCTCGCGGGTGAGCAGCCCGGTGTCGGGATCGAACATGCCGCCGGCCTCAAGCGAGGCCATGACGCGCTTGAGCCGCGCCTCGAAGGCGTGCAGCCGGATGAGCGGCACCATGCGCGAGACGATGCGGTGCGGGTCGGGATCGAGGTGGTCGACGTTCGGCAGGACTTC
>Ga0265342_10000539_pt1 | contig 40314 bp, 43 predicted proteins | sample 4CB327metaG_FD_203125 | JGI IMG/M metagenome (GOLD analysis project Ga0265342, IMG submission 203125) | Rhizosphere microbial communities from Carex aquatilis grown in University of Washington, Seatle, WA, United States - 4-CB3-27 metaG | ecosystem: Host-associated > Plants > Roots >... | reverse complement strand
CCGAGAACAACGGTATCGCCTCGAAGGTCACGATCAGTTGGTCGGCGACCTCGTCAATCGTACGCATCGTCTGCGCAATCTTGATGTACCGGCTGCGGTAGAAGGCCTCGATGGGGAAGGCGAAGGCCTTGAACGGCTCGCCCCACAGCTCATCTATGCCTTCGTCGCCGCTGCGGTGCAGGACCAGCTTGCCCAAGGTGAGAGCCTCCTCGAGATGCTCGCCGCACAGGCGCATGAGCGCGTTCTCGGAGTCTATCTTCACGCCCACCGCCTGCATGTCGACCAGCTTGGTGAAGATGTCGGTGACCCGATTGAAGAGGGCGCCCGCCAGCATCGCGCTCTTGACCCGCTTGCGCTGCGGGTCCTCCTCGATCTCGAACGCCCGACGTGCTGCCTCGAGGCGAGTGCCCGGAACGTTGATTCCGTGCTCGACGTGGTTGAACAAGCGCCGCGTCAGCGCCTCGATGAGCTGTCGCTTTACCTGCAGGGTGTCGGCCGGTGCATCGTAAGCCTTGACCCAGTAGCCGTCGTAATAGACGCGGGAGACGCCATCGATGACCCGCTTGGTTCCGTTCGCTAACTCAGTTTCCATGTCTTTGCCGCCCCCTCGAGCCGCTCCGCAGTGGCTCGCCAATCGCCTGCATTTTACGGCGAATTATCGCTCGCGGCGCACGAACCCGAGACCATCGACGACCGGAAACACGAACGCAACATGCCGGAAAAACGTGCCGTGTTGCTCTTCGCCGTTGTGGACCTCGGGTCGGAGATGGTTCGCGAGGACAAGCCCTCGCTTCGCGGCCTTCTCCCAACGACTGCCTCGTGTTCGCAGGTCGTCCCACGCCAGCGACAGGACTCCCGGCCGCTCGGCCACCAGAATCACCTGGTTCCGGCTAACGTCGTGGCGTTAAGCAGCGAGCGGCCGTCCGCGGCGATCGTCAGCTTCAACGGCTTGTTCGGCAGGTTCCCATCACATCGGCGGCCCATAGTACGAACCTCCCGTCACGGTTCCCGTCAGCACGTCCAGTTGAAAGGGATACCACGCGCCCTCGGGGCCTTCCGGAGCGTAAGCCTCGCCGCATAGCAAGTTGCCGTCGAGCACGACGTGGCGGATGCCGTCCCAGGAGATCCTGCGTGATCTCCATCTCAATCCATCGCCGCCTAACGCCTCAAACCACAGGCCGTTGCCGAGGAGAAGTATCGATTGGCCCGACAACGGAAACACGTCCTGGATCTGTCCGCCGAAGTGTCCGACGAGCTGTCGCTCTTCCGGGTCAATGACGTACGCCGTGCCGCCGGCTATCACGATGACCTGTTGGCCATTGGGATGCTCGAGAACATCGTCGCACGACGACAGTCCCCTTTGAAAGTTCCCCACCCACGCACCGCTGGATGCATGAACCCGGACGACAAGCCCCTCTCTGTGTTTTCCGAGCCCAGTCGCGCTGAAAGCATGGGCGGGTGGCCCATAGGCGGGCAACCCGTCGAGGATCTCCCAATTCAATGAAGTCACCGTCGAGTCTGCCCAACGATCACGCGTTCAGCGGCGCCGCGCAAGCGCCGTCCGCTGCAACGCGCGGTTAGCCAGTTCAACTACACCCGATAGGAACCCAGGAACCACGCGTCCGCCATCGCGGCGACCACGCAGGCCGCAGTCACAACCAGCCCCGGTACTATTCGTCGCTTCCCCGGCACTGCCCAAAAAATGATGGTACCGACGATCGCCGTCAACGTTGCGCAAGTTGTGAGTCATTGCCCAGAAACATTGCCCAGAAACCTCCTCGACGATGGAACTTCCCTGGCCTTCGGCGCCATCGGTCCACTGCCACCGTTCGTGAAGACGGAGACGACCGTCGGGTAGACTCTCGGGGCGGGATTGGCAACAGCCCGACTTGAAGTTGCCGTCGATGGAAACGTGTTGGTACCTCATGTCCAGGTTCCCAAAGGCGTCGACTTTCGCCAAGAGGGTGCCGAACACAACAGAGCCGCCCGCGTAGGTCGCCCAAACAACGTCGTCACGCTGGTGATAGTGAAACGTCGTTCTTCCATTGACGTCGCCGCCATCAGAGTTCGCCACCGAGCGAAATATTCGTGCGTCATAGTCGAGCATCAGACGTGCCTCTGAGTCTGCCGAACGCCCCGCCGTTTAGCAGCGAACGCCAAGGTCGCCTCCGAGCGTACCACGGCCGCGAGGAGCCGCGGACGCAGCCCGCGGCGCACCAGCGCGATGTTTCTCCTCGAGCGTGAGCGTGACGTTCCCGTCGAGCGCCTCTGCAACGGCCGGTTATGCGCTGACCACGCTACTCGCTCGCAGCACTCGAGCGATGTGTTCGTACCCGCGATACTCCGCGTAGTCCGCCGCGGTGAAGCGTCCAGCTTTCGCGCACGGATCCGCCCCTCGATCCAGAAGAAGCTGGACCATATCCTCGTTTCCCTCTTGCGCTGCCACCATCAGCGGCGTGACCTCGTTCGCAGCTTGGTTGACGCGCGCTCCACTATCAATGAGACCAACAACCACGTCACGGTTTCCCGATTGAACCGCCCACATGAGCACGGTTGAATCTCCCCGCTCCGTCACGGCGTTCGGGTCCGCACCCGCCTGTAAGAGAGCTGCCACGATCGGAATCTGATGACCGACGGCAGCGCGCAATGCGGCCCAGAGCAGCGGTGTGTAGCCCTGATCGTCGCGCTCATTTGGATTGGCACCTAACCCCAGGAGCTCACGCACGCGCACCGCATCGGCGCTGTAGGCGGCTCGATGGAGTTCATTCATGCGCATAACGTGTTGGCGTTCAGCGGCGGGCGGCCGTCTGCGGGCGACCGTCCGCCGCAACGGCATGTTAGCCGGTCTCCTCGCCGCCACTGAGCAGATCTTTTCTCATCCGCGCGTTCGCTAGACTAAGGCCGCCAACAACTACGGTCTTGTGCTCGATGACAAGGAAGCCGAACCGTTCGAAGAAGGGCTGCGCGGTCCGGCTCACATCGGAGAATAGACATAGGAGTTTCAGTTCCTGGGCGCGAGAGCGTGGATCCGTTCCATGAGAAGTCGACCCACTCCACGCCGCGCGTTTGTCCCGGACACATAGAAGTGGTCAATATGTCCGTTCGTTTGAAGGTCGGCGTATCCGAGAATCTTTCCATCCTCTTCGACCACGAACGGTCGAATGGTCCGCATGCGCATCGCCCATCTGTCCACGTCAGGCCGGGCAGGTGCCCATGCCTCCAGCTGAGCCGGCGTGTAGTCGCTCGCAGCAGTCGTGTGGACCGCGGAGTGGAAGACAACCTGCAACGCAGGCTCATCTCCAGAAGTGAAATCGCCCACAAACATGAGATCCGGCTAACGATACGATACTGACGTTCAGCAGCGACCGACGCGCCCGTCCGACAGTAACGGCGGGTTAGCCAGCCACAGACAGACCACGGATGAGCGGCACACGATAGTCGGGGTCCTTTTCATTCCAGAAGACGAAGCCTGACGTCAGGCCGAGGTTGAAGAACGACTCAAAGTATTCGTCTCGCTCGATTTCCTCGTCAGAATTGCGCCCGAAGAGCTTGATCTTGATTGGCCCGCTCTCCATGTCGACATCGTCCTGTTGAAGCGCGATACCCGTGAACGAGATGGCGTCCACCATCCGCAGGTTTGGCGCGGGCACCCCATAGAGAGCGGCCAGCGCAGTCATGAGTTCATCACTTTCAGGTCCCGAGCGAAGGAATTCAACCGCCGGCCGGTAGACATGTTCACGGATCAGCTCCATGTCCGGGTTGAATCCGCCGCGAATGCCTCTTCGAACAACCGCCGAGCGTCCAACCGCGACTCCCTCATGGGACGCGACGAGCCGAAGTCGGCGGTGTTCCCGATCGCTTGAGATTTCCGCGATACGAAACGTGCAGTCGACGAAGCCTTCCTCGCTGAACTGGTCGAGCAACGGCCTGGCTGCAACGCCATTATGGGTGGACCGTTCCATTTTGGACAGCCCGAGGCAACTCGGGATGATCGAAGCGGGCCGCCGCACCAACGTCCCACCAGTTCGGACCGCCGGACGTCTTCTTCTGGAATGCCTCATTGGCCGCCAGCGTTTCAGCGGAGATCGCTTCAGGTTTGAACAACGCCGGATCTAGGGAGCGAGTTCTCGACGCACTTGTTTGATTCATCGTCTTGACGTCCAGGGGCACGGGCCGCCAGCGAAGGTTGCCGGACGGTTGTCAAGACTCCGAAGGCGGGGCGCACGATCGCAGGGCCCGCGCGGAATGTAAGTCTGGTCCGGGTCTTCGACAGGTCCACTATCGAGACAGTTCAGTCGGCCCCACCGATTCGTGCCTATGTTTCCCCGTATGCCACGAGCCACTACCCTCGGAACCGCCGAGGTGGCGACCACCGATCGGTCGAAGACAGGGCTCGACGATCCGCGGGCGCTCCAGATCCTGACCACCGAACACTGGAGTCTCCTGTCGACCCGCACGCTTGGGTATCAAGAGATGTTCGGTCGGACCACGGTTTTTGTCGCGACGCTGTCCGGAACACTCGTCGCGCTCGCGCTGCTGGCCGAGGCCACCCATTTCGGACTCGAGACCCTGTGGTTCGCGCTGGCGCTGATCTCCGTCGCGCTCCTGATCGGCCTCGCCACCTTTGTTCGCAGCGTGGCGATAAACTATGAGGACGCTCGCTGGGTCACGGGAATGAACCTCCTGCGGCAGGCGTATATCCAGATCGTCCCGGAGCTGGAGCCGTTCTTTGTGACAGGTCATGGGCCCGAAGCGGACGGACGATCCCTTGGCCACGGCTCGCGGCAACGTCTCGGCAACCTGGCCAACAGCTTGACCACCACATCGAGCGTCGTGGCCGCTCTGAACTCGGCCCTGGCCGGTGCCCTCGCGAGCGACCTCGGAGCGCTATTGACTGCGCGGTGGGCCCTGGTCGTGACCATCGGTGCGGGCGTCTCGCTCGTGTCGGCGGCACTCCACGTCCGATACGCGGCTCGCTTTCGCCGCAGCCACGTGCCGTCGACGCCTTCCCAGACCACGAAGTAGAGAGTCTTTGGTCATCGCATAGGCGACGCGACTTCGTTGCGTACCCAGCAGCGCGGCGAGCGAAATCACCATCTGAAAAATGGGCACCGTCCGAGCGGCGAAGACCTCCTACGTGTGGAAATCGCCGGCAGCGGACGCGGCGATGCTTAGGGTGTTGGGATGAACAACACGGAGGGACCCGAGACCCTGTCCTCCCATCGCGGAAAGCCGCGACCTGGTGACTTCCCGCCGACGTCGACGTCGGAGGACGTGATGCCCCCGACCGCCGCTCCCGCACCCGTCGCCGCGGTCCTTCCGTTTCGCGTGGCGGTGCCCGTCGCCGCGGTCGATGATCTCAAGGAGCGACTCGCCCGCGCGCGCTGGCCCGACGAAGCGCCCGGCGCGGGGTGGAGTCGCGGAGTGCCGAGCGACTACCTCAAGGAGTTGGCCGAGTACTGGCGGACCCAGTACGACTGGCCCGGCCAAGAGGCGATGCTCAACCAGCATCCTCAGTTCACCACGACGATCCAAGGGCAGACCGTGCACTTCTTGCACGTGCGGTCGCCCGAGCCCGACGCCACCCCGCTCATGCTCATCCACGGTTGGCCGGGCTCGTTCGTCGAGTTCCTGGACGTCATCGGGCCCCTGAGCAATCCGAGCGCGCACGGCGGTGACCCCGCCGACGCCTTCCACCTCGTGATTCCCTCGATTCCCGGGCACGGCTTTTCGCGACCGCTCACCGACTCGACCTGGACCCACCGCCACATCGCCGGCGCGTTCACGGAGTTGATGACTCGGCTCGGGTATGAACGCTATGGCGTCCAGGGTGGCGACGCGGGCGCGTTCATCGCTCCAGACATGGGTCGCGTCGACCCGACGCACGTCATCGGCGTGCACGTCAATTCGCTCGTTCAGATTCCGTCGCTGCCTCAGATCCTGGCGGGGCTCGTCGTCTTCTCCAAGGCGGAGCGTCAGCGGCTCGCGCGTTTCAAGCATTTCCGCGACGAGATGATGGGCTACTTGCACGTCCAATCCACCCGGCCCAAAACGCTGGCCTACGGGCTCAACGATTCCCCCATCGGGCAGCTCGCCTGGATCGTGGAGAAGTTCAAAGAATGGACCGATCCGGCGGCCGCACGACCGGACGACGCGATCGATCGTGATCGCATGCTCACCAACGTCAGCCTGTATTGGTTCACCGGCACCGCGGGATCGTCTGCCAACCTGTACTATGAAACCCTCCACGACCCGACCACCAAGAAGCGGAAGTCCCGCAACACCGTGCCGACCGGCGTAGCGGTTTCCTCGACCCAAGACGTCACCATTCGACGTTGGGCGGAACGTGAGAACAACATCGTGCACTGGACGGAGCTCGAGCACGGCGGGCACTTCGCCGCCCTCGAGGTCCCCAAGCTTCTCGTCGATGACATCCGGCTGTTCTTTCGCGGGATTCCTCGCGCTGCTGGATGAAGGGCGCGCGGGCCTAACTCATGCCGAAAAGGGGAACGCTCGCCCGAGCCCGCAAGGACAAGCGAGAGGGAAAATCCGCATCGACGCAAGCGGGGGAGTTCGTCCGCGAAGAGATCGAGCACGTTCGCGCTGGAAAGCACGGCGCGCGCTCCACCGAACAGGTCATCGCCATCGGGCTCTCCAAAGCCCGACGCGCCGGCGTGAATCTCCCGCCGCCCCCCAAAGGGAAGACCTCCGAGGAGGCGCGACAGCAAGCGAAGCGCGACCTCGAGCGGGGGAAACATCCCGGCAAGGCCCCCAACGCCAAGCGCTCCCGGGCCATGACGAGAAAATTGCGGGGAGAGGGGCACCGGGTGGCGTCGTCGGCAGCCCTATCGAGACATGCGCGCGCGACCGTAAGGAGATGAGTCCGCCTTCGAACGCGAAATTATCGAGCTCGCTGTCCCCCGGATCGGACGAGTTCTATCGGATTCTGGGTCTCTCGGCCGAGCGGGTCGAGCCGAGCGCAGCGGGTTTCTTTGGTGCCAGCCATCCGGACGACGGACCGTGTGTGGAAGCGGTCACGGGGCAGTTGAGGCAATGGGAGGTAGGTTGATTCGACACGGACACTCACGGCAGGGGAGGACTTGATGGCACGATCGAACGTCGCGAAGGTCTTGGTCGATACCTTGGTCAACGCGGGGGTGAAGCGGATCTATGGCGTCGTGGGCGACTCGCTCAACGGCATCACCGAATGCCTCCGCAAACAGGCGCAGATCGAGTGGATCGGTGTGCGACACGAAGAGGTCGCGGCATTCGCTGCGGGTGCCGAGGCCCATCTCACGGGCAAGCTGGCGGTGTGCGCGGGAAGCTGCGGTCCCGGCAACATGCACCTCATCAACGGCCTTTACGACTGCCACCGGAGCCGTGTCCCGGTGTTGGCCATTGCGGCGCAGGTCCCCAGTCGGGAGCGCGGCAGCAGCTACTTCCAAGAGACACGGCCCGATATCCTCTTCAAGGACTGCAGTCACTACTGTGAGCCAATCGACCACGCGAGCCAGATGCCGCGCGTCCTCGAGCTCGCGATCCGTAGCGCCGTGGTCAAGCGGGGAGTCTCGGTCATCTCCCTTCCGGGCGATGTCGCCCTGCTGGAGGCGCCGGAGGCGCGCCCTTTCGTGCTGGCCCAGGAGCAGCCGGAGGTGCATCCCGCGGGCACGGAGCTCACCCAACTCGCGGCCCTGCTCGACAATGGGAAGAAGGTCACCATCCTGGCCGGAGCGGGCTGCGCAGGGGCGCACGCCGAGCTCATCGCGACCGCAGGTGCGCTGCAAGCGCCAATCGTCCACGCGCTACGTGGCAAGGAGCACGTCGAATACGACAACCCCTTCGACGTCGGCATGACGGGGCTTCTCGGTTTCGCTTCCGGCTATTACGCCGTCATGGACTGCGACCTGCTCTTTGTGTTGGGGACCGACTTCCCGTACACGCAGTTCTATCCGGAAAAGGCGGTTGTCGCGCAGATCGACATCCGTGGGGAAAACCTGGGACGACGCGGTCGTCTCGACCTCGGTCTCGTGGGCGGCGTCAAGGAGACGCTCGCGGCGCTACTTCCGTTGTTGAGCAAGAAGACCGACACGAGACACCTCGACCATGCCGTCGCCCACTACGCGAAGACGCGCAGGTCGCTCGACGAGCTCGCGGCCGGCGTGCCGGGACGCAAGCCCATTCACCCCCAGTACCTCACGCGCATCGTCGACGAGCTGGCGTCGCCCGACGCCGTCTTCACCTGCGACGTGGGATCTCCCACGCTGTGGGCGGCGCGCTACCTCACGATGAATGGAAAGCGGCGCCTGCTCGGGTCGTTTAATCACGGCTCGATGGCGAACGCGATGCCGCAGGCGATCGGGGCGCAGCTGACGCTCACGGGGCGCCAGGTCATCTCCCTCTCAGGCGACGGCGGGTTCTCCATGTTGATGGGCGACTTGCTCACGATCCGGCAGCGCAAGCTTCCCGTGAAGATCGTCGTCTACAACAATGGCGCGCTCGGCTTCGTCGAGCTCGAAATGAAGGCGGCCGGCCTTCTCACGAGCGGAACCACGCTCGACAACCCTGATTTTGCGCAAATGGCTCGAGCCATCGGGATCCACGGCGTTCGGGTCGAGGATCCTGCGGAGCTCCCGGAGGCCGTACGAGGGGCGCTGGCATACGATGGGCCCGCCCTGCTCGATGTCGTCGTGAACCGTCAGGAGCTCGCCATGCCGCCAACGATTACGCTCGAGCAAGCCAAGGGCTTCACGCTCTTCATGGCCAAAGCAGTCATCAGCGGTCGCGGCGACGAGGTGCTCGATCTCGCTAAGACAAATCTGTGGCGCTGAGCGCCCAGGGACCACCGACGGAGACACAACTCACGGCAACAGAGCCTGAAGCGAGGTCAGGCGACGGTTCGGAGGCCGACCGCATGAGTCGTTGCCGACCGATGCAAGGCCTCGACCAATTCTTGCTCTGTTTCTGATGTTCGAAAGTGGCAACCGGCAGCGTCGCCATCGACCCCCGCCTGGACGATGACCGGGACCTCGGCAGGCCAGTCGGCGGGCAGTTCCCACTGCTCTAGCAGTGTCTTCATGAGGGCAAGGATTACGTTCTCGCCAGCAGCGCTGCCCGATACGACAATCCACTGTGCAGCCATCGACCAATTGTGAGCGCCCGAATCGAAGGCGGGAAGGACATCAGTACCTTTCTCAGCGCGAAAGATCTCGGCCCGTTGGCGCGAAAGCCCACGACGAAGTGTTAGTGCCCCGATCGAGGTGCCGCTTCCGGCGTCGGCGGCGAACCAGCAGAAACCGACAGAGCATAGTGCCTCGGCACTTCTCCGTGGCACCTCTGCCACCCTTCGATTCTGCTCTTTGTGACTGTCGATTGGCACTCGAGAGCTTGCTGGACTCTAGTCTCCTTGCAGACGCAACCGCAAGCGAGCCGCGAGAACCTGCCGGTCGCATCGCTCGTGTGAGGGCCATTCGTCGCAACGGCGTGGCAACAGAGAGTCGGGCCGGCGCAAACCCGCCCATGTTGATCTCGGATACCGTGGCACGACCAATCCGTCCGTCCGTCCGTCCGGCCTCCAGTCCGTCCGTCCGGCCTCCATCCCGAATCCGGACACCCGCCGAGCTGGCTCGGGAATCGATTGGCAACCGGAGTAGGCGGGCTCTCGGCGCCGACGCGCCGTGGAACGCGAGGGGCAGACGATACGTGGCGCAAGTCGAGGACGGCTGGCGCCCACCACGGCTCGCCCGTGCGAGCACCCGGCTTCCTCACTGGGCGCCCGAAACCGATCACGATCCGCCGCACATTCTTCCCGCGACGAAACGTCAACTCTCGCCGTGCGATGACCTGGCCGAACGATTTGGGTTTCCACAGAGCGCCCATCGACGTCACCAGAGGGAGCAGCGCTCGACAGGAGCCATAGGCGTGCCTGCCGCACACTGAAAGGTGGCGGCGAATTCAGGAATATTGGAAAGCACTCCGTCGATCCGGGCGCGCGCCGGAGCGTGCTGGTCATCGACCGGAACATCAGGGTCGCCGGACCACCCGCACTCTTGCTGAGCGTAGGCGATGAAGAAGTCGCGGCGCCGAGCCCGCTGCACATCGGAATCAACAGACTTGGCGGTGTCCGATTCCATAGCGGACAGAGCGACCTGCACTCCAACCAGATCCGCGACGTGCTCATCAAGGACTCGTTGAGCGTCGATCTTGCTCTCGGGGCCGTTCCTGGCGACGTCGAGCTGGCGCTCGAGGCATCGCAACCGCGCATTGAACGCATCGCGTGCAGTCGCCGACCACGTCTCTCGGAGCAGCCCCGGCGTCGTAGCCGATGCCATCCGGCGAGACGCTGTGTGCAAGCTCGTGTCCGATCAGCGTTCCGAACGCGCCGAAGCTCACTGCCCCAAACCTTCCCATGTCGAGATACGGAGGGCGAGCGATCTCGGGTGAGACCCAGAGCGCGTTGACGTTTCTGGAGTAGATGGCGCCTCCGAAGTTCGGGTAGAGCTCTGGTGGCGACGAAGGGTGTCCGATCTCGGCAAGACCCTCCGCGTTCACGTGGGTCGCTATTTGCACCAGGGCTGCGCGGAAGGAGCCCGGCGTCAGGACAAGCTTGTCGAGTCTCTTCGACTCGACATCTCCGATGAACTGAAGGCGTGTTTGACTGACCTTCGAAGCCGACGCCCGGCGACTCTGGTTGTCGATCCAGGCCGCCCTATCGATCGCCTGGACCAGGTTGGTTCGAACCAGGCCGAACATGCGGCGAGCGGCGTCCTCGTTGGCGGGGCTGGTCAACGCGGCCAAGTACGCTTTTGCCACCCACGGCTCGAGACTGCCCAGGGTGAGGTCAGCACAAGATGCGGCCAACGCGACGGGCTGGTGGTCTTCCCCCTCGAGGATCTCGCGGTGGAACCGTCTGTCCTCGTCCAGGAACGTCTGGGTGAGGAACGTCTCCGACGCCTCCATCACCTCGACCCGGGCGTAGCTCTTCAAGTCAGCGAGCGGCTGCTCCGTCAAGAGATCGATGTTCCGCATCACCTCGGAATCTGCAGGTCGAATCGGCGCCGCGACGGAAAGACCGGCGGCCGTCAAGTACGGGTCCCAAGGGAAGCGTCGGCGGATCAGTTCATCGCGGGGTACGAGTGGGGGTAGGGGGGATTTTCGAGTCGTCCTGTTTCGACACCTGCGCAAGCCAGTCGTCTATCCGCAGGGCCGCGTCGACATCGCCAGGATCGAGGCCTCCTGTGAGAGCCGCCAGACGGCCCAAATGCGCACGGAGTTCGGTGCGCAGTTGATCTTTCGTGAGATGGGCGGCCCCGGGCATCCTCGGCATCGCGAGCCGGACGCGGGCTACTATCGGGCCATTTGATTCCATCGCCTCCCAGTAGGGCTCTAGGTGGACCAGAACTGGGAGGCCGGACGCACGCAGCGCCCCGAGCATCCGCGCGAGATCGGGCAGCGACCTGACCTGCGAGATCAGGTCGAGTTCGCGCCGGGTCTCCTCGAGACCTCGCTCGCGGGCTCGGGCGTCCTTACACCGCGTGTAGAACTCCCGTACGACTCCCGTGCTCTTGCTTCGGTCGTCGTGCTGGCCTTGTGCGAGCTCTTCGAGGAATTGTCGTAGCGCCGACTGCCTGTTCCCCATCGCCTCCGCCTCCCGCTGCAGGCGACCAGGAGACGCTTGGTTGGACTCGCAGGCATAGTCGGCAAAATCGGTGCAGGGGTTAGCGCCCTCCTTGACCGGCGTGAGCAGCGGATCCTGGGCGTCGGCCTGCGAGTGCGATATTCCCGCCGGCCCGCGGCCCGATTGGCTCACGCAGCCGAGCAGGGCGGCTCCCACAACAGCCCGCTTCCAGACGCCGATCGCTATCGACGGGACGTCTGCGCGATCGAAGGCCGGCACGACTCAGTCAAGCAGCGTACTGAAGGAAGGAGCGCTGGAGGCGCTCGAACTCGCCGCTGAGGCTGATTCCCCAGTCGGTGGCAAACAGCTCGCCGGGAGGTCTGCTAATGAAATCCACGAGGCCACTCCAGATCACTCCGAGATCCGCGAGCAGGAGCTGATTCCGCAGGTCTTGTGCGGGGCGGGGGTCCATGATGACAAGTTTGAGACCCGCAAGCCGCACGGCATCCGCAATCGCCTGGTTCACGTGGCCATCGTTGAAGCTGTAGCCGACGACGAACAGCCTGATATTTCCAGTCATCAGCACCTGCCTAAACAGGTCGAAGTACGCATGGAGCAGCGGAAACCTGGCTATCGCCTCCTCCTTGCCACCGCCCAAGACCAACATCGCATTCTCGCCATCGTCCCAATTGAACGACCCGTGCAACTTGATGTAGTTGAACCGTTCGCGAAGCTGGAAGGTGGGCGTCGCCAGGGATTGGAGTTCGACCCGGTGCTTCTGGTCGTCAAAGGGTTCCGGACGCGCTTCATGTTCTCTGGGCATCCGCCAGAAGCCGTCTTTGGAGGGAACGCCCGGCATGTTGGGTGGCTCGGGGATGGGCGGGGAAAAACCACGCTCAAACAGGATGTCCTGATTTAGCGTGAAGTAGAACGAGGTCATGTCGGGGTGGTGTTGATCCTTGCCGACCAGCTGTCGAACGATGCCATCGGCAAATCGTGTCCAGCTGCTGGGAATGCGCCCAGTGAGGGCGTGGCAGATGTTCGCGTCTTGAAGCCTGAACGCCGATCGCACCGCTTCGTCCAGCGCGCGTCGGCAAGAATCGTGGAATGCTCCCCCCTGGCTCTGGACAACCGCGAGAGCAGTCTCGAAGTTCATCTCCTTTAGAAGGAGTTCACGGAGCCTTGGCTCCTTTTGAACTCTCGGATCGCTGAGGATGGCTCCCCACATTTCGCTCGCGAGGTAGCCGCCCCAGTTTCGCGACAAACCCGCTCCGGACAGCAGAACCCGACGATCTAGCCAACCCAGGTCGAATTCGTGACGCTGCGCGGGCGTCGACGCGGTCATCGGGAAAACAGGTCCTGTTGGTCGGAAATCGGGACGGCCGCCTCGGGCGTACGAGTACCAGGTTCGCGCTGCCGAACCGACTCGAGCAGATGAACTAGATTCGCTTTTCCAGCCGAACGGCTCTGTCGCAGGCGAACCGCGCCGCGTTCCAACAGGATGCGATTCCCGTCGTTGTTCTCGTGCTGAGCACTGTAGTCCGCAGTAAATAGCGGAACCCCCATCGCCAACGCGGCCTCGCCGGCGGCGAAAGTTCCGCCGGTCGACCTCGCTTCGATCAGGACGAGGGCTCGCGAAAGGGCGCAGATCGTGCGGTTCCGCTGCATCGCTCGCCCGGCCATCCAGTGATCGTCGGGGAAGAACTCGCTCACCATCAGCGTTCGCGTCGGGTCAAAGACTTCACGAAGCTCTTGCCTCATTCGGTGCTGGAGGATGCCCTCCGCCAAGACGATGGTCGTTGTTCCACCTCGCGACAGCGCCGTTCGGTGGGCGGTGATGTCGACACCCTTGGCGCCCCCGCTCACGACGTTCAGCATCTGATGAGCGACCTGCTCCGCGATGTCCGCAGCGACGCCCAGGCCGCGCTCAGTCGCACTGCGGGAACCGCAGAAACCAACGCTGCGAGCCGAGAGCAGGTCCGACGGTCCGCGGACGAACAACACTGGTGGAAGGTTCGCACAGACGAAATCAGAGAGAGCAAGATCGTGAAACGGCGCCACGAAACATTGCACGTCATCGCGCCGGAGCCGATCAGCTACCGATCCGACTGCCGACTGTCGGGAAGACGTCGATAGCCCCATAGTGGTCAGAAGGCGCCGGCCGTTTTCGGTGAAGGCCTCCTCGATAGGGACCTGAGCTTCGCTGAGAACCGCGATCGCGCGCCGGAGCCGTGCCGTGCCGACCCCGGGCAGCTGCATCAGGGTGAGAATGGTTTCTAGCTGGTCCATCGTGGCACGCCCGTCAGAACAGATCCTCGTCGTTCGGGTCCACATCCGCCGGTGTGGAAGGGGCCCGAGGCAAGTTGTCGCCGTCGCGTAGAGTCTTGACCACCGCCAAGCCGAAAACCTCCTTCGCTCCTGCGGCCCGCAGTTCCTCGGCAATGTAGTTGATCGTCAGCCCGGATTGATAGAGGTCATCGACCACGACGATCGACTTCCCCGCTACTTGCGTTGCGTCGACCACGATCGAGCCGATCAAGGCGTCCATCTTTCCCTCCTTCGCGAGATTCTTCATCTCTGGGGTTGGCGTCGCTTTCGTCAGAGCACCGCTGAGGTCGATCTTGCCCGTGTGCCTTGCCAAGTCCGCCGCGAAACCTCGAGGCAGGGAGAATGCCTTCTTGGGGTTCGAAGGAGGGACGGCGACGAATCCATCGACGTCGCGATAGAGCGGCACCGCGTCCACGAACGCGCGGAGGCGTCGTGCCAGCTCTCCGCCTGCCTTCCGATGAGCTTCGGTCGGTGACTCGTCGTAAGGTTTAGCGTCGCGCATGAGCTGACCAAGCTCGGTCCGCTCAAGACCGCCGCTTCCGCTTTTCCTGGCGCGATAGCCGAGGGCGATGCTCGCGTCTGTGAGGTCATGCACGATCACGCAAGGTCGGATCGCCTCGATGAATCGCCGGACGGAGTCGAGGTCCTCATCCGAGATGCCTCTAAAGAAGGTTGCACAGGACTTGGCGGGTAGGGCACAAACGGCGCCGCGCAAGGCTCGGCCACCGCGAACGAGAGCGCTGTCGCGCGGAATCTGAGCAGGCCACCGGGGTCTGCCCAGGTCCGACGTCGTTTCAGCGACTTACGGAACGGGCAACGCGAGCTGACGCTCCCTGCGCCGTTCGGTACGCTCCTGCCCTCTCGAACAGGAGCTGCAACCCATGTCGACTGAACAGATGCGCTGGCTCTTGAAGGTCATCCAACCCGAACGGACCCTGGCCTCGCTGCCTGGAGGTGCCGGGCTCTCCCAGGAAAGCCATGCAGCGCTGCTTGGGCTTCCGCCGGAGGTCTACGCGGCCGAGCTCAGCCGGATGAGGGCTGAGGCCAAGGATGCGGCGGCCGAGCTGCTGGCCGACGACGCCGTGGCCTCGACGGTGGACCGGCTTCCCCTGCGGAAGGGCGCCAAGGTCGTTGCGTTCGGCGACAGCCTGACGTCGGAGCCCCAGTCCTGGGCCGTCATCCTCAGCGAGCTGCTGGCGGCGCGCCGTGCCGCTGACCGGATCTCAGTGGCCATCAGCGCCGTCGGCGGCGAGACGACAATGCACGGGCTGGTCCGTGTGGGTGAAGTCGTCGGCCAGCAGCCCGATTGGATCCTATTCCTGATAGGTACCAACGACGCCCGGACGCAAGGCTCGAACCCGACGAAGACGCTCGTCCATCATGAGGAGACGGGGCGCAACGTCGCGGAGCTGCGTCAACGCGTGTCCCGAGAGACCAAGGCGCGCTGCGTGTGGATCACTCCGCCTGCGGTCAACGAAGAGCAGGTGGCGGGACACTGGGGGCTGGCCCGGTTCGGGGTTCGCTTCCGCAACGAGGACCTGGCACGCGTCGCCCAGATCGTCCGCGACATCGACGCGCTCGCGATTGACGTCTTCTCCAACCTGGGGACACCACCCCCGGCCGACCTCCTCATGGGGGACGGCCTGCACTTCACGCTGGCCGGCCAGAAGCGGTTGGCGCTCGAGGTGATCAAGGGTTGGAGCAAACTCAAATGAAGTATCTGGTCATCGGCGCCACCGGGAACATCGGATCTCGAGTCACCCAGCGCCTCATCGCTCGTGGGGAGCGCCCGTCCGTTTTCGCGCGCAGTGCGAAGAAGGCAGAGGTGCTCTTCGGTAACAAGGTCGATATCCGCGTGGGGGACCTCGAAACGCCGCGGTCGTCGCTGGCGGCCGCGCTCGCCGGTATCGAGGGGGTCTTCCTCGTGAGCGATGGTCCGGATCTTCATACGCGCGATCGCACGGTCGCGTTCGCTGCGAAATCCGCTGGGGTCGGGCATGTGGTCAAGCTCTCCACGCTGGACGTGCACACGGGTGTGGGGACGGGACCGTGGCACGCGCGCGGCGAGGCTGCCGTTCGCGAGAGCGGGGTGGCGTTCACGTTCATCCAGGCGGCCGGCTTCATGTCGAATGCGCTTGGTTGGTCGGACGCGATCCGCGAGGAGGGCGTGCTGCGGTCCTCGACAGGGAAGGGCAAGATCGCGTTCATCCACCCAGACGACATCGCCGATGTCGCCATCGCGGCCCTGACCACGCGTAACCACGATAGCCAGTCCCTGGTCATCACCGGTCCTGAGGCGCTGAGCTATGGCGAGATGGCTGCGACCATCGGCGGCGCCGTTGGCAAGCGCGTCCGCTTCGAGGAGCTCTCCGACAAGCAGGCATTTGCGGGCGTGGTGGGCTGGGCCGGTAAAGGCCCCTACGCGGACGCGCTTGTCGACATCTGGCGTGCGGTGCGTGAAGGCCGCCTGGCCACGGTCTCGGACGGGGTGAAGCAGGTCATCGGGCGGGAGCCCATCCCATTCAACCGGTGGGCCGAGGAGAACGCCGACGCCTTTCAGTAGTGGCTGGGGTGGCCGCCCTGACACGAATTCAAATAGAGGAGGACCGTTCGGATGGCCTCGTCTTTGGCGAGGTCCCTCGAGATGACCTCCTGCTTCTGGTGAGCCACTCCATGCACGAGCGCTTCGATCATGTGCGGAAGGACGAAGAGCATCCGCTTCGTCTCGTCAGGGGTGTAGCGATCCTGTTCGGCGGGCGAAATCACTTGCTCGAACGTGACCTGGAGTGCGCTCATGAAGCCGTGGGCGCCCTCCGGCACGGCGGCGGAGACGATCTCGTGCAGCCCCGCGTCTTCCGCGTGCACGTTCGCCAGCCCTTCCACGAGCTCGCGCGTGAAGTCCTTGAGTGAAGCCGAGGTGCAGTCGGCCATCGTCCGCTCAATCACGTGCCGCACTTCGTCGACGTGGCGGTCATACAAGGCCGTGAAGATGGCCTGCTTGTCGGGGAAGTACTGGTAGAGCGAGCCGATGCTGACGCCCGCGGCTTCCGCGATGCGGTTCGTGGTGACGGCTTCGGCGCCGTGACGCTTCAGCACCCGCTGGACAGCCTCGAGGACCGCCTCCACAGTCTGTCGGGAGCGTTGTTGCTTGGGCTCGCGGCGCGTGAGCGCTCTTTCGTTGGTCTTCATGGCGTCTTGCGTTCGCGGATAGCTCTCTGGCACTGACCTGGTCTGCCCGCAGGCGAGCGATAACTCTAGCAGCAATGCCGTTCGGTTTAGGCATGGACACATGCCTCGGAACCGCCCTGCGATCGCGCCGTACCGGACCACCGCCTCAAGCGCGATCCAGATCTGCGGTTGTGCAAGTAGGCGGGACCCCCTACTCGAATTATCGAAACGGGATGTGGGTGACGATCGAGGCCTTGGTCTGATGTCCTTGCAGGTGCTCGCGCTTCACCGGAACGGGGCTGATGCCGCCTCGGGCAGGCGATAGACCACCGCGCTTTGATTCCAGAGTAGTTGTCGTTCATGTTGGTCTAGCCAGGAGCGCAGGGCGCTCTGCTCGGGCGAGTCCGCGAGCCACCGCCTCGTATCAGCCAACTCGGGAGGGAGCGGCAGCGTCGCGGTGAGCGTCTGCTGGGGTACGATTAGGCAGAAGCCGGCCCCGTGGTCCAACTTGGGATACGTCGGCGGCAGCCGGTTGACGATCACCCGCGCGGCCGACGCATCGCCGGTCAGCAACCTGGCTGCGGCCAATAAGCTCATCGCTAGTGGGTCGGTCTCGTTGGCCCATCGGGCCGACAGCTCGGCCACGTAGCTGGCGAAAGCCTCGACGACGTCGACGCCGGACGGAGGCGAGAAATAGCTAGGCGCGAAACGAGTATTGCCGCCCAGGCAGTCGAGCAATCGAAGCCGCTGCGACCCCAGAGGTGAGAGGAGAGTCGTTCGGTCGTTGTCGCGGGCGTTCATGGCGTGGTTCCCCCTGGTACGAGTAGCCCGTTGGCATCGACTAGCAACGGAGCCACCTCGCTGACCGGAATGGCCTTGACGATACCGCCCGCGGGGACCTGGTTCAGGATGACGTACTCGTCCTCGGCGAGCAGTCCCTGCCATCCCAGGGGCCGGATGGCGGCGGTCTTGGGTACACGGATCACGTAGATGATTCCGCCCTCGCCGAAGTTCGCGGCGATCCCTGGGATCCGCGTGGTGGGAATTCCGACCGACCCGATCGGTACGCCACCCAAGCCGGGAGGTGCGGCGAAAGGCGGGATCGGCTGCGTGTGCCAGCGCGCCGTGTAACCGGCAATGTCTTCGTACGCCATCCCCATCGCACGCAATCGGCGAACCAGCTCCTGGGACGCGGCAACCCCTTGTTCACGCGCGAGCGGGCTCAAGATCTGCTCGGTGGCGACTTCCTGGCCTCGGTAAAGGAGGATCAAGCCGCGCCGGTTGAGCCACCACTGCGATACCTGTCCGGCCAGCCCACGCGCCTGAAGGATTCGCTGAGCCACCACTGCCGTCAGCGGAGCCTTCGCAGCTTCGTCGGCGAGCATACCTGTGAGGGCGATGTCCGAGCGGCGCAGGCCGAGGCTTGCGAGTTGATCCAGCGCCTGTGTTCCCGCGCGTCCGAGCAGGCGGACGCCGCCGGGCACGATGTAGCCGAGAACCGCACCTGTCACCCCGTCGAAGAGGTACATGAGGGGTGGCGACGGGGCGCCCCGACCCGCATCTCCGACGGCGCGCAGGCTGACGTTAGTCGCCGCCCCGGCCAGCGCCGCGCTGCCCAGGAACCCCAGGCCCACGCGTCCGCCCAGCGCCATCGCTCCGCCCGGCACCGCGAAGATGCACAGCGCCTCACCCACGATTTGGCCCGCAGATGGGCTCTTTTGCGTGCGGTCACCTGGCCCGGGCGCATTCGCCACGCCGGGACGGAGTAGGACGTAAAGGCCTACTCCGATCGCGATGAACCAAAAGATCGGGTAGCACTCGTCGGGGCTGGCGCCGTGTTCGACGGGCCTGGCCACCCGCAGGTTACTAATTTCCTCAGCCTCGGCCTCGATGGCCTCTCGCGCGGCGATGTGACCGGTCTTGTGAGCCAACTGCACCTGTGCGAGGTGGACCAGTTCATGGCGCAGGACCGCCTGCAGGCGCTGGCGCGGGACCTCGCCCAAGAAGATCGCGTCACCTCGGGCGAACGCGGCGACTCCAAGCGTTCGCGTTGCACGACGAGACCAGAGGTCATCGTGGACAGTGAAATGGCGGGGCAGCCGCGGCGCCAACCCAGCGAGCCATCGTTGGGTGCTGGCAGAAAGGAGGCTCCGCCCGTCAACTCCAGGTGACAGGTCCTGGCCAAGCCATGTGCCTGCCTCCGTCCACAAGGTCACTTCAGCCGGAATCGAACCACCCTCACCCTTCATGATCGCCTCCGCGTCCTCCGATCAGTTTCGGAACTATACATGCCAACAACAACGTCGGTGTGGTCACTGCGTGTCGCGGGCCCAATCGAGCGCAGCCAGGCCGAGAAGGGTCACACCCGCCACCGCGAGCAGCGCCACGACCGCGTCCTCGCGATCAACTCCGTTGAAGTTGAAGTCCACGCGCGCATGGTCGTGCCGTCGCGGAGCTTATCGGATGCCAGTGAACGTGGTTGCCTCAGCACGTTCCCCGGGCGGGACCTCGCTACTGCTCAGCGCGGGAGGTCGGCGAAATGATTGGGCTTCGTAGGCGGGACCCCCTACTCGAATTATCGAAACGGGATGTGGGTGCCGGTGGAGGCGGTGATCGCCTGAGGTCCCTGACCGAAGACCACCGCTGCACCGGTGCGTTGGACGGCACACAGAAAACGGTCGGTCGCCATGTCGATGGGTCAGTCGCTGCTGATGGTCATCCGCATCAACCGATACCCACCCCGATCCATCCAAAAGATCGTTTGGCCCTCGACCACAACACCACACGGCTCTGTCCCGGTCGCCACCACGCTGGCCGCGCCTCCCGATTTTGGCACGCGCTTCAGTTCGCCCGTCTTGCCATCGCCCCAGTATAGGTAGCGGTTGTCTACTCCTATTGCGCCACGGTCGCCGTATTCGGACGCTCTGGCGAGCCGCCGCAACGCTCCCGTCGTTCGCGACATACCGTATACCGTCGAACCGGCGATGAAATAGATGTCGTCGGAGAAGACGAACTGCGCGGGGAGGGCATCCACCTGCGCAAGCGTACGACTCTGTCCGCCCCGCGTCGCAACAGTCCGAAGAAGCCATCCCTTGCCCGTGCCGCCATCGAGACGTTCTGCCCAGTACAGATCGCCGTGATCGACCCCGAGGACGAGGGTCAGGGCACGTGACTGGGAGACCAGAGTTGCCGCCCCTCCCTCTTTAGGAATGCGGAGGAGGCCTTCGGGCCTTGCGCTTCGGTCGCTGGCGTACACGTAGGTTGAATCTGTCGCGGTGCCCATGAGCTTGTGCGCGCCGTCATCCAATCGGACCGGCGTTCCTCCGGCCTTGGGCATCCGCCAAATCTCACCGGTGCGCAGTCCGTTCCAGTAGAGGTGATCGTGGTCTAGGCTCAACAGGAAGGCCCAGTTTGCCTTGACGGTCGCCAGCCGCGTGATGGTTCCTCCCTCAATCGGAACACGCAGGATCGTTGAGCTAGCCCGTGGCCACTCCAGCGCCATGCCCTGGGCGCCTGAGGAGGATGAGCCCTGAGCCAGTCCGTTGTCCGAGGTCGTCCAGTAGATGAACTGCGCGTCCGTCCTCAGGTCGCAGCTCGCCCCTCGCGAGCGCGCGATTTCTATGGGCGCTGAGATGCCGGCGGCGTGCGCACCTGCCCCAGATGCCACCGATGAGAGCATGGACACCAGCGACAGCGTAAGCATGCGGTTCATGTCCCCTGCCTCCAGTTCACGACGCGGACGGGAGGGCGGGTCCTCATCTCGAGTCAACCTTTGACGGCATCCTGACTCAGAGACAACTCACGGAAGGGGTTGTTCCGTCAGTGTAAGGGAATCCGGTCCGGCGCGTTGACGTACTCGGAACCGTGGTCGAAGATCGCGGTCGATCCATCAATGGAGGTCCGATCGTATGACGTCTCAACGCCTGGTCGCCATTGCGGTCGCCGTCGGCTCGCTCGTGTGGTTCCCTGACCGGGGCGGCGCGGCAGATCGAAGCGAGCAGCTCACAGGGCAGGGCCCATCGGTCGCGAAACTGCCGCGATTGCAGCAGGTCTGGAACCTGCCAGGTCTCGGACGCTTCGAAGGTATGTCAGCCGGCCGCACCTACTACACGGTCTCGAACGATGGGAAGTCCGTTCACGCTATTGATGTCGCTCAGGGACGTTCGACCTGGCAGACGCCGCTCCCGGACCCGGTCGATGACTTCGTCCGAGTTCGCCTCCATGGGAACGCCGTACTTGTCGCGTACGCACGGGCCAAATCGACGGACGCTGTGATCGCGGCTGTGTCGTCCAAAGACGGGCATCTGGTGTGGTCGCGCACCGTCCGTTGCGAGAACCCCGACTTCCAGGGCGCAGGCAAGAGGTTGTTCTTGATCTGCCGGCGGGAGCCCATTCGGCCGCCGAGCGAGTATCAAGAGGTCGATCCTGCCACCGGGCGGACGACAGCCAGCATCACGGTCGACAAAGACGCGACGCTCAGTCCGAACGGTAATCTTTGTGGTTCGTCTGATGGATCAACTTGGTGTGGCCGGTTGCTCGCCGACCGCATCGACCCGGCTTGGACCCAGCCAGGCGCCAAATGGGGGCGTCTTACGCTGACCACCGACTACGTGATCGAAGAGGGGAACAACGAGGTAACAGTCCGTCGGGCTCAGGACGGCCGCGTCGCCTGGAAGAAGCAGGGGCGCTTCCGAATCGGGGTCCAAGAGCGGACGGGACGGTTGATCTTGGTAGGTCCAGACGGTGTCGAGATCGCTCAAGTGAGTGATGGTCGATCACTGGCTCACTTCCCCATGGCCGGCCGAGGAGGGGCCAACATCCTCGCGGATGGCGACCTCATCGTGGTGGAGCGATGGGGAGCAGTGACCGATCCGATCCTCGTCATCGACCCGCAGCTGCACGCGCGTGTCGTCGCGAAAAACGTGCCTTTCCTCAGTCGAATCGTCGGGGATGTGTTGCTCTCGCAGAACGTTGGCATGTCCGGCGTCAACCGGGAGAACGCTCCGCTCGAAGGCTACTCCCTCGTGCGGTTCGCGGCGCCCGAGGCCGATCTGGACCCGTATCACAAGGTAGTCGCCGTCCTCGAACGGTACCCCTTTCCGTACCAGGCCCACGACGCTCTGTTGGCGCTGCGCCCGATCCCCGACGCGATGGCGGCCCTCGAGAAGACCATCTCGAACGGCACAGCCGGGCTCACGCCGTCGGCGATCGCCGTCGCCGGATTATCCGGCGATCCGCGTTTCGTGAGCCCGCTGCGCGCACGGCTCGAGGCGATCTCCGAAGCGCCCAAGAGCGTGGATCAGTGGTCACAGGTCGTCGACGTCGTGCAAGGTCTCGCAGACCTGCGAAGCCCCGACGCGCCCGTCGCGCTGCTCGCCTTCTGGAACCGGATCGGCGTGAAGTTCTCGCCACCGTGGCGGCGCGCGATCCTGAAGGACTTCGTCGCGAGCGCCGTGTGGAAGTACGGGGCGCACAAGGAACTGGTCCGCTGCGAAGACACGACCTTTCCCGTCGAGCGCTCGGATCCCCAGAAGGCTTCCCTGGGGACGGCCGCCCCTGGAGTGGCTTACGTTGTCGATGGGGGACGGCGCTGGGCCACGATCTGCGAGGCGCGTCAGGACGACGATGGGAACGGCAAGCTCCAGGTCATGGTCATGCAACACGGCGACACGGGTGGAGATCAGCTTCGTCCCTATCTCGTCTTGGGGGCCGGAAAGGGTGCCGAGATCGACGACTTCGTCGCGTCCGACCCGAACGGCCGGTGGGTCGTGACTACGAAGGATATGTGCGTCCACCTTGTGGACACAGAGACGGGGAAAGCCGTGGCGCTCCGGGGCGCGGATGGGCGTCCTGGGGACACGGTCAGTGGCGACCATCGTGCGGCCATGTTCTCGCCGGACGGAAAGGCGCTGCTCTACATCAAGAGTGACGGGCCCCGCTCAGTCGTGGTCCAGCGAGACCTTCGTACCGGCGCCGAGCGGCCAATCGACCCAGGGCCAGGGGATCTCAGCCGGGCGTTCTTCGATCGCTCGGGACGGCTCGTCGTGATGGACGTCGTCGCGCGGGACACCGATCGCGACGGGCTGCTGACGCAGCCGCGGGTGGCGACGACCCTCGGAAGCCGTCGTTGCCGAGCGCCGGTCTCGTCGGCCAGCTTCTTCGGCGAGATCGGTGACAAGCCCGTGCAGCGCGTTGCGCCCGTCGATGGTGGTGCAGTGCGGGATGCTCCCTCCGGACCGCCTCTATCGCCGACTGACCGGCCTCGGCCCGGCTACGGCCTTGCGTCACAGGGGCCTAGGGCATCGGGCCGCGGCGACCCTCTACCGGTCGGCCCGTTTCATTGGGAGGTCAGCCAGCCTTCGGAGCGCCGCTAGGAATACGGAGTGGTGGCGCGGCGTCTCGAAGTTCGAAATGTGAGGGTCCGGATCGAAGCCGTGATCGAGTAGGGATCCCGCGCCCGCGCAGGTGGCGCCCGACCGAGGATCGCGCGACAGACGCTGTGGCTCAGCTGGGCGGCGGCAGCGTCGCGCGCAGGCGCGCGTTGCGCGGATCCCACAGTCGGAGCGTGCCATCGGCGGCGCCTGTGACGACGGTCGCGCCGTCGGGCGAGAAGGCGACCGCGCGCGCGTTGTCGGTGTGGGCGTCGAGGATGCCGACCCTCGCCCCGGTAGCGACGTCGCGCAGCTCAACTTCGCTGGCGTAGGAAGTCGCCACCGCCAATGTCCGCCCGTCGGGTGAAAACGCCATCGCACACACGCTGTCGCCGTTGAGGTTGATGATCCGCCGGACCTCCCAGGTCGCCGTGTCCCACAGTGCCAGGTGGAAGCCGGCCGTGCCGGTGGCGACGAGATCGCCGCCCGGCGAGAACTCGACCTGGTAGATCTCGTCGACGCCACCGTTGCCGTTCGGCAGGGTCAGCTCGCGGGGCGGCGCGCCTGAATCAGCTGCGTCGTGGATCCGAGTCTGCCGCCAGTTCCAGGTCGCGATCCAACGCCCGTCAGGCGAGGACGCGGCGCCGCCGCCGCCCGGCGATGGAGTGTCGCTGCTGGCACCGGTGCGCGGATCCCAGGCGGCGACGAGCGCGACCAGGCTGGCGTACGGCCCGCGCTCGCCGCCGACCAGGATTCGCCCGTCTGGACGCTCGGCCAGCGCGCTCACCGGCGCGTCGATCGGGCGGACGACTGGTCCGAGCGCGGCGAGCTTGTCGCCCGCGATCGCGACGCCGCCCTCGCCCCCGACAACCAGCCGCCCATCGGCAGTGAAGAGCACGCAGCTGGGCTGCAAGCCCTCGGCGCGCAGTTCGGGGCGCACACGGCGCCGACGGAGGTCCCACACACGCACGCAGCCGTCCTCGTAGGCGGCAGCCACCGCTTGCCCGTTGGCCGCGATCGCCATTGCGACGACCTGGTTACGCAAACGCCCAAGCACGCCCGCGGGCTAGCCGGTCTCTGCCTGGCGCAGGATCACTGCGTGCCGATCGCCCGCGAACGCGATCGGGCCGCCGTTCGGCGAGAAGATCGCCGCGCGCGTCCACGCCTCGTCCAGCGCACGCCACTTGAACGCGCCGGTCGCCGTCTCGAACACGCTCTGCCCGAACGCGATCAGGTCGCCGCCGGGTGAGAACGCCGGCGGGCAGCGGTCGATGCGATCTTTGTACGGCTCGGTTGTGTGACGGAACGTCTGCACGAGTTGTCGCGAGCGCAGATCCCAGAGCGCGCCCTCGCCGGGATACACGACCGCGAGCAGGGCGCCATCGCGCGAGAACGTCACGTACTCGGTGCCCTCCGGCAACTCCAGCAGGGTCTCGCCCCGCGACGTCGAGCACGCGCCACCCGCGCATCCGGATGGCCAGCAGCTTGCCGTCCGGGCTGGCAGCGACGTTGAACACGTCGGTGGGCGCGCGCAGGCGGCGAGTGGTCCGACCCTTTCCGTCCAGGAATCGCACCCAGCCGCCGCCGCCGAGCGACGACTTCGGTGACTTGCCGCAGAAGATGATGGCGTCGCCGCCGACCGTGATGCCTTTGAGCAGCCGCCCGCGGATGTTGCCCAGACCGACGCGCCCGCGCAGCCGTCGTCGGCCGACGTCGAAGAGCACCACGCCCTCCCAGGTGTTGGCGATCGCGAGCGTTCGCCCGTCGGGCGCGAGCGCAATCCCGTCGATGAACGACCACTCTCCTCGGTAGTCCTCGCGCGCGCAGACCCACGTCACCCGTCCCGTGCGGACGTCCCACGCGCGCACCGTGCCGTCCCAGCCGGCGGTGAAGATCGTCCGCCCGTCCGGCGACATCGCCATGCTGATGATCACCGCACCGTGGCCTGTTTGGTCGAGCGCGGTCGCCTTTCGGCTGATCCACGCCCGCCGCACTCCCGCCACGGCTTCCTGTGCAGCCGCGCGCACCGCCGGGCATGGATCGCGCACCGCCAGCCGTCGCAGCGCCGGCAGCGAGGCTTGGTCGCGCCACCTTCCAAGCACGCGCGCCGCCCACATGCGCGTGTCAGCGCGTCGGTCGCGGAGGAGCGCGCGCAGCTCGCGTACGGCCTCGCCCCGGGGCTGCCCGCGGGCGCGCCCGGTCTTGCCGGTCGAGAGCGCCCACCCAGCAGCCGCGCGGACCGCAGCGCTGTCATCCACCAGCGCGCCAACCAGCGCGACGACGATCCGTCGATCCCGGCGCCGGCGCGACGCCGCGTCCGGGCCCCAGTAGCCGCCAATCCGCGTAAGGACGGCGTTGAGGGCGAGCGCTGCGCCCTCGCGCTGCGTAGCGTCCGGGGACCGGAGCGCACGGAGCTCAGGGATCACGGCGCGCATCGAGAGCTATGGCAGCTACGCCAGTAGCAGAACCCCCGAACGAGTTGGTGGACGCTAGCTCGAACGACTCCCCGACACGACCGACATCTGAACACTGAGGACAGCCTGAGCTGCACCGAATTGGGTCGCACCTGCGCCAGGCCGAGGCCCTCGCGCACCTCTACGTCGGGTTCGACCTGTTCCTCGCTTTCGCTGAATCAGTCGGGGCCGTGGCATCCGACCGGGCAACCGCGCTGCGTGAGCGAGCGCTCGACGCGTTGAGATCGATCGGGGAGCGACAGGGACAGCAGCTCGTCGAGCTGGATCCCGCCGAGCGATTCCTCACGGTGCTGGGAACGCTGATCATTCAGCGGCGAGTCGCGCTCGTGAAGAAGGACGTCGATCCGGAGCCGGAAGACGCTGAGTTCATCGGATGGCGCGACGACGAGTTCGCATACCTGCTGCCAGCCGCCGTTCGACGGCGGGTCGCGAGCTTCCTGCGCGAATCGGGAGAGCACTGGCCGCACACGTCAACGGCGCTCAATCAGGCGCTCGTGCGGCGAGGGGTTCTCGCGCTATCTCCGGACGGCAGGGCTGAAACACTGGTGCGCGTTGGCGGCGCCGGCGACCGACGTCGCGTCCTCCGCCTACCGCTTGCGGTCCTGGACGGCACGGGTCCGCTCGCCGTGTCACCGTCGTCACCGCCGTCACCATCGAACGATACTTGGGCCGATGATCTCGCGGTGGTGGAGGGGGCGTGATGAGCTACCGACTCCAGCTTCCGCGGCGTGAGCCGGATTCCGCGGCCGACATCGTCGTGACGCCGGAGGTGCGGGAGCGGCGCAAGACCGCGATGAGCGCGTTCGCCGCGCAGCTTCGGCGATTGGCCTCGCTGTTCCCGAACGGACTGGAAGGACTCGAAAGCGATCGGTCCGACATCTGGGCCGAGATCAAGGCCGCCGAGGAGAGGGTCGACCAGGTCGCCCTTCTGTACATCGACGGCCGGGAGAGCAAAGCGTCGTTCGATCGCGCGCTGCACGCGTACGAGCTGGCGTGGCGAAAAGGCGCCCAGGTGCTGACCGGGAGTCGTCGCGGGGGACCTGGGTGAGGAAGCGTCCGGCGAACGATGTCGCTCCCGTCGACGGCGATCTGTTCGCCTTCGTCGACGATCTCGCCGCCTTGGCCGTCGAGTTTCACCTTGACGGTCGGTTTGAAGAGAGCGTCGATGTCCATCATGAACAGGAGCACGCGCATGAGCGGGAAGCAGGGCTCGACGGCGACACGATCGCGGCGGGCGGGCAGCGCTGACGGCGCGCCCCTCGTCGCGGTCTATGCTCGGTACTCGACCGATCGTCAGGACGCACGATCCATTGACGATCAGGTGCGGCGTCGCCGGCAGTTTGCCGGGAGCCGCGGTTTCGAGGTCGCGGCCGAGTACAGCGACGCGGCCGTGTCCGGCTCGCACACCGACCGCGAGAACCTGCAGCGGCTGCTTGCGGACGCGCGGCGAGGAGCGTTTCGGCACGTCCTGATCGACGATCTGAGCCGGCTCTCCCGCGATCTCGGAGATACCTGGAGGCTCGTGTTCAGCGAGTTCGCCTCGCACGACGTCAGCGTCGTCGACGTCACCAGTGGCCTCTCATCCGACGCCCAGGGCGCGCGCATGGCGTTCGGAGCGATGGCGCTGATCAGCGATGGCTTCCTGCAGATGATTCGGACCGAGACACATCGGGGCCTCGAGGGGCGCGCGCTCGCCGGGTTCGCTACCGGCGGCAAGACCTATGGCTTCTCGACGGTGCCGGAGCCCAATCCGCCACAGCCCGAGCACCCCCGGAAGGTTCGCGTAGTCGCGCCCGACGAGGCTGCCCTGGTCGTGCGGATCTTCGAGATGTACGTCGCGGGGATGTCGCTCAAGGGGATCGCGGCGCGCCTCAACGACGAGGGGATCCGGGCTCCGCACGACAACGGGCGCGGGCACAAGAACGGACGCGGCTGGCGCCACACGACGATCCTCTCGATGCTCAAGAACGAGCAGTACGTGGGCGTCTGGACCTGGAACAAGGAGAAATGGGTTCCGATTCCTGGCACCGCCCGGTACCGGCGGATTCCGCGACCCACCTCCGAGCACGTCCGCAAGGAGATCCCGGAGCTGCGAATCGTGCCCGCGGAGCTGTGGGCGCGGGCGAAGGCTCGGAACACACAGCGGCCGCGTGGAGGAGGGAGGCCCGCGGGCAGCGGCAAGACCACGGCGTTGCTCTCGGGCCTTCTCCGCTGCGGCATCTGTGGCGGCAGCTTCGTGGTGGTCTCGCGCAGGTACAAGGACGGCTCGACCGATCCAGCCAAGGGCTACGCGAACTACGGCTGCGCGACCAACCGCTCCCGCGGAGAGGTGATCTGCTCCAATGTCCGCACTATCTCCGAACGGAAGCTCGGCGACGGCGTCGTGCGCACCCTGAAGGAGCAGCTCACCAAGCCCGACCTCGTCGCTCGCTTCGTCGAGACCTTCACGAAGCGGTTCGACCAGGTTCTGCGCGGCACAGACACTGAGCTGCGCGACCTCGATCGACAGGTCGAGCGGGCTGCCGGGCGCGTGAAGAACGTGACGGCCGCGATGGCGGCTGCCGGGTTCTCCGAAGCGTTGCTCGCCCAGCTCAAGACCGAAGAAGAGGCCCTCGCCACCGCCAAGGCGCGCCGGGCCGCCGCCAGCCGGGACGAGCGGCCCAAGATCCTGCCCCACCCGAAGGTGATCGAGAGCTACCTCGGCCGGCTCCTGGACGCGCTGGATCGCGACAAGGCGCGCGCCCGCGAGCTTCTGGCCCGTCACATGCCGCCGCTGGTTCTAACGCCGGACGGCCGCTCCTATCGCGTCACGGGCGGGTTCAACCTCTCGGTCTGCCTCGACGAGGAGCATGAACCCGCCAGCGCCACTCCCGAGTCAGCGATAATGCAAGTAGGCGGGACAGGGATTGAACCTGCGACCAGAGCCGTGTAAAGACCCTGCTCTACCACTGAGCTACCCGCCTGAGTTTTGGCCGCGAAGTCTAGCTCAGGTCACGCCGCGCAGGCGGGAAACCGCTAGAACCGCAACGTCAGCCCACCCGGCCCGAGCCACGCCAGCGGGGGCTCTTCGTCGTGGGGGCCGAAGTTCACGATGCCGTCGATGATGCCCACGACGACGGTGGCGGCGAAGACGCCGACCGAGGCGTAGTTGACGACCTTCAGGGTGCGGGCGTCGTCGGCGTGGGTGCCGAAGGTGTCGTCGGCGGGGTTCTGCCAAGATTTCAGTTTGGTATAGGTGACGATGGCGAGGCCGAGCGAGACGACCTCGAGCGCGCCGAAGACGACGCCGCGCGCGCGGTCGCCGTTCTGGAACTGGCCGGCGGGCGGCAGGAAGGCCCAGGCGAGGTGCTTGCCGCCGGGTTGGCTACGCGCGGCCTCGCGGATCTCCGCGGAGTGGCGGGTGCGCACGCTCTCGAAGAACGCGACGACGTCGGGGCGCGTGTGGGTCGGGTCGAGGCGCGCACCGGGCTTCTGCCGCAGCAGATCGAAGAAGGCGGTCTCGGCGCCTTCGGAACGGCCGGTGAGAAACAGACCGATGCCGAGCAACCGCAGCGCCTGGACGCGCTGGGTGGCGTTGGGATGGGCTCGCCCTTCCGCGACGGGGCGCGCGGATTCGACGACCAGGTCCATGTCGCCGTACTCGTACGCGGAGAGGGCTCGCTCCAGCGCGCCGGCAGCGTCGCCCTCGATCGCGGGACCGGCTGCCGGCGGCGCGGCGGCCGGTTGACCGTGCGCATCGTCGTGCGCGGCGGCCGGCGACGGCGTCGGCGAGGGCGTCGCGGTTCCTGCGTCCGGTACCGCGGGCTGTTTCGACGCGCTGCCTGTGGGTGATGCCGCGGGGGCGGCGCTCGTCGTCGCGGCGGTCACGCTGACCGCGAGCAGAGACAGCATCCCGGCGATCGTCGTCTGCAATCTGTTCTTTGCGCTGCTCATGGGGGCATCCCGTAAACCCGGGTGGACCCGTATTCGTGCAATGAAAAGGCCATTCCGCGCGCCGATTCTAAGGGATCTGACGGTGCAACGGGCTTGCGAAGGATCACCGGTCGCGACAGCGATGCCGCGGTCTCGTCGCGGGATGCGGGACGGCGGGCGCCTCGGCTCGCAAGGTTTGCCCTCTCCCTAACCCTCCCCCCGCGGACGGACCGCGGACGGGGGGAGGGGACCGGATCCACGGGCCGTCAATCCGGGAGCGAGAGCTGGGGACGACCGTCTGCTCCAGGGACGATGACCAGGTTGGGCCGCGTGCCCGCGTGCAGCTCGTAGTTGGCGACGAAGACCTTTGCGCCGCCTGGCAGCGTGCAGAACAGGTGGTGTACGCCGGGCGCAAGGTGATCGTACGACGGGTGAATCGAGGCGGGCCGATCGTCGACGGACGGCGAGCAGAAACCCTGCGAGGCGCGCAGGGCGAGGCTGGCGCTTGGCGGTGGCCGCGGCGGCGTTACCACCGGTGTGGGCGGGGTGCTCGTTTGCGGGGGTGGAGTCGTCGGCGCCGGCGCGAACACGCTGTCTTTCGCCAGCGCGACGAGATCACCGTGCGACGCAGCTGTCGTCGCGGGCGCAGCCGCCGGCGCGGGCGCAGCCGCCGGCGCGAGCGCGGTCGGGGGTGCGAGTGGCGATGCGCTCGCCTCGGCGCGTGGCCGCGCGGCCTGCCTGTGCTTGGGCGCGCCCGCGTGCGGCGGCGCCGCCACGGGGGCCGCCGCCGCGACTATCACGGGCATTGAAGACGCCGCGTTCGGGGCCGCTGCGTTTGCCACGGCCGCCCCCGACGACGCCGCCGGCAACCGGAGTGACGATGACGTCGCCGCTGCGGGCGCCGGCCCCGCCGCGCGCGGCTGAGCCGCGCGTTTTTCCCCGGTGGCGACCTGGGCCCGCGCCGCCTCTCGTCGCAACTCCCGCCAGTGCTGTAGGCCCGCGCCCGCCGCCACCACCGCCGCGATCGCCAGGCCGGCGCTCGCAACTCTTCCCACGCGCCGTCGCCGCGAGATCGCCGCCAGCAGCGCCTGCGCGCCCGGGTGGTCGGGGACGTACGCGAACGCGCGATTGATCTCGGCCAGCGCGCGCGCCATCTCGCGCCGGCGCCCACAGGCCTTCGCCCGCTCCAGCGCCTGCTCGGCGACGCGCGTGCTCACTGTCCCCGCGAACTTCGCCGCGCCCTCGTCGAAGAACCGCCGCAGCACGGTCCCGGTGTCGCCCGCGGCGACCAGCGTATGAACGTCGTGCGCGATCTCACCCAGCGCCGCCTCGACAGCGTCTCCGTCGGGGAAACGCTCGCCGGGTGCGCTCTTGAGGCACCTCATGATCACCGCCTCCAGCGCTGGCCCGACGTGCGCGTCGACCTGCGAGGGGCGCAGGAATTCGCCTTTCAAGATTGCCGCCATCGCGGTCAGCGGGTCGCGCCCCGCGAACGGCGGCCGCCCGGTGGTGATGTGGTAGAGCATCACGCCCAGAGAGAAGACGTCCGACGCGGGCAGGATCTCCTGCCCGCGCGCCTGCTCGGGCGACATGTAGATCGGCGAGCCGACGATCGCGCCGGTGGCGGTCATGGTCTCGGACTCGGTCATGTGCGCGATGCCGAAGTCGGTCAGCAGCACGCGCACCGGCCCCGCGCCCGCGAGATCGAACATGACGTTGTCGGGCTTGACGTCGCGGTGCACGATTCCGCGCGCGTGCGCCGCGCCCAGCGCGCCGGCAATGCGCGCCGCGATCAACGCGGTGACCTCGGGCAGCAGGCGCCCGCCGAGCTGGTCGCAGAGCGTGCGCAGCGTCGGCCCCTCGACGATCTCGGTGACGATGTAGCCGGGCTCGCCCGCCGCCGCCGGCGCGAAGTCGTAGACATCGACGATGCCGTCGTGCTTGATAGCGGCGACGGCACGCGCCTCGCGGCGAAAGCGTGCCTCCAGGTCCTGGCGCCCGGCGAAGGCGCCATGCATGACCTTGATGGCGACGTCACGGCCCAGCTGCGGGTCGTGCGCCCGATAGACGGTCGCCATGCCCCCGCGCCCGAGCTCCCCGGTCACCCGGTAACGGCCGACGGTCTTGCCGATGAGGCCGACCCGCGTATCCTCCGTAGCTTCGCTCACGGCCAACCCGCCACCACCTTACCTCGCAATTGCACGCCGGTGCGATACCCTCAAGGACCCGAATGCCGACGACCGCGCCCGCGCGACGCCCTCAGCTCCCCCCTTTGCGAAAGCCCCCTTATGAGGTCGGACGCTCCCGCCTTCCCAACGGACTACGCCTGGTCACTATCGAGACGCCCCACTTGCACAGTGCGGCGATCTCGCTCTACGTGCGGGCCGGGTCGCGTTACGAGACGCCGCGCACCAACGGCCTGTCCCACTTCGTGGAGCACATGCTGTTCCGCGGCTCGGCGCAGTTCCCGAACTCCTTCGCGCTGAACCTGGCCATCGAAGAAATCGGCGGCACGCTCTACGCCGAGACCGGGCGCGACTACTCGCTCTACCAGATCCCGCTGCAGCCGGCCGAGCTGCCGCGCGGCCTGGAAATCCTGGGCGATCTGTTCAGCACGCCGTCGTTCCGGGACATCGACCTCGAACGGCAGATCATCATCGAGGAGATCCTCGAAGATCTCGACGACGACGGCCGCAACGTCAACCTCGACGACCTGTCGCGGCTGGCCGCGTGGGACGGGCATCCGCTCGGGTTCACGATCACCGGACCCCTGCGCAATGTGCGGCGCTTCAAGACCGACGAGGTGCGCGCCCACTTCGAGCATTTCTACAGCGCCAGCAACATGGTGCTGTGCGTGGCCGGGCCGTTCCGGCACGGGCGCGTGACGGCGCAGGCGCGTGCGGCGTTCGCGTCGGTGCCGCGCGGGCGCCCGACCCGGACGGAGCCGCCGCGCATCCCCTCCGATGGCCCGCGCTTCCGCGTGATCCACAACGAGTCGGCGCAGACCCAGGTGCAGATCCTATTTCACGCCATACCCGAGAGCGACCCCGACTACCTGGCGCTGCGCGCCCTCGCGCGCGTGCTCGACGACGGGATGTCGACGCGCCTCCATTACCAGATCTGCGATCAGAAGGGGCTCGCGTACTCGGTCTCGGGCAACCTCTGCTCGTACCACGACAGCGCGCTCATCGAGATCGACGCCGGCTGCGCCCACGCCAAGCTGCCCGACCTCGTGGGAGAGGGCCTCTCGATCCTCGCGCGCTTCCGCGACGAACCGGTCAGCGAGGCCGAGCTCGACAAGGCCAAGCGCCGCTTCCGCGCCGATCTCGAAGCCTGCTACGACGACCTGGACAGCCTGTGCGGCTGGTTCGGCGGCACCGAGCTTTACGCGCGCCCGCGCTCGCAGGAGCAGCGCGCGCGCGAGCTCGACCGCGTGCGTCCCGAGGACATTCGCCGCGCCGCGCGCCGCGTGATCCGCGCCGAGCGCCTGTGCGTGGTCGTCGTCGGCGCGCTCGACCGCGCGGTCGCGCGCAAGGTCTCGACGATCGTGCGCGAGTTCCGCTAGCGCGGCGTTGCTACTTCGTCTTGGTCTTGCCCGGCTTCTTGCCGCCCGCCAGGGTCGCCGGTGTGACCTCGATGGCCAGCGCCAGCGTCTCTTTCACCGGCTTGCAGGCGCTCTCCTGGCACATCACGAACTTGGCCTCGGCGTTGATTGTCTTCGGGCCGGCGGCCGCGTCGGCGGCACAGGTCAGCGCGATGTCGAAGCGCGCCGAAGTCTGCGTGCTCTCGGCGAGATCGGCGCGGGTCATCTTTTCCTTCGCGACGGTCAGTCCGCTGTCGCTCGACTTCAGCGACATGGTGATCGGTGCCTCGGCGTTGACGTGCCAGCCGTTCTTGGCGGCGATGGTCAGACTGGCCTTGGCCTGTCCGCCAGCGGCCACCTTGGGCTCGGTCTTGCGGATCTCGTGCGTCGGGGCATCGGCATACGCGGCCGGGCCGACCCAGATCGAGGTGGCCGCCAGCGCGGGGAGGGCGATCGAGAAAGCGAGCGTGCGGTTCATCGACATTGGGCAAAGTCCTCGTTCGACAGGGTAGTCGGTTGGACGGGCACGCGCCACGCGGGCTTCATCAGGCTCAGATCAGGTTTGCCCCTCAATCTCAAGTTACCCTCTCCCGTCTTCGGGAGAGGGTCGGGGTGAGGGCAGGCCTTGCGAGCGGTAACCCCGGAGAAACTTGACGCGCCGGGGAGGTGGCTGTAGTTATTGGACACACAAATGCTTACCAAACGATTTTGGGCGCCCCTGACCTCGACGCTCGGTACTTCGGATCGCCGTCGCCTGTGGCGCCACCCCGCCGACTTCTACGGCGTCGAGGTGGTGGGCGGCAACCGATATCTCCGCAGGATCTCGAACGTTTCCCGCAATGGCCTCTTGCTGGTCAACCCGCTCGGCGACGAGCAGCCCGGACAGCTCATCGACCTCGAGCTGCCGCGCCGCGCGCCGGCTGAGGCTCCCACGCGGATCAAGTTCGAGGTGGTCTACAAGACCCCGGCCGGCAAGGTCGGCGTGCGCCTGGTCGAACCGGCCGCGTCGCTCGCGGTCGAGGACCTGGGCGGCCCGATCGCGCTCTAGAAGTTGATCTATAGTCAGCTCGCATGGCGCTCATCGACAAGCCCGAACGGGCGCGGCAGCTCGCGCGCGCGATCGCGTCGGACCTGACGCTGTACCACGACGCGAAGATCCTGAACGGCATCGAGAAGGACACGCTGTTCGATGTCATGCGCGATGAGATCGAGGAGGGGCGTGCGCTGTTCAAGAGCCGGGTCACGCCGGAGATTTACGCGCTCAACCAGTATGAGCGCGCGCTGGTCGATGTGATGCTGAAGTCCAAGGGTCACATCAAGTCCCGGATCTGGTAGGCACTGCCACGCGCCGCTTGGTCGTCGGGCCGCAAGGTGCCGGTATGAGGCTCGATTCGTTTCTCGCCGGCGAGGTGCCCGAGGTTTCGCGCTCGCAACTGTCGCGCCAGATCGGGCAGGGCGCGGTCACGGTCAACGACGCGGTCTTCCCGCCGTCGCGCAAGCTGCGCGCGGGCGACGTGATCGTCTGGACGCCACCGCCGGTCGCGGTCACAGAGCTGCGCGGCGAGGACATTCCACTCACGGTCGTGCACGAAGACCGCTGGCTGGTCGTTATCGACAAGCCGGCCGGGCTGGTGGTGCATCCGGCGCCCGGGCACGAGGACGGCACGCTGGTGAATGCGCTGCTGGCTCACTGCGATGACCTGCGCGGCATCGGCGGCGAGCTGCGCCCGGGGATCGTCCACCGCATCGACAAGGACACGTCGGGGTTGCTGGTCGTCGCCAAGGACGACCAGACGATGAAGGCGCTGGGCGCGGCGTTCAAGGCCCACGACATCGAGCGCCTCTACGAGGCGCTGGTCGTCGGCAAACCGCCCGCCGAGAGCGGGCGCATCGATACGCTGCATGGGCGCGACCCGCGCGACCGCAAGAAGTTCTCGATCCGCGTGAAGGAGGGGCGCCGCGCGGTCACCGACTGGCGCGTGGTCGAGCGTTTCAGCGGCGCCGCGCGCATGGAGGCAGAGCTCGAGACCGGGCGCACGCACCAGGTACGCGTGCATCTGGCGGCGCTCGGGTGCCCGCTGCTGGCGGATCGGACCTACGGCAAGCCACCGGGCGATCCAGCGCTGCGCGCGATCGCGGACGACCTCGGGCGGCAGGCGCTGCACGCGCGCGTGCTCGGCTTCGTGCACCCGGCGACGGGGAAGACGCTGAGCTTCACGTCGGAGCCGCCCGAGGACTTTCGCCGCGCGCTCGCGGCGCTGCGGGAGCGAGGATGATCGAGGAGTCGTTCGACGTCGGGGGCGAACAGCTGCCGCTGGTGCGCTCGGAGTTGATTCCGGCGAGGTTTCACCACGGCTTCACCACGCGCCGGGGCGGTATCAGCGCCCCTCCGTTCGACACGCTGAACCTGGGCATGAAGTGGGGCGACGGGCGGACGAACGTCATCGAGAACCGCCGCCGCCTGCAGGTCGCGACCGGTGTCGAGCGGATCTTCGTCGCGCGCCAGGTCCACGGCGCGAATGTCTTGCAGGTCAACGGCGGCGATGTGCTGGCCGACGTCGGGCAGATAGAAGCCGACGGTCTGTTCAGCGACGCGCCCGGCATCGCGATCGGCGTCTACGTCGCTGACTGCATTCCGGTGCTGATGGCCGACGCGCGCACCGGCGCGTTCGCCGCCGTGCACGCCGGCTGGCGCGGAACGCTGGCGGGCGTGGTGCCCGCGGCGGTGCGGCGGATGGTCGACGAGCTGGGCGTACAGCCGAGCGATCTGCGCGTCGCGCTCGGGCCGGCGATTGGTGTCTGCTGCTTCGAGGTCGGCGAGGAGGTCGTCGAGGCGGTCGCGCGCGCGATGCCGCGGGCGGCGTCGCCGTCGGCGGGAGCGATCGTGCGCGCGGCGAATGGCCGCGCGCACGTCGATCTCAAGCGCCTCAACGTGATGTTGTTGATGGCCGAGGGCGTGCCGGCGTCAGCGATCGACGCCGGTCCCGAATGCACCAGCTGCGACCGCGCGCGTTTCTTTTCTTATCGGCGCGACAAGGGCGAGACCGGCCAGGCGATCGGTTTCATCTGCGCGCGAGGGTAGGGCAGATTCACCTTCCTCCTCTCTCGAATCATTCCGGTCCCCTCCCCCCGTCCGCGGGGGGAGGGTTAGGGAGAGGGGCCCCTCGGGCGCAGCTTCTCGCAAGGCTTGCCCTCTCCCTAACCCTCCCCCGCGGACGGGGCGGACGGGGGAGGGGACCGGACTTGCTTACCGCACCGACGTATCGAAGATCGCCGTCTCGATCACAGCGCCGCGGCGGAACTGCACGAAGATGCGGTAGTCGCCGGCGCGCGGGCACGCATACGGGAACGCGATCTCGGGCGGTAACGGATCCGGTGCCATGTGATGGCCGGCGTGCGGATCCGCGCCCGCCGCCTTGTTGAGCAGCGCCAGCGCCGCCATCGGCACCGATCCCGTCGGGTGCACGTGCGCGAAGACCGCGCGATCGTGGCTGAGGAAGACCGCGTGACCGGCCATGCCCATGTAGGGGACGACGTCGCGCGCCGGCGTGCTGTCGCGGTCGTCGACGCGGAAACGAAACCAGCTCGCGCGGCCCGCGGTGAGCGGCGCGATCGCATTCGCGGCTCGCCCATCGCGCTCGCGCAGCCAGGTCACGCGCGTTCCGTCGGCGAGCGTCGAGACGGGATTCGCCGTCGCATCGTCGCTCCTCGTCGGCGCGATCGCCGCGCCCGTGCCGACGGCATCGTCGCCACTCGGCACGCCCGCGCCGCTGCCGATGATCGTCAGCGGCGCGGTCGCCGTCTCCGCGAGCCCGTTGGCGTGCACGATGTCGGCGAAGAGCTGGTAGAGGCCCGCGCGCAGCGCCGGCAGCGCCTGCGTGAAGTGTCCGGGCGTCGTCTCCGTCGGGTGCAGGTGCGCCATCACATCGAGCCCGGGCACACCCACCACGAACAGGTGCATGAGGTGGCCGTGATCGGGCAAGAGATCGTCGAGCTTGCGACTCGGCAGCCAGCCGGGATCGGTCAGCGTCAACTCGAGCTCGCGCCCACCGGCGGCACCGTCGTTCACGGTCGCAGCGAGCGCGAGCGGCTTGTAAACCAGGCGGCCATAGACCGATGCCTCGTCGCCCCACCACGACAAGCCGCCCGCGATCGCTCCCGCCAGCACCAGCGCGGTCACCGACTGGGCGACGCGCGCCTTCCGCCGGCGGCGCGCGTCGGGGACCGTCCCCTCGGCCAGGTCGGCATCGCGCACGCTGGCGCCGATGATGCCGACCATGCCGGCGAACAGAAACGCCAGCAGCGCGAGCAGCACCGCGCCCAGCCCTCCTTGCATCGTCTTCGTGCGCATCGCGAGCGCCGTGACCGGCACCGCGAGATCACCGGCGCCCATCGGCCCCTCGGCGTGCACGCGCACCTGCCAGGATCCGGGGGCCATGAGCCAGAGCTTTCCCTGGAACCGCCGCCCGTCGCTGGGATCGCGAACCGCGACGTCGGCGACCGGCGGCGAGAGCGCGCCCGGGCCGCGCATCGGCATGGGCACCAATGTGACCCGACCGAGATCCGGCGCTTCGGCCAGTACCTCGATCGTCGCGACGCCGGGAATCACCTCGGGCGGTCGGATCGTGACCAGCAGCCGATACGGTCCCGCCGTCCCCTCGTGAAAGAGGTCGGGGCTGTTGAGGTGCGCCTGCGCGTCGCGCGCGCCGGCACCGGCGAGGACGCCGAAACCGACGACGGTGGCGAGCACCGCGACGATCACCTTCCTTCGCCGATTCGTCACCGTTTCGTCACCGATGGATCCGCCGCATCCAGTTGCCCCACCGCAGGCCCAGCCAGCTGCCGGCGATCGCGATCGCGATGGCGATGCCGGCGCCGGTCACCAGCGCACCCGCGCCGGTTGCGTGCGGGAGGAACAGGTACCGGCGGTAAAACGATTGCGGCGGCATGTTGTAGTCGAAGTAGATCGCGCCAAAGAACGCGTTGCGCGCGCCGGCCGACATCAAGAAGGTCGCGAACGGCCACTGCACGATGAAGAACAGCGTCGCGAAGACCGCGCCGCCTACCGCCGCGAGCTGCGCGCGTGACCAGCTGGCCGCCGCGCGCGCCACCAGCAGATCGATCGCGATGGCCGGGATGATGAGCAATAGCGGAAACTCGGGCGGCACCAGGCTGGTCACGGGGATCATCACCGGCCCCAGCTTGGGCTGCGCCGGCACCAGGGGCATCACCCAGAGCAGGGCCAGCAGGAACAGGGAGTAGGACGCCGCCGCCAGCGTCGCGCCCCAGCGGTGCCCCGAGCCGCGCGCCGCGGCCCAGAGGATCAGCGGCGCGGCCGCCGCCACGGTGCCGTAGAACGAAGCGCTGTGCATGAAGACGCGCACCGTGCGCTCCATGAACAGCGTCATGAGCGCAAGCAGCAGCATCCCGCTGATGAACAGGAACATCAGCGTCAGCACCCGGCGCTCGCGGCCCTCGACGCGGTTCATGCGTCCGAGCACGAAGATCAGCGCGCCGACGTGGATCGCGCCGATGCCGATCGACAGCAGCACGTGCGGCGGGCTCAGGATCTTCACGTCGAGGCCGTAGGCGTTGTGCCACCAGTCATCGAACGGCGCCGACGTGAGCATGGTGATGCCGCCCCAGGCGGCGATGAACGCGCCCAGCGGTCCCCGAAAACCAAGCACCCGCACCGTGCCCGGGGCCTCGCCGCGCGTGAACGTCGCCTTCAAGATCTGCGACCCGGAGGCCAGCGCCGCCAGGATTGCCGCCGCGTAGATCATCAAGTGCGGCGGTGACCAGAACGTGTCGCGTCCGATCGACCGGTGCCAGGCGATGTCCCAGTGGGCGCCGATGGCGACCGACGTCGACGACAGCAATGCACACCAGAGGTACCACGGGATCGCGCGCGTGCTCATCGCGGGCATGGCGATAAGTTAGCAGCTCGTGTAGCTTTGAGCACCGCGGACCGCCCGCTCACCCACCTCGACATGTCGACCTCGACCCTGCGTTGCTACACCTTCCTCGATGCGCTGCAGGCGCAGCTGGCCAGCTTCATGGGCAAGACCGCGCGCGGGTTCCTGCCGATCCCCGGCCAGGCGTCGCTGTTCGTGGAGATCGCGCCCGGCATCGCCATCAACCGCGTGACCGACGTCGCGCTCAAGGCGACGCGCGTGGTACCGGCGCTGCAGATCGTCGAGCGCGCCTATGGCCTGCTCGAGGTGCACGCCGACGATCAGGGTGACGTGCGCAACGCGGGCGCGGCGATCCTGGCGCACCTCGAGCTGCGCGAGGAAGACCGCATCAAGCCCAAGGTTGTCACCAACCAGATCATCCGGTCGATCGAGCCGACGCAGGCGCAGATCATCAACCGCAGCTCGCAGGGGATGATGATCCTGCCCGGGCAGTCGCTGTTCATCCTCGAGACCGAGCCGGCCGGCTACGTCGCCTTCGCGGCGAATGAGGCCGAGAAGGCGGCGCACATCTTTCTCGTCCAGGTTCAACCCTACGGCGCGTTCGGGCGGCTCTGGCTGTCGGGGCCCGAGGCCGAGATCGACGCGGCTGCCGCGGCCGCGATCGCGGCGATCGAAGGTCTGTCCGGCCGCGCCGGTGAAAAGTTCGTCGACAAATAGAGGAGACCCCATGGCAGACGCGCTCGGTATGATCGAAACGAAAGGCTTCGTCGCGATGGTCGAGGCGGCCGACGCGATGGTCAAGGCAGCAAAGGTGGAGCTCGTCGGCTACGAGAAGATTGGCGGCGGATTCGTCACCGCGATCGTGCGCGGCGACGTGGCCGCGGTGAAGGCGGCGACCGAGGCCGGCCAGCGCGCCGCTGAGCGCATCGGCGAGATGGTTTCGGTGCAC
>Ga0265342_10000538_pt1 | contig 40327 bp, 33 predicted proteins | sample 4CB327metaG_FD_203125 | JGI IMG/M metagenome (GOLD analysis project Ga0265342, IMG submission 203125) | Rhizosphere microbial communities from Carex aquatilis grown in University of Washington, Seatle, WA, United States - 4-CB3-27 metaG | ecosystem: Host-associated > Plants > Roots >... | reverse complement strand
CTCCGTTCCGACGCAGCGTTTGTAATTCTCGCGGGCTCATTGGTTTCCAACATTCCCACATCGGTAATTGTCGGAAATATCGGATTGAGCCCGGCGGCACGGTCGTTCATAACTGGCTTCGGCTTGACAGAAGTGACCGGGAAGATCTATGCGTCTGATGATGTTTCTCCGGCCGGCGTTTCTGATATGTTGACGGCGGCAAAGGGCGATCTCACGACGGCATATAATGACGCCGCAGGACGCACTTCGACGGACATTGTGCAGCTTGCGGGAAATATCGGTGGATTAACGCTTACGCCTGGGCTCTATAAATCAAGCGGTTCGCTTCAGATTTCGTCCGGCGACCTGACATTCGATGCAAAAGGAAATGCCGATGCGGTCTTCATTATACAGATCGCTTCTACTTTGAACACGACGTCAGGACGCCAAGTTATTTTAAGCGGCAGCGCGAAAGCCGCGAATATTTTTTGGCAGGTTGGTACTTCTGCAACTCTGGGAACGACATCGGTCTTTAAAGGGAACATCATGGCCGATCAATCGATTTCGCTCAATACCGGAGCGGTGGTCGAAGGGCGGCTGCTGGCCCGCATTGCAGAGGTTACATTGGCAAGCAATGTTGTTGTGATTCCTGTGCTGTAAAAAAATCAGGTAAATGCCAAACCAGATTATTAGACACGATATCCCGCGCTCAGAAGAGTAGGGAATATCTAAATGAATAGAAGACTTGCTCAATTCTACAAACTTGATAGAGGTTCACATGAAAACATTTGCCACGCACGCCAAAGTTATGTTTCGCCGGTGGGCGGGCTTGCCCATTGTATTTCATGGATTTCTCGGCATCCTGCTTGCTGCATCGTTGCTCATTCCTTCTCTTGCCCTTTCTCAGTGGTCAAGCAGCCCTAAAGTCAATAATCCGATCAGCATTGGAGAAAACGACCGCGTCAATTCTGCGGTCGCCAGCGACGGAGCGGGGGGCGCGATTGTTGTTTGGCAGGACAAGCGGAACGGCAGCACATATGCTGTCTACGCGCAACGTGTCAGCGCCAACGGAAATAATCTGTGGACGGCAAACGGTTTGGCAATTTGTTCGGCGGACAGCGACCAGGTCAGCCCCGTAATCGTCAGTGACGGAAACGGCGGCGCAATTATCGCATGGCAGGATAAACGGAGCGGCAGTTATGATATCTATGCTCAGCGCGTGAACGCTGCCGGCACGCTTCAGTGGAGTCCTTCAACCGGCGACCCTGTCTGCACGTCGGCTTTCGACCAGGTCAACATTGCGATGATCAGCGATGGAAGTGATGGAGCCTTGCTCACATGGGAAGATTATCGCGGCAACGCGGGTCCCGGTCTGGCTGACATTTACGCGCAGAAAGTCAATGAATCGGGTGGAGCACAATGGACGGCGAACGGCATCGGCGTTTGTACGCAGGCAGCCGCGCAGCATGGTCCGAGGCTTACCAGCGACGGGAGCGGCGGAGCTATTATTACTTGGTACGATAAGCGCGCAGGGAATTATGATATCTATGCACAGCGTGTGACCGCCATTGGCGGACTCGTTGAAATTGCAAACGGCGTCGCCGTCTGCACATCGGCGACCGACCAAACGAACCCCGACATTTGCAGCGATGGTGCCGGGGGTGCCATTATCGTCTGGCAAGATTCCCGCAGTACGACCGACATCGATATCTGGGTACAGCGAATGAGTTCGGCCCTTGCAATACGGTGGCCTGTGAACGGCGTTGTCATGAACAACAATGTCGCTTACGATCAGGTGAACCCGAGGATCGTCAGCGACGGCATCGGCGGCGCCTTGATGACGTGGGAAGATTTTCGTACCGGCGTACAGTCCGACATTTACGCGCAACGGGTCGATTCAACCGGCGTTGTTGCAACGGGGTGGAATGTGAACGGTGTGACCATTTGTGTCTCAGCGCTCAACCAATCCAACCCGCAGATCATCAGCGACAGCAGCCACGGTGCCATCATCACATGGATCGACAAGCGCGACAGCGCCACGAACGTCAATACATATGATGTCTACGCATCGCGCATTACAGGAAGATTCGCTCTTCCGTGGACCGCCAACGGAGTTCCTATCTGCACGGCAGAGAGCACGCAAACAAATCCCGCGATCGTCAGTGACGGGAGCGGCGGAGCGATTCTCGCATGGCAGGACAAACGGAGCGGTAATTACAACATCTATGCATCGCGAGTCTTGCAGAGCGGCAGCACAACCGGTGTCGAGATTGGCGGACCAACAACCCCAACCGGATTCACACTTTCGCAAAATTATCCAAACCCATTCAACCCTTCAACAGTGATCAGTTATCGGTTATCAGTGAACGGTCAGGTGACATTAAAGGTATATGATGTCCTTGGGAAAGAAGTTGCCACACTTGTGAACGGACGCCAGGAAGCCGGCAGCTACAACGTGACGTTCAATACAAACAATGGAACACGCAGTCTCTCCAGCGGGGTGTACTTCTATCGCCTGGATGCCGGGTCCTTTGTCTCGACAAAAAAATTGATTCTCATGAAATAGTATTAATCAGTAAAGCGTGCATCCCTAAACAACTGGATTCAATTTCTTTCAAAACAAACGTTAATCAATTTTACTAATTCATTTTATTCATTTCATCAATTTCAATAAGGTTTTATCATGGAAAATTTTACAAAGACAGCAATCGCTCTTTCTAACAGGAGCGCGCGCTTGTTCGGAGTTATCGCAACGGTTGCGATGTTGATTTCTACCTACGCCTTTGCTCATCCTGTTGGATATAGCAACCCGGCACCAGTACCACTTTTGACAGCGGGGACCTTTGGGGCATTAGCGTATTCTGGTATCACCGGTTCTGTCAATGTCAGTGGCGATGTTGGGTCTTCAACTGCGTCAATAGGCACGGGCATAACAGCCACTGGAACTAAACATATTGTGGGCGACAGTCAAACGTTGCAAGCCCAAACCGACTTAACCGCCGCGTTGAGCAACGCGCTCGGGCGAACAAGTGATGCGACAATCACTGCTGGTACCCTTGGCGGACTAACTTTGTTTCATGGTGTCTATAGCTATGGGTCAGCGCTTGATCTTGCGTCGAACAACACATTGACGCTCGATGCCCAGGGTGACCCCGCTGCAGTCTTCATTATAGAGGCCGGGTCTGCATTAACAATAAACACCGGCAGTACTGTCTCCTTAATCGGCGGTGCCGTGTGGTCTAACGTCTTCTGGTATGTCGGCACTTCTGCGACTATTCATGGCGCCTCTTCAAATTTCAATGGAATCATACTTGCGGTTTCGTCAATCACGCTGGAATCCGGTTCAACAACGACAGCACGCTTGCTGGCGAATACCGGCGCCGTTACTTTAGCCTCCCCCGTATTGCCGGTAGAGCTTGTTGCGTTTTCAGCAACTACGAATCGTGCAGACGCAATCCTTCACTGGTCAACTGCAACGGAAATAGACAACCATGGTTTCGAGGTCGAACGTCGTCAGACTGCAACCTGGCAGGATGTCGCTTTTGTCGCAGGGACAGGAACAAGCAATTCGCCGAAGAGCTATTCTTATACCGACAATAATTTGGCAGCCGGCAGCTATACCTATCGCTTAAAACAGATCGACAATAATGGAGCATTTTTATACTACGGATCGGCGGCAGTGGAGATTAAGACGGCGCCTGAAACATTCGCGCTTTCGCAGAACTACCCGAACCCGTTCAACCCTTCAACAATGATCAGTTATCAATTGCCAGTGAATAGTCAGGTATCATTGAAGGTGTATGATGTCCTTGGGAATGAAATTGCTTCACTCGTGAACGGTCGTCAGGAAGCCGGCAGCTACGCCGTGTCGTTCAATACTAACGAAGGAACGCGCAATCTCTCGAGCGGTGTGTACTTCTACCGTTTGGAAACCGGATCCTTCGTCTCGATCAAAAAGCTGATCCTCATGAAGTAACTGTTTTTTTGAAAGCGTATATCCGTTTCAATGCGTAAATGTTTTCACTGTTCGTCTAGATATGTTAAAATTCCAAAAACAGTGAAATAATTTGCGCAGCGAAACGGGTCATGTTTCGATTTTCACTAACTCTCTGGAGGATCTATGAAGAATTTTACAAAGACAATATCCCCTCTATTGAACAAATGGACGGGCTTTCTCGGAACAATGCTGACGGTTGTATTGTTGATATCTGCCGTTGCATCTGCTAATCCCCCCTTATTCAGCAACCCGTCACCAGTACCTCTTTTGACAGCAGGGACCTACGGAGCTTTAGCCTATTCAGGAATATTTGGTTCTGCTCTTGTTCATGGAGATATCGGTACGTCGACTGCAACGATTGATGGCAGCATAACAACAACCGGAACGAATTGGGGTGTGGCCGGACACAGCCTTCAGGCTCAAACAGACTTGGGAGCGGCGCTGACAGATGCCCTCGGTCGAACGAAGGATGAAACGATCGCAGACGCTCTAGACGGAAAAACACTGCATCGCGGCGTTTACGAAGGAGGAGCTCTTGACCTTGCATCGGGTGGGACTCTTACCCTCTCAGGCAGTGCAACTGATATCTTTATCATCAAGGCTTCAAGCACTCTCACTATAAACACCAATAGTACTGTGACGTTAACGGGCGGCGCTGTGTGGTCCAACGTTTTCTGGTATGTCGGCACTTCAGCGACTATTTACAGCGGCTCGACGTTCAACGGAATCGTACTTTCTGCCGTGTCAATTACGGTGAATGCCAGCGCAGCACAAGTGACGGCACAATTATTGGCGAATACCGGAGCGGTAACGTTAAACTCCACTGTGCTGCCGGTGGAACTGGTGGCCTTTTCAGCAGCAGTAAATCGCACTGACGCAATTCTTCATTGGTCGACCGCAACAGAAATAAACAATCAGGGTTTCGAAATTGAACGCCGTCAAGCTGCAACATGGCAGGACGTCGGCTTTGTCGCCGGTTCAGGAACAAGCAATTCGCCGCGGAATTATTTTTACAGCGACAAGAATCTGGCCGCCGGCAGCTATAGCTATCGCCTAAAACAGATCGACCATAATGGGGCATTTTTGTATTACGGATCGGCGGCAGTGGAAATCAAGACCGCGCCTGAAGCTTTTGCGCTCTTGCAAAACTACCCGAACCCGTTCAACCCGACCACGAAAATTGAATACAGTCTTGAGAATGCTGGAATGGTCTCCCTCAAAGTCTATAACGTGCTTGGCGATGAAGTTGCCACACTCGTGAACGGCCATCAAGAAGCCGGCAGCTATGCCGTGCCGTTCAATACAAGCAACGGGATGCTGAGTCTTTCGAGCGGTGTGTACTTTTACCGTTTGGAAACCGGATCCTTCGTTTCGGTGAAGAAGCTGATTCTTATGAAGTGATTTGTTGCCAAGAAAGCATGTATTCGTTTCAACGTGTAATTAGTTTCAGTGCTCCAGCCACTGGTTTGTGGCGCGCACATCAGCGTTAGAAAACATGGCGTTTTTTTCGTTAACTCAATGGAGATTTTTATGAAAACCAATACAATAAATCCGACAACAGCCCGCCACGCTTGGACGTACTTCTTTGGAGTACTCTTGATGGCTGTTGTGATCATCCCATCGGCTGCGTTTTCTGCGCAGACCCCGACCCTGGTGTCGCCCGCCGATTCGGCGACGAATCAGTCAACGACCGTGCAGTTGCAATGGACTGCTGCCGCGGGGGACAGCGTGTATCATTTAGAAATTGATACGGCCTCGAATTTTGACAGCAAAATCTATAATGACTCGACACTGACAAATGTCGAGAATACTATCACGGGCTTGAAGAACGCCACGAAATATTACTGGCGTGTGAGTGTGAGAGATAGTTTGAAGAATGGCGGCGCAGTGAGCGCTTATTCAACCAGTCGAAGTTTCACGACATGGAACACTACGCCGACAACACCTCTCCTTCCGGTAACTCTCGGATTGACCGGCGGATTTGCGGTTCTTTCGTACGGCGGAGTCACGAATACCGGTCCTTCAACTATTACCGGCAATGTTGGTGTGAGTCCTCTCGCCGCTTCTTATATGACCGGATTTGGAACTCCGAACGTGGTCGGCACGATCTACGGAGTTGACGCGACCGGGCCAGCGGGCTCGATCCCGTTTCCTTCCATGTTGACCCAAGCAATCGTTGATTTGACGACAGCCTACAACGACGCGGCAGGACGAACAGTTGCCCCCATCGGTATTTCAGGAAATATTGGCGGACGAACGCTCTACTCCGGCCTCTATAAATCGACCGGCTCGCTCGCAATAACCTCGGGCGACCTAACGCTCGACGCGCAGGGCGATGTGAATGCGGTTTGGATTTTCCAAATAGCATCCGGTTTCAATATGACAACCGGCCGCCAGGTATTCCTGAGCGGCGGTGCGAAGGCTTCCAACGTTTTTTGGCAAGTCGGAAGCGCGGCTACATTTGGAACGACCGCTGTGATGAAGGGAACTATTATGGCGTACACAACAATCACGTTTGCTACGGGTGCGTCGCTGGAAGGGAGAGCATTAGCACGAACCGCTGCGGTGACATTGCAATCCAATACTATCGGCGGATCGACGGCCTCTCCTCTTAGTGTGGAAGTGTTTTTAGGCTCTGCTGCCAATTTTATGGTGTTAGCCGGTTCGAAGATCACCAGCAGCGGCCTTACGACAATTACGGGAGACATCGGAGTCAGTCCGAGCACTGTTATAAATGGATTTCCACCCGGATTGTTCACTGGAGTGGAATACCCTGGCGATGCGCCTTCAGCCGCCGCGCAGCACGCCTTGAAAGCGGCGTATGACACCACCTCTGCACGTAATGCTGATTCAACTATTGCGACGGAACTCGGCGGATTCACGTACACACCCGCCGTTTACGAATCCGGCTCCGGTACATTTGGGATAACGGATACTCTTACGCTCAACGGCGAAGGCGACGCGAGTGCTGTCTGGATATTCAAAGTGAACGGAGCGCTTACCACAGCATCGGGGAGTTATGTGAAACTCGTCAACGGCGCTAAGTGGTACAACGTTTTTTGGCAGGTTGGCACCTCGGCAACTCTTGGTTCGCATTCGACGTTCAACGGCAGTATTATGGCGTTATCCACAATTTCTGCTAATAGCGGTGCCACAATAGTCGGCAGATTATTGGCCCTCACAGACTCAGTTACATTAATTGCAAACAGCATCGACAATCCAACTTTGGTAGGCGCCATTCCATCCGTTCCTCTCGCCATTTCTCCCAGCGGAACTACAAATGTGCAGCGAAATGCAACTTTCAAATGGCATGCTTCAACGAGCGCAACAAAATACCGCTTGCAGATAGCTTCAAGCAACTCCATCGATTCTATCGGCGGATTCAAAGCTGCGAATGTCTTGTTCGACACGACAACGACAGATACCGTTAAGCAATTGAGTACTCCATTGGCGTCCAGTACGATGTTTTACTGGCACGTGAGCGCAAGCGATGTTGGAGGGACAAGCGCCAATTCATCTGTTTCGAGTTTCACGACGGGCGTGGCGTTGCTTGTTGGTGAACCTAATGCTGTTCCGGCAAAGTTCGATCTATCGCAGAACTATCCGAATCCATTCAATCCATCGACGAAGATTAATTATAGCCTTCAGCAGGTTGGAGTGGTTTCCCTCCGGGTCTACAACGTGCTTGGACAGGAAGTTGCGACACTCGTGAACGGTCGTCAGGAAGCAGGCATCTACAGCGTTACGTTCAATACGAACAATGGAACGCGCAGTCTCTCGAGCGGTGTGTATTTCTATCGATTGGATGCCGGATCGTTCGTATCCACGAAGAAATTGATCCTCATAAAGTAGTTTTTGTTGACTATACACCTGCCCGTTTCGACGGGCAGGTTCTTGGCAGGTATCTAGGTCGGGTTTGCAGCGCTCGGGTTGATCGATGTGCCCGAATACAATTCTCATAGTCAATCGCATCCATAAATAAAAGGAACTATCGCATGAACATCCTCAGCATGAAGGGGAGCTGGAAAGAAACTTCCGGCAAGCTCAAACAGCAGTTTGCCAACCTAACAGACGACGACCTTCTTTTTAAAGAAGGAAAGGATGAAGAGCTCCTCGGGAGACTTCAACAAAAACTCGGCAAAACCAAAGAAGAAGTGCGCAATCTTATCGCCAAGTTGTGAAGAAAAGTCTTGTAAGGCTGCAAGCAGGTGCAATGGTAATGGGTTTTATAAGACCAGCGGTGGAATAATATTCATTGATATGTTGGACCATGGATGGACAGGGTGAAAATATATTCTTACTCAAATCAATTACTCACTTTCGTGGATGCAAAATGGACGATAGCAAAACTCGCCGTTGTCGGGGTTCTGATCGGAAGCATCCTTTTCTTTGGATTCATTAAACTGAATCAAGCAGCAGGTTTTACTCCCGGGTCACGCACAGCAATTGCACTCGCGGCGGAGAACAACGTTCTGCGGCAGGAGTTGACATTAATTTCACCCCGGGTGAGCATGTTGGCAGTAAAGACAAGGGAATTAAGCGCACAGGATGACAGACTCCATTTGCTTCTCTACCACCAGGAGATAGTCGGAGATTCCGTCACAGGTTTTACGAGCCCGACTAAATGGATGGTACTCCAGTCCTTGAACCCTTCGGCGGCAAATGTCAACCGGTGATTTCAACCATAGGCTTTGTGCAATCAGATGAAGAAGTGTGAACAGAGATGACACGATACTGAAACATATTTGCAGACAATAATTTTTTGAGATTAAAGAATGAAGCAACGAAAACAATTCACGTACAATGTAGCTAACGCAGAAAAATATTCACCGACCAAGGAGGTCTATAATGAGACGTTTTATTGTAGTTACGTTTTTTGTCATGGCGTTCGGCACGTATAACCATGCCCAAGCGCAAACAGAATTCAGGATCCCCGAACTCGCCTGGGGTTTTTCAGTGGGCGGCGTCCACGGAACTAATAACAATGGTGACGAATGGGGGCCGGAGGCGCGCGGATACCTGCAGATTAAACTGGGCACTCCCATGTTACTTGGCCAATTGGGTTTGGGCTATGGTTACCTCTCGGCTCCGAGTTCTAGCACTAATGGCGGATATCATGCGGATATCGGCTTGGTCGATCTTCGATTTCTCTTCGCCCCATTTTCTATGCCGAACCTGAATCCGTACGTCTTTGCTGGTATAGGCGCATCGAAACAACTCAACGGTGACGGCACTACTAATTTCTTACCGATGGTTCCAATGGGTCTCGGCATCCAAACCAGAATCGCCAACGGCGTCGCGCTAACCGTCAACGGCGGATACAACTTGGTGCTATCCGACAAATTAGACGGACACACACGTACGAATACCGACCTCAATCCTCTTACCAACGCGAAGCAAGATGGGTACTATGGCTTTAATGTCGGACTTGCGTTTACGATAGGACATAGTTACGACGCAGAAAAGGAAGCACGTGAGGCGAAAGCCCGAGAAGATGCGCGGCACGCCCAGGAATTGTCCCAGGCAGAGGCACGCCGTATGAAGCAGCAGGCCGATGCCGATGCATTGGCACGGCATATAAAAGATTCGACCGACGCGGCGTCGCGGCTTACAAAGGCATCGACCGATGCGCTGGCGCAGCATATAAAGGATTCGACTGAAGCAGCGGCACGGCTTACGAAGGCATCGACCGATGCACTGGCGCAGCATGTAAAGGATTCGACTGAAGCACTGGCGCGGCGGTTGGCGGATCAGAAGCGGCGCGATACCGTTATCGTTCTTGAAAAAGGCAAGACCGTTGTTCTGAGAGGCGTCAATTTTGAGTTTAATAAAGCGACGCTCACAAAAGATTCTGAGAGAATACTTTGGAGAGCCTACAATGCGCTCGTCGCAAATCCCGATGTGGTGGTAGTAATCACCGGGCATACGGACAATGTGGGAGGCCAGACATTTAATCAGAAACTTTCGTTGAAACGGGCACAGGCGGTAAAGAACTGGCTCGTCAATCAAGGCATTCCCTCGAACCGCATGAGAACCGTCGGGAGAGGCCAAAACGAACCCGTGGCTTCGAACGATACGGAAGAAGGGCGCGCGGAGAATCGACGCATGGAATTCTTTGTTCAGCAATAACCCGTAAAGGGAAAATGGGAAGACCCTGAAGAGGTGTAAAGGAGTTTTTCCAATAGGTGATCACAATAGCCGGTGCTTCGTGTGCGAAGCACCGGCTTTTTGTTGAGAGAGCAGGAGAGCTGGTCGGCTAATAAAGGATTAACTACGTTTTCATCCTTTCGGTCGATTGGATTCTCCGGCGATCGTGGGTACACTGTTCAAGGTAGAAAATAGATTTTCCTTTCCTGAATAACAGGAATTGAAGATCACGCTCCACACAACCCAACAAGGAGGATTCAATGAGATATCTGAACATGGCCACGGTGGCCGGAAGCGTTCTGTTCGCTGCGATAGTTGCAGGGTGCGGAAGCGGCCCGGCGATCAATAAGGAGCCGTCCACATCGGCGATCAGCGCCGCTGAAGAAGCCGGTGCATCAAAAATTCCGAGCGCATCGCTCTATTTGCAGCTCGCAAAAGAAGAGTTGGATAACGCCCAGCGCATTGCAGGACACGGAGACAAAGAAGAAGCCCAATCGCTTCTGTTGCGCGCCCAGGCCGATGGAGAGTTGGCAGTAGTTCTCTCCCGCGGGGACGCAGAGAAGACGGAAGCGACACAAGCGATAGAACGCGTGCGCAAGCTCCGACAAGACAATCAATTACCAGCAGAAAGGAATTAACTCATGAAACCCATCACTTCTTTCATTATCATCGCGTTTGCCGGATTACTTTTTGGATGTGCTACCGCACCTCCGTCGGAACTCGTCAATGCGCGCCTGGCGTACCAGCAGGCAAGCACGGGTCAAGCGGCACAATTAGTGCCGGCAGATCTGCATAAGGCGCAGGACGCACTTGCGCTTGCTGAGAAATCATTCCAGGACGACCCTAAATCATTCCATACACGGGATCTTGCATACGTCGCGGATCGCAAAGCAAAGATGGCTGAAGCTCTTGCCGCCACGGCTGCCGGGAATGCATCCACTGCTAAAGCAAACAAGGACTACGAAGCGGCACAAACTGAGATCGTGAAAAATACGAAAGACGATCTTGCGGCTTCACAGCACAGCGCGGATGTCAAAGCAAGCCAACTCGCCGATGCCAACGTAGCGGCACAGAACGCAAAAGGATTGGCCGATGCTGAAGCACTCCGCGTGAAACAACAAGGCGATGCCGCCGTCGAAGTTCAGCGCATTAAGGATTCATCTTCCGCCGAAGCACGCAGTGTTAAGCAGGCGACCGACGCCGATGCTCGCCGCGCAGCCGAACAGAAGAGCCGCGATGATAACACTATCATCGTCCTTGAAAAAGGAAAAACCGTCGTGCTGAGAGGTGTCACCTTTGAAACCAACAAGTCGACACTCCGGGACGAATCTGAAACGATCCTCACACGGGCATACAACGCGATGGTTGCGAACCCGAATGTGCGTGTAGAGATCAGCGGACACACAGACAACGTCGGCAGCGAGCAAGCGAACCAGACACTGTCGTTAAAACGGGCTCAAGCGGTACGAAGCTGGCTCGTTCAAAAGGGAATTGCGTCCAACCGTATGAAAACAGTCGGCAAAGGGATGGACGAACCCGTTGCCTCGAACGATACGGATGCAGGCCGGGCAGAGAATCGGCGTATTGAATTCTACGTCCAGCAATAATCTGCAACCTGAAAACAATCCGCGGTCAACGATGCAAGCGTTGACCGGATCTATTTTTCCGGCGTCTGACGGCACAAAAAGCAGTTGAGATTTAGATTTTAGTTTGTTGATACAATTTTTCGACCCCGCTCTCCTCCGTAAAAGGGAGGGAAAAAGCCTCCCCCTCTTTAATGCGGAGATCAAGAGGGGCACAAAGATAGAGACATATTCATCGAGCCTCTTACGTACATCGTAAGGAAATCATGCACATCAGCCGATCGCGATGGGATACATATCTCGCAATCGGTTGATGGCGTGATTGTCGATCTCGCATTACGCATTCATATTTAATGCTGCAACTGCCTCTACGGAATTGGGTTGAGTTTACCCGGATGTACCGGCGGAAGGCAACGCTGTTGACGGCAACGTATCTTCTCAAGAAAGAGGGACCAATATGATACAGAAGAATTTGAACGAAGAGAATAAGGAAATAAAAGATAAAGCATATGAGCTCTACAAGAAACATGGATTTAAGGATGGCAATGATTTTGTGGATTGGCTTGAGGCCGAAAGACAACTAGGAGAACAGACCAAATCGAAACGCAATAGAAAGGTCAAGGGTATTCTTTACACAATTGTGGGAATATTGTGCGTTATCGTGGCAATCCTGCTGATTACGCTCTTCAAAAAAACCGAACCCGTAAAACTCTCCGAACAAAGCATGTCTGAGTTAAAGGTCATGATGCTCGTCCTTGACCCGAAAGACGATGAGAAGGTCGTTGTTTTCGGCGATACGCATTTCGATTACAATAAGGCTGCCCTTAGCGATTCAGCGAAGACAATGTTAGACAAGGATGTCCAGGGTCTGAAGGAAAATCCACTGATGAAAGTTCGTATGGCAGGATATACATCAGCCGACGGCACGGAAGAAGATAATCAGAAACTCAGCGAGCGAAGAGCAAATAGCGTGAGAGATTACCTGGTCGAAAAGGGCATAGCGCCGGAGAGAATCACCGTGGTCGGATACGGCAGGACGAAGCCGGCGGTGTATGAAGTGACACCGGGAGACATCAATTCAAAAGAAGCGAAAGCCAATATGCGGGTGCTGTTCGAAGTTGTAGTGAAATAAGACGGCACAAACAATTGTGTGGTGGATTTTTTCCTCGCGCTGGAAGAAGTTCACCCACATGTCTCAAAAATAGATGCATTTGAAGCTTTTTGATGTGATAAAGGATTAACTCTTCTTTCATCCCTTTGGCTGATACCAGTTACAATCGAACGGTTGTATACTTCGTGAGCCAAATGAAAGTGCGCTCCCTAATGGTTATCGAAGCGTACCAACTAAACGTGTTGGATGACACCAGCACTCACCATAACCAGATCGAGGTTTAATATGCAGATTGTCATAGGAATTGCTGTGTATGTACTTGCCACTTCAGTATTCATTGCGTCGGGGAAATTTTTAAAAAAATGCGATGACAAAATAAAGACAATACGGAACAATCGGTGAATTCTCTACGATGTTCTCAGTAGGAGCATGATTCAAAGACAAAAGATCCCAAACGTTGTTCATTGCGGTATCATTATGAGGAGTTCATGACAAAGAAATTATTTACGTTGTATTCATTCGCGTTGTTCGGTTTGGGCGCAGTGCTCTTCTCGTCCGTTGCATCTGCCCAGGCTCCGATCCTCTTTACCGATACATTTGATAACCCGCCGACCCTCGCATCGTTCGACACGGCTGGTGCATGGTATCCGGATCGTTATCCTCCAACAATTTTTGAGCAGTACAATTTCAGCGGTAAGAATGTGCTTCATGTCGGCATCCGGCTGGCAGACTCGTACATCAATCGGCCGTCTGACTACCATAATACTTTTTCCAATACCCAGGGACGGAAATTCGATCTCAGCAGAGGTAACAGTTTCGGCACTGCGTTGACTGCCGATCTTTACGTCGGTGCAGACTGGAACACGAAGCACCGGATGGCAACGCTCTGGAGCAGTGCGAACGATTCGACGGGCGCCACGTCATTCTTCAATTATATCGGGTTCCGCAATTCAACCGGCAGCGATCCAGGGTTTTATGTCTTCGGGTATCATAACATTGGGGCATATACGCTGCTTTCCTATCCGGTCACCTACGGACAATGGTACACCCTCAAGGTTGAATTGACCGACACGGCGTTTGTGTATTCGATCAATGGAACAGTTGTTCTCTCCGACACTTCATTGACGGGAACGAAATACTTCAGCAACCTGATTCTGGAAGCGTATAACTTTGCAGACTCCACCCTGGGAAGTGATCCCAGCTCTTCATTCGACGAATATGATGTGTACTGGGATAATGTCGGCGCAATCAGGCCTGCAGTGGTGTACAATAACCCCGCACCGGTTGATCTCTTAAGTGCAGGCAATTTCAGAATTCTGGCAGGGAGTGCGGTCACCATCGGCACAGGAACAGCAGTAACCGGAAACGTCGGCGTGAGTCCAGGGAGTACAGTCACGGATAACGGATCGATCTCGGGAACGACGAACATGGCCGACGGTGTATCAGGCCAGGCGCAACTCGATCTGACCACAGCCTATAACGACGCGGCCGGAAGAACCTCAGACTCTACAATTGGTTTGGAACTCGGCGGGTCAACATTGGGGCGCGGAGTCTACGTCTCAGCCGCTGGAACTTTTGCGATCACTGACACGCTCACACTGAGCGGAACAGCGACCGACATTTTCATTTTCAAAATGGCGACGACACTTACGACAGGGTCGGCCAGCAGTGTGATTCTTACCGGCGGCGCATTAGCGTCGAATGTTTTTTGGCAGGTCGGCAGTTCTGCAACCATTGACGGGCACTTCAAAGGAACTATCCTTGCGCTAACGGCCATTACACAAAATAGCGGCGCGTCAACAAACACCCGGGCGCTGGCGCGGAACAGCTTTGTTACCGTAAGCGGCACTTCGACTCTGGCCGTGGGACTTCAAACGTCGGCAACGCCTAAAGCGTTTGCCCTCACTCAGAACTATCCGAATCCGTTCAATCCTTCGACGGTATTCTCATTCAGCCTCCCGGCGAATTCACTCGTCTCTCTGAAAGTCTATGATGTCCTCGGAAGAGAGGTGTCGGTTGTGCTTTCCCAAGAGATGCCTGCCGGCAACTACTCAAAGCAATGGAATGCAGCGGCTTTGCCGAGCGGCGTTTATTTCTACCGCTTGGAAGCCGGTTCGTTCGCGGAAACAAAGAAACTTCTTTTGCTGAAATAACCCGAGAAATACTATGGCCGCGAAAATATTACTGATCGATGACAACAAAAACCGAAGAGATTCGCTTCGGCTGGTTCTGATGTCGAATCCTCAATTTACCGTGGATGCAGTCGATTGTTCGAGCGCCATCCCTTTGCTCGGAACCACGAGCTTCGATTTGATACTCCTCGACGTCACTCTTCCTGAAACAAGCGGCTTTCGGGTGCTTACGTTTCTCAGAGAAAACCATTTGACCGGCAGGGTGATCGTCATGACGGGAACGGTAGAACTGGAGAATGAAATCAAGTACACCACTCCCGGGGCCGGAGATTACATCACGAAACCGTATAACCCGAAATATCTACTAATGTCGATCGAGCATGTTCTGTCCGAAAAATCTCTGACAAGTCTCAGGCTTCAAATCATTAAAGGAGGAGATTTCATAAAAAGCACGCCGGAAGGGAGTCTTGACCTAAAGGCCAGCAACCGCGGGCTTGCTCAAATAGCTGCCTCCGGCGCTCTTCTTCACGACTATACAGTACTCATTGACCTGCGAGATGTTGTATCGCGATTGTCGATGGCCGACACGTTCGATCTTGCAATCGGGCTTTCAAAATACGGTGAAACTTTCCGAAGAAAGACGGCGGTCCTTGCTCGTGCCGATGAAGACCTTAAACAAGCCAGACTATTTGAAGAAGTCGCGCAGAAGCGGGGTTTCGACGTCAGGGCGTTCACGGAGTTCGAAGATGCAATGTACTGGCTTTCAAATGTCGCACTAGTTACGGAGGATCAATAACATGGGCGCTTTACTTCTCGTCGGCAGAATCATATTCGGGGGATTTTTCATCTCCAGCGGGGTGAACCACTTCATCGGATTTCAGATGATGACGCAATATGCCAAAATGAAGGGAGTGCCGTTCCCCGCATTTTCGCAGGGCATAACAGGTCTTTTGCTCTTGCTCGGCGGACTGAGCATCCTGTTCGGCATCTATCCGTACGTCGGTATCCTCTTCCTCGTGGTTTTCCTGCTTCCGGTGTCATTGTTGATGCACAATTTCTGGACAATCGCGGATCCTCAATTGAGGATGGCCGATAAAGTCAATTTCATGAAGAACATGGCGCTCCTTGGAGCAATTCTCATGTTTCTTGCCATACCGCTGCCGTGGGCATTAAGCTTGGCGCCATAGAAGGTAAATTTCCAGACAGACAATTGAAAAAAGAAACGTCAAAGATGAAAGCTCTCGTATTTCGTGGTCCCGGTAAAATCGCTCTAGAAGAAAAACAGAAACCTTCGGTAAAAGAAACTACCGATGCAGTCGTGAAGGTCACTCATACGACAATCTGCGGCACGGACCTTCACATCATGAAGGGCGACGTACCGGCTGTCACCGATGGCCGGATACTTGGGCATGAAGGCGTTGGGGTTGTCGAAGATGTTGGCGCGGGTGTTTCGAATTTCAGGATCGGGGATAAAGTGTTGATATCGTGCATTACCTCGTGCGGTGAATGCGAATATTGCAGGCGAGAGATGTATTCCCACTGCGAGCATGGCGGTTGGATTCTCGGGAATACGATCGACGGGACACAGGCAGAATATGTCAGGATACCGCATGCGGACACAAGCCTCTACCGTATTCCTGATAACTTTGATGAAGAAGCTCTCGTGATGGTAAGCGACATTCTTCCGACCGGGTTTGAATGCGGTGTTCTTAAAGGCCAGGTAAAACCCGGAGATGTTATAGCAATCGTCGGCGCAGGGCCTGTCGGACTTGCGGCGCTGCTCACTGCGCAATTCTATTCCCCTTCAGAGATCATTATGGTGGATACGGATGAGAACCGGCTTGAAGTCGCGAAAACGTTCGGGGCGACGAAGGTCGTCCACGCCAACGCCGTCGAGGAAATAATGAAGCTCACTCACGGCAAGGGTGTCGATGTCTCTATTGAAGCCGTCGGCATTCGCGATACATTTGACATTTGTCAGTCGATCGTCGCACCCGGCGGCCATATCGCTAACATCGGTGTGCACGGTAAAAGCGTCGAGCTGCATTTGGAAAAGCTCTGGTCGCAAAACGTCACGATCACGACACGGCTGGTGGATACCGTATCGCTGCCGATGTTGTTGAAAAGTGTTTTATCAGGGAAGCTCAAACCCGGTCAGCTCATTACTCATCACTTCGCACTCAATGAGATCGCGAAGGCGTATGCCACATTCGGAAACGCCGCAAAAGAAAAAGCGATCAAAGTTATTATTACGACTTAAGGAAAGAGGCATCACTATGAGATTACATCGTTTATTCGTTGCAGGAATAGTTCTTAGTTCGTTTATCCTGTTGGCCGGCTGTGCATCGTCAGAACTCGTCGACATCTGGAGCGATTCGTCGGTCCCCCTTCCTTCGCTGAAGAAGGTGCTTATCATTTCTGTCGGCAAGAATCCGGTGAAGCGGCGTATTTGGGAAGATGCCTTCAGCGTTGAGTTGGCAAAACATAACGTTGCGGCGATCCCATCATACCGCTCGTTTCCTGATTCAGTCCCGGATACGGTTCAGGTTATTGAGATCGTTAAAACAAATAGCTTCGACGGAGTTCTGATCACCCGCTGGCTTCCCCCGGAAATGAATACTCATTACGTGCAGGGAGAGGTGACGAAGGACTATGATGTGAGATATAATCGCGGCGAAAACGGCTTCATCACCTATTATCGGTACATTCAGCATGCTGGAACAATCGATTCTCAAAAAGTAAACCTTCGCGCTATTGACGTATGGACGACCAGTGGCGAAGGGCGATTGATTTGGAGCGCCACGAGCGAAACGCCCGAACCAAACTCAATGGAAGAAGTCCGGCCTGAAATTGCTAAGCTTGTTATTGCCGAATTGACAGATCGCGGCATTATTGCTTCAGAGCGGTAAAGGAAACCGGATTGTCTCGTTACTGTCCGGGAAAATATTCTGCGGAACGAATCATGTTTAAGGATATAGATTCGATGAGAATTTTTAGAACTATCGCGATACTACTCATAATTATGTTTATAGCTGTACCGACCGGAATATGAGACCATGGAACCAATTTTTTTTCTCAAAGGACTTATCATTGGATTTGGGATGGCGGTGCCAATCGGTCCGGTCGGCGTACTCTGCATCCGCAAGACTCTGATCGGTGGACACTTGCGCGGGCTGGTCATCGGTCTGGGGGCCGCAACGGCGGATTCCCTTTTTGGCAGTATCGCAGCATTCGGCCTCACCTTTGTCTCCGACGTGATCACCAGCCAGCACTTCTGGCTGCGCCTAGTTGGAGGTGGAATCCTTCTTTTTCTTGGGATAAGAACATTCCGAGCTAAACGCAAAGATCCTGTCATTCCTTACGAAAACAGAGGACTGCTGGGATCGTACATTTCTGCTTTTCTCCTCGTGCTCACAAATCCGGTAACTATTTTTGCTTTTGTCGCCGTGTTCGCTGCCTTCGGGCTCGGGCATAAACTGTTTGTCGTTTCGGCCTGCATTCTTGTGCTCGGAGTGTTCACGGGTTCTGGTTTATGGTTTCTGGTACTTAGTTACGTGGCAACAATCTTCAGAAAAAAACTCGACTCCGACGGACTCAGATGGGTCAACAGGATCGCAGGCGTTTTAATCATCCTATCCGGGGCTGCGGCCCTTGTGAGTTTGATATGAGATCAGCTTTTATTGCCGTCCAAAGGACGGCGTTTATCATGACAACATCAATTAAATCTAGCAGACGAAGGGCAATCCGATGTCAAACAATGTAGGCGTGTGGATAGACCATAAGAAAGCGGTCGTTGTTCGAATAACTGATGGTGTAGAGGTAGTGCATTCCATCGCATCCGGCATGGAAAAACATGTTCGGTTCTCAGGCGGAAAACCGGAGGATCAGCAAGGGCACCGCTTCTCCAACCATCTCAAGGAATACTATGACAGAGTCATTTCATTCCTTCATCATGCCGATTCCATTCTCATTCTTGGCCCGGGTGAAGCGAAGGGCGAATTTGAAAAACGCCTTGACACTGAATCATTCGGTTCCCAAATAGTCGGCATAGAAACAGAGGATAAAATGACCGACCACCAGATCGCGGCAAAGGTCCGTGAACACTTTCTTATTCAAACTGAGCTAATCCACGAAGATAAAAAAAACTAAGAGGGTTTTGGTAGGCTGCAGGCAAATAGTAGAAGGAGAACGCGTATGAAAGGCAATGAAAAAGTAATCACGGTACTCAATCAGTTATTAGCCGATGAGCTTACCGCCATCAACCAATATATGGTGCACTCCGAGATGTGTGAAAACTGGGGGTATGCGAAGCTTCACGCGGGTATCAGAAAACAAGCGATGGATGAAATGCACCATGCCGAGTGGCTGATCGAACGGATAATATTTTTTGAGGGTGTGCCGATCGTTTCTAAACTTAACCCGATAAAAATCGGCAAGACCGTATCGGAAATGATCAAGAACGACAACAACGATGAACTTGGCGCGGTGCGCTCCTACAATGAAGGGATCAAGCTCGCCCGTTCGATTGAGGATCAAGGTACCGTTGAACTGCTCTCGAAAATACTGAAGATGGAAGAAGGCCACGTCGATTGGGCCGAAATACAACGCGCGCAGATCGAACAAATGGGAATGGAAAATTATCTGGTTAATCAAGCCGAAGGCGCGGCAACGTAATTTGCCGTTTACCACAACGGCGGAAATTTTGATTCACGGATCGCTGCTGTTTGAACACCAAATTAAAAAGAAAGGATGCTCGTTATGCTTTACACTATCGCTGTTCTGCTCGTCGTATTCTGGCTTCTCGGAATAGTTTCTTCCTACACCATGGGAGGATTAATTCACGTTCTTCTCGTTATCGCCATCGTGGTCGTGCTGGTGAGAGTGATCAGCGGACGAAAAGCCGTCTGACTTCTTCACGAGATTAAGATCAGAAAATCGAATCGAGGGTTTGTCCATGAACAAAGCAATCTCGCTCGCAATTCTTGCCGGCGGCGTTCTTCTTCTGATATTAGGGATCAACGCGTATAATTCGTCCAGCTCCGATTTCTCTCGTTTCTTCACCGGCTCGGCCACCGATAAGTCGATATGGATGCTTGTCGGAGGCGCAGTCGCGGCAGTTCTGGGACTTGTTGGTTTATTGCGCGGGTCAAAAACAGTTTGAGTGTTGGATGAAAATGAAAACGGTGAAGGATATTACCATGAGATCGTCAAAAGTTTTCTTCTTGTTTGCAGCATTGAGTGCGGCGGCGTGGCTGCTGCCGCGGGAAACATCTGCGCAGCAGGTTTCAGTAAGCTATCAGCGGTTTTATGATGATTTGAGCCCTTATGGAAGGTGGGTAGAATATCCAAATTACGGATACGTTTGGATACCCAATGGAAATTCCGGATTCAGCCCTTATGCAACAGCCGGCCACTGGGTTCTTACCGTTGACGGTTGGACGTGGGTTTCCGATTATCCCTGGGGATGGGCAGCGTTCCACTATGGCCGCTGGGACTACGACAATGGTTACGGATGGTTTTGGGTTCCTGGAGATGAGTGGGGTCCCGCCTGGGTATCCTGGAGAAGGTCTCCCGGATATTACGGATGGGCACCTCTAAGGCCTGGTGTGAGCATAAGTGTGACTTTCGGGGGGGAATACCACGAGCGAAATGAAAGCTGGATATTTGTAAGAGACAGGGATATTACGAGGTCAGACGTTAGTCGGCATTATATCAATCGAAACAGAAATGTTACGATCATCAATAATTCAACGGTGATAGTCAATAATCGAAGAGATGACAAGCGCAATGTCACATATGTTACCGGCCCCGACAGATCTGACGTCCAAAAAGTTACTCACAGATCTGTGAATGTGGTTGCTATGCGGGAGATCACTCAGCCGGGACAGCGCATGAGCAATGGCGAAATGCAAGTATACAGGCCGCATGTTCAAAGAAGCACCGGCAACGGACAGAACCCAGTTCCATCAAAGGTGACGAAATTGAATGAGGTAAAGCCGGCATCGGAAAAACTTGCCGTTAATCGTCAGGAACAACCGCGAGCGACGACTCCACCCCCCAAAAATCACCCGCAACCGGCGCTGAATGTTCATTCATCTGACAATAAGGCAACGGAACAGCACCTGCGTACAGTGAATCCACCCCCAAAGAGCCAACCGTCACAGCCGCGGAATGTTCGTTCATCCATCAATACGAGAATGGCACAACAACCGAAGTTCGCGAAATCACCCGCAAAGAGTCAGCCGCCGCGGCCTCGTAATGCTGCACCACCTAAAAGAATTACTCAGCAACGGCCTCCGCATCCGAATCCGCCGGAACGAAAAGAAAGATAGGAAATGGGGCTTATGAAAAATAAAACATCAGCAATGATCGCGCCTGTTCTTCTGATTGTCGATGGCAGGAAGCGTTTTAAATTCGGAAAGTGGTGAACCATGAAAAATAATATTTTTGCAATTGCTGTCATCGGTTGCATGGCAGTAACACTATCGGCTGGATGCGGGAAAACATCCGATCAAAAAATTGAAATTGTGAAGGAAAATGCGAGGGACGCCCAGCGGTCGTGGCAGGCGGCCGAAACTGAGTATTCTTCAGACTGGCAGACATTCTTTCACGAGTCCGACCAGGCAATCGACGTGAATGAAAAAAGGATCAATGCCTTCAAAAAGGATATGGAAAAGGCCGGCTCCAAGGTCAGTTCGAAGTACGTCAAAAATGTGGCAGCATTGGAACAGAAAAACCATGACATGAAGAAAAAATTGAAAGAGTATAAGGATGAAGGACCGGTAAAATGGGAAGAGTTCAAGACGAACTTCAAGCATGATATGGACGGGATGGAAAAAACGATGACTGATTTATTCAAAGATAATGCTTAATAACAATTCATTTACCTGAGCGGATATTCAAACGTTTCAAATGAGCAAACCGTGAAAAATCATTTTTTTATCCTTGTTGTCACAGGGTGCATGGCAGTTACTTTTTTGACGGGATGCGGGGAATCACCGGAACAGAAAGTTGAAAATGCTTTGGATAATTCAGGATATGCACCGCAGGATCCAAGAGACGGTCAAACGGAATATGAAGCGAAATGGCGAAGGTTCAAACGCGTATCTGAACATACAATAAAAGCGAATGAATACAGGATTGAGGCATTTAAGGAAAAAATGGAAGAAGCCGGTCCTGCATTCAAAGCAAAGTACCGCAATGAAGCGGCGGTGTTGGAGCTAAAAAACCTCATACTCAAGAAGGAGTTGGGAGAATATAAGGACGGGGGACAAGTAAAGTGGGAAAAGTTCAGGACGAACTTCAATGATGATATCGACGGAGTCGGAAGGTCCATGACGGCGTTATTCAAAGATGACGGCTAGTCCCTGTAACAAAGCTTGGACGCTCACGCATGAACGCACAGCACATCAATCAACAACGCTATGCTTCATCCTGACATACCGGCTTGATGATGGATCGGATCTTGACCAAAACAAAATAGATATCGAAAGAAGAGAGTAGGAATATGATAACGTCGGAGTTCACGGTGGGAGAATACCTGCTCGCCAGGCTGAAAGAGATCGGGGTGGATCATCTCTTTGGTGTGCCCGGAGATTTTGTCCTGGGATTTTTCAACCAGGTACTGAAAAGCGAGGTGGAGTATGTCGGAACATGCAATGAACTCAATGCTGCGTACGCCGCCGACGGGTACGCGCGTATTCGCGGCATCGGTGCTTTTTCCTCAACGTTTGGAGTCGGAGAACTCAGCGCCATCAACGGCGTAGCCGGCGCGTTTGCGGAAAGAGTGCCGGTGGTGGTGATCACCGGATCCCCTGCGACAAAGAACTTTCGAACACGGCCGCTGCTCCATCATACGCTCGGCGATTATCAGATTCCTTTGAGGATGTTTGAAAAAATCACCGTTGCTTCTACCGAGCTTGTTTCGGCAGAGACGGCTCCTGCCGAGATCGACCGGGTGTTATTGGCGTGTCTTTCTCATCAGCAGCCCGTGTACATCAGCTTTCCATCCGATATGGTGATGGAGAAATGCCCGCGGCCAGGCCCTTTTCCTTTTCCGGGACATCCTCATAGTGATCCGGGCGCGCTTGCAGAGGCGATCAAGGAAACCCTTGGAATGCTTGAAAAAGCGCAGAAGCCGGTCGTGATCGGCGATGTGGAGTTGATACGCTTCAAGCTTCAAAAAGATTTCGCCGGCTTTCTCGACAAAACTGGTTTTCCGTATGTCACCATGATGCTCGGCAAAACTCTACTTTCAGAACACCACCCGCAATTCATCGGGCTCTTTGAAGGAGACCGGAGCCGCGAGTACGTTCGGAATCGCGTCGAGTCGGCTGACTGCATCCTGCAGCTCGGCGGCCTGATGTCCGATTTCAACACGGGGGGCTTTACCACGAATCTTGACGACTCACTGTTGATCAGCGGGAACATCGGCTGTGTGAAAATTAAGCACCACTATTACGACAATGTCCATCTCCATGATTTTATTCTTGGCCTGACGGAAAAAATCTCACGACGGGATCCAGCCACCCTCGACGTCAAACCTGCCGCCGACGAATGTGTTCACCGGCAGACTAAGCCGTACCGGCCTGATGCATCGAAGCCGTTGACGATCAAGCGCTTCTTCGACCGTATGAGTCACTTTATTGAGAACGATTCAATCGTCGTTGCTGAAACCGGCGTAGCTCTCTTCAGTGCCGCGGAGATGTTAATGCCCGAAGGGACAAAGTTCATAGGGCAGACGTTTTACGGATCGATCGGCTATACGGTGGGGGCCACCCTGGGCGCTTCCATCGCTGCGAAAGAACGCCGTGTTGTGCTGTTTGTGGGCGACGGCGCTTTTCAGGTTACGTGCCAGGACCTTTCGACAATGATACGAAACAATCTCAAGCCCGTCATTTTCCTTCTTAATAATGACGGCTATACTATAGAACGGGTGATCGTCGATCATACATACAACGACATCCAGCCGTGGCACTATCATAAACTCCCTGAGGTATTCGGAGGCGGGCTAGGTCTTGATGTCCGCACGGAGGGGGAGCTTGAAGATGCATTGGTCAAAGCTGCCAAAGCGGACTGCCTCGTCTTCATTGAAATTCACACCGGGCGGATGGATTGTCCCGAGTCGCTTCGCAGCGCCGGACGATCGATGGCAAAGACAAATCAGCTCGATTAGTACGGGAGGGAATTCGGTTGCGGTGGAAAATTTTTTCCGTTCTTTGTAAGGCGATGACGATCCCAAAAAAACGACATGCTGAAATCAACTCTCATACAATGTATCCTGCTCTCTGTTTTCGGATTAGGCAGCGCTCAAGCACAATTGAAGACCACGATACTCCTTCAGTCTACGGACGAGGATGAGAGGATCAGTGTTTCCGTCGACAAGTCGGTGTACTTTCCCGGCGATACGGTTCGTGTCGTCATTCAACGCAATGATAGTACAACAGCGGGAATTATTACACCGATACTCAATATCGAAGGCGTAAAGCTTAAACCATTTGGGCAGCATACACATATTGCCGTCATTCCACAATTCGTAACGCCAGGATCATACCCTATCAGCTTACGAGTGACGGACTCCGAGGGGCGGCGATTTCGGTACCAAACAGAGTGTGTTGTCGCGGTGGAAGAGTTCCAGGAAGTTGAACAACTCAGCAGGTATGTGAGCATAGTTCCCATAACCGGAAGCACCAATATCCGGACGCCGGTGACGTTGGATCGTGAGCAGTTGGAAAATCTGGAAGTGCACTTTGAACGCGATAGTATTGGCCTTCACATGGGGCCGCAGTTTCTCAGAATAACGACAACAGTACTGTTGCGCGAAGGCAACGCAGCTCCGTCGTACGAGCGGCGTGTGGTAACATTCCGAAGTCACGGCGATCCCAACAAAGATCGTGATATGTTCGTTCAGTATCGAACTGCGTACGGGCCGTACGCCGACATTCGCCCGGAGGAACTTAACCAGGTGCTTGTTCCGGTAGATTCGCTCCCCGATTGGGCGATTCTTGGTATTCGCATCGAGCCCGACTATACGATCAAAATCGGTGCCGTGAATCGTACGAATACCATGACCCGGTATTTTCGGGTGAGAGGGCCTGCAATCGAAATAGGATTTTCTCTTGCGATACCCAAAGTACTCTTCGATACTCGGGCCAGCGATACGGTCCAGTATGGAAACTACAGCGCAATGATACGATTCTATCTTATTAACGCAGAGACGGGAAATCGATTTCCCGTCAGCGCAGGCATAGGAATTTTTGGTGTGGGTTCGCCGATCGATGTCGGAGTCGGTCGCGGCGGTTTTGCACTATCGATGCTTCTGGATCTGGCGGAGATGATACGTATCGTCAATATTGGCTTTACAAAGAATGTAAACATCGGACTGGAAGTCGCCCCTTTTTTGCCGATCGAAAGAAAAGGTCGGCTGTTGCTTGTTGCACAGGCGGGTTTTTCATTCTGAGACATGCTGTTAGAGTGATGATTGCATAGAATTATTTCGCGGTGGTTCCAGGCAAAAGTATACCGCTTTCGGCTTGTACCACATGGTATTAATCAAGGAGGTGGTAAATGAAGAACGTCGATTTATTGAGCCCGTACAAACTCGGTGACATTAATTTGAAAAATCGGATCGTGATGGCGCCGATGACACGCTCTCGTGCGATTGGCAACATTCCGGACGAATTAATAGCTGAATTTTATGGGCAGCGTACTGCCGCAGGACTCATCATCACCGAAGGGACATCCCCGTCCCCTAACGGTCTTGGTTACAGCCGTATCCCCGGCATCTTTAACACGCCCCAAGTGGAAGGTTGGAAGAAGGTCACATCGGCCGTCCATGCTAAAGACGGAAAGATATTTGTCCAGCTCATGCACACCGGCCGCATCAGTCATCCGGCGAATATGGTTAAGAGTGCAACAATTATCGCACCCTCTGCTGTGAAAGCCGCCGGGCAAATTTGGACTGATAGTTTGGGATTGCAGGATTATCCCGTGCCAACTGCGATGGTTATTGAAGAAATCAAACATACAAAATTAGAGTACACAAACGCCGCCGTCAATGCAATGAAAGCAAATTTCGACGGGATAGAGCTGCATGGCGCAAATGGGTACCTCCTGGAACAGTTTTTGTCTCCCATAAGCAATGTGCGAAACGACAAGTACGGCGGCAGCATTGAAAACCGCTGTCGCTTTCTTCTCGAAGTGGTAGCCGCTGCTGCTGATGCAATCGGGAAGGAAAAAGTTGGTATACGGTTATCACCGTACGGCGTCGCAAGCGATATGCCTCAGTATCCTGAAATCGAGGAAACGTACAAATATCTTTCTGAACAGCTCAATCGCATGAAGATACTCTATGTCCATATCGTAGACCACAGCAGCATGGGTGCGCCCGAGGTACCGATCGGAATTAAAATGGACATCCGCAAGAGATTTCATCACACAATCATTCTTGGCGGCGGGTATACAAAGGAGCGGGCCGAAGGTGAATTACAGGGAGGACTTGGGGATCTCATCTCATTCGGCAGGCCATTTATTAACAATCCTGACCTTGTTGAACGATTCGCCCACGGCTGGGTGCTCTCAAATGACCTTCATACGAATACATTTTACACTCCGGGTGAAAAAGGATATACGGACTATCCCATACACGTCAAATGAACTTAATAAACAATCGAACTATTTGGAGGCATGAACCACCGTGCAACGTCAAATCAACCTTCAATTGCTTTTAGCCAAAAGATCAGCCAGGATGGAGGGCCTTACGTCGTATTTTGGATTGCTGGATATTGCGCAGCCCAAACAAGATGAAACTGTTGTGGTTTCAGGCGCCGTCGATGCTGTAGAGAGCATTGTCGGGGAGATTGCCAAAATACAGCACTGCCGTGTTAGGGGTATAGCTGAGCCGGATAAGAAAATAAAATATTTAATTGATGAATTGGGCTTCGACGCGGCAATTCTTTATCGAACATCACATGACCTCAAAGAGATGTTGGCGAAAGCATGTCCGAACGGCGTCGACATTTCTTTTGACACTGTCGGTTGGGGCATTTCGGATGAAGAGTTGGAGACCGCTCCGGAATCTTTCATCGGAATGTCTGTGGGAAAAAACATCGTAAAACAGCTGGTTTACGTTGGTTAACACGCAGTAATTCTGGACGGCGCTTTTAAATCCGTAAAATTCAGAGCAGATACCGTCGGTTTTCAGCTTCAGGGTTTCAGAAACAGCCGGTTCCCGAATAGACGGGACCGCGTTTATTCCGATCACACATACTATCGAAGGAGAAACATCATGCGGTATTTATTTGCAGTGATCCTGGCAGTGTTCATGTCGAACGCTCTCGATGCGCAGGTAAGCTTCAGCATCGGCGTCAATCTCGACCGCCAGCCTGTTTGGGGGCCGACCGGTTACGACCACGTCGACTACTATTACATGCCCGACATCGGCGTCTACTATAGTGTTCCCGAACATATGTACTACTATAATGACGGGGGCCGTTGGATTCACAGATCATCATTGCCGTACCGGTATCGTAATTATGACTTGTATCATTCTTACAAAGTAGTTGTGAACGATCGTGAACCGTACCGGAATGATAGAATGTATAGAGAAAAATACGCCTCCTATAGAGGCCGTCACGATCAGGCAGTCATCCGCGACAGCCACGAGTCAAAATATTTTGTGAACAAGGATCACCCTGAACATCGGAACTGGGTGAAGCAGCAGCATGATGGCGGCAACGGAAGAGGAAGAGACCGCGATAACAAGCGGGAGAGAAAGTAACTGCCGCGGACCGATAAGAGTGAAATGCTGTAAGAAAAATAAACTATTTATTGAACAACGTAGCGAGAGTCCGCATACTATGGAAAAGATGAAGCTTACAACCGCAAGCGGCAGGCCGTATATCGAATTTGACAATTCGATGACGGCCGGACCGCGGGGACCGATCCTGCTGCAGGACTATTTCCTCCACGAAGATTTGGCCCACTTCAATCGTGAGCGTATTCCCGAAAGAGTCGTGCATGCAAAAGGAGCCGGGGCATTCGGCACATTTACTGTAACGCACGATATCACTCAATATACAAAGGCAAAGATATTTTCTGACATCGGCAAAAAAACGAAAATGTTTGCCCGCTTCTCGCAAGTCGGCGGAGAAAAAGGGAGCGCCGATACCGAAAGAGACCCGCGCGGATTTGCGCTCAAATTTTATACGGAGGACGGCAATTGGGACTTGGTGGGGAACAATACTCCCGTGTTCTTCATTAAAGACCCGAAAAAGTTTTCGCATTTCATTCACACGCAAAAACGTGACCCCAAAACAAACTGTAAAAGCCCGACCATGATGTGGGATTTTTGGAGCCTAAATCCGGAAAGCTTGCACCAGGTGATGATACTGATGAGCGACCGTGGAACCCCGTTTTCACACCGCTATATGCACGGTTTTGGAAGCCACACTTTCTCTCTCTTTAACAAAAGCGACGAAAAGGTCTGGGTAAAATTCCATCTTAAAACAATGCAGGGAATTAAAAATTTCACAGGGAAAGAGGCCAATGAGATGCGGGGTATTGACCCTGACCATTCACAACGGGATTTGGTGGAAGCCATTGAGAAAAAAGATTTTCCCAGGTGGACTATGCAGATCCAGGTGATGACGAATGATCAGGCAAAAGCGTTCAAATGGAATCCGTTCGACGTCACGAAAGTGTGGAGCCACAAAGAGTATCCACTGATCGATGCGGGGGTGATGGAGCTGAATGTAATCCCGGAAAATTATTTCCGTGATGTCGAGCAATCTGCGTTTACGCCGGCGAATGTTGTTGATGGAATCGGCTATTCGCCGGATAAACTGCTTCAGGGCCGTTTGCTCTCGTATCCCGATGCGCACCGCTACCGCCTGGGTGTGAACTATGAACAGATTCCCGTCAACAAATGTCCGTACGCGACCTCCAATTATCAGCGCGACGGCTTCATGCAGTTCGGCGATAACGGCGGCGCAAACCCGAATTACCGTCCGAATAGTTTTGACGATATCGTTGTTGACGAACAGTATAAAGAACCGGCAATGCAATTGGACTCAAACACTGCGGATTGGTTCGACCGCAACGAACATGACGATGACCACTATACCCAGCCGGGCAATCTGTACCGCATCGCAATGAATGAGCAAGACAGGAAGAATCTGGTGAGCAATATTGTCAGTTCCATGAGCGGTATTACCGGAGAGAAAAAAAGCGAGATCATTAACCGGCAATTGTGTCATTTCTTCCGCGCCGATTCTCAATTGGGGCTGGAAGTAGCAAAAGGATTGGGAGTGACGATCGAGAAAGAGGCATTGTCTCATGTGCAATAACATATCCCGGAATGATACCGGAAATATCTCATGATCAGCGATGTGAAAGAAGATCAACGGCGCAACAGCGATCTCGATGAAATCGCTCCTCCCTGGGCAAAGTTTCGTTCAGAAATGCTCGGATCATTTCCGTCTCCCTATAGAGGCGGGAAAGATTCTCTGGCTGAAGGAATAAACGATGCCATCCGCGAATTGGAAAAGCTGAAACCGGTGAAGGCCGGCGGGGCCGCGTTCCTGGGGTCGGATCCGGCGTTGACCATTGATTTCGAAAACGTAAAAAATTCGTCGCTGGAACCGAAGATGAAGACCTCCGGAGACGTCATCAAGCAAGTGATCAAATTGTTTGAAGGGCTGCCGAACTGGGGACATCCGCTGACGATGTGCAACGTGAGCCCGCAGGGAAACACCGCAGCGATCGTTGCGGCAATTTTGACTGAAATATTTGCGCCGAATATTTTGGAAGGGGAATATGCGTGGAATATTCATCAGGCAGAACTGGAGTCTGCAGGGATACTGGCAAACCTCGCCGGGTGGGCGCCGAAGGAATCGGGGTGTGTCTATACATACGGCGGTTCCGGATGTTGGACGTATCATGTGAAATATGCTCTCACGCGTGTTCTTCCCGGCTCAAGAAACAAGGGAATACGCACCGACGCGAAAGTGATTTGTTCACAGCAGGCGCATTATACCATGCTTAACAGTACGGACTGGACGGGTTTGGGCATGGACAACCTGATTCTGATCAAGACGGATGTTGATTCCAACGCGATGGACGTGAATCATCTGGAGGAAGTCTTGTTGGATTGCCGGGCTCGAAAAATACCCGTTGCTTCCGTTGTGTGCACCATGGCAACGACCGATGCGAACGCGTTCGACCCCGTAGAAGAAGTACGTCGCTTATTGGATAAGTATCCGAATCCTCAAGGGTACGGCAAAGCCTTATTGTATTGCGATTCAGTGATCGGATGGGCATGGCTGGCTTTTAGCAATTACGATTTCAAAGAAAACCCACTTGGCTTCTCGGCAGCGGTGCTTCCGTATCTTGAAAAAAACTATAATGCAATCAAAGGGGTCTATTTTGCAGATGCGTTCGGCGTAGATTTTCACAAGACGGGATTCTCTCCGTACATCAGCAGTACTTTTGTTTACAAGAATGCTGCGGAATTTGAATCGCTGCTTTCCCGCGGAGTCACGGCATATTTACAGCCTCGCTCGCCATATAATCCCATGAATTACACTCTCGAAGCATCACGGTCGGCCACCGGATCGATGGCAGGATGGGCGACGCTGAAATTTTTCGGCCATGAAGGCTTCCAGTCGGTTCTTGGCGGCATCCTTGAGAATAAAGTGTACCTGCAACACCAAATTGCATTGAACCCTGAAATGGTGTGCGTTAACCCTTCAGATTACGGATTGGTGACGCTCATACGAATCTATCCGGCCGGTACCGATGCGCGGCTCCAATACGACAGTGAATTGAAGAACCCGGCCCATCGCGAGGACCTGATCAAACATAATTCATTGACACGCGCCATTGGCGATACCTTGTTTGAATGGTTCCGTTCCGGAAAAAAAATAAACGGGCGCTGTACGCCGTATCTGAGTTTTAGTACTGGGTTTCGCGGGACGGAATACAATAGAGATGCGAAAGACACTGAAGCAGTGATCTATGCGGTCAAAATGTTTCCTATGAATGTCTATATAACTCCAGAAGTGATGAATCATGTTTTGGATTGTGTCATTGCAGCCAGAGACGACGTGGGAGCAAAATTATGAACTCACTTTTCCGAGGTCCGTCAAGGAGGGAACGCAGCTCTCAAGGCATGGAAGGCTTGTACAGGGATACGGAAAGAGGTTTCGAAAAACTGACGACAGTTTTAACCGCCGTACTTGGCAATTCAATTACATTTATTGTCGCCTTGCTTATCGTCCTTTTCTGGCTGACGAATAAGCGATTCTATACGGAGGATATTCATATCGAGATAGGAGACGTGATCCTGGGTGTTACATTTTTAACTCTGTTTATCATTCAAAAATCATTCATTCATTTCTCCGCCTCTCTCCATCTAAAGATCAATGAGCTGGTCGCCTCAAACAAAGCCGCAAGCAATGCTGTCATCAATGCAGAAGAAAAGACAGAAGAGGAGATAACCGAACTTTCGAAAGAATATACTGTGCTTGTCGAACAGATAAAAGTTGTGGAAGAAGGAAAACTCTGAACCGCCGGCCCCTTCTCGCTTGCTGTTCAGAACATTATACAGATAACATTCAATAATGAAAAGGAAAAGATCATGGAACTAGACATTCGCGAGATGGAACGGAAGATGCTTCCGCCGACGGATATGGCCGAGCAAATCAAGAAGTTGGAAGAAGAGTTGATCGTTGAGCGAGACCGGAATCTTCGAACACTCGCAGACTTCAAAAATTATCGGCGGCGCATTGACCGTGACAGCGTTAAAGCCGCCGATGAAGGTAAGCGTGCGATCATGATTTCGCTGTTGGATATTGTGGACGATTTGGAAAAGGCGATGCAATGGGCTGGCAACGAAGAGCAGCCGTTTGCACAAGGCGTGCGAAACATCCACAAAAAATTTATTTCAATGTTAGAATCACAAGGAATTAAGCCTTTCGTCAGCGTCGGCACGGCATTCGATCATAATCTGCATGAAGCCGTGGTCATGGCGAAACACAACGGCCAGGTACCAGGGACTGTTCTCGATGAACTTCGCCGCGGTTATCTCTGGAACAAGGAATTGCTCAGGCATGCGCAAGTACGAGTCGCAGAATAAAGTGCGGACAAAAAAAGTGCGGGACAAGCTCGGCGTCGGGAAATATGGAAAATTGCGGGTTAAAAGCAAAAAGGCTGTGATGGCTGAAAAAAATACTTCTAACGGCGGAATGCGCTTTCTCATTATTGCGGCTGCACTCGTGATAATCCTTTACGGGATCAATCAAGCCCAGTCGGTAGTGGTGTTGCTCCTTGTATCTTTTTTTCTTTCGGTCATCGGAACTGTGCCGGTACTATGGATGGAGCGGAAAGGCGTTCCTACTCTCCCCGCTGTCTTGCTCGTGGTGGCATCGATGGTGGTGATTTTGTTAAGCATAGGTGTCGTCGTGGGTGCGTCGCTCAATAGTTTTACCAATGCGTTGCCTTTCTATCAGGCTCGCATGCATGAAATGCTCTTGGAAATCAGGGCGCTCTTCGCAAAAAGAGGGCTCTCAGTCACCGATAAAGTTCTTCTCGGATATGTCAACTCCGAGGCAATAATGAATTTTATAGGTTCTATGTTTACGGAACTGAGTTCGCTCCTTTCCAGCGCTCTCCTTATTATGTTCACTGTAATGTTCATTCTGCTCGAAGCATCCAGCTTTCCGGTCAAACTTCGCTCGATTACCAATCAACCGAAGGCGGCGTTTCCGCAAGTGACAAAGTTCGTTACCGATATTAAACGCTATATGGTCATCACGACTCTGCTCAATTTGATTGCGGGCGTGTTGATAACGATTTGGCTCTCTATCCTCGGCGTAGATTTCCCGGTCATGTGGGGATTTCTCGCATTCCTTCTCCACTTTATACCGAATGTCGGGTCTATTATCGCCGCTGTTCCCGCAGTTCTCCTTGCCCTCGTCCAGCTTGGAGGAGGTTCGGCCGCGCTTACTGCCGGCGGATATCTGGTGATCGGCACCATGGTCGGAAACGTCATTGCGCCGAGGATCATGGGGCGAAGACTCGGCTTGTCTACGCTGGTTGTATTTGTATCGTTGATTTTTTGGGGGAACCTGCTCGGTGTCGTCGGTGCACTTCTCTGCGTTCCTCTTACCATGACCCTCAAGCTCGGATGCGAGGCGAATGAAAACACTCGATGGATAGCGGTTCTTCTGGGTCCCGAGATTCCTCCGGAAGGCGAACCCGCCGTATCGAAGAAAAGTAAATGAGGTCCGCACATTTTGTGATTGGGGGTTCCCTCAGCCGGACGTAATAGCGGTGTGAGAAGATGTGATGAGTGTTTTTTCTGAAAGAAACGATATTGAAATATTCCATATTTCGCGTCTTCATGAATGGCAGGGGAGTTTTCCCTCAGGATAACGATGCTCCGATCCGGAGCGAACTCTTCAGCATCGAACGCCTCGAGCAGCATGCAGAGAGTCTTGCAGCCGCTCAACGAGTTGTTGTAAAGCCCGCCGCCGGTCGGCCCCTCGCAGTACGGCTGAAAGATAATAGCCGGGTACTGCTGAAGGCGTATCGCTCCATCGCGAAAGCTATCAGCGAAGAACAAGTGATCATGCCGGCAGCGGAATGGCTCGTCGATAATTTTCATATTGTGGATGAACAGATTCGCGAAATCAACGACGATTTCCCGCACGGGTATTACCGCCAGCTTCCTAAACTTGAGGGGGGACACCTCGAGGGCTATCCGCGCGTGTTCGGAATAGCATGGGCCTTCGTCGCCCACACGGACAGCCGATTCGATTTTGAGTCGCTGAATCGGTTCGTTCGCGCCTATCAACGAGTCCAGCCGCTTACAATCGGAGAACTCTGGGCGGTGGCGATCACACTGCGCATCGTGCTGGTCGAGAACTTGCGCCGCTCGGCCCAGCGCATCATTACAAGCCGTGCAGAGCGCCAGGAAGCGAACACGGCAGCCGACCGTCTTCTCGGAATCGGCATCCGCGAGGCTGAACCCCCCGATCTTGCACTCCGGCGTTTTAACGGAATATCTTTGCCGACAGCATTCGCGGCGCAGCTCGTTCAGCGATTGAGAGATCAAGACCCTGCAGTCACACCGGCGCTTCGCTGGCTGGACGAACGTCTGACAGCACAGGGTACGACATCTGAGAAGATCGTCATCGAAGAGCATCAGTTTCAAGGAGCGATGAGCGTTACCGTGCGCAATGTTATCACAAGCATGCGCCTCATGTCTTCCGTCGACTGGCCGAAATTCTTCGAGAATGTGAGTCTCGTCGACGCAGCATTGCGTGCGAAGAGTAATTTTGCTGCGATGGATTTTCCGACACGGGATAGTTACCGGCACGCAATTGAAGAGCTTGCGAGAGGTTCTTCCCATACGGAAATCGAAATCGCCCAGATGGCAGTTCATAATGCGCAGGCAGCGGGAGATAGTGATCAAGACGGTCCGCTGCATGACCCGGGTTATTATCTTGTTTCGAAAGGGCGTCTGGCATTTGAGAAACAAATCGCGTTTCATGTTCCTCTCCGTTCCTGGTTTGACCGCGGTGCAGCAGGAACGGGGATGCGGGGCTATCTTATAACGACAGCGTTTGTCGCCGGGCTTATTCTTGTACTTCCGTTGCTCGGTGTTGCAAAAACCGGGGTGCCTCGATACGATTTTCTTCTCCTCACACTTCTCGCTCTTCTTCCTTTGTCCGATGTCGCCGTTGCGCTCGTGAATCATTGGATTACGAATCGGTTTGGACCAAAAGCACTCCCCGGCCTTGAGCTTCGCGAAGGCGTACCGTCGTCCATGCGGACGATGGTTGTCGTCCCCGCTCTCCTGACGGCGCGCGAGGAGATCGAAGAGCAAATCGAGCGGCTTGAAGTACACTATCTTGCAAACCAGGACGGCGATCTTCGTTTTGTGTTCCTCTCGGATTGGGGCGACTCTGCTGCGGAACGAGCGGCAGGAGATGATGAACTTCTCGGTATTGCGGCTGAGGGGATCGCTCGTTTGAACAAGCTTCATGCAACGGGTTCGGTCGACGAACGGTTTCTCCTTCTTCACCGGCGGCGGTTATGGAACGAGCGGGAAGGAAAGTGGATGGGATGGGAACGCAAGCGGGGCAAATTGCACGAGCTCAATCGTTTGCTGCGAGGCGCGACAGATACAAGTTTTTTGAAATCTGGCGATCGCTCTTTTCACCTTCCATCTAACGTACCTGATGGTGTTCGATATGTCATTACGCTGGACGCCGATACGAAACTTCCTCGCAGAGCTGCCCGGCGGCTTGTCGGAAAACTGGCTCACCCTCTCAACCGGCCGAAGATCGACACGCGAACCGGCTGCGTGGTAGAAGGATATGCCGTACTTCAGCCGCGTGTAACGCCTGCTCTGCCCACAGGGCGTGCAGGTTCTTTTTTTCAGCATATTTTTTCCGGCCCGGGCGGGATAGACCCGTACGCGTTTGTTGTTTCCGACGTGTATCAAGATCTTTTCGGAGAAGGATCATACAGTGGAAAAGGTATTTATGATGTAGACGTATTCGAAGCCGCCCTCGAAGGGCGTGTTCCCGAAAACTCTGTCCTAAGTCACGACCTCCTTGAAGGAATTTTTGCCGGATCCGGACTTGTCTCAGACATCGAAGTTGTTGAGGAATTTCCTTCGCGCTATGATGTCGCGGCAGCCCGGCAGCATCGATGGGCCCGCGGCGATTGGCAGCTTCTTCCGTGGATCTTCGGGCATGGCCGGGATTCATGCAGCCCGACTCGTCTCCAGAAGATCCCGCTGACAGGCCGATGGAAATTGATGGATAATCTCCGTCGCTCTCTTTCGGCGCCAGCTGCGTTTCTTGGGTTGTTGGGGGGATGGACGCTTCCTTTTGCTTCTGCAATTGTGTGGAGCGGATTTATCCTCGCCACGATAGCGCTTCCCCCGCTTCTCCCTTTCTTTGCCGGCATTATTCCGCGGCGGCGTCAAATCTCGAAACGAAGTCACGTGCGCGCGGTCGGCAGAGATCTGTCTCTTGCCCTCTCACAGATTGCATTTCACGTCTCGCTGCTCGCACACCAGGCGTGGCTGATGACGGATGCGATTGTGCGGACGCTTTTCCGATTATTCATAAGCCATCGTCATATGCTGGAGTGGGTTACTGCTGCCCAAGCGAAGTTCAGCCTCCCTCTTAATATCCGGGGTTTTTATCGGCGAATGGCAGGGGGTGTTGCTCTTGCATGCACTGCGGCTCTCATCGTCGCATTCGCCCCGCACGAGTCCTGGCTGACTGCGGCGCCTTTCATCGTACTGTGGCTTTTTTCACCGCTCGTCGCACAGCGTGCGAGCCGCCAACGGGCATATGCCGCTCCCAGGCCGCTCTCCAACGTTAATGCAAAGATCCTTCGTCTGAACGCTCGCCGCACCTGGCGGTTCTTCGAAACTTTTGTTACCGCTGATGATCACGCTCTGCCTCCCGACAACTTTCAGGAAGAGCCGAAGCCGGCGGTGGCACATCGGACTTCCCCCACGAATCTTGGTTTGTACCTTTTGTCCACGGTTGCCGCCAATGATTTCGGCTGGCTCGGTATCTATGAAACTGCTGAACGATTGGATGCAACCCTCAAAACGATGCATGGACTAGAGCGGTTCCGCGGTCACTTCTATAATTGGTATGATACTCGCGACCTTCGCCCGCTCGACCCGAAGTACATCTCCTCTGTTGATAGCGGAAATCTTGCAGGGCATTTGATCGCGGTTGGAAATGCGTGCGGCGAAATGAATAAACGTCCTCTTCTGGAATCCAAGTGGATAACGGGAATTGCCGATGCACTTCTGCTCACCCGTGACTCCGTGCGCATGCTCGGTATCGATGAACGAATTCAGACGGCGGGTCGAAAACAGTTTGTCGAAAAACTCGATACTATTGCAGCATTGCTCCGCGAATCTCCAGCTGCGCCCGCTGGCATTGTGAAGAAGCTGGAGGAGCTTTCGTTTCATGCCGACATTCTCGCCGACCTTGCACGGGGTCTGGTCTCTGAGGAGGGGAAAGACGCGAGTGCAGAATCCGGAGCGGAGGTGTTGTTCTGGACGGAAGCGGTACGAGCATCGATCAAGAGCCGCCAGCGCGATGTTGAACTGTTGAAACCCTGGTCGTCTTTGGCAGCTGTCGCAAAACTCGACCCGAGTATATTTTCCGAAGACGTCCTGAAAAAATTTGTCAACTCGGTTCCGCCGCTGAACGTCATTCCAGACCGATGTGAGGAAGCTGTCGCGATCCTGACATTCCACCGGACGAAGTTACTCCAGGAAGGGAATCAAGGCGTTTCCTCGGCGGCCGGTATGGATGTTTTGATAGATTCCTTCAATCATTCGCTCCAAGCAGCCCGGTCCCTGACGAGATCTCTCGCGTCGGTGAAGGATTTGTCTCTGAAGATGTTTAAGGAAATGGAATTTGGTTTTCTTTTCGACAAGTCCCGAAAACTTCTCTCAATCGGCTATCGCGTTGCCGATGGGTGTCTCGATCTCGGCTGCTACGATCTGCTTGCGTCGGAAGCGCGGCTGGCGAGTTTTGTCGCCATTGCCAAGGGAGATGTACCGGTACAAAATTGGTTCCATCTTGGTCGATCGCTGACCCCCGTAGACCGAGGTTCGGCGCTTATTTCATGGTCCGGGTCAATGTTCGAATATTTGATGCCTTCGTTGGTGATGCGCGAGCCGGTTGAAAGTCTGCTTGGCCAGACAAACCGCTTAGTTGTTCGCCGGCAAATTGAGTATGGCGGCGAGCTCGACGTACCGTGGGGCGTTTCTGAATCTGCGTACAATGTGCGGGATATCGAATTCACTTATCAATACTCAAACTTCGGAGTTCCCGGACTCGGTCTCAAACGCGGTCTCAGCGAAGATGCCGTTATTGCACCGTACGCAACAGCACTGGCCGCGATGGTCGACCCGAAGGCAGCCGCAGAAAATTTTGTACGTATAACTGAAGCGGGGGGCTCCGGCAAATTCGGATTTTACGAAGCTCTTGATTACACGCCGACGCGGCTTCCCGTAGGCGCACGAGTAGCCATTGTTCGCGCGTATATGTCTCACCATGAAGGGATGACATTGGCCGCGATCGACGATGCTCTCAACGACGGCATTCTGCGCAGCCGGTTTCACGCCGAGCCGATCATTCAGGCAACGGAACTGTTATTGCAGGAACGAACTCCCCGTGATGTTGCTGTCGTCCGGCCGCGTTCCGAGGAAGTAAACGCCGCCGCTAACGTTCGCGATTTGGTACCGCCGACTCACAAAAAATTCTATTCGCCGCACGAACGTGTTCCGCGCACGCGCATCCTCTCCAACGGCAACTACGCAGTTATGATCACCGGGGCAGGTTCGGGCTACAGCCGTTGGCGAGATCTTGCCGTCACCCGCTGGTACGAAGATGTGACATGCGACTCCTGGGGCTCGCACATTTTTTTGCGCGACGTTCATAACGGGGACGTATGGTCGGCAGGATACCAACCCACTGGTGTCGAGCCCGACAGTTATGAAGTTGAGTTTTCGGAGGATCGGGTTGAAATTGCACGGCGGGACGGAACCATCGCAACAACGCTCGAAGTTGCTGTCTCTCCCGAAAGCGATGCCGAGGTACGGCGTGTTTCTCTGTCTAATCTTGGAAGCCGGGTTCGGGAGATTGAGTTAACTTCGTACGCCGAAGTAGTGTTGACTCAGGCCGCATCAGATTCGTCACAGCCCGCGTTCTCGAATCTCTTTGTCCAAACCGAATATGTCCCGGATGTCGGGACTCTTCTTGCGACCCGGCGGCGGCGGTCGCCCGCCGAACCAGAAATATGGGCGGCTCATCATGCTGTCGTAGAAGGCAAAAACATCGGAGACGTTCAATATGAAACAGACCGGGCCCGTTTTCTCGGCCGAGGGCGTGAGGTTCGCTCGCCGTTCGCCATGGCGGACGGAAGGCCGCTCTCAAATACGGTCGGGACAGTACTCGACCCTATTTTCAGCCTGCGCTGCCGAGTGAGAATTCTTCCAGGAACGACCGCGCGTGTTGCATTCTGGACTATGGTTGCTCCGTCGCGCACGGAAGTGCTCGACCTTGCCGATAAGCACCACGATTCAACGGCGTTTGAACGAGCTGTAACTCTCGCATGGACTCAGGCGCAAGTTCAGATCCATCACCTCGGCATCACCGCTGAAGAAGCGCATCTCTTCCAGCATCTCGCCAGCCACGTCCTGTATTCAGATTCTGAGCTCCGGCCCTCGTCCGAAGTTCTCAAACGCAGCCAGAGTGGACAGCCAGCGTTGTGGGCGCATCGTATTTCCGGCGATCTGCCGATCGTTCTCGTGAGGATCGATGAGCCTGAGGGTTTAGATATTGTCAGACAGCTATTGCGCGCACACGAATATTGGCAGATGAAACTTCTCCCCGTTGATCTCGTGATTCTGAACGAGCAGCCGCAATCGTATACGATGGACCTTCAAAATGTGCTCGAAACACTCCTTCGAACAAACGAATCACAGTTGCGTACGCAGCACGAAGGAATAGTTTCTCCGGGAAACATCTTCCTCCTTCGCGCGGATTTGGTTTCGCTTGATGTACGGATGCTGCTTCAAAGCGCCGCACGAGCCGTGCTTCTGAGCCGCCGCGGCAGTCTTTCTGAACAGCTCAAATTTCCTGAAGAGTCCGAGGTTCCCCCTCCGTCGCGCCGAGTCTCATTTCCTCTCAATGCCAAGGATTGGGTCAAAGAAAAGTTAATTGCCGTTCGGACCGATGATCGGTCAACAAAGTCCGCCGTACCGTCGCAGGCGATGGAGTTTCCTAATGGGTTCGGCGGATTCACGTCCGAGGGAAACGAATATGTGACGATTCTGAAAAATGGGGAGTGTACACCGGCACCGTGGATCAATGTCGTTGCGAATCAGTCATTCGGCTTCCAAGTGTCAGCCGAAGGCACAGGCTATACGTGGTCCATGAATAGCCGGGAGAACCAGCTCACAAAAAGGTCGAATGACTCTGTAAGCGACAGGCCTGGCGAAGTAATTTATATTCGGGACGAACAGAGCGGAGCACTCTGGTCGCCGACGGCTCTCCCGATCAGGGAAGAAACGGGAGAATACCTTGCGTGCCATGGCCAGGGCTACAGCCGATTTGAACGTTCTTCGCACGGAATCTCTCTCGAATTACTCTCGTACGTTCCTCTTGATGTCTCCATCAAAATTTCTCGGTTGAAAATCAAAAACAAATCCCATCGACTTCGCAGACTCTCGGTCACTTCGTATATGGAATGGGTCCTTGCTGCATCGCGTAGTGCATCCGCACCATTCATTTCGACCGAGATCGACCCGGTCACTGGAGAGATG
>Ga0265342_10000537_pt1 | contig 40371 bp, 35 predicted proteins | sample 4CB327metaG_FD_203125 | JGI IMG/M metagenome (GOLD analysis project Ga0265342, IMG submission 203125) | Rhizosphere microbial communities from Carex aquatilis grown in University of Washington, Seatle, WA, United States - 4-CB3-27 metaG | ecosystem: Host-associated > Plants > Roots >... | reverse complement strand
CACTTCACAATCAGCGAACTCGACTTCGCTCCCTCCCGCAACCTTCGGTGGTTTTGGCTCACTCGTTGCCGTGGATTCCGCCGCCCATTTCGGCCGCCGAATGGGCGGAAGAATTGGAACGCATATTTTTTTATGCGAATTGGGGGTCTATTTCCAATTTAAAGTGTTTATAATCAACAAAACAGTCCAAAAATCGTCGACAAATTTTGTCAAATTTCGCCGCGTCGATCCGTCACAACCCTTTTGCAATCAACACGCGGGCAGTCCGTTTCGTAATGGGCGCGCACTCGCACCATAACTGCCTCATTTCATGACTGTTGTTTCGCTTTCACACCCCTCCGCTCACACCTTCAACCCTTCACTCCTTCACTTCGGGTCCACGGATCACGGCGCACCCCTCGCGATCCAGGCACCCGCCCACCGGATTTCAAGCTTGTCTTAAGATAGGAGTCGAGGCACCTTCATGAAGCACTTTTTCAAAACCCGCTGGATCTGGACCCTGGCAGTCTTCGCGCTCACCGCCGCCAGCTATGCGCAGTGGACGAATCCGGCCGAAGATGTTCCGGCATACCATCCTTCAGCGCCGCTCAACATCCATTCCTTACCGGCCATTCTTCACGGAGCTCAGTTGACTGGGCCGAACTTCCGCTATCACTGGCAGGTCCGGGTGTATCAATTGGCCGCGCAGATTCCCGGCGTCATTTACCAGCTTCCATGCAACTGCCGCTGCGATCGAGCCCTTGGACACACCAGCCTGCATAGTTGCTACGAAAACACCCACTCCACCGAGTGCGACGTTTGCGCTGCTGAAGGCTTTTACGCCTACTACAAAACCAAGGCAGGCTGGACGCCCGCGCAAATTCGCGCCGGCATCGCCCGCCACGAGTACGAATCCATCGACCTTGATAAGCAATAAATAGATAATCCAGGAGGGTCATAATGAAGCTGCGTATTTTTGCCGCATCTCTCGCGACATTTCTACTCTTGCTCGTCCCTTCGGCCCAGGCGCGGGCCGCAAGCAAAGCAGATGCCTACTTCGGATACAGCCGCGTCGGCGCCAATCTATATGCACCGAACACGTCTGGCATGAATGGCTGGCAGGCCACTGTCCACATCAAGCCCCTCCCCTTCGTCGGAATTGAAGGCGACGTTTCGCATTACAGCCAGAATCCGAGCGGATTCTCTGAGCAGGTCACGCAGGTGATGTTTGGACCGCGCGTCACCGTTCATGCCGCGGGACTCTATTTGTTCGCGCACGGCCTCGGCGGGTTTCTCCATCAAAGTGCTACCGTCACTACCTTTTCACCCACGTCGTACAACGCAGTCGGTTACGCTCTGGGCGGCGGCGCCGATGTGCCGGTGTTTCTTGGGCTCAAGCTGCGTGGCACATTCGATTACCTTGGCAACACCAGCGCGCCTTCGGCGGGTTCCAACGCGCCCCAGCACTATCGGGTCGGCGTAGGCGTCGCCTACCACTTTTAGAGCGGGCCAGATCCAATGACAATGTGCCCGATCGAAAAGGTATCTCTCGAGGGGAAGCCCAAACCCATACTGCGCCTCGAATGCTAACGGCCGATTCCGATCCAGTATTGGAAAACAACTGCCCCAAACCCGCTCGCCATCTCGGTTACCTTTGGCCCCGGGTCGCCATAGATTTCGAATCCGACCGGCTTTGAGACCTCCACCAGCTTGGGCACCCATTGCTGCACAGCCGGTCCCATGAAGTGCGCCTCTAGAGCGGCAGAATCCACGTAAGTTTCGACGAGCCGGAATTGCTTTCCGTCGGCGCTCGAGAACCACTCATACCCCAGTGTGCCGGGTTCCGCCTGGCTCACCGAGGTCATGGTTTGCGCAATCCTCTTGAATGCTTCCAACTGCCCGTCATTCACCACCAGGTCCACCGTAAGCCGAACCACCTGCTTTTCCATCCCATTTCCCCTTCCGGCGCCGTCTCGTGCGGCATTCTGCAACGCTATCACCGTCGCCCTGCCTGGGAATGCAAATCAGCGTAAAATAGACCTATGTAGCACGAGCCGGTTGCTTCCGGTTCGCTTCCGCTTCAGGGGGCGTCACGGTTTCGACGGGATCGATTGCGGCATGGGAGGCATGTCGGGGTGTGGGCACCCGTAATCGCCTGCAAAACTAAAGTTGCCAACGATAATCTGGCACTTGCAGCTTAATTAGTTAAGCTGCCGTCTTTCGCGGCTTCGCCTATGGGCTGCGAGTAAGACGTCATTCAGTAGGCTGGTGGTTGCAACTCGGTCCGTGTTGCACCCACAAGATCATCGGACTAGTTCTCGTCGCATCTTGTCCGTTCTTAAGCGCCGTGAGCGAATCCAATCGAATCGGACACAGCATGGACTCTCCCGGCTGACAGCGATTTCGGACGCGGGTTCGACTCCCGCCGCCTCCACCAACCTTCGCCGAAGGCGAAGGTTGTCGCGCCGAAGCTTTAGCGTAGGCGGACATGCATCGCGCCGGAGCTTTTAGCGTAGGCGGACACATCAGATACGCCTATATCCTTCGCACAGAGATCATTGAGGCTTGAAACGGATTCAAGAGAACGCGCCGTGGAACGACGACGACTACTTCAGCTCGCAGGCACAATGACTCTCGGCCGAGCCATAGGATTTGGCTCCGCGCAATCGGTTCTCAATCATGCTGCATCCTCCCACTCCAGCGGCCTCGGCACGGGTCGATCCTATCCCTTCCCAGTCGACATTCTCAATCACGGCAGCCGCGCCAGACATGAAGTCGCATTGACCTTCGACGCCTGCCCGCGCAAAGAGCGCCCCGAATTCTCAACGGAGATCGTGGACTTTCTCCGCAAAGAGAACATTCCTGCCACGTTCTTTGTCTCCGGCTTATGGGCCGTGAACAGCCAGCCGGCGCTGAAGGAGCTTGCTGGCGTTGCAAACTTCCAGATCGGAATGCACGGATACCACCACTGGAAATCAAGTGAATTGACCGAGCCGGTCATCGCGTCAGAAATCGAGCGCACATGGGAGACCATCCTGCAATTAGGAGGCACTCCGCAGCCTTTCTTTCGGCCTCCTTACGGCGATTGCCCGCCTAAGCTCGTGAAGGTTGCTAAGAGCCTCGGCGTTCTCACGGTGATGTGGGATGTTGTATCTGGAGACCCCAACCCGCGAAACACGGCTGGCGTCCTGGAGCACAGGGTGCTCACTATGACGCGCAACGGAAGCGTCATTATCATGCACGTAAACAACGGCGGCATCTTCACAGCGCAGGCGTTGCCCACGATTGTCGCCGGCCTGCGCGCGCAAGGATTCACTTTCGTTTCAGTCGGAGATTTGGTCAAGCATATCTCCGGTAAGTGATGGCGCCTGGCTCCAGCGTGCGCTCACCGGTGTGCTAGCCCTGAAGCCAGACCCACGGCATGCCCGGCGATGCCCACTGCCGGGGCGACCCACCAGCCTTTTGAGCCCTGCTTTTTCAGCCGATAACTGGCGAATGCGGTGAAGGCGGCAATCCCAAGGCTGACTGAGAGCTTTCCCGCCTGCGAGGACGGCATGAGCGGATTTCCTTCTCTGCAGGTGTGCTCATCGATGCAGTGCTGCGTCGCCTCAATGTCGGCGAAGGCCAGGCTCAACTGGAGGCCATTGAGCCAGGCATATCTTGCATTGAAGGTTCTGGACCTTCGAACGGCCGGAGTACGCGTGAATCCCGCCGAGGATGAAGCCGGAGCCGGGGGTTCCGGCGACGAATAGGCCAAGGGATAAGTTCTGGAGAAATCTTCTGAAAAAGTGAGGCGGGCAAAATGAGAATCAGATGGCATGGGAATTGCGGGCATCCGGGCAGCGCGTTGGCTTTGCGCGGAGAGAATCAGAGGCCGCTCAGAGACCTGAGATAGATATGCAGGTGCCAGTGAATCGCCGCAGGTCATGGAGACAGTGCCATTGCTCGTCAACGGCAAAGTGAACTGGCTTTCGTGGCTGAATGCGGCTTCAGCATAGTCCAGGTCGTAGGACTGCGCTTTCAACATTGCGGCGCACAGGAAAAATGCGAAGGTGATATTGAGTCCGAGTGCTGCATGGAATGTCGGTTTCATGCCGCCTTGCGGCAGCTCGAGCTTTGATCGCTGTAATTGCATGGCCATAGCGGCCAGAGTACTCAGATTCCGGTCCAGCAGATGTTTCATTTTGCACATCCGGTGCGCTATTTGTTAGTTCACGCCATCAAAGCAACGAACCAATCGGTCGCGGCTATGTCGCGGCTGAACAGCGTATCGGCGTTCGGCAGCAGGAAGTCAAGGCGTGTACGAAACTCGTACAGCGACTATCTCGATGCCGTGGCTAAATCTGAGCTGTTCAGGTCAGGAACCTGGATGGATTTGGACGGAACGGATCGTTAGCGTTCCCGCGATGCGAGGCGTACCTAGATCTCGCCGATAGTGAAGGCGAAGGATCGTCACGGGTGTGCTTGGGGAAACGGTAAAGGCGAGTTTCACTTCATCGAGCGATTCGCTTGAAAGATCGAGTGACTCCGCGAGCGGTGTTTCCGAGGCCGGAGCGATGATCTGCCACTTAAGCCCCGTCTCGGGGGCAATACCCGCGGTGAGATAGGCGTATTCCAATACATAATTTCCCGGTGAGAGGACAAGATATTGTTCGGCGATTTTGCATTCCTCCGGCTGCCTGCCGGAAAACTCCGTCTCCAAGCCCGGAGTGCCTAACCATGAGCGCACGCCGGAGCTGGAATTGAGCGCCCAATCAAAACCAACCGGGAGCGGATCGCGTGCGAAGTTTGGATTGTTGGGCTCCGTCTGTTCGGCGACAACCCAATGCTTTTCGATTAAAGCGCTCCATAGTGCTTTGGCGGTGCTCCCGTCCCCAGCACCGATCAGTCTATTGATCACCGAGAACTCAAAAGGATTGTCTGTCGCGGGATCGCCAAAACGCATAAGACGATCGGCGATTTCTGCGGCAGCCGGCAGCTGGTTCTTGTCGAGAAGAAAGCTCAGATACTTTGCAATAAGCTCCGGATTATCGTTCAGGATATTTCGAGAGATCTCATTTGGGTCCGTTGACGCTCGCCAGCACAATTCAAACAGAGGCTCAGTTTGATCTGAAGGTATGTCTGCCGCCATGCGCGCCCAATGCCAGAATGCGGGCATGTTATCCCGGCGAAAATAGAAGTTGGCAAGGCTCCATCGGGGCAGGAAAGTATGGTCGATGGCGAAGGCATTTTGCAACAGCGTCTCGGCTTGACTGTAATTGCCGGCGGCCTCAAGCCGCAGACTCAACTCAATGTCGGCTTCTGCATTGTAAGGGTCGAGTTTGACCACGGTTTCTAAAAGCTGCTGTCCGGGCGCTTCATCCAATGCGGCGAGGCGCATAGAGTATTTCCATGCATCCGGCTCCAGATGAATGGCAGCACGAAGCGAAGTCGCGGTGTCTAAGTGGGCCAGGTTGTCGGCCCTCAAGAAGTTCCATGAGCTCCAGATTCCAACTCCGCAAAGCACCGAGACAATCAAGCGCCATGCAATTTCGACCGGAAAGGAACGAAGACGGATCACGGGTATCGAGGGTAACATTGTTCTCTGCACTTCTAAGCCGAGTGACGGAAAACTGAGTCCGAGTCTTTCGGATCCAGTTCAGAGCAAATTGCATCATTCAATGGAATAGATGTCTCTTTTTCCAGAGATCGTATGACAATTGTCGTACGTATTTTATTGAGAACAAAGGAAATGCACCTTGCAAAGCATCGTATCCTACATTATGTGGAGGGGCCCTTGTGATCCGTTTTGTGTTCCCCCCACGGAGGTGAGGAAATGACCGCGAAGTCCTGTTTGGTCGCGATGACGCTGCTCTCATTCTCATTCGTGTGTGCGGCAAGCGGTTCGAATTCGATTGGCACTATCAGTGTACGGGGAGATGTGCTCGTTGATGGCCATCTAATACAAAGCAATGGAACGCTCTTTGATGGCGCTTCTGTCGAGACCGATCATGCCACCGCAACGCTCCGGCTGGAGAATGGAACAGAGATCACGTTGGCGACCAATTCGCAGGGCGTCGTTCATCGGGATCGACTTGAACTGTTGCGAGGCGAAAGCCAGCTTAAGACGAATGGTTCTTCTTTTCTTCTTGAGGCGGACGATCTGCACATTGCGCCGAATGGTCCGAATACCGTCGGCGTGGTCTCATTGGAGGCAAGCAAAACCGTCAACGTAACGGCGCTGACGGGTGAATTGCTGATTGTCGACGATTCTGGATCTCCGCTTATGCATATCGCTCCTGGTATGCCGATGTCGTTCGGTCAAGCTACCAGCCCCGGAGAGCCCTACGGGACTTCGATCACGGAAACTGGCTTGGTGTCCGAGGAAAATGGGCAATTCTTCCTGACGACCCCTCAGAACCTGGTCGACCACACGAAATATCTGCTCGTCGGAAAAGACTTTCACAAGATGGTTAACGATAAAGTTGTTGTCGACGGCAAACTGGAGCCCAGTCCCACACAGAAAGCGATTGCCGAAATCGACGTCAAAGATATCCGAGTCAATGGTGCAGCGGTATTCTGCAATTTTCCAACTGGCTTCGCGTGGTGCGCCGCTGCCCTGGCTGCGGGCGGTACTGGTCTTGGAGTCGGAATCTACGAAGCGACGAAGCCCGGAGCCAGCCCATAGGAGTCCCCGAGGACGGCGCATCGAATGCTCTGATGCAGTAGCTCTAACAAGCAAGAGGGCCTGAGCGACTCGTCAGCACCACATTGGCATTCGGTGCATCGTCTCGCTTACAATGTTCGCGTTGCCGATCATTCCCATCAAGCCGACCATTCCCATCAATATGAACGCGGATTTGACTAAAGAAATAGTCATTCCTGCACCGCGTTCTCAAGTCTGGGTCGGTGTTTGTGTCCTTCTTTTGCTGGCATATTCCACGCTCACGGTGTTTGTGCGAGAAGCGTGGGCGCTGGAGTCTTTTCAGATCGGTGTCTTTGCTCTGCTTGGCGTATGCGTTCTGACGGGGATTCGCGGCCGGGAAGAGATTATCGCCAGAGGTTGGGCACCGTGGTTGGTATACCTGATCCCATTTTGGGGAGTTTTCCAGCTAATCACGCATACGACCGCTTCCACCTTTGAAACTCGGGAAGAAGTTTTGAAGTGGGGTGCGTTGGCGGGAGTATTTTTCCTGGTTCAAGCTGTCGGGCACACCAAAGAAGGGCGGCGCGTTTTTCTTAGCGGCTTTCTGTATTTTGCCACAGCAATGGCTGTGCTTTGCCTGCTTCAACTTCCGACCGCGAATGGACGCGCATTCTGGGTGTTTCCAACCGGTTACCCGGCCGTATACGCGACCTTTGCATACCGAAACAACTACGCGCAGTTTGTCGAAATCGCGTTGCCCATCGCGCTGTGGCGAGCATTGCGGGACCCTCGACAATCCTGGTGGTTTGCCCTCACGGGCAGCATACTGTTTGCCTCGGTAATAGGTTCCGCCTCCCGTTCAGGCGCGGCCTTGTGCACTGTGGAGCTGCTCGTGATACTCGGCATCGGCATCGGAAGATTGCGCCGCGGGAAAACAGCCGTCCCGCTGCGCTCCATGATTTCTGGACTCGTGATCATCCCCGTTATTGCCGCGGTATTCACGTTGGCAGCGGGATGGCAGCAGGTTTGGCAACGGTTTGAGCGGAATGAGCCTTTTTCTGCGCGCGGATACTTCCTGGAATCAGCCATAGATATGACGAGAGATCGGCCATTGACCGGGTTTGGCCTGGGGACCTTCCCCGAGGTCTACCAACGATATGCTGTCAAAGATTTTCCGTTCTACGCTAACCACGCGCACAATGACTGGGCCGAGTTTGCCGCCGATGGTGGAATCCCGTTTCTGCTCCTGATTTTGATCCCGTTCGTTTGCGTTATGCCTCGAGCGATCCGTCATCCGTGGGGAATTGGCGTGATTGCCGTCGTGTTACACGCATGTATCGACTATCCATTCCCTCGTCCAGCGGTTTCGGGATGGATGTTTGCGATGGCCGGATTGCTCTACATGACTCCGGAGAGAAGGGAACGGGACCTTACGGGCGCCATGTCGAAGGGGTCTCGCCATATCGGTTCATTCTGAGGAAATCGGGACAACAGTAATGCGCGAAAGAGAATCTTTCGTCATACACTCACCGGTGTTACCAAACGGATGGCGATCGAGTAACCGACCCAAAAAACAATGAATTAGATGAATTGTTCCGCGAAATCCACAACAACTTTTTTCGTAAGTCAATTGACATACTTTTTGCCTTGTTTGCGTGGCAGTTCCATGCTACGGTTGGGGTGATTTCAAACAAGAATCTACGCTAGACGAGCCTTTGCCATGGTTACAAGCGGCAAAGAACAGGACCTAGCAATCTGTAGTTGACTTGAGTGGCCCAATGCGATGGGGCCGAAAAGGGCGAAGCCTGCGCACTCTCCCGACACAGTGCACAAAGCCTGGAAAAGGCAGATCTCGATTCACAAGCAGATCTTGAAGTGGTGTGTTATCTATATGCCCGTTTCTCAACTTTCCTGATCGAATGTCTCTGATCGCTGACTGAAACAGCACCCTTTCCGGAGGAGGCGCCAGTTCAGCTGAAGACTACTGTGCCACTAAAAGCACTTCGCTCCGCCTGCGGAGATTAACCTAATCTGACTCATCTGCCGCTCCTGACTTGCCACATCGCCGGAGCCTTTTCCTTTTGATCTCATTCCCGACTCTCCACGAACTCGGATGCTTTGATCCGCTCTCTGTTTTCCTTGCAGGCGGGCTTACGCGCCGAGGGTAAAAGAGGAAATTGCGACTGAATGACGGTTCTCAGGCCACGATCGCGCATGATCAGTGTTCGGCTTTCCGAAGAGGAATATGTGACCCTTCGTCGCCTATGCTCTGAAAGGGGAGCTCGGAGCATCTCCGATCTCACGCGGGATGCAGTACAGGTCCTTTTGCGTGACGCGAATGGAGATGCTTTTCTCGGCCATTACATGGATGAACTCCGGACGCAGATACAAGAGCTTCATATGAGGATTGAACAATTGACGGCGGATATATCGTCACAAAAGATCGAAACCAAGAACTTATGGCAGTTGCGTAATTCCTATGCGGCTCGCCGGAGCCGTGAAAGTGCTAGACCGGGCAAAGTATCTCAGCTTTGAGGTTCATTTATGAAACCAGAGTTCTGTCTGCTTCTGGTAATGGCGGTAACGCCCATTTTCGCCCAGCAAGTATCGCCGGAGCGGGTGAATTCCAATGCGATTTCGTCGGGCGATCGTTCCAGTCTGCCTGCTGAGAAAATTGGGCCAGACGATCTGTTGGGAGTTTCGGTGTACGATTCACCAGAGCTTTCCCACCCGGTGCGTGTCGATGCCAACGGCGCCATTCGACTGCCCATGGTCAAGCAGCCCATCTCAGTATCAGGGCTCTATCCGGCGGAAATCGAGGTCGCGATCTCAAAAGCGCTCGTAGACGGCAATGTTCTCGTGGCGCCTCTTGTCTCGGTCTCGGTGTTGGAATACCGGAGTCGTCCGATTACGGTAATGGGCGCTGTGCGCAATCCAATTGTGTTTCAGGCCGACGCCCCTTTGACGCTTCTCGATGCTATTTCGAGAGCCGGAGGACTTGCTGATAATGCCGGGCCCGTTATTCTGCTCAGCCGGCCCGCATCGGCGGCCGGCGAATCAGCGAAGATTACCCAACGCATCCCTGTGCAGTCTTTTCTGAACCTTGATGAAGACTTCGCAAATTTGAAACTCGAAGCAGGAGACGTTATCCGCGTCCCCGTGGCTGGCCAGGTCTATGTCCTAGGCAGCGTAAAGCGGCCCGGGGCATTCAGCGTTAACGACGGGGCAGAGAGCAGCGTGATGAAGGCCCTGGCTGTTTCCGGAGGGTTGGACGAACATCCAAGTCACGTCGCCTATATTTACCGCGTTGAAGCAGGGGCCGCGGGACGCAGTGAAATGCCAATTGAACTTAAAAAGATCATAGACCGGAAAGCGCCTGACGTTGCACTTGAAGCAGATGACATCTTGTATATCCCGACCGCAAACGGCCGTCGCATCAGTAGCAAGATTCTGGAAACATCTCTTGCTGTGTCATTAGGGCTGGGTACGGCACTGCTCTACATTTACCACTAGGCCGCGGACCCCAGGATCCTATATCTTCAGCGTTGCCTCCTTGCCGGTTGATGCTTGGCTTCCAAACCGCGCAGGAATCGATCCGGCTATTAGCTTGGTTCATCGGAGGTTGTATGTCGTTCAAATCAGCGGTGCCCGAAACTCTGAGCGTGCAGCAACGGAGTAATGTGGCGCCATCTGAATACTATGCGCCCGTGTCAGCGCGGCAAGAAGCACCGCTAGATGCTCCGAGTGTTCCGATCGCGCACTACCTCTGGGTTCTCAGAAGGCATTGGCTAAAGATAGTGGTCTTCGTGGCGGCATGTGTCCTCGTGACGGCCATCGTTTCCGCCAGATTGCCGAAAGTTTATGAATCCACTGCGACCATAGCCATTGACGCTCAAACACCATCGCAACCGGTTGGTCAGGATTTTGTGCCGCTTTGGATCGATTGGGATGCCTTTATCGAAACACAGATCCGGCTCATCCAATCGGATTCCGTGCTCAGGCCGGTGGCTGAGCAGTTTCAGCTTTCCAATGCTGATGCATCCGGCCGCAATTCGGAGAAATCGCGTGACAATAGTGTTGCCCATCCCGGCTTAGGTGAGGTTAAAGTAGTTCGGCCTAAGGGCGCGTATCTGTTGCTCATCAGTTACCGTTCCACCAGCCCGGACCAGGCTGCGGACATTGCGAATGCCGTCGCCAAGTCCTATCTGGCACACACCTACGACGTACGCGTCGAGTCTGCGAGTTATCTCTCGTCATTTCTGGAGCGGCAACTCGACGAATTGAAAGCAAAAATGGAGAAGTCCAACCTGGCCCTTGCGCAATTCGAAAAAGACCTTGACGTCATCAGCCCGGATGAGAAAACAAACATCCTCTCGGCTCAGTTGCTGCAGCTAAATACCGAATACATCAATGCGCAGGCAGACCGAGTAAACAAGGAAGCGGCTTGGGATACGGTTAAGTCCGGCTCCTTGGCCGCTGTCTTGGTTTCTCCGCAGGGAGGCGCGATTACCAGGCTTAGCGATAATTTGACTTCGGCACAGCAGCATTATGATTTGGTCAAGTCAGTTTACGGCTCCGATCATCCCGAATATAGAAAGGCCGCCACGGCGGTGACCGATGCGGAGAAAGAGTTGGAGCAAGCACGTGCTGGGATTGTGGAAAGAGTGGCCGCTCAATACCGTGAGGCACTTAACCGCGAGCAGATGCTTGGGAAGGCGGTTGCGGAGTCGAAGGCGGAGTCGGATCGACTCAATGCCCGGTCTTTTGAGTACCAGCAGGTGAAGCGCGAAGCCGATGCGGACACCAGCCTCTATGACGAGCTGATTCGAAAGATTCGCGAGGCCGATATCAATTCAGGTTTTCGAAATAACAATGTCAGCATCGCGGACCCCGCACGGCCTTCGACCTCCCCGGTATTCCCGAATACCAGGTTGTACCTTCTGATGGCGTTTCTTCTATCTTCGTTCTTCGGAATATGTGGGATTGTTCTGTACGATTCGTTTGATACCACCTTGCGCGATCCGGCATCTGCGAGCCGATTCCTCGGCACCGAAGTGATTGGCAGTTTGCCTATTGATCGGGCTTCTGCGCAGTTTCCCAGGGCTCCTGCTTCGGCTCCGTCATTGGAAATTGTTTCCAGGCAAGGCGCAGATCCTTCCCGCAAGAATTACTACCAAACAACCTCAAACTTTGACGAAGCTGTGCGCTCCTTGCGCAACACCATTTTCCTTTCGGATTTCGAAGGACGGTTGCGCTCGCTTGTCATCACCAGTGCAATTCCCGGGGAAGGCAAGAGCACGTTGGCGACGCATCTTGGCATCGCCAATGGCGATCAAGGCAAAAGAACATTGCTCGTCGACGGAGACTTGCGCCGCCCCGGTCTTCACGCGAAATTCGGGCTGTCTCCGCGCGAAGGCCTCTCCAACGTTCTCAACGGAGAACGCGCCTGGCAAGATGTAGTGATGCCCATCGAAGGCAGGCCGAATCTGGCTCTGCTTCCTTCAGGCCCAGGATCTCATCGGGCAGCTGACTTGATCGGACCGCGCCTGTCTTCGCTCCTTGACGAGCTTGCCAAGGAGTATGATTTGGTGATTCTCGACTCGCCGCCACTGATGGGATTTGCTGAATGCCTTCAAATGGCCGCTGCCGCCGACGGCGTACTCATCGTCAGTCGCGCTGCCAGCACAAATCGCAAAGCCGTCGCGGCCGTTATCTCTGCGCTCGATCGTATTCATGCAAACAAATTGGGAATTGTCTTAAATCAAGTTGACGCAAAGACATCTGTCGACAGCTACGCTTATCAGGGTTACTACGGATACAACCAAGACGGAAAACAAGAAGCGTAAAAGCACTTGCGTCCGTCGTGTCGAACACTTTCTCGGTGAAAAGAGAAGAGAACGCGCGTGATTGGGTTGATCTTCTGAATTCGCGTCAAGGAGGGCAACTCATTCCGATCCCTTCACAAGCTGAACGAACAGTGATCCGGCTATGATCTCTCAGCCCCTGACGCCAAGTATGGGTCGGCAAATGCACTTCGTATCAGCATTAAGTGCAATTTCCGACGCGCAAGCTCGTCCATCAAGTGACACGGCATCAACTCGAGATCCAATGTTCGAGGCACCTTCGGATCTGCCAAACCTCGACCTACTGCGAACCATTGCAGTTCTATTGGTATTTGTCGGGCACCTCATGCTCACAGCGGGAATCCGAGGTCTGGGCGACGTCGGTCGATTTGGTGTTCTTCTCTTTTTCGTGCATACTTCTTTCGTTTTGATGTTATCCATGGAGCGCCTTAGCCTCACTGGAGGCAAGTTGTACTTCGCATTTCTCATTCGCAGGTTCTTCAGAATTTATCCGCTCAGCGTTTTGGCGGTACTTCTAGCACTCGCTTTTCGCATTCCGTCGGCGCCCTGGGTATCTGGGTACCTCGAAACTGGGTGGAAGGAAAATCTGTCAAACATTTTCCTCATCCAGAATATGACCCATAGCGGTTCAGTTCTTGCCGTTCTTTGGTCCCTGCCGTTCGAAATCCAGATGTACGCAATTCTGCCTCTGCTCTTTATCTCCATGCGGCGTTCTCAATCGTTACGCGCGGCCTTCTCGATATGGGCCGTCGGTGTCGTGATCGCGAGCCTGGAATATATTGCGCGAAGCGGCAGCGACATGAATTTTATCCTTACGCGCTACGTCCCTTGCTTTCTCGCGGGCGTGATTGCATGGCGAGCAATGAGGTCCAAGAATAAGAGCTTGCCTGGATGGCTCTGGATCGTTGTTCTGATGGCTCTCGTCGCGTCCTATCGCCTGGCTGACGTGATCCGTGTCTACGGACCCGGCTCGCTTGGCGTGCTTCACGCAGGCCTGCGAAGCGATCACCGCATCTGGTGGCCGCAGTATCTCGATCTCGTGCGCGATTGGGCGTTCTCGGGAGTCACCGGGCTGGCAATTCCGCATTTCGCGCAAATCGGAAGCCGTGGGATCAACCTGATCAGCAAATCGGTGGCGAGGTACTCATATGGAATCTACATTTGTCATATCCCAATTCTTTGGCTCTGTTTTGAGAGGTTTCATATTGGTTCTGCAACGGTAGGCGCCGCAGTGTCCGTTGTGCTGACCGGCATTACGTCGTTTGTGCTCTACCACTGGCTTGAGGAGCCCGCGATCCGATTGGGAAAGCGGGCCGCCAAACGGTTTGTCCGCTACCGGCAATCGCCGCGAATCGCTCTCGAGCGCTCCAACGATCAAGCAGATCGATTTTGCCCGGCAATGGAGCCCTCCGTGCACATTCTCGGCTCGCGCGTGCACCTCGTGAGCGCGCGCCGCACGGTGGACTATATGGAGCGGTGGATTGGGGTGCGCGACGGACGCTGCCGCCAGGTCGTCGTTACCGGATTTCACGGCCTTTCTGAGGCTCGCAAGAATCAGTGTCTTTGCACCGTGCTCAACCAGGCCGATCTATGGGTGCCCGACGGCATTGCGCCTGTCTGGGTTGCCCGCCTGCGCGGCCAACACGGTGCAACGCGCGCCACAGGAAGCGATGTCCTGCGCGAGTTTCTTCAGCGAGCGCAGCAAAAAAGCTACAGCAGCTACTTCTATGGCGACACGGAGCGGACCTTAGGCGCGCTTACCGACAGAGTTGCGCGTCTCTATCCACGGCATAGCATCGCCGGAGCCTACTCGCCGCCTTTCCGGGCTCTCTCGGCGGCAGAGGACCAGGCGATCATCGATCGCATCAACGATGCCCAGCCCGACGTTCTTTGGGTTGCTCTTGGCATGCCCAAACAGGATGTCTGGATTCATGAGCGCCTGCACCGCCTCAATGTGCCTGTTGCCATTGGCGTGGGCGCCGCGTTCGCCTTTGTGGCCGGCACCGTGCCCCGCTGCCCCGACTGGGTGGGCAACGCCGGCTTCGAATCTGTTTACCGGTTTGTCTGCGAGCCCCGCAAGCTGTGGCGCCGCGACCTGCTTGACGGACCCCGTTTCATCTACCACGTGGGAATGGAGCTGCTCCGATCTCGCGAGTCTTGATTCCTCCGGCATCCCTCAGATTCCAAGCATCCATCAATGTTTGCGACCATCCATGCATCGGCGCTAGAAACCTGCCATGAAAGGGGCCTGCAATAAATCCCCGCACGCGGCTCGCGCATTTCTTATCGGCGCTTCGGCTACGCCCATTCGATACGGCGACGGAAGGTGGGCGATCGAAAGAGCGGTTCCGGCGCGCAGCGATGACGACCATCACCAGCGGCATCGCAAAAGCCATTGGAATTCTTGCTTCGCTCATCTCCGTTCCGCTCACCTATCGCTATCTCGGGCCCGAGCGTTACGGAATCTGGATGGTCCTCATCTCCATCATTACCGCCATGAGCTTCGCGGATCTCGGAATCGGAAGCGGACTCATGAACGCGGTCTCAGAGGCCTACGGCAAAGACGATCGCCGACTTGCACAGAGGCACGTCACCAGCGCCCTCGTCCTGATGCTTCTGATCGGATTTGTCTTCGCTGTCGCGGGAGCCGTCGGCTTTCCGCTGGTCCCGTGGCCGCGGCTGCTCAACGTCAAATCCCAGGCGGCGGCTGCCGAAGGTGCGCGTGCTTTCCTGGTGCTCTACGCCTCGTTTGTCGTCAATCTCCCGCTGGGCGTGATCGCGCGCGCACAAGCCGGATTGCAGAAGGCATATACCGCGCAAATAGTGAACGCGCTAGGCAACATACTCACTTTGGGCGCTATCCTCGTGGTCGTCTGGCTGCGCGGCAGCCTGGTGTGGCTCGTCTTTGCGTTTGTCTTTACCACCACCGCCGCCACTCTGCTGAATGGCTGGGCTCTCTTTCGCGAATTTCCCTGGCTGCTGCCGGCGCGCCACGCCTTCAGCAGAGCCGCCGCACGGAAGATCTTCGACCTCGGAATCCTCTTCTTCGTGCTGCAGTGCGCTTTCGTCCTCTCCTTCACCTCTGACAACATCGTCATCGCCCAGGTTCTCGGTGCCGCCGCGGTCGCTCTCTATGCCGTACCACAAAAACTCTTCTCCTCGGTTTCCACTGTCGTCTCTATGGCGATCAATCCGCTCTGGCCTGCATACGGAGAGGCCATCGCTCGCGGCGATGTGGCTTGGGTGCGCCGAACATTCTTCGCTTCGCTCCGCCTGGTTCTCGCCGTCACCATTCCGGCATCTATCCTGCTCGTCCTCGCCGGACCGTGGCTTCTGCGAGTGGCCGTCGGCAGATCTTTTCATGCCCCGATCTCTCTGCTCATTGTCCTCGCGGTGTGGGGAGTTGTGAACGCGATTTCCGTCGTAATCTCCATGCTTCTCAATGGCGCGGGAGTCGTGAAGGAACAGACTGCGCTGGCAATCGTCACAGCCGTTTGCAACCTTGGACTATCAATATATTTCACATTCCGGTTCGGGGTGATCGGTGTTTGTCTTGGCTCGATCCTTACGCAGGTGTTGATTACCCTCCCGGTTTATGTCTTTCTACTCCGTGATCTGTTTAATAGAATCGTGAAGCCTGCTGGAGAACTGGGTCTCCATGAGATGGCGTCGTCAGCCTAAGCGCCATGGCCTTCTTCGCGTCTAAACTCGCCACCCTGAAGAGAACAGTAGCCGTCATCAACGGCCAATCAAGGGTTCTTGATGAATTGAAAATCAACCAAGGCATCATGCTTGCCGGATTCAATCGGCAAAAAAGCTCAAAGAACATCCAGGACTACGAATTCAAGGTTTTTTCTCAATGGGGAGAGGACGGTATTCTCCAGTTTTTGACCTCCGCCCTGGAAATCCCGAACAAGACTTTCATTGAATTTGGAGTTGAAGACTTTTTTGAATCCAATTGCCGTTTCTTGCTTGTAAAAGACAACTGGCGCGGATTTATTCTCGACTCTTCGCCAGAGCATATAAATCGCCTGCGGAGTTCTTATTTCTACTGGAAGTATGACCTGAGGGCCGAGAGTACTTTCATCACCCGAGAGAATATCAATGAGTCCCTCGCGCAAAGCGGCTTCGATCAAGATCTCGGAATTCTCTCCATCGACATCGATGGCAACGACTACCACGTGCTCGAGTCAATCGCCGGATTTCGCCCTCGTATCCTCGTTTGCGAGTACAACGCAGTTTTCGGCCCCAGGCGCTGCATCGTCGTTCCCTATGACCCGCGGTTCAGCAGGGGAACGAGGCACAGCTCGAACCTCTACTATGGTGCATCGCTTGGCGCTCTTGCTTGCCTCACTCGCAGGCTAGGTTACTCGCTCGTGGGAACGAACTCGTCGGGCAACAATGCCTTCTTTGTCCGCAACGATCTCGTTACCGGGAACCTCTTAGCGCTGGATGCAGAAGCTGGATTTACCCCATCCCGGTTCCGCGAAAGCCGGGACTCCAAGGGCGGCCTCTCCTTTGTTAGCGGCGAGGACAGATTGACGCTGATTCAAGGTCTCCCCGTGCTCAACGTGGAGACGAACCGCATGGAAGAGTTGTAATCGGGGTTCGCGAAGTAACTGACGACCGAGAGACAGCTCATGAGACCACAATGATCGGTGCCAGGCATATCCTTCATCCAACTCGTACTGCCCACTCCCTTTATCGTCGATTGCGGAAGGCTCGACCGAAATTCGCGGAGATTGGATCTTTCAGGCTCCGCCTCTCGGACGATAGCCAGCTCCTCAATTACAAGAATGCGTTTCACCTTTATGACACAGCGCTAGGAAAAATCGCAAGCGTCCTCGCAGATAAGTACCCGGACCTGCACGCAATTGATATCGGTTCGAATGTCGGTGATACCGCTGCCCTCATTCGTGAGTCGGGAACCATCCCGGTGCTGTGTGTCGAGGGCGATCCCGTTGTTCAACTGATTCTTTCGGAGAACATTGCACTGCTTGGCCCACGGATCGAAATTGAGCATAGCTTCGTGGGCACTGACGGGGTGGCGGTCAATCTCGAAGTGGGCCGCGATGTTGGGAGTAACGCGTGCCTCGTGGGCGCGGTCCATGCTGGAGGCAAAACGAAGCTTCGCAGCCTGCGCGCAATTCTCGCCGACCACCCACGCTTTGCGCGTTCAAAACTCCTCAAGATTGACACAGAGGGGTTCGACTTCGAGATTATCAAGCGGTCAATTGATTTCGTCAGCGAGGCGAGACCGGTGATCTTCTTCGAATACGATCCTCACTTTCACCCCGAGGAAGCGGGAGCCGGTCTCGAAACCGTGCAAGCTTTAAAATCTGCAGGATATTCGGATTTTATCTACTATGACAATTTCGGAAACTTCCTGGTGCATTGCAAGGCCGGTGACAATACGATCTTGGCCGACCTCGATAGTTATCTCGCATCGAATCGGCGGCACGGAACAGCTGTCTATTACTTCGACATTTGTGCTCTCCATCACGAAGATGCCGAGCTCGTGCCCAAGATAAAGGCTCTGACACAGCGTTGATGAGCCCTGAAACGGTGGTGTGTATCAATCCCGCTCAATTATGAATGACTCGCCGCCAAACTCGACCCTCTCGAAAGCAGAAATTCTCATTGCCGGCCCTGTTCGAAACTGTGAGAGGGCCCTCCGGCGCGAGGTGCTCCGCCTTCAGGCCGCTTTTCAGGGAGCCGGTCAGCTTTACTGGTTCATCGTTGAGTCTGACAGCACGGATAGGACCCTCGAGGTCCTTGCTTCTCTTGAGCGGGAGATTCCCAACTTCCGTTTTCGGTCGCTTGGATTTCTCGCTGGATCGATACGGATCCGGGAGGCTTGCATTGCCCATTGCCGCAACGCTTACCTCGACGAGCTCGACTCCAATCCGCTCTACGCTAAAGTCGACTTCGTCGTCGTTGCCGATCTCGACGGCGTTAATAGCCTCTTGACACCTGGTGCCGTAGCCTCCTGCTGGTCTCGTTCTGATTGGGACGTATGTACCGCAAACCAGCGCGGTCCATACTACGATCTCTGGGCCCTTCGGCATCCCGTCTGGAACCCAAGCGATTGTTGGAAGCAGTGTGACATGCTCCGCCAATACGGGATTCAAAGTGAACTTGCGGCCTGGGCTTCGGTGTATGGGAAGATGGTCACTATTCCGCAGGATTCCGATTGGATTCCAGTCGACTCTGCTTTTGGCGGTCTTGGCGTCTATCGTCGGCCGATCCTCTCAGGCGTTCGCTACGCGGGAGCCGACGAAAAAGGTACCGCAATCTGCGAACACGTGTGGCTGCACAATCAGCTTCGCGCGCGTGGCGCACGAATCTTGATTAACCCGCGATTGATCAACGCATCCGTCACGGATCACTCCCGCGAGCGGTCAGTACTCCGAACCCTCCGTCGCGGGCTTATCGGTCTGCTTCCCCGAAAAGCACTCATCTTTTTTAGCGCGTGCAAGAAATTCTTGCGGCGCCAGAAGCACCATCCGCCAAATGTCGCCTGTGAACTTGATCGCTAGTCCGGTTGCGGACCGCACTCCCAATGAACCTGTGGCCGAGAGCAAAGCATCCTCTCGACCGTTGCGGCTCTGCGTCCTCAGCCATCCCAGATATAACGAGGTCGCCGGTCACTTGCCCGAGTACTTGGCAACCATGGTTCAGGAAGCGTGCAGCCGAGGGTGGTCCGTCAACCTTCTCGTTCCACCGAAGCTGTGTGATTACGTTGAGAAAGCTGAAGAGGGCCGGCAAACGAAACTATTGCTTTCGCCGCTCTGGCCGACCGCTCACTCCACTGGCGGTGTCGAGCCATCTGTCGCGCAGGCGCGGATCAAAGGATGGATTGCGACGATTCGGGCCTATTATGTAATTGCGGTTAAGTGCGACTGCGATCACCTTTTGATCATAGACGGTGATCAAAACCATACCGCTTTTGCGATCGGCTTGGTAGCGCTTCCTCTGTTGCGATGCGGAGTGAGCACCGTCGTGTTTGGTTCTCTGAACGGAATTACGAAGAATAATGATCATTCAGGCCAGTCTCTCAAGCAGAAAGCCAGTCTCTCGGTGGTCCGGCGCTTTTTCCGATTGAAGAGATTCAGGGGAATCATCACTACGAATCCGGCTCTTGCGTCGAGCCACCAAAGCCTCCCCGAAGAAACCGAAAAAAAAATCCGCTATGTGAAGGAAATCGAGCCTCAATGGAAAACGCCCTTGCCCATGGATCAGGCCCGAAGCTTTTTAGGAATCGATCGGCATTGGCAGGTCGTTCTCTGCTACGGCGCGCTTGGGGCCGACCACAAGGGCCTGCCGCAGCTGTTTGCTGCCGCCGACCATCCTGACATGAGCAACGTGCTGATCCTGCTGGTTGGATCGCCGAACGCGAGCACCGTGGAGTTACTGAACTCAAGCGTGGCCGAAAGACTCAAGGCAAATAGACAAATTCAAGAGATGTTCGGATATGCGTCCTCCGAACGAGAGAGAGCCGCGTTTTCGGCATCGGACGCAGTATGGATCGGATGCCCGACACATAAGGGGCCGAGTGGAGTATTGGAGATTGCCCGCACGGCGGGCGTTCCGATCGTGGCTTCAATCGGTGGTGTGATCGGCTGGACGGTGGAACATGAGGATCTTGGTTCGGTCACTGATGTTACGGACCCCAATCAGACTCGGCTTGCTCTGACCGAATGTTTTTTGAGGTCGAAGATGCGGCGAACCCCGCCCGCGATAGATGGGGATCCTTACCACCGCACGATGCAACATCGTGGCTTCGGAACGCGCATCTGCGACGTTATCGATGCTTTTGAGAACGGGAGCTAGAGCAAACGGATCTCACGAATATCGAGTCATTGCATTGCGGAATCCAGGTGGAAACCGCAAAACATTCTGTTGATTGGCTCTATTGCAGCCTATGCATATCGTCACTCTCCTAGCCCCAATCCGCTGCGGAGTTTATCGCTTCTATTGCGAGCTTTCGCGCAAGATGAGCGCGCGCGGACATTCTATTACCTGGCTCTGCTCCGGCGCTTTGCACAAGCGGTTAATGGCAGGCGAAGAGGCGGACACCGACGTTATTGACGGAGAGATCCTTGTCGCCGGCGAGCAAGGGATCGGTGAGAGAACAACAGCGATTGTTAAGCGGATCGAGGAACTATCGCCGGCACTTGTTTTGTGCAATGCGCTGGGAGACCAGATCGACTTTAATGCTGTGCGCTACTTGCCCGCAACGGTTCCCCGGGTCCTGGTGATGCACAATAACTCGCTCGCTTGCTACAGGGCTGCCCGCGCGGTTCGCGAGCACGTGAATGCAACCGTCGCCATCAGCCCGAGGATCCAGGAAGACTTGATTTCGAGTTACCGCTTTCGTGGTCGCAGTGTCAGGCTGATTCCTTACAGCATCGATCTCTCCGGTTTTTCCACGCTTAAGCATTCCGACCGCGCCAACGGGCGCTTGCGTATCCTGAGCCATGGCCGGATTGACAAGGCACAAAAAGGCCTCCTCTGGCTGCCCGAAATCCTCGCCGAGCTTGACCGCCACGCAACAGACTGGGAGCTGACCGTGAGCGGGGATGGCCCGGATTTGCCGGAGCTCAAACGCCGTTTTACCGATGCCGGATTGGCGAAGAGAGTTCAGTACCTTGGCTGGACCGATCCGAATGGCGTTCCGGGTTTGATGGAGCGCCACGATGTTTTTCTCTTTCCTTCGAGATTCGAGGGTTTCGGCAAGACGCTGATTGAAGCCATGGCAGGCGGTTGTGTTCCCGTGGCGTCGCTTTTGCCGGGCATCACCGATTGGATTATCGAGGACGGGGTGAGTGGGTTGCTGTTTCCAGTAGGAGATGTGAAGCGGGCGGCCGCGCATCTTCTCGATTTGTACAATGATCGGAATTGCTTGACGGCAATGCGCCATCACGCCATGCAAGCTGCGGGCAAATTCAGCCTGGACCGCATGGCAGATTCGTACGAGGAACTGTTCCGTGAGGCTCTGTCGCAACCGGCCTGCATCAAGCCTGCGGAGCCCTTGGATGATTGCACATTAGCTCAGGGGTTGAGGCCAGCTTGGTGGTTCCGGCTGCCCGAGCCGTTGAAGGATCGGCTGCGCGCAGCCCGTGAAGTGGCGCGCACCCATATGCGTGTTCCCTGAACCGCGGCTTTATATGCTCATGAACGGAGTAAACGCTTCACGCGGAGGTCCAAACGACTTGATGCGCAGGCGCATCATCATTGGCCATCCCCGGTTCGGCCGTGGCGGATCGGAAGCGGTGGCTATGTGGTTGGTCGAGGCCCTGAAGGACGACCACGACGTCACAGTTCTCACCACGGGCGGCTGGGATCTGCCGGAGCTTAACGCACTGTATGGGACACAGGTCAATGCAGAGGAAGTCAAGGTGCGGATTGCTCCAATTCCTTGGCCGGCGCGAAGACTCGATGCGGCTGCGTTGCGGGCGGCTTGCTTCCAACGCTTCGCTCGAAGGGTCGCTGAAGAATATGACATCCGTATTAGCGCGTACAACCTGACCGATTGGGGCTTGGCGGCAATTCATTTTATTGCCGATTTCAGTTGGTGTCAGCAAGTGCGCGAGCGGTTTGACCCAATTACTCCGGGGTTTATCTACCGCAACTCGTGGTTGCGGTGGATTTATCTGGACATTGCCGAGCGCTATCAGAATCTCTCAGGCCGCGATCCTCTGCGGGAAGACAAAATCATCGCCAATTCGCACTGGACCGCGGAGTTGATGCGGAAAGTTTGCGAGGTTGAAGTTGCCGCCGTCGTTTATCCGCCTGTGTGCAGCGAATTTCCCAAGGTCACGTGGCAGGGTAAGGAGAACGCCTTTGTGATGATTGGCCGCATTGCTCCCGAGAAACGGATCGAAGAGGCAATCGCAATTCTTGCAGCAGTGCGCCAGCGCGGCCATGCGATTCGGCTTCATCTTTGCGGGCAAATCGGAGCTGATTCATACGGTCGCAAGGTTGCCGCGCTGTATCAAAACCACGCCGATTGGATCATTCCTGAAGGCTTTGTAACAGGAGATCGAAAAGCGGAGATCCTTGCGCGATGCCGTTATGGGATCCAAACCCGCAGTGCCGAGCCATTCGGAATCTCCGTTGCCGAAATGATTCATTCGGGAGCTATTGTTTTCGCTCCCAACGACGGCGGCCAAGCTGAGATTCTCGATCATCCCCGTCTTCTTTTCTCCGACAGGAGCGAAGCTGTTGAAGCAATCTCGGCTGTATTGGAAAGCGCAGCGCTCCAAGATAAGCTGCGAACGCATCTATCAGCCCAGGCAAAACGATTCAGCGCGGAGCAATTTGCGCGCGACGCATGCCGGTGCATAAGCGCCAGCACTGAAGTTTATGTTTGACATTCTCGTTTTCATCACTGCCACGATCCATTGCGGAAACACGCCTGTCGTCAAGCGATCGAGTCCTGAAGTAAGAAAGCTGGACTACCTCCGCGGCCTCAATTCGTGGTTGCATCGCGACGTAAAAGCCGACCTTGTCTTTTGCGAGAACTCCGGCGCCGATTTATCTGAGTTTCGTGATGCGGCTCAGCGCGCGAGAATGAGCAGTTCCGTCCGTTTCCTATCGTTCACCGGAAACTCCGGAGCCGAACGATTCGGGAAAGGCTACGGAGAAATCGAGATGCTCAAACACGCCTTCGAAACTCTGCCGGAGCTGTCCCGTTATCGCTATATCGTAAAGGTGTCCGGACGCTATGTTTATCGCAACCCAACTGAAATCATCAGGCGCATATCGGATTCCACCGCGGAACTTCTTTGCGATGTCCACAATTACCTGACCTACGGCGATACCAGAACGGTTGCTTTCAAGCCTGATATCGCGCTGCGACATTTGCTTCCGTACCATGACGAGCTGGACGAAAATAACGGTGTCATCATTGAACATCTTATGGCTCGATGCATGCACCGAACCCTCCTATCAGGCGGGAAGTGGGCGCCACTGCCGTGTACGCCGGTGTGCGATGGGATGTCGGGAAGCTGGGATCTTCCGCAAGTCTTCTCTCTGCAGTACCTGGTAAAGCAAAGCATCAAGCGCCGGGTCGCCGCCTGGATATACCACTATTGACGGTGTCAGACACAAGCGCCACAATGCACTCGATTTCTCTGGTTGTTGCAACCAAAGATAGACCTGGCGATCTCGAGAGGCTCCTTGAGAGTTTGCGCTGCCAAAGCGCGCCGCCCGCCGAGATTGTGGTCGTCGACGCAAGTAGCGAGCCAGCAGAGCCTGTTGTCGCGCGCTTCCCGGAACTCACCATTCGGTATTTGAAGTATTGGCCGCCGTCAGCCTCCGCTCAGCGAAATGCCGGCATATTGGCCTGCAATCCTGCTTCAACTCTGATTGGGTTTGCCGATGACGATACTACTTTTGAGCCAAACGCATTTGTACGAATGCTTCACTTCTGGAATGAGGCACCGCTCGACGTCCTTGGGGCAGCGTTCAATATTCGCAATTATCCTCGCCGGCGCAGCACATTTCTAAAGCACAGCCGACTCGCCGAATGGCTTGGTCTATATTCCCCCGAGACAGGCAGCGTTTCCTTGAGCGGCTGGCAAACTGTGACCGGTGAAATTTCAAGTACTAAGTTTGTCGATTGGCTTCCTTCCGGGGCAGTGCTCTTTCGCCGGGACGTTTTCCGGCTGAAGATGTTTGACGAAACCTTTGAGAATTACAGCTACCTTGAAGACCTTGACCTGAGCTATAGCCTTAGCCGGATGGGCCGATTAGCGATTGTCGCTGACGCTGGTTTCTTTCACTTTCCGTCCACAGGAGGCCGCGTATCCATGCGGCAGTTCGGCCGGGTGGAAGTCAGGAACCGTCTTTATTTTGTTCGAAAGCAGGGGCTGTCTATCAGCCGTTGCTATACCGCTCTTGCAATAAGAATGATCATGTCGGTCCTCAGTGGACTCATCCACTGTGACGGATCACTCCTGGCCCGAGCAGCCGGCAACGTCGAGGAACTTTGCGCGCCATATCCATCTATATCGGTCGCCTGCAGAACTGGCCGCTAGTTCCAATTCTGCTTTGGATTTGCCTGTGGCTGAATCTGGACTCCGGCTTTTGGAACCTCCAACTGCCGGAAAGCGTCGATGACTGGCTGCTTCTCATTCGCGCGGTCTTGCCATTCGCGGTCCTGCCGTTTGCTGGACTGCTGCTTCTCGGCCGACGCCAGATTCATCTTGCTTGGAGCGGCCCAACGGGGCTTCTGCTCGTTTATGGGTTGTTCGCCACGTTTGCAACTGCTTTTTCCTCGGAGCCATGGATTTCGGTCTACTGGTCAATCGCCTTCCTCGCTACCGTTTGCGCATCTTTATTGTTCCCCCTCAAAACTGATCCGGTTGGCACGACCCGTCTTCTACTGCAGATCACCTGGGCGGCGACCTTCATCGTTGCCGGCATCATTGCGTACCGGGGAGGGGATTTGATATTTGGCAGCGCGGCTTCGGCTTATGGTATCGAGGGAACACTCAATGACCTCTCCCGTTCCTCCGGCGTGGCGCGATGGGCGGCGATCCCGGGCCTGGTCTGCATCGTCAGAGCGTTTTATACCCCCAAAACAATTCTCTTGGCTTTCTATCTGGGTGTTGCTGGAGTTTCGTTTTACATTGTTTACCGCATGCAGTCGCGCGGTGCAATCTTCGGCGCAGTCGCGGCGCTGGTTTTCATTCTCCTCATTTCAAGCCGTATGCGCCGATACGCGCTGCCCTTTGCGGCCGTTGCAGTTTGTTGTCTAGTCCTGATCGCAACCCCGGAACGTGCATCGAGCGGTGTCGTCACTTATCTCATGCGAGGCCAGAGTTCTGAGGAATTCCAAAGTATGACGGGCCGCACACGCGCCTACTCGAACGGATTGGAGGCGTTTGCCGACGCACCGCTTCTGGGCCGCGGCCAATGGGCAGACCGCATGACTATCGGCGAGCATGTCCACAACTCCTTCCTCCAGGCCATGCTCAATGGCGGAGCGATGGGCGCTATCCCTTATGTTGGCTCGTGGATTGCCGGCTGGTTGCTCTTTCTGAGACTGCACAAACGGAACGCCTTCCTCGCCCCGGAAGATCGACGCTTGGTTCTTGAATGCGGGACCGTGATGATGTTCTTTTCCGTCCGCGCAATTCCCGAAACCACAACGGCGAGCTTCTCCGTCGATCTTCTCGTGATGGTGGCTGTGTTTGTCTATTTGGAAACGCTGTGGATTACGGCGAAAAACTCCCGGCGATGGCTAGCGATGGAGATAGATCAACCTGTAATTGTGTCGCCTGTGAATGCACTGGCGCTGAGAGAAAAGGGAGTTTATAGATGGTGAAGCGCTTGCGTGTGCTCGCCGTCGCTTATGCATGTAATCCCGACCGCGGATCGGAATTTGGCGTCGGCTGGGGGTGGGTAAAGGCAATTTCTGAGAATCATGATGTCACCGTAATTACCGCGGATTTTAATGCAAGTGACATAGAACGATATCGCCGCGATCGACTGGACTGTGGCCAGCTTAATCCTCGTTTTATCTACGTGAAGAATCGGGCTTGGCACTACCGTCCTCATGGTCTGTGGCTCGCGATCGAAAACTCTGCTGCAAAGCCGATCATGAATCTTGCCTACCAGGGTTGGCTCCACTCCGCTCTTCAGATTGCTCGATTCGAGATCGAACAAAATCCATACGATCTTGTACATCTCATTACATATGTTGGTTGGCGCTTTCCCGGGAAGTTCTATCAGTTAGGGATTCCGTTCGTTTGGGGTCCTATTGGCGGCCTGATGAATATGCCCCGCCGCCTGTTTCCTGCACTGGGTATCAAAGGCGCAATCTACTACAGTGGTAGGAATCTCATTAACACCCTTCAGGTTCACATGCTCCGAGGGCCACGGAAGGCGCTTCGGCAGTCGCATGGCGCCGTAATCGCTGCTACCCCTGACATTCGCGCAGCCCTGCTCCGGCATTTTGACGCTCCAAGTCAGATCATCTGCGAGGTTGGCCTGCCCGAGTTGAGTCCCGGAAGAACGCGTCGCCGAATGAACGACGAACCGCTGCGGATTTGTTGGAGCGGTCTCCACATACCAAGAAAAGCACTGCCCCTTCTTCTTCATGCGGTGGCCCGGCTGCCTCCCGCTCTGCGCTACCGTCTTGAAATCTTGGGGGACGGACCTTGCAACCGGGCATGGCGCAGACTGTCGAAACGTCTTGGCGTAGGCCAAAACTGCCATTGGCGCGGGCAGCTGCCGCGAGAGCTTGCGCTTGAAGTAATGAAGGGCTGCCATGTCTTTGTCATCACCAGCCTCGAAGAGTTGACCTCGACAGTTGCAGTGGAGGCAATCGCCCTGGGGCTTCCCATCGTTTGCCTGGACCATTGCGGGTTCGCGGATCTTGTTACGAGTAGTTGCGGGATCAAGATTCCCACGGTTTCTGTTCGAACGATTGTCGCAGGTTTGGCGGATGCCCTTATTTCGCTTTACAACAACGAAGATCTGCGCAACAAGCTTGCGCAGGGAGCTCTGGTTCGAAGCCAGGCATACTCATGGCGGAGCAAGATGACCGCCCTCGAAGAGGTGTACCGAACTGCAATCGGTACGGGCGAGAGATCGATGTCCTCCATCTCAGCAGGAGGCTCGAACCCGGTCTCACACGTTGCGCAGAGCGCCGCACGTTGGCCATGTATTGCTTCAGAGTTGGAGCATCGAAGTGAATAGACCGTTGAAGGAAATTGTACGGATGCAAACAAAATCAAGCCTTTGGATTTTTATTTATATCCCCACTCCAATGGGCAAGGAGCACTCGATTGGACCAGGCAAACTGCCAATTGTGCGGCACCGCGAATGCCGTAAGCCCATGGTTTATCAAAGAAAATGGCGGTACGACGTATCCCATAGTCCGGTGCACGATCTGTAAGTCCGCTTTCGTTTGGCCGCGTCCGGATAGCCTCCAAATCTCGGCGCTTTATTCCGCTCCGGTGGCTCAGTCCAATGGAAAGGCGAGCGGCATCTATGTGCCCTCCGCCGAAGCGGACGCCAAGCGGCTCTTCCAGAGGTTTAGCACTTCGATTGCTCAGGGATTGCTGCTCGACATCGGGGCTGGAGAAGGTCTTGCTTCGGCGGAAGCAGTGCGCCGCGGTTTCAAGGTTCGCGCGTGCGAGCCGAGACGTGATGCGGCCCAACGATTTGCACAAAGAATGGGGTTTGACCCTGATCCCACATTCTTCGATTCTAATTATGCGCAGAAAAACAGCTCCAACTTCGATGTCGCAATACTCTCACATGTGCTCGAGCATATTTCCGATCCGGACGTGTTCGTGCAGAATATCCGCACAATCTTGAAACCTGGCGGTTCCCTTATCGTTGCCGTTCCACTTTTTGGATCAATTCTCACTCTGTTGATGGGTAAGAAAGATTTCTATATAACTCCCCCCACGCATCTGAACTATTTCTCCCTCGCCGGCCTAACCGGTTTGCTCAATTGCAATGGGTTTCAAGTCGTTGCAAGCTATACGTCACCCAAGGTGAACATGGAACGCTACAAATCCAGCCTGGGACCCATACGATACGCAGTGAACAGTGGCGGCTATCTGGTTTTGAAAGCCAGTGAGATCTTTCATCGCAGTGTTGTGCTCAATGTATGTGCTAAACGGAACTAGCAAACTATGCGCCCCGGTTGACGTTGATGTACCGGCGGGCGAAGCATTTTCAATGAGCCACCGCGCCATGCTTAGCGCACAAGTTTGCGCCTTAGGCTAGGGCGAAGGGAGCCCCGCATGTCCGATGCATCTCGGGCACGGAAGCGATTGAACGAATTATGTACGCTTTAAATTTTCTGTTCCTCGCATCTGTCATCCTGGCGCTCATTCTGACGCCGCTGGTGAGAAACCTGGCATGGCATTTTGGGTTGGTCGATCAGCCAGATCAGAAGAGAAAAATCCATATCACTCCAACTCCACGAGTTGGCGGGGTCGCGATCCTTGCAGCGGTTCTTTGCGCCTACGCGTTGTTGCTCGCGGTAGGGCTAACCTCTGGCCATATTGTCCGTGAAGCCTTGCCATTTGTGACCAGGCTTGCGCCGGCTCTCGCCATCGTGTTTGTGGTCGGGCTCGTTGACGACATCGTCACTGTGCGCCCATGGATCAAATTCGGCGGGCAACTCGCGGCTGCAACCTATGCTTGGAGTTGCGGCATTCGCGTCAATGCTTTTGCTGGCCATCCGTTCGGCGCCGTGTTCAGCTTCCTGGTCACCATTTTCTGGATTGTGCTTTGCAGCAACGCCATAAACCTCATTGATGGCGTCGATGGACTCGCAGTTGGAGTCAGTCTGTTTGCCGCCCTCACCATGGCGGGAGCCGCTCTGCTTGCCCATAATTTCACGATGGCTTTCGTCCTTGCGCCTCTCGCCGGAGCTCTGCTGGGATTTCTCCGCTACAATTTTCAACCGGCCAGTGTTTTTCTCGGCGATAGCGGCAGCCTTACCCTCGGATTTCTCTTCGGTTGCTTTGGGGCTATGTGGAGCGCGAAATCTGCCACCGCTCTCGGCCTTACAGCTCCTCTTTTAGTGCTTGCCGTTCCCATCCTCGACGTGGCATTGTCCATTGTGCGTCGAGCGCTTCGCGGCCGTCCAATCTTCAGTGCCGATCGTGCGCATATCCACCACAAGCTTCTGGCTCTCGGACTCGCGCCTCGCGATGTCTCTCTGGTGATCTACGGCATCTGCGGTATTGGCTCGGCAGCGGCCTTGCTATTGACCGTCTGCCATGATCACTATCGCGCGTTTGTCATCGTGATCGTGATTCTTAGTGCATGGCTCGGCTTGCAGCGTCTCGGCTACACAGAGTTCAGTGCCGCTGGGAGAATTCTTTTCGGCGGCGTCTTTCGCAACGCGCTGAGCGCTCAGCTGGCATTGGAGCAGTTCGATCAGGAAGTCCGCGGTCAGATGAGTTACAAGCAGTGTTGGGAGTCGCTATGCGATGCTTGCCCCAAGTTCGGCTTTTCCGGAGCCATCCTCGATCTCGGTGATGGTTTGTATCGTTGGGGAATTAATGCCGGTTGGCAAGTACGCATCGATTTTCCCGGACGCGGACATATTAGCCTTTGGCGTGAGGCAGGCGTAAATGGTTCAGGTGCTTCAGCCGTTCTCTTCGTCGATTCCGTAACCAGGATATTGCAGGAAAAACTTGCCGATGGACAGTCTCTGGAGGTAAGGAGTGGCACCCATGATTAATCGTCTCTGGTTGCGCTGTGTTTGGGCTTTACTTGTCGCTGCAGCGCTGCTTATTTCATTTCTGGGGAATGTGCTTTTCACCTCTCCCCCGGCAAACCGATGGCTGCATTTTCTCGTTTACGCTGCAGCCACTTCGATTCCCTGCGCACTCTGGCGCACGAAGGGCGCTGTCATATTCAGTTTGGCAATCGTCTGCTGCAGTGTCATGAGCGGGACCGCCATAGCGATTTGGAGCTGGTATGGCGTGAGGGCGGAAAGTACCGTCTCTGATTTCTTTGGTATCGCTGCCGGTTTGCTCCTGGGCGTGAATCTCCGTGTCGCCTGGAACGCATCAGAGAAGGGTGCGGATGCTGATGCGAAGCAAAAGACCAGGACTTTCGCGGCCGCTCCGTGAGAGATTGTAGGGATGTGCCGATGGATCTTGGAGCAGATTCATCAATCGAAGTTGCACGAGTGGATTGCAACCGTTCCGATCTAAGGCCGCCGACCTTTCCGGCTGCCCGATCGCGCGCCCCCAAGCCGACGCGTCAATCGCCGTACCCAAAAGCCGGCTGCGCCGCGTGTGAGTTCGCAACAATTGGCTGTCGCCGGAGCACCTCGATATCATCTAAAGCTAATTCAAGTGAAAAACACTGCCGTGCCGGAGTCAAAGCGATGATGACCTTGCACTTCTGGCGCAATTCCGCCACTACGCCATCCACGCCTTCGAATATCCCGTTGCGAACGCGCACCTTCTGACCCACGGTGACATAAGGATGTGGGCGCAACAGCAGTCCACTGGCTAGTCCTTGCCGAATTCTCTCCATCTCTCCACAACTGACCAGGCTCCGTTGGTCGTCACCGAGGGAGCGAACGACGCCGGAGATGCTGATGACTTTGATCCTCAATTCGGGCGAGAATCGGGCGAATACGTACCCCGTAAACAGAGGGCGCTCCGTCAGGGTGACCCTGTCCGTCCATTTCACCCGCTCGCTATAAAGTGGCAAGTAGTGCTCTACCGAACGAACGCTCAGATGTTGTGCAACTCGTTTTTCGTAGTTCGATCGGACGTGTAGAACCTGCCAGGGCGTTTGTTCCGCCACATCCGGCAGGATGGCGTTGGCATCCTCGGGGAAGGTCACTCGTTCCTGAACGCAGACTTCATTCTGAGATGGCATCGGGGAAAATAGACTCCAAGTGAAGTTATCGGGCAACTAAAAAATCTTCCCGCAGACGCAGGCGCTGTTCAGCGCGTAAGATTCTATCCTTTAACTGACCGAGCGATTTCAAGGAATCGACTCTTGTGGCGCGCCAAAAGTTGACAGCTGCTCCGCGCATGGAATGTTCTTACTATCTTGCTCCGAGACCATGACTACGTAGCAAGGAGAATATTTCGTTGTGTGTGGAAAAATAGCCATCAATATGGCCCATTTTGAGTGGTCACAGAACTCTTTCACCTCATCCAAAAGATGATCGGCAGAACCGCCATTTGGCCGGGGTAGATCGAGCCCAATCATCGAACTGGTAAGAAATATTACGGAAGTAATCTGAGCAGATTTTTCTTCGATGATCGACCTCCCGGCCAGCGCTTTCTGCCGGCTCGGACCAAAGGAGCTCTCACCCCCGTCACGTGTCTTACACATTAGGTTTCGGGCTAGAAATCCACAAAACAGTGTCGTTTAGAGTGGTTCATGATCGCGAAAGTTGTACGTGAAATCAGTTCCAGTGGCGCTACAATTCAATCCAATAGGCTCCCCAAATTTTGGGAATTCGCGCGTCCCTCGCTTCGTTTCCGAACAACGCGCAAATTCAGGACCAGAAAACAAATGATTCAACCGGAGATGCCCATCGTGTCGTGTGCAAATCGTCCTTCCATGCGGTGGTTGTTCACTTTCGTGTTGGCCGCGCTCGCGGCCACTGCCGTTCCTGCGTTCGCGCAAGGGAAAACAGAGGAAACCTCGCATCCCCACGGTTACGTCGAAGACTGGAGCAGCCATCACGTGGTCTTCTCCAATCCCGGCACCGAACAGGACGCGCGCCGGCGCGGTGAGTATGACAAGTGGCGGAGGATCGTCAACGACGAGCGTTACATGATGCAGCAACGCCGGCGCAGCTCCCCTCGACGCTGGGGCGGATGGGGACACAATGAGTCTTCAATCAATCGTGACTGGAGCATGCTGATCGGAACCGCAACGGCCCCGAGCGCCACGAATTCTTTTACGAGCGAACCGGCCACCGGGTCTACTTTGACCATCACGGCGGGATTGGGCACGCTGGAACTCCAGGCAGGGGCGACTGCGGCTGCATGCGCGCTCGTATCAGGAACCACATATGAGGGAACGTTCGTGCGCAGCTCCACCACCAGCACCGACGCGACCAACGTGGTCAACCTCATCAATAGTGCCGGATGCGGCAACCTTGTGGGTGTAAACGCCACAAAGGGCGCTGGTGCCAGTTTCACCATCTCTGCTACGGGCCCTGGGCAGGAAGAGGTCGGCACGGCCGCATCGGACAGCATCCAGCTGACGGGCACTACCGGAGGCACGAGTTTCGGTCTCACCACCACATGGACCGCGACAGCTCTTACCGGCGGCACGGGGATGAACCCCAACGCATTCCCCGCCAAGTACAACCAGGATTACGCTGGCGAAGCGCCAAGTTGCAACGATTACATCGTCTTTCCCACAGGCGTTGCCGGCTCATCCTCGCAAGCCACGATCATCGGTTACAAGAATCTTTACAAGACAACCTGTACCAGCAATAGCGGACCGGACGTCGCGTTTGCCTACAATACCGGCGCCGGAACGTCGACCCTCTCTCCCGTGCTTTCGTCGGACGGGAAGCAGATCGCGTATATCCAAACCGTCTCGGGTGTCGCCAGCCTCGTGCTACTCAAGCCCTCCTTGACGTCGGGCAGCACGGTGATGACGCTGACAGCTCAGACGACTGCGGCCCTTTACAACACCTGTACCGCTCCATGCTTCTTCGCGATCACGCTCAACGGCAGCCCCAACGACACCAATTCCTCGCCGTTCTATACCTACACCAGCACCGGCGTGGTCGACACGCTTTACGTGGGAGATGACAGCGGGAAAGTGCACAAATTCAATCCTGTATTCGGCGGCGCGCCGGCGGAGATCACTACCAATTGGCCGGCTACCGCCACCACCGCCGTATCAACAAACAAGAAACTGGCCAGCCCGGTCTACGATAGCGGAGGCTCGGGATTGGTCTTTGTAACAGACGCCACAGGCTATCTCAATTCCATCTCCGCGGGCGCCACCCCCGGCACCGCCCTGACATCGAATCAAATGGAGTGTGGCACCTTTGGATTCGTCGACGCCCCCGTGGTGGACTCCTCGAACGAATTCGTCTACGTGTTCGTCGGGGACGGCTGTTCCGCCGGAACGGCTCCCGTCTTTTCCAGCTACGTCAATGTCTTCGCTGCGGGTACCTCCATCAACGCGAGCTACGGGCACAACAACGCGCAATTTGGAAACCAGAGCACCAACTCAATCGGCACCGTCCAGTACCACGCCATGTTCGATAATGCGTTCTACGAATCGGCCGCAGGAGCTTTCGGCAATCTCTACGCCTGCGTGAATGGAGCTCTTTTCCAAATTCCCATGTCCAGCCTCAGCGGGACGACGCAGGTCGCGCTCGCAAATTCCGCCTATGACACCCCGGCCAGCACGGTGAGCGACGCCGCAACTTGCTCTGGTGTTACGGAGTACTGTAACCATGGCAGCAGCGCGTGCACGGTAAGCGGAACCACGCACAAGACCCTCTTGGGCACGGATTACCTGTTCTTCAGTCTTGAGGCCAACGGATCGACCGTAAACAGCACGAGCTGCACAAATGGTTGCATTCTGAACTACGACATCACGAGCGGGGCCACCACCGGTAACCCCTCAGACGCGTTGCAGGTGGCGCGCGGCACCACCAGCATCGTCATCGACAATAGCGGTACCGCGACCGGCGAATCGCAGGTCTATTATGGTTCTCTTGGCAGCCAGACCTGCGCGGGCAACGGTACAGTGGGCAACGGAACCGGGTCATGCGCGGTGCAGGCCTCGCAATCTGCACTCCAATAGCGAGAATTCGCGAACACAAATCACAATGCGAGGTGGATAGTTGAATATGATTCCCCAGGAACAGAAAGACCGGCAATCTGCCACGGAAGAGCCGAAAACCAAAAGGCCCTACGTGAAGCCGCAAGTGCGCCATGAGCGTGTCTTCGAGACGCAGGCGCTGTCATGCGGCAAAGTCAACCCCGTGGTAGGCACCTGCAGCCTTAACCGCAAGAACTCCTAGCCGGGACGGCCATGATTCGCCAAGCGCATCTTCTTGAGGCATGTTGCGATCTGGTGGCTGAAGTGGTCCGTGCCACAGGTTCCGCAAAATTGAAAGTAACCGGCCTCAGCATGCTGCCTGCCATCTGGCCCGGCGATGTGCTCACCATCAGTAGGATTTCGCCAAAACTGCTTGAACCTGATCAGATCGTCCTCTATCGACGCAACGGGAAACTCACTGCCCATCGTGTCGTTCAGGTGGCTCACGATCATTTCCTCACCCGGGGCGATTGTGTCCCTTCGCTCGACCCGCCTGTGCCCTTCAGCGCAATGGTTGGGCAAGTGATCGCCGTTTGCCGCAATGGCCGCGCGGTCAAGCTCCAGCCATCGCCGTGGCAGCGAACTGCGGCTTGGTTCCTGCGGCATTCTGATCTGAGCATCCGGCTCCTGTTGCATCTTCGCGCCGCCTCAGGGCATCTCACCGAGATTCCTGAGAAGCAGATCCTCTGAGGCGCTAAACTCAGGGCACACTGCCGAAGTGGCGCGGCACTTCCTTATCCGGTCAAAGCAGAAGTTAGGGAAATCGATGCCGGCCTCCTACGGCAAAGAAGATCGAAACATGATTATTGAGATTGGCGGCCTTCCTATCGAAGTGCAAACCAGCGATCCCGGCTTCGCGCGCCTTCTTGAGGCGCGCTATGGCGATTTTGTGAGCTCCCGCGTTGAGTCCGCGTTTTCTCTTCGCGTGCAGTTGACCCCGCCGAAGACGTCTGACCCTGACGCTGACGCCGAGGTTTGGCTGGAGGGCAGTGACTGGAAGATGCAGCGCGGCGATTTCCGCGCGCGTTGGAATTCTGCAACACACGAAGGCGAGGTTTTCCAGTCGGCCAATCCCTATGCGATCGATTCAGTGCTTAGGATTGTGCACACCTTGATGCTCGCGCCGCAGGGTGGGTTTCTCCTGCACGCATCGAGCGCGGTGCGCAACGGAAAAGCTTTTCTGTTCTCCGGTGTTTCAGAGGCGGGAAAGACAACCATGGCCCGGTTGGCGCCGCCCGATGTGGCGCTACTTACCGATGAGGCGTCGTATGTGCGCAAACTCGACGGCCAATATTTTGCCTACGGCACCCCATTTGCCGGCGAGCTTGGCCATCCCGGCAAGAACATTTCTGCTCCTGTCGCCGCGCTCTATCTGCTGAAAAAGGCGACGAAAAACCGCATCGATCCGGTCGACCCGGCGGAGGCGGTGCGGCGTCTCCTACGCAACATTCTTTTCTTTGCCCACCAGCCCGAAATGGTTCGGCATGTTTTTGCCTCCGCTTGCGCTTTCGTGCAAGCTATTCCGGTTTATGAACTTTCATTCTTCCCCGACCAACGCGTTTGGGATCTGATTGGGTGACACATGACGACAGAAGAAATCTACATTGCACAAAGCACCGACATCGCATGCAGCACGCTCGGCGATGACACCATCATCATGTCAACCCTGGACTCGACGGTTTTCATGTTGAACGCCGTCGGCACAGCTATTTGGAAGGCTGCGGATGGCGAGATCCCGCTTTCGCGGATCGTGCAGGAGCAGGTTTGCTCACAATTCGAGGTCGCTGAAGACCTTGCATTGGCCGACGCAAAAGAGTTTGTTGGCGAACTCGCTCAACACGGCATTCTCTCTATCACTTCCACGCCGCACTCTCCCAGTGAGGTCCTATGACCCTGATCGAAGAGATGAACCAAAAGGCAACTCAGCTTGGCGTTCCCCTGAGCGCGCACCTCGACATCACCTGGCGCTGCAACGAGCGCTGCGTCCATTGCTACCTTGACCATGACGGCAAAGGGGAGATGACGACCGCCGAGATCAAGAGCGTCATTAGGCAGCTTTCTGAGTGCGGCACCTTCTTTTTGAGCATCAGTGGAGGAGAGCCCCTGTTGCGGCGTGATTGCTTTGAAATCCTCGAGTATGCAAGGGCGCTGCGGTTAAACGTGAAACTGAAGACCAATGCGGTAATGATTGGTCCCAAAGAATCGGCGCGCATCAAGCAACTTGGCATCGAGCAGGTTCAAATCAGCCTCTACTCGCACCGCGCGGAAACGCATGACGCGATAACCAAGCTGCCCGGTTCGTGGCGGCGAACCATGGACGCCATCGGGCGCCTGAAGGCCGACGGTGTCAAAATCTCCCTCACCAACGTCCTGATGACGTATAACTCTGGCCACGCCAAAGCCGTGAAGCGATTGGCCAACGACTTGGGAGTGGGGTTCGTGGTTGACCCCACCATTACTCCGAAGTTGGACGGCGATTGGTCGATCACGAAACTTGGAATTTCAAGCAAAGAATTGGAAGAGATCTATCACACCGAAGAGTTTGTCGGGAATGTCGGCGAGTTTTGCGCGCCGGTGTCCGAAGTGGACGAAGACGTTCTCGATGGATACAGCTGCAGCGCAGGACACACATTAGCCTACATCTCACCCTTCGCTGAAGTATTCCCCTGTGTGCAGTTTCCAATGTCTTGCGGCAGCCTGCGCGAGCAGAGCTTCCGTGAAATCTGGTGGCACTCCAAGCAGCTCGGGGAGCTTCGTTCCGTCCACGTTCGCGACTTACACACCTGCTCCCACTGTACGCATGCCGGCTCTTGCTCTCGCTGCCCTGGGCTTGCATACATGGAGGGCGATTTCCGCGGCCCGTCATCGCAGGACTGTGAAAAATCCTACGTCCGCACCGGCATTCCCTCTGCCGCTCAAACTGCGGCCATGAGCCGCGTTCCTGCCGCTAGCAGCGGTCTGGTGCAGATTACGCAAGCAGCTTTCAACGCTCCGTCGTAAGCGCTCCCGCGCCGATCGACCCCGCAACTGGCATTTTCTGCGCTCGCCGCGGCCTTCCTTCGCAAATGAGACGATTCCCGATCCCGGGTTCCATTCTCCATGTTAAGTAGCCAAATCGCCCAAGTCTTTCGTCAGCTGCCCGCGGGCCGCCGCGCTTTTGCCCTGGTTCGGAGAGCGGCGGGAAGTTGGACAGCGGCCTGGGTCGTCTTGCTTGTGTGCCAGGGGCTTGTCCCCGCAGCCTTGGCATTGCTGCTGCGCACATTGGTTAACAGGCTTGCCGCATCACCCAGTTGGCTTGTGATCGCGCCGCCAGTCGTGGGCATTGCCGCGCTGTGGGTCGCGGCTCAGCTGTTGTCGAGCGCGCTTTCGTGGGTCAGGGCCAATCAAGCTGAAAAGGTGCAGGACGAGGTTCATCGGCTCATTCACGCGCAAGCCCTGAGTCTCGATCTGACGTTCTATGACCATCCGGAATCTTACGATCTCCTCTATCGCGCACAGGTTGACGCTATTGCGCAACCGCTCGCGCTGTTGGAAAATCTTGGTTCCGTCGCGCAGAACGGGTTAGGTTTTCTGGCATTAGCGGCGATTCTCTTCACCTACGCAGCCTGGCTTCCATTGCTTCTGGTCTTGTCGGCCGTCCCGGGGCTGCTTCTTGTCGCGCGCCATATTTTGAAGGAACACCAGTGGCATGTTGAACATACCCATGATGAGCGGCGCGCGCAGTACCTCGACTGGCTAATGACGGACGCTAGCTCCGCAGCCGAGCTCCGTCTCTTCGATCTGGGCGCTTTTCACCTGAAGACCTTCGAAAGCTTGCGTCATGAACTGAGAGAAGGGAAGTTACGGCTGGTCCGCGAAGGCGCGATGACCGAATTGGGAGCAGGCCTGCTGGCGTGGGCGGGAAGCCTTGCGGGTCTGGGCTGGATGCTTGATCAGAATCTCGCCGGCCACGCCAGGCTCGGCGATTTGCTTCTCTGTTTTCAGGCGTTTCAGCAAGGCCAGACGCAGCTAAGGTCTCTGCTCGAAGGCGCGGGCAAGATTTACAAGAGCCTGCTCTTTGTCGAAAACCTTGAGGACTTCCTTGCAATGAAACCTGCAATCCGGGCTGGCCAGTCTGGAGCGCCTGGACTACCAATCCGCAGGTCGATTCGATTCGAGCGCGTCAGCTTCACTTACCCCAGCAGCTTTCATCGTGCCTTGGATGACTTCAATCTGGAGATACCGGAACGTCAAGTCGTGGCCCTGGTCGGTTCCAACGGGGCAGGAAAGAGCACGCTCATCAAGCTCCTGTGCCGCTTTTACGATCCCGACGAAGGACGGATTCTTTTGGATGGTGTTGACTTGCGGGAGCTCGATCCAGAAGCGCTGCGCAGCCAGATGACCGTGCTCTTCCAGCAGCCCGTCCGCTATCATGCAACAGCTACCGAGAACATCGCGTTTGGCGACGTCCATCGGCCTTGGGGATCTGGCGATGTTCTAGCCGCAGCGCAGAGCGCAGGAGCGCTGGAGCCAATCGAACGCCTGCCATATGGTTTTGAGACTTTGTTGGGAAAGTGGCTCGGCGGAGAGGAATTGAGTGTAGGCGAATGGCAGCGGATCGCGCTGGCCAGGGCATTCTTCCGCAGGGCGCCGCTCGTGATCCTCGACGAGCCGACCAGCGCAATGGACTCCTGGGCTGAGCATGATTGGCTCAACCGCTTTCGAATTTTGGTGGAAGGCCGCACTGCAGTCATGATTACGCATCGCTTCACCACCGCCATGTACGCCGATATCATCCATGTGATGGACAAAGGGCGCATCGTGGAATCCGGCACGCATGAACAGCTGATTGCGATCGGCGGGTCCTACGCGGAATCCTGGTCTGCGCAAATGCAGGAGGTTGCTCGTGCGTAAGGCCGATTGGCTTGAGCACACCTCGCCTGCATTTCGCCTGGTTATTGCCACGTCGTGGCTTGCGCCGGATGCGTGGCGGGATAAGCAGGAAAAAACAATCCGCGAGGCCTTAGCGGCCGCGCCGGATTGGGATGAGTACCTGCGTTTGATCGATCGCCATGACGTCCCTGTCCTGAGTTGGGCCGCACTCAATCGAGTTCCTGGTCTGGCAATTCCCGAGTTGATTGCACAACGGCTGCAAAAATTTAGCGAAGCGTGCCGGATTCATTCGATCCGCCATTCCCTGGTTCTGACCGAAATTCTGAGAGAGTTCAATCGCGTCGGCATACCCGTGATGCCGTTCAAAGGGCCATTTCTCTCCTTCGCGCTCTACGGTGACGTCGGAATACGTCGATCCTTCGACCTGGATGTCGCCGTCGCGAAAGAAAACCTTCAGAGTGCGATTGCCGGCATGGAGAGCATCGGCTGGAAACTTGATTCTGCTCAGTCGACTTTGAGCCGTCGCCAGTGGAATAGCTTCCTCGAGAATGGGCATCACGTAAACTTCACGCATTCCATGACAGGCAGTTGCCTGGAACTTCATTGGCGGAACTATTGGGAGGCTTCTGAAGCTGCGGATGCGCGATGGCTCAGGAGCCGGCCCTTGGCCTGGAATGGGTGCACGATCAGGACCATGAGCGCAGCTGATTTAACGCTCTACCTGTGCACGCATGCCGGATTCCATCTCTGGTCTTCCGCCAAATGGCTGGGCGATCTCGCGCGTGCTCACGCTCTGGGGCTCCTGGATTGGAGCGCTGCGGGTGAGGAAAAGGCATTGCTTTCCGGCTTGAAGATCTTGGATGCAGTCTATGGAACTCAGCTATCCGGCTTGCCCAGGACGGACTCTCTGGAGCTGCCGTCGGTACTCATCGAGGCGCCTCTCAAGTCTCTTCAACATCCTCAGCTCCAGATAGAGCGCAGCTTCTTAGCCACGTTCAGCAATCAGATTCTCTCGCTTCGATATGAACGCCTGGTGCGGCCTCGAGCATGGCGCGACAGTCTCTCCGAACTTTTTTATTGCGCGAATGATTTTCAGGCACTTCCGTTGCCCGACAGTACCTTCTGGCTCTATAAACCGCTTCGCCCCGTGTTGTGGATTTGGCGGTGGATCCTGCGGAAAGGACCGACCTCTCCATGTCCTGATGCGCAGCCTCTATCAACCACCCTGCGTATGGATTGCAAGTCTTCGCGTTCTATGCCATAAAGAATGCTCGCAAGCTAAGAATTGCCGATTTCCAAGGGGCCACGCTCATCAAGCGGACGATGGGCGTGGCCTTTTTGTCTGAGTCCTGTCCTTGTCCTCCGCAAAAATCAAATCCGCGGCTATGCGGCGAATCGTTTGAGAGCATATTCATTGTTATGCCCATCTAGGGCAGGCGTTGACAGGGCCCGTTCCCTTGCTCTGGAGGGTGGAGATCTGCCCTGGTCGGAGGGGCAGTTCTCGAAACTGGGTTAATCGAGCCCACCGGGGCGGGCGAAGGACCTCAGATCTGAATGGGTCGGGGAGAGAGGATTCGAACTTGAGCCGCTTTGCGGGCGTGAGCGCCAGCCGGAGCCCGCAGGCGAAATCCTGAGAGGAGCGAAGGACCTCGTGTCTTGAATTGGTCGGGGAGAGAGGATTCGAACCTCCGACCCCCTGGTCCCGAACCAGGTGCT